>JAESGS010000191.1_pt1 | contig 83268 bp, 85 predicted proteins | sample 9269761 | NCBI WGS metagenome assembly JAESGS01 (sample SAMN15741799, study PRJNA653493) | algae metagenome | isolation source: Cyanosarcina radialis HA8281-LM2 and co-occurring heterotrophs from damp... | place: USA: Makauwahi cave, Hawaii | collected 2011-01-06 | reverse complement strand
GACTTGCGCCAGATCACACCGGGAGCCACGCGCTCCACCGGCGCGGTCAGCGAGGTGCCCAGCGGGCCCTTGCCGTCGATCGGTTCACCCAGGGCGTTCACCACGCGGCCGAGCATTTCCGGACCCACCGGCACTTCCAGGATGCGGCCGGTCGTCTTGGCCACGTCGCCTTCGCGCAGGTGCTCGTAGTCACCCAGCACCACGGCGCCCACGGAGTCGCGCTCCAGGTTCAGCGCCAGCGCGTAGGTGTCGTTCGGCAGTTCGATCATTTCGCCCTGCATGACGTCGGCCAGGCCGAAGATGCGCACGATGCCGTCGGACACGCTGGTGACCGTGCCTTCGTTGCGCGACTCGGCGGCCAGCTTGACCTTCTCGATGCGGGTCTTGATCAGGTCACTGATTTCAGAGGGGTTGAGCGTGGTAGCCATGGGTAAGTCCTATGTGCCGGCTTGCGCGCGGCGGTTCAATTGAATTCAGTGCGTAAGTGCGGACTGCAGGCGCGCCAGCTTGCCCTTCAGGGAGCCGTCGATGACCACGCTGCCCGCATCGATCACGGCGCCGCCGATCAGCGACTCGTCGATGGCCGTTTCCACGTCCACCTCGCGGCCGAAGCGCTTCTTCAGCGCGGCCTTGATGGCATCCAGTTCACCCGCCGGCAACGCCGTTGCGGAGGTGACCTTGGCCTTGACGATGTGCTCGGCCTCGGCGCGCAATTCCTCGAACAGCCCGGCGATCTCCGGCAGCTGCGGAAGGCGGCGGGCATCGGCGAGGATGCCGAGGAAGCGGGCGAACGTCTCGCTGGCCCCCTCGGGCGCGAGCAGCGCCACCGCGTCGGCGGGCAGCAGCTGCGGATTGGGCAGCAACGCAGCCACGCGCGGATCCGCCGCGACATGCGCGGCAAAACCCAGCGCCTGCGACCAGGCAGCAAAGTTGCCTTCGTCGCGCGCGGTCGCGAAGGCGGCGCGGGCGTAGGGACGGGCGACGGTAAGTGCCTGGCTCATCGATCAGGTCGTCCGATCAGATTTCAGCGGCGAGTTCGTCGAGCAGCGCCTTGTGGGCGTTGGCGTCGATCTCGCGCTTGAGGAGCTTTTCGGCACCACTGACGGCCAGCGCCGATACCTGCTTGCGCAGGTCTTCGCGGGCACGCGTGGCGGCGGCGTCGATTTCGGCTTCGGCCAGCGCCTTCTGGCGGTTGGCTTCGGCGATGGCCTCGTTCTTGGCCGCATCGACGATCTGGTTGGCACGTGCGTGCGCCTGATCGATGATTTCGTTGGCCTTGACCCGGGCTTCCTTCAGCGCCTCGTTGACCTTTTCCTGCGCCTGCGCCAGGTCCTTCTGGCTGCGGTCGGCAGCGGCGAGGCCCTCGGCGATTTTCTGCTGGCGCTCTTCGATGGCAGCCAGCAACGGCGGCCAGATCTTGGTCGCGATGATCCAGATCAGGCCTGCGAAGGCCAGTGCCTGGGCGAACAGAGTGAGATTGATATTCATCGTAAACCTGCCGGTGATGAAGGGCCCGCGCACATCGCGCCGGCCCAGCTACGCCTGGTGACTGACCGCGGGCGGATGCCCGTGGTCAGGCGTGCACGCGACGGATCAGCCCGCCAGCTTGGCCAGCTGTTCGGTGAAGATCGTGATGAACGGGCTGGCGAAGGCGAACAGCAGGCCGACGGCGACCGAGATGATGAACGCGGCGTCGATCAGGCCGGCGGTGATGAACATGCGCACCTGCAGGACCGGGATCAGTTCCGGCTGACGGGCAGCCGATTCCAGGAACTTGCCAGCCATGATGGCCAGACCCAGACCCGCGCCCAGCGCGGCCAGGCCGATCATGATGCCGATGGCGAGGGCGGTCGAAGCCTGGACCTGGGCGAGGTTGGTGAGGATGCTTTCCATGGTGATCTCCGGAACTTAAGTGCTTGAAAGGTGGATGGTACGAAGGGAACGTGAAAAATAAGGGTGAAGCGGAAACTCAGTGACTGTCTTCCGACAGGCTCAGGTAGACGATCGACAGCATCATGAAGATGAAGGCCTGCAGCGGGATGACCAGCAGGTGGAACAGCATCCAGCCCAGGCCGAACGTCGCACCGCCGAGCATGCCGAGGATGCCGGCGCCGCCCAGCACCCAGATCAGCAGGAAGACGATCTCGCCGCCGAACATGTTGCCGAACAGTCGCATCGCCAGGGAGATGGGCTTGCTGACCCATTCGACGATATTGAGGATCAGGTTGAACGGCATCATCCACTTGCCGAACGGCGCCGTGAGGAATTCGTGCGCGAAGCCGCCCAGGCCCTTCGAGCGGAAGGCGAATACCAGCATCAGGAAGAACACGCTGATCGACATGCCCAGGGTGGCATTGACGTCGGCGGTGGGCACCGGCTTCCAGTAATGCACGCCCATCAGTTCGAGCGGCTTGGCGATGAAGTCTGCCGGGATCATCTTCAGCAGGTTCATCATCAGGATCCAGAAGAAGATGGTGATCGCGATGGGCGTCACCAGCTTGCTGGTCCCGTGGTAGGTGTCGCGGGCCTGCTTGTCGACGAACTCGAGCATGATCTCGACGAAGGCCTGCCACTTGCCCGGCACGCCGGCGGTGGCCTTGCGGGTCGCCATCCAGAACGCGAACACGATGACCAGGCCCATCAGCACGGCGGTCACGAAGGTGTCGACGTTGATCGTCCAGAACGGACCGTCACCGCCCACCTGGGCCGTGAGGTTCTTCAGGTGGTGCTGGATGTAGCTGGTGGGAGTAAGAGCCTCGCCCGCCATGAGTCGGAAACCTTTCTAGTTGGGTTATCGCTGCTTGCCGGTCGCAACCAGCACCTGTGCCACCAGTCCGGTGATCACGCCTGCCAGCAAGGGCAGCGGAGGCAGCTTGTACAGCCCCGCGCCCATCACCAGCACGCCAATCACCACGACCCACTTCACCACCATGCCCGCCACCAGCCTCAGGACCGCCGAGACGGCGCCGAGTACGCCGCCGCCGAAGGCCATCCAGGCCGCCAGCAGCGCGCCGGCCACGATTGCCGCCCCGCCCACCGCCGCCGCCAGTGCCTGGGGCACGCCCCAGAGCAGGAAGAGTGCCGCGACCAGCAGCACGGCCAGCCCTTGCCAAGCGGCGGCGCGCAACACTAGCCGCCGGCCCGCAGCGACGGAATTCAGCACACGAAAGCCCTACGGAATTGGCGGGGTACAAGGCCACAAAGCGCCTCGCCGAGCCGCAAAAGTATAGCAGGGGGGACATTTCAGGGACAACCGCCAGAGGTCAAAAACACCTGCAAACGCGCCACCAGGGTGCAAAGCCCCGCCCTGCATGGGTGGAAGCGTTTTCCCTGTTCAGAATTTTCCCGCACATTTCGCGGAACTTTGACCAATGCCCCCGGTCAGTCCTTGCAAGGCCTGCCGCACAAACTTCCTCGTCCGATGCTCCGTTGCAGGCCTATCAGAAGCCCCGGCTGCTCCCGGGGCTTCTTTTTTTCCGGCGCCGCAACGGCGCGGAGGCGCTGGCACGGGGGTTCTCCAGGTGATCAGCCTCGTGCGCGGATGCGGATACGCGCCGCGTTTCGTTCATCTAATTCACCGCGCGTCGACTTGCGGCCCACGAAGGTTGGATTCCCCCCCTCGTGAATGGAGCACGTCATGCCCTTCGGTTTTCCCCGCAATACCCTCGCCCTTCCCTCCTGCCTTGCCCTCGCACTGGCGACCGCACTGCCTGCGCAGGCAGCCGAAGGCGACGATCGCTTCACCCTCCGCCTGGGCGCCATGAACGTGGATGCCGAGGGTGAACTGCGCGGGTCCACCATCTTCGCCGGCAACGACATCGGCTTTTCCGAAGACTTCGATTTCGGCAGCACCGAGCTGGTGCCGCGCATCGATGGCGTGTTCCGCCTGGGCGAGCGCAACCGGCTGATCTTCGATTACTTCAAGTACGACAAGTCGCAACAGGCCACGCTTGGCGAAGACCTGTCCTATGACGACGTCACCATCCCGGCCGGCAGCTTCGCGCGCGGCGAGGCCGAGTTCCAGCTGGCCAGCCTCGTGTACGACTTCGCCGTGGTGGACGGCGAACGCAGCAGCCTGGGCCTGCAGGTGGGCGCTGAATGGGCAAAGCTGAAGGGCACGCTGGAGGCCGAGGCCGGCGAGAACAGCTACCGCGACACCGCCAGCGAGAGCGGCTACGCCCCCGTGCTAGGCCTGCGCTTCACCACGCGCCCGTCTGACAAGTGGCTGATCAACCTGCAGGGCCAGTATCTGGATACCGGTTGGGGCAACTTCGGCGATTACGACGGCAGCATCACGCGGGCCAACGCCATCGTCGAGTATCGCTTCACGCCGCGCTTCGGCGCCTTCGTCGGCTATGACTGGTTCAAGCTGGACGTGGAGCAGGCCGGATCCGATGGCCTGCTGGGCCTGGACCAGCGCTTCAAGGGCCCGGTGGCGGGCGTCTCGCTGGCGTTCTGACGCCAGCGAATCAATAGGCAAAACCTATTGATGCTTGCGGATCGTTTCATTGGACAGGTGTCGGGAGCGCCCCATAATGAGATCAATTCTCATCTGGAGCATGTCGTGAACAAGACCCTGAGCTTCGCCATCCTGCATTTCGCGGTGGCTTTCACGCTGGGCTACCTGTTCACCGGCAGCCTGCTGGTGGGCGGCATGCTGGCACTGATCGAACCGGCGACCAATACGGTGGTCTTCCATTTCCACGAGAAGGTCTGGAAGCGCATCGAGGCGAGACGCGCCGCCCGCGTGCAACCGCTGGCCGCCTAGCAGCAAGCCAGCGGAAAAGAAAAAGCCGCGCCCATGGGCGCGGCTTTTTCGTGCGGCCCGCCTGTCGGCGGGCTACTTCTTCTTCGGGATGTACAGGTCGGTGATGGTGCCTTCGTACACTTCCGCCGCCATGCCCACCGATTCGCTCAGCGTGGGGTGCGGGTGGATGGTGTGGCCGATGTCGGCCGCTTCGGCACCCATCTCGATGGCCAGCGCCACTTCGGCGATCAGGTCGCCGGCATGCACGCCGACGATGGCGCCGCCGATGACACGGTGGGTGGCCTCATCGAAGATCAGCTTGGTGAAGCCTTCGCCCCGCCCGATCCCGACAGCGCGCGCCGAGGCGACCCAGGGGAACTTGCCCACGCCGACCTTCAGGCCCTTGGCCTTGGCTTCGGTTTCGGTCACGCCCACCCATGCCACTTCCGGATCGGTGTAGGCCACCGACGGGATCACCCGCGCCACCCACTCCTTCTTCTCGCCGGCCGCGACTTCCGCCGCCAGCTTGCCTTCATGCGTGGCCTTGTGCGCCAGCATCGGCTGGCCCACCAGGTCACCGATGGCGAAGATGTGCGGCACGTTGGTGCGCATCTGCGCATCCACCGGGATGAATCCGCGGTCGGTGACGGTGACGCCCGCCTTGTCGGCACCGATCTTGCCGCCGTTGGGCGAACGGCCCACGGCCACGAGCACGCGGTCGTACGTACCGGATTCCAGCTCGGGCTTCTGCCCCTCGGTGGCGCTTTCGAACGACACCGTGATGCCCTTCTTCGACGCTTCGACCTTGGCCGCCTTGGTCTTCAGGTAGACCAGCGCGCCCTGCTTCTTCAGGCGGTCAGCCAGCGGCTTGACCAGGTCCTTGTCGGCGCCCGGCATCAGCTGGTCCATGAATTCCACCACCGTCACTTCGCTGCCCAGCGCGCGGTACACGGTGGCCATCTCCAGCCCGATGATGCCGCCGCCGACGACGAGCAGCTTCTTCGGCACTTCTTCCAGCTGCAGCGCGTCGGTGGAATCCATCACGCGCGGGTCGTCCCACGGGAAGTTGGGGAGCTTCACCGCCCGCGAACCTGCCGCGATGATGCATTGTTCGAAGCGCAGCAACTGCGTCTTGCCGTCGGCGCCGACGATCTCGAGCTCGTTCGGCGAAACGAACTTCGCCACGCCCGTCACCGTGCGCACCTTGCGCTGCTTGGCCATGCCGGCCAGGCCCTTGGTGAACTGGCCGACCACCCTGTTCTGCTTGAAATCGCGCAGCTTGCCCAGGTCGATCTTCGGCTTGCCGAACTCCACGCCGATGTCGGCCGAGTGCGCGGCTTCGTCGATCAGCGCCGCGGCATGCAGCAGCGCCTTGGACGGAATGCAACCGACGTTGAGGCAGACGCCGCCGAGCGCTTCATAGCGTTCGATCATCACCGTATCCAGGCCGAGGTCGGCGGCGCGGAAGGCGGCGGTGTAGCCGCCCGGGCCGGAACCCAGCACCACGATGCGGCATTCGATGTCGGCCTGCCGGCCGGTACCCAGGGCGGGCTTGGGCGCCGAAGCGGTGGGCGCGGGGGCCGCGGGCGAGGGCGAGACCGGTGCCGCCTTGGCCGGGACGGCCGCTGCGGCGCCTTCCGCCTCGATGATCGCCACCACGCTGCCCTCGGAAAGCGCGTCACCCAGCTTGACCTTGATCTCCTTCACCACGCCCGCCACGGACGAGGGAACTTCCAGCGTGGCCTTGTCAGACTCCAGCGTCACCAGGCCCTGGTCCTTCTTCACCGTGTCGCCGACGGCGACCAGGATCTCGATGACGGGCACGTCGGTGTAATCGCCGATGTCGGGAACCTTCGCTTCCACCTGCCCGCCCGGACCCGCTGCCGAAGCACCAGGCGGTGTCGCAGGTGCAGGTGCGGCGGCAGCCACCGGTGCGGGTGGCGCGACGGCAGCGGCCGGCTTGGCGGCTTCAGGTGCCGGTGCGGAGGCCGCGCCTTCGGCTTCCAGGATCGCCACCACGCTGCCTTCCGACAACGCATCGCCCAGCTTGACCCTGATCTCCTTCACCACGCCGGCAGCCGACGAAGGCACTTCCAGCGTGGCCTTGTCCGACTCCAGCGTCACCAGGCCCTGGTCCTTCTTCACCGTGTCGCCGACGGCAACCAGGATCTCGATGACGGGCACATCGGTGTAATCGCCGATGTCGGGGACCTTGATTTCAATGGTGGACATTCGATTCTCCTGGGATCGTGTCAGTCGTTCGCCGGCGCCTGGCCGGAAAGCGACTGCTGCAGTTCATCCAGCGCGGCGTCGAGCTGCTGCCAGCGCTTTTCCTGTTTGGATTCGCTTTCGTTGCTGGCTTCGACCAGCAGGTCGACCTGCTCAAGCAGCAGCTCCGCGGGCCCGCAGTCCGGCGCGACGCCACTGAACCGTTCGCCATTGACCAGGAACGACACCAGTCCGCGGTCCTGCAGCGGCGCATTGACGCCTTGCGGTGCGGCCCGCTCCAGCGCCTGCTGCCACAGGCTGGCCACGCGCTGCGCCAGCGGGACGGGCATGCGCACTTCATCGCGGTCGGGCGTCTGCTCGGTGCGGAACTGCACGCCGCCACGGGCGCTGCCGCCGCTCCATACGTGCACGCGCTCGTCCGCTTCGCTGACACGCAGGGTCCATGCCGCCCCCTCCGCGCCGGGAATCAGCGCGATGCCGCGTTCCTTGCCGGTGGCGGGCAGCCACACCAGGGACACGGCAGGCTGCACATCACCGGTGAACAGCTGCTCCACCGCGGCGCCGTGATTGCCGGTGGCCGGTGGCCAGCCACGCCCGAAGCTGAGCGTGCAGTCGTCCTGCGCGAAGGCCGCCGGTGCGGCGACCAGCAGCAGCGCGCCGATCAACGCGTGGCGGGCGGTGCCACGCGTCACAGCAGCACGCGGCGCATGTCGCCCAGCAACTGCGCCAGGTAGGCGGTGAAGCGGGCAGCGGAGGCACCATCGATCACGCGGTGGTCATAGCTCAGCGACAGCGGCAGCATCAGGCGCGGCTGGAACTGCTTGCCGTCCCACACCGGCTGGATCGACGACTTGGACACGCCCAGGATGGCCACTTCCGGCGCATTGACGATGGGCGTGAACGCCACGCCGCCGATGCCGCCCAGCGAGGAGATCGAGAAGCAGCCGCCGGACATCTCGGCCGGGCCCAGCTTGCCGTCGCGTGCCTTCTTGGCCAGTTCGCCGGTTTCCTGCGCGATCTCGTTGACGCCCTTCTTGTCCACGTCGCGGATGACCGGCACGACCAGGCCGTTCGGCGTGTCGGCGGCGAAACCCACGTGGAAGTACTTCTTCAGCGTGAGGTTCTCGCCGCTGGCGTCGAGCGAGGCGTTGAAGTCGGGGAACTTCTTCAGCGCCGAGACGCTGGCCTTCATCAGGAAGGCGAGCATGGTCAGCTTGATGCCGGCCTTCTCGTTTTCCTTGTTCAGTGCGACGCGCAGCGCTTCCAGGTCGGTGATGTCGGCGTGGTCGTGCTGGGTGACGTGCGGGATCATCGCCCAGTTGCGCGCCAGGTTGGCGCCGGAAATCTTCTTGATGCGCGACAGCGCGACGACTTCGGTTTCGCCGAACTTGCTGAAGTCCACCTTCGGCCATGGCAGCAGGTTCAGCCCGCCACCAGCGGCCGCCGGTGCACCCGCGCTTGCCGGCGCGGCAACGCCGCCCGCCAGCACGCCCTTGACGTACTTCTGCACGTCTTCCTTGCTGATGCGGCCACCGCGTTCGGTGCCGGCCACCTGGTGCAGGTCCACGCCAAGCTCGCGCGCGAACAAACGCACGGCAGGGCTGGCGTACGCCACCTTGTCAGGCAGCACGCGGTCGGCATTGAATTCCACCGGCGGCGAGCGCGGCGGCGAGGCTTCCGGATCGATGCCGGGCCTGTCGTCCAGCACGCGCGAAGCCGCGGGGGCGGCAGAGGCGGGCGCCGCGCGCTCCTGCGCGATCTCGCGCTGGGCGATCTTGTCGGGGACCGCCGCCACCGCCACCGGCTCCACCTTGATGCCGGTTTCGGCGGTGGCCGGTTGCGATGCCGGCGCGGACGGCGCGGGCTTGGCTTCGGCGGCGGCTTCGCTGACCTCGATCAGGGCGACCAGCGCGCCTTCGGCCAGTTCGTCGCCCAGCTTCACCTTGATTTCCTTCACCACGCCCGCGAACGCCGACGGCACTTCCATCGTCGCCTTGTCCGACTCCAGCGTGACCAGGCCCTGGTCCTTCTTCACCGTGTCGCCCACGGCCACCAGCACTTCGATCACCGGTACGCCACTGTAGTCACCGATGTCGGGAACCCGTGCTTCCTTGATTTCGGCCATTGTGTGACTCCAGCGGTCTGACTCAAAAGGGGAACCCCTATTGTGTCCGCATGGGCGCGATGCGCCAACCTTTGGCCGGATTTAATTTTCTGTCCTGAGCGGGACATCGCACCCCGCGGCGTCACGCATGGCATCCGTGTGCGCGCGAGCCGGCATTGGTATCGCTTTGGTCCGTGCCGCGTGGCGTTGGCGCGCGGGGTTCTCCGCACGATACGCATGCGCACTGTGGGCGACGGGCACCCATCCCCGGCACGCACAGCGCACGCGACTGCATGGCGCCTTCACGCCCCCGCGCTTACGATCGGCCGCTCTCCGTCCCGAGGATCCGCCATGCGCTGGACACTGCTCTTGTTGTCGCTCCTGATGCCCGCCGTGTCATGGCTTTCGCAGCAGGAAGCATTCGGCCCCACCAATGGCGCCATCTCCGACCGCTACCCCACCCTGATCGTCGCAGCCGGGTATGCCTTCGCCATCTGGGGACTGATCTTCCTGTGGGATGTGGGGTTCGGTGCATGGCAGGCGTTCTCGAAGCGGGCCGCGGGCGCGGCGCTGGCCGGCGCACGCCCCTGGGCGGCCGGCGGGTTCGCGTTGACGGCCGCGTGGATGCCGGTGTTCTCGCAGCAGCTGTTCTGGCTGGCGCTGCTGATCATCTGGGGCGCGCTGGCTTGCCTGCTGGTGGCCGCGCTGAAACTGTCGAACGATGCCGCCCCTGTTCCGGGCCAGACCTGGCTGGCCTGGGCGCCCGTGTCGCTGCATGCCGGCTGGCTGGCGCTGGCGGCATTCCTCAACACCGCGCAGGTGATCGTGGCGTATGGCATGTTGTCCACCACGAACATGCTGCCGTGGACGCTGGTGCTGTTCGCGGCGGCGGCAGTGCTGTTGCTGCTGGCCAATCGCAGGATGCGCGGCAACCTGCCCTTCGTGGCGGCGGCCCTGTGGGCGCTGGCGGCGGTCTACGTCAAACAGTCGCAGGCTGTCCTGGCCGGCGCCGATACGGCGGCGTGGGTCGCCGTGGGCGTGGCCATCGTGCTGGCGGCGCAGACGGCGTGGTTGCGCCTGCGGGCGCAGCCGCTGCACGTCACCGGTTGAGCGCCACGCGATAAGGCTGCAGCACGGACCACGCCAGCTGCAGCTGCGGCAACGACATGGCGGCGTGGGCAGGGCTGGTGGAAGGCAACGCGAGGCATGCGATGTCGCCCCGCGCCGATGACGCCAGCAGGGGCTGCACATGGCGACGGAAGGCCGTCGCCGCCTTCCCGCCATTCAGCGCGATCGCACGCAGTGCCGGCGACGCATGCACCAGGTCCACGATCGGGTTGACCACTTCGGTGCCGCGCACGATGGCTGCATCCAGGCTGCCGGCGCGCTCGCATTGCCCGATGACGTCCCAGACGCCCACGCCCGCCTCGCTCAGGGCTTGCAGGCGGCGCTCATAAGGGAGGGTGGCGTCAAAACCGCACAACGCGCCCATCACCGGCCAGAAGCGGTTGCGGGGATGCGCGTAGTACTGCGCGGCCTGCAGCGACGCGTCGCCCGGCATCGAACCCAGTACCAGCACGCGGCAATCGGCGGCGACGCGCGGCGGCAGGCCGGTCAACCGTGCCGCCATGCCGTCAGCCCGCCGCGCTCTGCCAGGGCCTTACGACCAGCAATGCGCCCACGACGACCATCAGCAGGCCGACGATGCGGAGCGGATCGACCGGTTGTCGCGCATGCAGCACGCCGAAATGGTCCAGCACCACCGACCCCACCAGTTGCCCAGCCACGACCAGACAGATCAGCGACGCGGCCCCCAGCCGGGGCACGAGCAACGTGGCCGATGCGACGAACAGCGCGCCGATCACACCGCCTGTCCAGGCCCACCACGGCACTTTCGCCAGCGCGGCCGGGACGAATACCGGGCGCGTCAGCAGCCACCAGGCCAGCAGCACCAGCGTTCCCACCATGAAGGACGCCAGCGACGCGAACAGCGGCCCGAACGTCTGCCGCCCGAGCGAGGCATTGATCAGCGCCTGCAGCGGAAGCAGCAGGCCGATCAGGAGGGCCAGCGCAATCCCGGTCGCGTTCATGGAGTGTCTCGTGACGAAAGGCTGTCGCCACGATACGCGATGCGGCCGATCAAGCGACAGCGACCTCCGTCGTCACGCGGCCGGCAGCACCTGACGACGGCCGACCGCGCGCTGCAGCAGCGCCATGGACACCAGCAGCATCGCCATGGGCGCCAGCAGCAGGTAGAACGCGCGCGCGCCATCGAAGTGCGCGAACAACTGGCCGGTGACGAACGAGCCCGTGGTGCCGCCCAGCGCCGAGAACACCACGATCAATCCGGTCATCGCGGCATGCCGCGACTTCGGCAGCGCGCTCAGCACCACCGAATTGATGGCCGGATAGATGGGCGCCATCAGCAGGCCGATCAGCGGGAACACATACGCCGCCACGGGCGCGTTCCACCAGCTCATGTCGTCGCGCGGTTGCACGTTGGCCGCAAGCGGCAATGCCAGCAGCACCAGCACGGCCATGGCGACCACGCAGCCGGACAACAGCCAGAACCACGGCACGCGCCGCAGCAGCACGCCACCGCCCAGCCGGCCCAACGCCAGTGATCCGGCGAAGATGCTGGCGGCCTGCACGCTGAGCGTGGTCGGCAGGTGCAGGATCTCGCGGTTGAACGTGGGCAGCCAGGTGTTGATGGCCTGTTCCATCAGCACGTAGAGGAAGGCGGAAACCAGGAACACGCCCACCAGCGGCAACGCCAGCAGCCGGAACATGTCGACGAACGACTCACCCGCCGCGTGGTCGTCACGCGCCGCGCGTTCGTCCAGGGCGCAGGTCGCCAGCAGCACGACCACCGCCACGCACAGCGCGGCCAGCACCCAGTAGACATCCAGCCAGACCCGGTCGCCCGGCGCGTCGGCATTGATGAAGGCGGCGAACAGCCACGCACTGCCCAGGATGCCCACCATGAACCAGCCTTCCACCGTGCTGGTCAGCGCGGCATGCGCCTTGGCATCATCCGTCAGCAGGCCGATGCTGGAATACACCGCCACCTTGACCAGCGCGAACGACACGCCCACCGTGGCGAACAGCAGCTTGGTGGCCCAGAACGACTGCAGCAGCGGCATGGCGGCGCAGGCGACCGCGACCAGCAGCAACCCGAGCATCATCGCGCGTCGGTAGCCCAGGCGCGGCAGCCATGAGGCGACCAGGAACGACGTGATCGCGATCGGCAGGTCCTTGAAGGCTTCCAGCAGGCTGGCATCGGCCTTGTCGATGCCGAAGCCCTGCACGGATTGCAGGATCACGGTGCCCACCGAGTTCAACAGCATGGCGAAGATCATGTAGGTCAGGATCATCGCCAGGATCATGCGGTTTCGGGTCATGTCCGGTACCGGTCGCGTCATCGGAATCCTAGCCCGTCCGGGCACACGCATGCGATCCGCCCGCCAGGGCCAGTGACCACGCGTGCCAGCAACGGAAGACGTCGGGTGGGGAGAGACCACCCGACGAAGAACGAGGGCGCCGCAGGCGGCGCCCTGCGGACATCACCACCGGTACGCGGCGGATACCTGGTAGGACGTGCCTTCCAGCGGACGACCCATGAACACGCCGCCGCTGGTCGCATTGCCCAGCACGCGCGCGTTGCCCTCGGTCAGCGCGATCTCGTCGGTCACGTTGCGGCCCGCCAGGGTGAACTCCCAGTTCTCGCCCACGTGCGCGCTGGCACCGAGGTCCCAGGTGTCGTATTCCGGCAGCACCTGGCCGTTGGCAGGATCGGAGTAACGGTCGCCGACATGCGTGTAGGTGGTGAACACCTTCAGGTCGCCCCAGGGCATCGACCAGTAGTAGCTGGGCGTCAACCGCGCGCGGAACTTCGGCTGGCGCACCACCTGGTTGCCATCGAAGGTGGAGAAGTCACCGTACTTGGCGCGCAGCCAGGTCGCGTTCCACGCCAGTTCGAAGCCGCCCGCCGGCCGCCATGCGCCTTCGAACTCCAGGCCACGTGCCTTCGAGTCGCCGATGATCACGACGTTGTTGCCGTTGTTGTCGAACGCCTGGTACCGCAGGCCGGTGAAGTCGTTGTAGAACGCGGTGAGGTACATCTCGTACGTCTCGCCGCCCGCCTTCAGGCCCAGCTCGTACTGGTCGATCTCGGTCTTGTTGTTGGCGCCGTCGCGCAGGTTGTCGAACTGCGGGAAGGTGAAGCCCGAGTTGACGCGGCCGAACAGGCTGACGCTGTCGTTGAGGGTGTAGTTCAGGCCGGCCGTCCAGGACACGTCGCTGTCGTTCTGGTCGATGCTGCGCGGGGTGGTCGAGACCGAGGTGCTGTTGTCGTACAGCGTGTTCGGATTGCCGTCCAGGTCGACCGTGACCGGATCCCACACCGTGCCGTCCACTTCCTGCCGCTCGTAGCGCACGCCCGCGTCCAGGCGGATGCGGTCGTTGACGGTCCATTCGTCGGCGATGAAGAAGGCCGTGTTCTGCCCGTCGTAGTCGCCGCGGATGTTGTAGAACGCCGTGCCGACGAAGCCGTCGCGCGTGGCGACCTGGCCATTCGACAGTGCCAGGTTCACGCGGCGTGCGTTGTCCTGCGCGGTGAGCAGCATGTTGTTGCCCAGCCACCAGCGGTCCTTGGACGAGTAGTCCGCGTAGTAAACGCCGAAGGTCAGCGAATTTCGCTCGGTTAGGTCGACGCTGAAGCGCAGGTCGTTGGTGAACGAGCTGATCTCCTTGTCCACCACCCAGAAACCGGCGGTCAGCACCTGCTGGTTCGGGTCCACGGTGCCGCCACCATTGACGAAGCTGCCGGTGCCGGTGACGCCCGCACCGTAGGTGTCGGTGATGTAGGACGACAGCGTCTGCGGATTGGCGCCGGTGAACAGCGCGTAGGTCGGCGCATCGCCTTTCAGGTAATTGAACTTGTCGCTGATCGTCCAGTTGCCGACGTACCAGTCCAGCGAACCGCCGAACACGTCGATGTCCACGCCGCGGCCATCGGCCAGGTCGCGCGTCATCGTCTGGTTGCCGACGCCGGTAGGCAGCGTCACCCGACGGAAGTCTTCACCGACCAGCGTGCCGGTGGTGGCATCCAGGCCCGGGAAGCTGGAGATGTCCTTGCCGTCGTTGCGCGAGACCAGCGGCACCGCGGTGTAGAAGGTGTTCTTGTCGTCGGTGTGGCGGGCATACAGATTGAACTCGCCCTCCGCCCAACGCCTGGTCAGCGTGGCGCTCAGCTGGCCGCCCTTCTCCACCGGGAAGCCGGTCTGGCGCACGCCATCGGTTTCGCGGTAGAAGCCGCCCACGCTGTAGTACCAGCCAGTGTCGGTGCCCAACGGGCCGCCGCTGTAGAAATCGAGACGACGCAGGTCGTCGGTACCCACGGTCAGCCGCACCAGGCCTTCCGGCGTGTCCTCGCCCTTCTTCTGGATGAAGTTGACGGTCACGCCGGGCTGCCCGTTGGAATAGATGGGGCTGGGGCCGCCGCGCAGGCCTTCGACGCGCGCGATGGTGTCGTCGATGCGGAACAGGGTGGTGTTCTCGAGGAACGACAGCGTCGGCGGCGGGAAGATGGGCGAGCCATCCAGCTGCAGGGTGAAGAACGGCGCGTCGCCCTCGGAGGGCATGCCGCGCACGAAGACGTTGGCGCCGGTGCCGCCGCCGCTCGCTTCCGCCCACACACCGGGCACGATCTTCAGCAGGTCGGCGGTGCTGGTCGGCGCCGTCTCCTGGATCTGCTCGGGCGTGGCGGTGCTGATCGAGAAGCTGGCGTCGCGCTTGCGCAGGCCCTTGAACTTGGCCGTACCGCTGACGACCACCGCGTCCAGCGTGGTGGCCTCTTCGCGCGCCGCGGGCTCGGCGGGGGCGGCGTCCTGCGCGGCGGCCAGCGCGGGCGCCAACGCCAGTGCGATGGCCGCGGACAGCGCATATCGCATCGGGTGCTTGGTGTGTTGCATGGTCTCTCCCTCCACTTTCATTGTTGTCGTGTTGTTGACAGGCTTTCCACCGCGGCTTCTGTGGCCGCGTGCGGTCAAGGTGAAACGAAGTCCCTCAGGGTGAAGTCGGCGATGCGGGGAATCACCGCATCGGCATGGCGCAGGGCGCGGGCGTCACCGATGCCGATGGCTGCCATGCCGGCGGCGTGGATGGCATCGATGCCGGCAGCGGCATCTTCCACGCCGATGCACTGGTGGGCGGGCACGCCGAGCGCGGCGGCCACGTCCAGGAAGATGCCCGGGTCCGGCTTGGCCCTCGGGATGCGGCCGGCGTCGGCGATGTAGTCGAAGCGGTCGGCAATGCCGAGTTTCTGCAGCAGCATCGGCGCATTGCGGCTGGCCGACGCCAGCCCCAGCCTGAGGCCGGCCGCGCGTGCGGCGTCGAGCACCTCGACCACGCCGGTGAACAGGTCCTGCGGACCGAAGCGCTCGATCTCCTGCACGTAGTAGCCGTTCTTGATGTCGGCCAGTGCGCGCTTCTCGTCCACGCTGTAACGGCGCGGCGCGCGCTCCAGGATGATCTCGAGCGACGCCATGCGGTCAACGCCCTTGAGGCGTTCGTTGACCTGCTGGTCGAACGGCACACCGATCTCGTCGGCCAGACGCTTCCAGGCGTGGTAATGCGTGTGGGCGGTATCGGTGAGCACGCCATCCAGATCGAAGATCAATGCCCGGCAGACGCGGGGAAAGGCCGCGCGCGGGGGTGAAGGCAGCGCCAGCGGCAGCAGCGCTTCGCGCCCGGCTTTCAGCATGACCACGCTGCCCGCATGACCGAAGGCCAGTGCATCGCCTTCGTCCAGCCGGTAGCGCACCCCGCGCATGTCCACGTCCACGCGCAATGCGCAGCCGCGCCAGCGCAGGTTGAAGCCGTAGCCGGTCCAGCCGGCGGGCAACGTGGGCGCGAACACCATACGGCCGTCTTCCACCCGCAAGCCGCCGAACCCCTGCACCAGGCCCAGCCAGCTGCCCGCCATGGCCGCCATGTGCACGCCGTGGTCGGTGTTGCCGTGCAGGTCGTCCAGGTCGACGCGCAGGCTGGCGTCGAAATAGCGCCATGCCTTTTCGTCCTGCCCGACCTCGCTGGCGAGAATGCCGAACACCGGTGCGGACAGGGTGGAGTCGTGCGTGGTCACGGCTTCGTAGTAGTCGAAGTCGCGGCGCTTGCTGCCCAGGTCGATGCCGTCACCGGCCAGCACCAGCGCCATCACCACGTCGGCCTGTTTGCAGACCTGGTGCCGGTACAGCGTGAGCGGGTGGTAATCCAGCAGCAGCGGCCGGTGCTCGCCTTCGCGCTTGGGGAATGGCCAACGCGGCTTGTCCAGGAAATCGTCGTCCTGGGCATGGATGCCGAGTGCGTCGTCGTACGGCAGGTACATGGTGTCCGCCGCACGGCGCCACACCGCCACTTCCCCTTCGTCCAGTCCCAGGCGCCCGGCGAGTTCCGCGAGCACCTGCGGCCGGCGCGCCTGCAGCGTCTCCCACGCGGAAACGGCACGCTGCAGATGCCGCTGCGCCATCCGGTTGGTGTACCAGTTGTTGTTGACCAGCGTGGTGTATTCGTCGGGACCGGTGACTTCGTGGATGCAGAACGCACCGCCGAGCCGCGGATTGAAATGCCCGGCCTGCGGCCAGATGCGCGCGGTCTCGAAAAGAATCTCGGCGCCAGCCTCGCTGAGGAAGTCGAGGTCTTCGCTGGCGTCGAGATAAAGGCCGATTCCGTACGCGATGGCTGCGTTGATGTGGTACGCCGCCGAGCCACTCGGGTAATGCGCGGAGCATTCGCCACCGGCGATGGTGCGCCACGGGTAGAGCGCACCGGCCGGATGGTTCATCGCACGTGCCTGTGCACGCGCCGCCTCCAGCGTGCGGTAGCGGTACATCAGCATCGCGCGCGCCACGTCCGGGGCGGTGAACACCATCACCGGCAGCACGAAGGCCTCGGTATCCCAGAAGCAATGGCCTTCGTAGCCCTCGCCGGTGATGCCCTTGGCGGCGGTGCCGTTGACGCCGTCGCGCCCCGCCGACTGCAGCAGGTGGAACAGATTGAAGCGCAGCGCCAGTTCCGCCGCCGGATCGCCGTGCACCGATAGGCCCGCGCCCTGCCAGAAGGCCTGCATCACTTGCGCCTGCGCGGCCGCGATGGCCTCGAAACCCTGCGCGACCGCCCGCTCCAGCAGGGCCGCGACGTCGCCTTCCGGGCCGCCGTTGCCATCGTCATAGGCCACGAATTTCTGCAGCGCGACCGTCATGCCCGGCCGCATCTCGGCCTCGAAATGTTGCGCCACGCGGCCGTTTTCCGCGTCCGCGCCCACGAAGGCGAGCCCCTCCCCGGCAACGCGATGGCGCTGCGCGCACACCAGCCGGATGCCACTGTGGTGCGTGCGCTGGACCAGCGACGCCAACTGCGCATCGGCCTGCTCGTCGGATACCGCCATCGGTTCGCCACCCGACACGCCGATGCGCGGATCGTCGCCCTGCTCCACCGCCTGCCGTCCGGTTTCGATGGACGACACCAGCCGCAGCGGCCCGCTGTAATCGATGGAGGTGACGCTGAAATGGATCGCCAGCAATGCACGCTCGGCCAGCGGTACCACGCGCCGGGCACGGATCTCCAGCGTGTGGCCGGATGCGGTCTTGAGCCGAAGGCGGCGGTCCAGCGATCCTGCGGCGAGATCAAGCGAGCGTTCGAACGCGAGCCATTCGCACTGCTCCAGCTGCAGCGGCACGTCACCCAGCAGCAGGCGGATGTGCTTGCCGTCCGCGACCGGCACGCGCGTATCGGTGCTGCGCGGAAAGCCGGTGAAGCGCTCGTGGTAATGGATCGGGTTCTGCTCGAACACGCTCGCCAGGAAACTGCCGTCGCTGGCACTGCTGCCTTCTTCCAGGCCGCCGCGCACACCCAGTGTGCCGTTGGCGAGCGCGAAGAGGGTTTCGTCGCGCGCGGCGCGATGGCCATCAAGGCTTCGCTGGGTGTATCGCCACGGGTCGACGGCGGGCGTCGTGCCCTGGCTTTCCACTGTCTGCTTCGATCCCGTTTCCTGTTCCACCGACAACCCCGTCCGCATCCTGTCCCGCGCCCGGCCGGGCAGCGGCGGGAGGCAAGCTAGGAGGCATTGTTATCGATGTCAAGTTATCGATGTCATATCTCACTCGGCCGCTCGGGGACCGATGACCAGCGGCGCGATACCACCCCATCAACGGGGCAAACAATGCATTCAAAACAACGGGTTGGGCGACACCGCCCCGGGCATGGTCAGGCGCTCACGGCCAGCCGTGTTCCGCTGCAACGCAACAGCCGGTTGCGCTCAGGTGGCGCGCAGCACCAGATGGGTGGGAAGGGTTTCGGACTGGGCCGGTTCGCCTTCGATCAGTCCCCGGATCTTCTTGGCCAGCAGCACGCCGGCATCCAGGAAATTCTGGTGCACCGAGGTCAGGGGCGGCACGTAGGTGGCACCCAGCGGGGTGTCGTCATAGCCGATGACCGAGACGTCTTCCGGCACGCGGCGGCCGCGCTCGATCAACGCGCGGATCGCGCCGATGGCGAGCAGGTCGCTGGCGGCGAACAGCGCATCCACCTGCGGCTGTTTTTCCAGCAATGCATGCACGGCCTCTGCACCGGCGCTGACGGTGAAGCTGGCGACGGTCGGCGTCAGCGGGGTGATGCCATGGCGCGCCAGTGCACCGGTGAATCCTTCAAGACGCTCGGCGAACTCGCCATGCGCGGCATCGCCGAGGAAGGCCGGGCGGCGACGGCCCAGCGCGATGAAGCGATCGGCGGCCAGCGCGCCGCCGCGGCGGTTGTCGCTGCCCACCACCACCTGCGATTCGTGGCGGCTCACCGCACCCCAGACGACCATCGGGCGTCCCCAGCGCTGCACTTCGTGCATGGCGTCCTCATGCGCGCCCTGGCCGAGCAGGATCACGCCATCGGCGGCCTGCACGTTGGGCAACGCGCCGCCCTGCAGCGACGTCAGCAGCACGCTGTAGCCGGTGGTGGTGAGTTCCTGGGTGATGCCGCCCAGCAAGTCCAGCGGATAGGGGCCGGACATCTGGCGCTCGACGGTGGGTTTCATTTCCACCACCACCGCCACGGTCATGCTGCGACGCAGGCGCAGGTTGCGTGCGCTCACGTTGAAGGAATAGCCGTACTGCTGCGCCACCTGGCGCACGCGTTCGCGCGTTTCCGCGTTGACCAGCGGGCTGTCCCGCAACGCACGCGACACCGTAATGGCCGAAACACCCGCCACCTTCGCCAGGTCCGCCATGGTCAGGTGATCACCGGGCGTGGGGAGCGCAGGCCGGGAACGTGCGGTACGTGGCGTGCGTTTGGCGGGGGGCATGCGGGTCACTTCCGTGCGCGGCTGGCTTCGTAGTGTGCAATATGCACGTCCACCGGCGTGGACGCGATCACCGCCGCAACGGGCTCCGGCAACAGCTCGTCCAGCGCCTTGAAGCGCAGGCAGGACTTGCCCATGTCCAGCTTCCTGCCCGCTTCCGCATATGCCTGATGCAACGCGGCGTGGTGGGGCGAACCTTCGCCGCAGCCCGACAGGTACAGGGCGAAGTACTGCTTCTGCGCCGCCAGCGCGACATAGGGAAGCGGCTGCCCGTTGTAGGTGACCGGATAGCGCGACAGCGGGATCTCCCAGCTGATCATTCCCCAGTTCATCCCCTCCGCATAACCCTCGGGAAGGTGGCGATTGACCAGGTCACGCACGGCTGCCACCACGGCGCGCCGTGGCTCGGGCAGTTCCGCCAGATACGCATCCACCGTTGCCGCCTTGCTGCTGACCATGGGTCTTCCCTCGCTGTCGCCCGCGCGCCGACCTTAGCGCAACCCCGGCAGGACGTCATCCGCCGCCCGCGCGCGGTGGGCTTTCGCATGTCATCCCGAGGGTCTTCGTGCGGATCCGCAGGCTGATGCGAAGTCGTGCATCACTTCATCAACGTCAGCGCAGGGTGAAATCGCGCGCAACGCCAGCGCGTTTTCGCCGTTATTTGAAAAGTGTTCATGTCGCGGCGCGGTCTGCATTCATGCAGGGGTGGTTACGGTGCGCTCGCCCTGCATCGATCCGCGGCATCACGCCGCTGGATGCAGGGCCATAAGAACACAACAGGAGAACCTCCATGACTTCGATCCGTACTTTGACGCTTGCGCTTGCTTCGCTGGTGGCCGTTTCCCCGGCCGCATTCGCACAGGATGCGTCCACGGACACCGCGTCCTCTTCCACCGGCAAGCGCTTTGCCGTGGTGGGCGGCGCCGCGATCCTGCACCCGGATTCCGATCCGCTGCCCGGCTCGCGCCTCGACATCGATGGCGACATCGCGCCGACCATCAGTGCCAGCTGGTACGCCACCGACAACATCGCGGTGGAACTGTGGGGCGCGGCTGACAAGTTCAACCATCGCGTGCGCGGCGACGCCGGCAAGATCGGCACCGTCGAGCAGCAGCCCATGGCGCTGAGCGGCCAGTACCATTTCGGTGCGCCCGACAGGGTGATGCGCCCGTTCGTGGGCCTGGGCTATTACGAGTCCAACTTCAGCAATGAAGACATTTCCGGCGGTGGCGACCACGTGGGCCTGGAAACCGCCAAGGGCGCCATCGCCACGGCGGGCGTGGACTTCAACATCAACGAGCGCTGGTTCGCCCGCGCCGATGCGCGCTACCTGAAGGGCGATGCGGAACTGCGCGTCGCCGGCCAGGGCACCGGTGAAGAGCTGACGCTGGACCCGTGGGTGGTGGGTGTGGGTATCGGCGCGCGTTTCTGAATCATTCCTCGCGCTGATGCCAGCGGCGGGTCCTTCGGGGCCCGCCGTTTTCCGTTTCAGGGGGCGGCGCGACCTCGCAGTCGGTCCAGGCGGGCGACCCGCCACTTCACGCCCCACGCGTACGCCAGGTAATAGCCCAGCAGCAGGCCTGCCACCCCGACCAGGCTGCCGTGGCCCGCCCACGCGGCCAACGCCGGGCTGGCATCGCTCTGCCAGTAGCGCGCCAGCTGGAAGAAGCCCAGCGCAATGCGCGCCGCCACCACCACCAGCAAGGCCAGCACCAGCCACGCATTCGGCTGGTAGAACACGCCCTGCGGCGCCACCTCCCACCGCGTCAGCCCTACGCCCGCCACGCCCAGCGCGGCGCCGAGGGCGAGCCCCAGGCCTGCATGCATCAGACTGTCGGGCCACCAGACCAGGCTCACCGCCGTGGCGACCAGGAAGACCGCCACTGACAGCAGCAGTCCCCATGCATTGATCAGCAACACCCAGCCGCGCGCCAGCCGGCGGGCGCGCCCATAGCGGTAGCGCTGCCACAGCGACAGCGGCAGCAACACCACCCACAGCAGGGGCAGCAACAGCAGCAGGATCAGCAGCAGGAAGGGCATGGCGGCCATGATGCCGCAACACGCGTGAGGATTGCCGGCTCAGGGGTGTTCGGCTTCGACGTGCACTTTTTCCCGCCTCAGCAGGTAGATGCCGCTGGCGACGATGATGGCCGCACCGATCCACGTGACGCCATCCGGCAGCACGCTCCAGAGCGCGAGATCCAGTGCCACGCCCCAGACGAGCGCGGTGTACTCGAGCGGCGCGATCAGCGAAGCTTCGCCGCGCCGGAACGCCTCCGTCAGCGCGACCTGTGCCAGAGACCCCGCAAGCCCCACCATGCCGATGATCCACAGGTGCCCGGCCTGCAGCGCCACCCAGCCAGGCAACGCCAGCAGCCAGGCGCCCAGCGACAGCAGCACCATGAACCAGAACACCATCGCCTGCGTACTGTCGCGCTGGGCCAGCATGCGCACGGTGATGGCACCGGCCGCATAGCAGACCGCCGCGATCAGGATCGCCAGGCCACCGGCCGTCAGCATGCCTTCGCCGGTGGGCCGCAGGATCACCAGCACGCCGACCAGGCCGATCACGATGGCCGCCCAGCGCCCCGCCCCGACCTTCTCGCCCAGCAGCGGACCCGCCATCGCGGTCACCAGCAGCGGCGCCACGAAGGTGATGGCATAGGCCGTGGACAACGGCATGGTGCGCAACCCGTACACGAAGCCGACCATCATGCAGATGCCCAGCAGCCCGCGTACCAGATGCAAAGGCCAGCGCACCTGCAGCAACGTGGCGGGCTTCACCGTGGCCAGCACCCACAGTGTCACCAGCGGCAGCGATGACAGGCCACGCAGCGCCGCCACCTGCAATGGTGGGTAGTGCGGCGACAGCAGCTTCAGCCCCGCATCCATCAGCGCGAACATCAGCACGGCCAGCAGCATCAGGATGATGGCGGCGGAATGGGGGTGGCGGGACGTCATGCCTCATTATCCACGGGAGCGCGACGCGGTTGGGGGCATCAGGCTAAAATTCGCCGGTACCAGCAAGGAATCCCCCATGCCCTCTTTCGACGTCGTCTCCGAAGTCAACGTGCACGAACTGACCAATGCGGTCGACCAGGCCAACCGCGAACTGTCCACCCGCTTCGACTTCAAGGGCGTGGACGCGAAGTTCGTGCTGGAGGACAAGCTGATCACCCAGTCCGCGCCGAGCGATTTCCAGCTCAAGCAGATGACCGACATCCTGCGCGCACGCCTGATCGCGCGGCAGATCGATGCGCGTTGCCTGGACTTCGGCGAGGTGGAGACCAACCTGGCCGGCGCGCGCCAGAAAGTCACCGTGCAGCAGGGCATCGAGCAGAAGCTGGCGAAGAAGATCGTCGCCACCATCAAGGAAGCCAAACTGAAGGTCGAGGCGCAGATCAACGGCGACAAGCTGCGCGTGACCGGCAAGAAGCGCGACGACCTTCAGGACGTCATCGCCCTGCTGAAGAAGACCGAGTTCGAGCTGCCGCTGCAGTTCGACAATTTCCGTGACTGAGTTGCCGCCTGAAGGCGCCGATGGCGTCGACCCCATCGCCGCCACCCGCCGCTGGGTGGAACGCGCCGTCATCGGCCTGAACCTGTGCCCGTTCGCCAAGGCCGTCTACGTCAGGCAGCAGGTGCGCTTCGTGCTGAGTGATGCCTCCACGCCGGAGGCGCTGCTGGAGGAACTGGCCGAGGAGCTGGTGCTGCTGCGCGACACCGATCCGGCCGAGATCGACACCACGCTGATCGTCCACCCGGATGTGTTGACGGACTTCCTGGACTACAACGATTTCCTCGACAACGCCGACGCCGCCGTCGAGGCGCTCGACCTGCAGGGCGAGCTGCAGGTGGCGAGTTTCCACCCGGACTACCAGTTCGCCGGCACGGCGCCGGACGACATCAGCAACTACACCAACCGTTCGCCCCATCCCACCCTGCACCTGCTGCGCGAAGCCAGCATCGACCGCGCGGTGGAGGCCTTCCCCGATGCGGACGTCATTGTCGAGCGCAACGTGAAGACACTGGACGCGCTGGGGCACGCCGGCTGGGCGAGGCTGTTTGCTGACTGAGGTCGGTCGGGTTTTCTGTAGGAGCGACGTAAGTCGCGACCGGGAGCCTTTGCCACCATGACCCCCACCAGCACGCCCACGCCCTAAAGCCACATCGCATCCCAGTACGGGTACTTCCCGATCTCCTCGACCAATCCGGCACGCAGCGGATTGGCAACCACATATCGCGCAGCTATCCGCAGATCATCATCGCGCCGCATGGCCCGGTCATGGAAGCTGGCTTCCCAGACTCGCCGCGGTCCCCCTCTGTTTGCCGGGTACGCCCGGGCCGTATTCGCCTTCAGCCTCTGCACGCACACGGATAACGTCTCCATCGGGCCCAGTTCGATCAGGCCGTGCCAATGGTCCGGCATCAGGACCCAGGCCAGGAGGCGCGAGCGATACCACAGGCGCTTGTCGGTGATGGCGCGCGCGACGGCATGCGCCGCTGCGGGGTCGGAGAACAACGGCCTGCGATCACGCGTGACGCACGTGACCAGGTAAGCCTGTCCAAATATCGATGCGCGACCGCGGCGGAGTGCCGCATGGCCGTGCAGGGTCCTCTTCGCAGTGCCATCCATGCCGACCAACATGGCTAGAAGCTGCGTTAGACGACATCAGGAGATGACAGAAATCCTTGTAGGACTTTGCCGTGCGGTCGCGACTTACGTCGCTCCTACAGGGCGAGCCCCAGCCGCTGCTCCAGCAGCACGCGCGCATCATGCAGCGACGGCAGGATGGTGTGGCCGAGTGCGCGAACGGCGTCGTCGGGCTCCAGCAGGTCCGGGATCTGGATGGGGTGCATGCCGGCCGCCAGCGCCGCACGCACGCCGGTGGGCGAATCCTCAAGCACCAGACACAACGCTGGATCGACATCCAGCGAGCGCGCTGCCAGCAGATAGACATCGGGCGCAGGCTTGGGATGTTCGACGTCGCTGCTGGTGCAGACCGCGTCGAAGTACGGCAACAGCTGCGAGGCGTCCAGCTTGCGCAGGGCCAGCGGCCGGCGCGTGGACGTGGCGACGGCGCGCGGAATGCCGCGCGAGCGCAGGAACTCCAGCATCTCGATGATGCCGGGCCGGTGCGGCATGCCCGTCGCCACGATGGCGTCGTACAACGCATGCGAGCGCTGCAGGATCAGGTCGCGCTGCGCCTCGCCGACCGCTTCATCCAGCAGATGCCGGCATACGGCCTCACTGTGGCCGACCATCGACAGCCACAGCACCTCGGGCAGGTCGTGGCCGAGCTCGCGCGCGGCTTCCGCCAGGCAACCGATGATCGCGCGCTCGCTGTCCAGCATCAGGCCGTCCATGTCGAAGATGACCGCGACGGGCGCGAATGGCAAGCAAGGAGCATTCACGCATCGGCCTCGAACAGGCGGCGCAGATCGCCTTCATCCAGGAGACGCCACTGCCCGGGCGCGAGATCGCCCAGCGTCAGTCCCCCGATGCGGCTGCGATGCAGCGCCTCCACGTGGTTGCCGACGGCGGCGAACATGCGACGCACCTGGTGGTAACGACCTTCGGTGAGCGTGACCTGCGCATGGCGCGGATCGATCACGTGCAAGCCGGCCGGCGCCAGCGGCGTCTGCTCCGATTCCAGCATCAGCGTGCCACTGGCGAAGACCGCGCTTTCGTCGCCGCGCAGATCCTGCGCCAGCGTGACGTCATAGACCTTGGGCAGGTTGGCCTTCGGCGAAATGATCCGGTGCAGCAGGCCACCGTCGTCGGTGAGCAGCAACAGGCCACTGGTCTCGCGGTCCAGCCGTCCCACCGTGGACAGCACCGGCGAGCGCTCGCGGAAACGCGACGGGAACAGGTCGTAGACGATGCGGCCGGTGTCCTTGGTCGAGCAGGTGTAGCCGACGGGCTTGTGCAACAGGATCGCCAGCCCCGGCGCAGGATCGAGCGGCTCGCCATCCACGCGGATGTTGTCGTGGTCGACGGGATCATCGGCGTACAGCACCTCGCCCGCGGCGTCGGTGATGCGGCCTTCGCGGAACATCCATTGCACCTGCTTGCGGCTGCCGTAGCCCAGGTTGGCGATGTGCTTGACGATCTTCATGCGCTCAACGCCTCGCCTTGACGGCAGCGATGACTTTGAAGCCATCGCGTTCGCCGGCCACGCGCACGTCGCCGAAGCGCTCGTTCAGTATTTGCTCGTACGGCAGATGGCGATTGGCGACCAGCCAGAGGCGGCCGCCCGGCTTCAACGCCTCGGCGGCCACGCTGATGAAACGCTGGCCGATGTCGGGACGATCGGCGCGGCTCTGCGTATGGAACGGCGGATTGCTGACGATGAAGTCATAGCGCGCCGGCAGCCCGCGGGTGACGTCATGCCACAGGAACTGGCGTGTAGCGGACGACGTGGAATCGGCCAGGTTGGTTTCGGCCAGTGCCAGCGCACGTGCTTCGGCCTCGTAAAGATCCAGCGCGGTGATCTTCGGGCAGCGCGCCAGCAGTTCGCTGGACAGGTAGCCGTAGCCCGCACCGAGATCCGCGCCCTGGCCGGCGATGTCGGCAGGCAGGTGCTCGACCAGCAGGGCGGAAGCCGGATCGATGCGGTTCCATGCGAACACACCGGGACGGCTCAGGAAGCGACCGCCTTCGATGCGGCGCGGCGCATCGAGCGATGTCCACTTCTCCAGCAGCGCAATGTCGGCCGCCTCATGCAGGGGCCGCGTCCAGAAAGTACGGCAATGGAACTTGGTCAGCGTGCCCGCCAGGCCGGCGAGCTGCTTGAGGTCCGCCTCGCCCGACTTGGCGCCTTCGTTGTTGGTCATGCCGGCCACCACGATGCCGCCGGGCGCCGCCAGCTGCACCGCGCGCGCCAGCAGCGCGCGCGCTTCTTCACGCTGGCGCGGCGGCAACACCAGCACCAGCGGGTAGCGCGTGGCCGATGACGACGGCGATGCTTCGGCAATGACCTCGAGGCCCGCGCGCTCGAACGCTTCCGCATCGGGACGGAAGCTCTGCTCGCATACCAGCTGCGACAACGGGAACTGGCGCAGCGCGGCGCCATCGCGCGCGCGCAGGAACAGCACCGGCCCGCTCGGCCAGGCCACCTGGCCCTGCACGAACGGCAGCATCAGCGCATCCAGCGCGGGATCGGAATATCGGGAAGCCAAGGGGCACCGCCAGCAGGAAAACAGATGGCGATTCTAACCGGCCGCGTGCCTGCCTCCGGCAGCGACCGTTGCATGCACGGCGTGGCCGCCCGTCGGCGCATTGATACCGCGGTTAAAAAAATGTTGCACATCGAAAACAACCGGCGTATCGTGCGCGGCCTTCGGCCCCTGCGGCTGTTTTTTCACCAGAACGATTTCCATGAAGCCCGCGCACTCCATCTCCAACACGCTTGACCTGCAGCCATCGCGCTGCGGCCTGCGCGTGCGTGCGTATGCGTTCGATGCCAACCCCGGCAACGAATCCGCGCGGCATCTGGCCACCTGACATCCGGCTGACTCCCAGGGAGATCGGCCACCCCGATCTCCCGAGGAAACGCGAACGCCCTCGGGTCGCAAGCCCCGGGGGCGTTTTGTTTCCAGCGTTCGCGGAGGATGCGCATGCATCGACCAGGTTCCATCCATTCCACCACGGAAATTCCTTTCCGCCCTGGAGCATCCGGGTAACGCGCCTGCGCGTCCCGAGGCAGGGGCGCGGCTGCAACCGGCGCATGTGCGCTGCGTTGTGATGCTTCGACGCGAGCGGCGCAGGGAGTGGACACCACAAGGGCGCATGGCGCCCGCACGGATTGCCGGTTGGCGACAGCCGGCAATGAGGAACATCGATCGAACACGCTACAGCGGTACGGGCTCGTGTCCCGTCCGGTGCGCGCGGCGCTGCCGTGGCGTATGCCGAAGCGTGGGGGAAGGTGTTCCTCGAGCGGACGATAGCTCAGAGGAAGAGCAGCGGCGCATGCCGTTGGCCGCCGGTTCGAATCCGGTTCGTCCACCACTGGATAGCTCAGATGGTTAGAGCATCGGACTGTTAATCCGACTGTCGCGGGTTCGATTCCCGCTCCAACGCCTGAAAAGGCACATGACCTTTCACGTCATGACATGGGGACGCAAGTCCCACCCAGGAAACGCCCCGTGCGGCGTGACGCTTTCCCGCGATGGACCGCAGGAAGGCGGCATGTCGCAGCGGGACGAAGCCGGCACCGCGCCCTCGACGCGGAGGCGCGCAGCGTTCGATGCGGTCCACCGATCGCACCCTCGTTGCGAAGCATCCGCGGACAGCGCCGGCCGCCCGCCTCGCCTCCGTCCAAGGGCGTTTCCACCTTCTTCCGTCGATCGCAGTGTGCGGTCGGCACACCATCGTCGTGGCGTTCGATCCTCCACGACGGTGTTCTCCAACGGATCGAACCACCAGAGCCAACAAGGAGAACAACGTCATGCTTCTGAACAGCATGTCCTGGACCAAGAGGGTCGTGATCGGTGACGGCGAGCGCGGCCTGGTGTATCGCAACCGTCGGTTCGAGCAGCTGCTCGCGCCCGGCGTGTACCGCTGGTTCGACCCGATGGGTCGGGTCGAGGTGCGCACCTTCAACATCGCCGCGCCGGAGTACGCCGGCCACGACGTCGACGCGCTGATCGCGCGCCTGGGCGAGCGCTTGGGCGAGGCCTTTGTGCTCGCCGACATCGGGGTGGACCAGGTCGGCCTGGTGCTGAAGAACGGCAAGCTGGAAGACGTGCTGCCGCCCGGCACACGGCGCCTGTACTGGATCGGCCTGGTGAAGGTCGAGGTGCAGGCCGTGTCGCTCGCCACGCCGGACGTGGACGTCGCCGTCGCGCGGCGCCTGCGCCAGTTGGGAGCGTTGTCGAAGCTGGCGGTGGTGGCCGATGTGCCGGCGGAGTTCGCCGGCCTGGTCTTCATCGATTGCAAGCTCGAGCGCACGCTCGCGCCCGGCAGCTACGCCTTCTGGAACTTCCAGAAGAACGTGGTGGTGGACGTGGTCGACCTGCGCGTGCAGTCGATCGAGGTCTCGGGCCAGGAACTGCTGACCCGCGACAAGGTCAGCCTGCGCGTGAACCTGGCCGCGAGCACCCGCGTCACCGACGTGGTGGCGGCACGGACCAAGGTCGCGAAGGTGGGCGACTTCGTCTACCGCGAGCTGCAGTACGGCCTGCGCAAGGCGGTTTCCGCCAAGACGCTGGACGAACTGCTGGGCGACAAGGCCTCGCTGGACGCCGACATCTTCGCCTACGTGCGTGGCCAGGTGACCGGCTTCGGCGTGGACGTGCTGGGCGTGGGCGTGAAGGACGTGATCCTGCCGGGCGAGATGAAGGAGATCCTCAACGGGGTGGTGCAGGCGGAGAAGACGGCGCAAGCCAACGTGATCCGCCGCCGCGAAGAGGCGAACGCCACGCGTTCCCTGCTCAACACCGCGAAGCTGATCGACGAGTCGCCGGTGCTGATGCGCCTGAAGGAGCTCGAGGCGCTGGAAAAGGTCACCGAGAAGATCGACAAGCTCACCGTGTTCGGCGGCCTGGATGGCGTGCTGAAGCAATTGGTGACGTTGAAGTAGTACAGCCGGGGCGGTGGACGGAACCACCGCTTCCGGCTTCAATGGAATGACCACATGAGTACGCAAACACACTTCGAACTGCTGCACGCCGAGGGCAGCACCACGCCGATCAAGGGCTGGGTGCGCGGCGTGCCCCTGGATCAGGGCGCCCATGAGCAGCTGCGGAACATCGCGGCCATCCCCTTCGTCGGCCCGTGGGTCGCGGTGATGCCCGACGTGCACCTGGGCAAGGGCGCCACCGTGGGCTCGGTCATCCCGACCCGCGGCGCCATCATCCCGGCCGCCGTGGGCGTGGACATCGGCTGCGGCATGGCCGCGGTGCGGACCACGCTGCGCGCGAAGGACCTGCCGGACAACCTGGCGCAGTTGCGCTCGAGCATCGAGCGCAGCGTGCCGGTCGGCAACGGCCGTGGTGGTGAGCACTGGAAGCTGCCGGACAGCATCGCCACGCGCATCGCGCAGTCGGGGCTGGAGCCGCGCCTGGAGGCGATCAAGCAGAAGCACCGCAAGATCCGCACCGACAAGCTGGACCGCCAGATCGGCACGCTGGGCGGCGGCAACCACTTCATCGAGATCTGCCTGGACGAGGCCGACGCGGTGTGGGTGATGCTGCACAGCGGTTCGCGCGGCACCGGCAACCTGATCGGCACGTACTTCATCGAGCGCGCACGCGAGCAGTTGGCGCACCGTGTGCTCGGCTTCCACCTGCCGGACAAGGACCTGGCCTTCTTCATGGAAGGCGAGCCCCTGTTCGACGACTACGTGGAAGCGGTGTCGTGGGCACAGGACTACGCCCGCGAGAACCGTGAAGCGATGATGTCGCGCGTGCTGGCCGAGATGCGCCACCGCCTGCCGAAGTTCCAGTTGGAGAAGATGGCAGTCAACTGCCACCACAACTACGTGCAGAAGGAAACGCACGGCGGCGTGGATCTGCTCGTGACCCGCAAGGGCGCGGTGAGCGCGCGTACCGGCGAGCTGGGGATCATCCCCGGCAGCATGGGTGCGAAGAGCTTCATCGTGCGCGGCAAGGGCAACGCGGACAGCTTCCACAGCTGCAGCCACGGGGCCGGCCGCGTATTGAGCCGTACCGCCGCGCGCCAGCAGATCACGCTATCGCAGCACCGCGAGGCCACCGCGCATGTCGAATGCCGCAAGGACGCCGGGGTGATCGACGAGTCGCCGGCGGCCTATAAGGACATCGACGCCGTGATGTCGGCGCAGAGCGACCTGGTGGAGGTCGTCCACACGCTGCGCCAGGTGGTGTGCATCAAGGGGTGAGCTTCGGCTCGCCCCTTTTTTTCTTCTCTGTGGAAGCGACGTAAGTCGCGATGAGGCATTACCGGTGGCCCATCGCGACTTACCGGTGCCAGCAATGCCGGCACCACTCCCACAACCTCGGGGACGCTACCCCTGAAGTTCCCTCAGCGTCACCGACGGCGGCGCATCCAGCACCTTGCGCGTGGCGAACAGCCCGGCGCCCAGTGCCGCCAGCATGCCCAGCCCGCCACCGATGGCGGCCAGCTGCCAGTTCGCCTTCCACGGCAGGTCGAACACCTGCGTGGCCACCACACCGGACAGCACCGATGCCGCAATGGCGGCGACCAGTCCCGCCAGCAGGCCGATGGCCGCGAACTCCGACGCCTGCGCCAGGCGCAATTGCCGACGGCTGCCGCCGAGCACGCGCATCACGCCACCTTCGAGCAGGCGTTCGTCCTGGCTGGCGCTTACTGCCGCCATCAGCACCAGCAGGCCTGCCGCCAGCGAGAACCAGAACACCACCTGCACCACCAGCGACACCTGTTCGGCGGTGCTGCGGACCTGCTTCAGGACCGCCTCCACGTCGACCACCGACAGGTTGGGGAACTGCCCGACCAGATCACGGGTGAACGTAGTGGACCCGGCGGGCACGCTGACCGCGGTGATGTAGCTGGCGGCGTAGCCATCCAGTGCGCCGGGCGATGCCACGACGAAGAAGTTCGGCCGGAAGCTTTCCCAGTCGACGCTGCGCAGGCTGGTGATGCGGCCCTCGAAACGCTGGCCCGCGATATCGAAGGCGACGCGGTCGCCGATCTTCCAGCCCAGCGACTCGGCGAACTCCTCTTCCACCGACAGCTCCGGCGATGACGGCGTCCTTCCGGTCCAGAATTCGCCGGCGGTCACCACGTTGTCGTCGCGCAGCGCGTCGGCCATGGACAGGTTGAATTCGCGGTCGGCGCGGCGCTGCGTGCGTTCGTCCTGTTCGGCGTAGTCCTCGCCGCGGGTCGGCTTGCCGTTGAGTTCCAGCAGGCGGCCGCGGATCATCGGGTACAGCGTGGGCTCGCCCAGTTCGCGCTGCGCCATGAAGGCGCGCACCGGATCCAGCTGGTCCTGCTGCACGTTGATGATGAAGCGGTTCGGCGCATCCTTGGCCAGCGCCAGCTGCCAGCGGTCCAGCAGGTCGGTGCGCACGAACGTCAGCAGCAGCAGTGCCATCAGGCCCAAGCCCAGCGCGGAAATCTGCGCGATGCTGGTGCTGGCGCGCCGGCTGACGTTGGCCAGGCCGTAACGCAGGCTGCCGCGCAGGCGCGAACGCAACCGGCGCACCAGCACGATCAGCAGCCAGGCCAGCAGCGCGAGGACGGCCAGCGTGCCCGCGATGCCGACCAGCATCGCCGTGCCCAGCGTGGCCGAGCCCGCCTTCCACCACAGCAGCGCACCCAGGCCGCCGATACCCGCCAGGCCGACCAGCCAGGCGCTGGGTTCGGTGGGGTCCAGGTCGCGGCGCAGCACGCGCAGCGCAGGCACGCGGCGCAGCGCGAGCACCGGCGGCGCGCCGAAGGCCAGCAGCACCACCATGCCCACGCCATAACCCTGCAGGGCGGGCAGCAGGCCTGCCGGTGGAATGTCGATCTTCAACGCCTGCTGCAGCCAGCTGCCGATGCCCCACTGCAGGCCGAAGGCGATCAGCACCCCCACCGTGCACGCGGCCAGGCCGAGCAGGATCAGTTCGCCGACATGGATGCCGACCAGCGTGCGCTGCTGCGCGCCCAGGCAGCGCATCACCGCCGTGCCGGAAAGATGGCGTTCGCTGTGCCGGCGCGCGGCCATCGCCACCGCGACGGCGGCCAATACGACCGAAACCAGCGCGGCCAGGCCCAGGAAGCGGCTGGCGCGGTCCAGCGCGGAGCGCACTTCCGGCCGTGCATCGCGGATGGTCTCCATGCGCTGGCCGCGCGCGAGTTGCGGCTCCACCTGCTCGGTGAACTGCTCCACGGCGGCGGCATCACCGGCGACGACCAGCCGGTAGCGCAGGCGGCTGCCTTCCTGCACCAGGCCGGTGGAGGGAAGGTCGGCGAGATTGAGGAAGACTTTCGGTGCGACGTTGAAGTAATCCAGCGCCGCGTCAGGCTCCTGCACGACCAGTGCGGCAAGCTTCAACTGGCGCGTGCCGATGCCGATCTCGTCGCCGAGTCTGGCGCCGAGCGTCTCGGCCCCCGCCTGGCTGATCCACAGCGTGCCCGGCGCGGGAATGCCCGCGGCATCGCGCTCCGTGCGATCCGCCGCATCGACGATACGGAATGCGCCACGCAGCGGAAAGCCTTCGCCCAGTGCCCGCAGGTCACCCAGCGACAGCGCCTCGCCGGCGCGGATCATGCTCTGAAGTTCCTGCGTCTCGGTGGCCTTCAATCCCGGCGCCTGGGCCAACCGTCGCAACGCGGCCGACGGCGCGGTGTCGCCGCGGACCACCACATCGCCGCCCAGCAGGCGATTGGCTTCGATGGCCAGCGCGCGTTCGGCACGATCGGTGACGAAGCCGACCGACGTGACGGCGACCACCGCCAGCACCAGCGCGGCGAACAGGATGCGGATGTCGCCCGCCACCAGGTCGCGGCGCAGCTGGCGCCAGGCCAGCAGCAGCGTCCTCATGCCCGCGCATCCTCGCTGGCGAGCAGGCGGCCGGCCTCCATGCGCAGGCGGCGCTGGCAGCGCTCGGCCAGGTGTTCATCGTGGGTGACCAGGACCAGGGTGGTGCCGGTGTCCGCGTTCAGCGCGAACAGCAGTTCGATGATGGCCTGCCCGGTGTGCGTGTCGAGGTTGCCGGTCGGCTCGTCGGCGAACAGCAGCGCGGGCCGCGTCACGAACGCGCGCGCCAGCGCGACGCGCTGCTGCTCACCGCCCGACAGCTGTCGCGGATAGTGCCCCAGCCGCTGGCCCAGGCCGACCTTCTCGAGGATCTGCCGGGCCGGCCCTTCCACGTCGGTGTCGCCCCGCAGTTCCAGTGGCAGCATGACGTTCTCCAGCGCCGTCAGCGACGGCAGCAGCTGGAAACTCTGGAAGACGAAGCCGACCTTCTCGCCACGCACGCGCGCACGGCCATCCTCGTCCATCGTGGACAACGACTCGCCGTCCAGCAGCACCGTGCCCACGCTGGGCACATCCAGGCCGGCCAGCAGCGACAGCAGCGTGCTCTTGCCGGAGCCCGAGGCGCCTACGATGGCGACGGTGTCGCCGTGATCGATGCGGAAGCCGACGTCCTCCAGGATGGTCAGGTCGCCCCCCGGGAGCGGCACATGCTTGCCCAGGCCGGATACCTGCAGGACAGGTTGCGTGCGGGGTGAACCGGCTTCAGTGTGCAGTCTGCTGGAATCGGCCATCATCGTCTCGTCGGTCATGTCGTCGATCATCGGGAGCGCGGATTAAATGTTCTTTAATTCTTTCAGGTATGGGGCCGTGCGGGTGGGCGCGCAATGGGCTTTGGGTCTCGCCGTGATGCTGCTGGTCGCATTATCCGCACGGCCTGCCGCAGCCCAGAGCGCGCAGGCCAAGCCCGCACCCGCCGCACGCACGGTCCTGGTGATGGGCGATTCGCTGTCGGCCGCCTACGGGCTTTCGCCCGCGCAGGGCTGGGTGGCGCTGACCGCGGACCGCATCGGCAAGACCCGACCCGGCTGGCGCGTGGTCAATGCCAGCGTCAGTGGCGAAACCACCGCCGGCGGCGCTTCCCGCATCGCCGCGGAGATGCAGCGCCATCGCCCCGCCGTGGTGGTGATCGAACTGGGCGCCAATGATGGTCTGCGTGGGCTGCCGCTGGCACAGACCCGCGCCAACCTGGAGAAGATGATCAAGGCCGCGCAGGTCGGCAAGGCCAAGGTGCTGCTGGTCGGCATGCGCATGCCGCCCAACTACGGGCCGGACTACACGCGCGGCTTCGAGCAGAACTACACCGCGCTGGCCAAGCAGTACAACACCGCGCTGCTGCCCTTCCTGCTGGAACCGATCGCGCTGGATCGCGCCGCGTACCAGGCCGACAACCTGCACCCGGTCGCCAGCGCGCAACCGAAGCTGCGCGACCATGTGTGGAAAGCACTGGATCCGCTGTTGAAGTGACCGCATCTCGGGTGGCGGAGCAGCGTAGGAGTTTTCCTACACGCAGGCGCGGTTTCTCCCGAATGTGATAACCGGCACATTCGCGCACGCTATGCAGGCCGGATCCCTGCCCGGCGTCGCCCGTGCTGGAGATCACCATGCCCCGTCTACTTTTCACCATCGTCGCTGCCGCCAGCGGCTGGCAACTCTATGAGGGCGAGTACGGCCGCAACTGGTTCGAGACCCTCGGTGATGCGCGCGAGAACGCCAAGCTGCTCGCGGCCACCCTGCACCAGCACCATGGCATCCCCACTGCCGTGGTCATCGAGATGACCAGCAACGAATCGGTACTGCTGGCGCGACACGGCTGAGCCGGTCGCCGCATGGCCGGGCGCGCTGCAGCAGCCGGCCCCATTGCCCCGTGGCATGATCCTGGCTCCATCAACGGAGGCCGCACCATGGGCAAGCAGGCGTTCGAGGAATCATTGGCGCAGGGCCGGCATCGTCAACTGGCCGAGATGGCCGGCGAGTGGGAGGGGCGCTTCCGCCTGTGGTTCACTCCCGACGAACTGGCCTGCGAAGCCCCGCAACGCGGGCGCATCCGCAGCGTACTGGGCGGCCGGTTCCTGATGCACGAGTACGAAAGCCGCTTCAACGACGAACCCATCGAGGGCATCGTTCTGTACGGCTATCACCTGGACGACGGCCACTGGGAGTCGGCCTGGGTGGAAAGTTTCGGTACCGGCACCAGCATCATGTTCTCCACCGGCGGCGGCGACCCGAACCCCAATGTGCTGGGCAGCTATGGCGACGGCCAGGGCGGGCCCCGCTGGGGCTGGCGCACGACGCTGGAACAACCCGACCCGGACACGCTGGTCATCACCATGTTCAACATCACCCCGCAGGGCGAAGAGATGCGCGCGGTGGAGACGCACTACACCCGCGTCAGGTGACCGGAGCCGGCCGTTGCAATGCGGGAGCGATCACGCCGCGATGCCCGACAGCTCGCGCAGCACCTGCTCGAACACCTCCACTGGTTGCCCGCCCTGCACCAGATGGCGGTCGTTGAAGATCACCGAGGGCACGGCGCGGATGCCGTGCTGCTGGTAGAACTGCTCGCGTTCGCGCACTTGTGCGGCGAAGGCACCCGCATCGATCACCCGTCGCGCTTCGGCGCCCTCCAGCCCGACAGACGCGGCGATGCCTGCCAGCGTATCGGGATCGGACACGTTGCGTCCTTCCCCGTGGTACGCCCGCAGCAGCGCGTGCTTGAGTGCACGCTGCGGCGCCGCCCCCTGTTCGCCCGCCCAATGCAGGAGGCGATGCGCATCGAAGGTGTTGTAGATGCGGTCGCGCTTCTGCAGGTCGAACATGAAGCCCAGCGCCTCGCCACGCTGGCGCAGCGCCTCGCCATTCTGCGCGAGCTGTTCGGGCGTCAGCCCGTACTTGCGCCCCAGGTGCTCGGCGATGGACTCGCCTTCCGGTCCCATGTCCGGATTGAGTTCGAACGGCTGGAAGCGCAGCTCGACCTGCAGTCCGTTGCCGATGCGGGCCATGGCGCGCTCAAGCGCCGCCAGGCCGATCGCGCACCACGGGCAGGCGACGTCGGAGACGAAATCGATCTTCACCGGGTTCGACATGCTGCGCCTCACTCGTTCGCCGTGTTCTTGTACACACGCCCCTGCTTCATCACGAAGCCGACGTTCTCGAGCAGTGCCACATCCTGCAGCGGGTCGCCATCGACGGCGATCAGGTCCGCGTAGTAGCCCGGCTTCAGTACGCCGACCTCCTTCTCGATGCCGAACAGGCGCGCGTTGACCACCGTCGCCGAGCGGATGGCCTGCAGCGGCGTCATGCCGAACTGCACCATGCGCGAGAACTGGCGCGCGTTCTGGCCGTGCGGGTACACGCCGCCGTCGGTGCCGAACCCCATGATGGCGCCGGCCTGGTGCGCCTTGCGGAAGTTCTCGCGCTGGGTGGCACCGACCCGGCGCTCCTTCTCCAGCGACTCGGGCAGGAAGCCGGCTTTCTCGCCTTCGCCGAGGATGTACTCGGTGTTGTAGATGTCCATCACCAGCACGGTGCCGTTCTTCTTCGCCAGCGCGATGCCTTCGTCGTCGATGAAGCTGGCGTGCTCGATGGAGTCCACGCCGGCCAGCAGCGCATTGCGGATGCCGGTGGCGCCATGCGCATGCGAAGCGACCTTGCGGCCCAGGCTGTGCGCTTCGTCGACCAGCGCCTTCAGTTCTTCCAGCGAATACTGCGGCGCGCCGACCTCGGTGCCCTTGGACAGCACGCCGCCGGTGGAACAGGTCTTGATGAAGTCGGCGCCGAACTTGACGTTCTGCCGCACCTTCTGCCGCGCGGCCCACGGGCCGTCGGCCACGCCTTCGCCCACGGCCTTGTACTCCGCCGGCAGCAGGTTGTTGTCGCTGCAGTGCCCGCCGGTGATGCCGACCGATACGCCGCCGGCGAGGATGCGCGGACCTTCGACTTCGCCCGCCGCGATCGCATCGCGCAACGCCACGTCGGCGTAGCCCGGGGAACCCGGCACGCGCACCGTGGTGAAGCCGGCCAGCAGCGTGGTACGCGCATTCTTCGCGCCCTTGATGGCCGCGGCGGGCAGCGAGATCGCCAGCCGGCGATAGCCCTGCAGGTCGGCATCGCCATGCAGGTGCACGTGCGCATCCATCAAACCCGGCAGCACGGTCCTGCCGGACAGGTCATGCACGGTCGCCCCGGCGGGCACCGGCGTGCTCGCGGCCGGGCCGATGGCGGTGATGCGCGCATCCTCGATGACGATGGCCTGATCGGTGAGCAGGCGCCCGGATTCCACGTCCAGCAGGCGGCCGGCCTTGACGTAGGTCGTGGCGGCGAACGCGGGTGCGGCAGCGGACAGCAGGACGGCAACGGCCAACAGGGACGGACGGCGCATGGGCGCTCCAGAGAAAGAAGATCAGGCGAATGTACCAAGGCTGCCCGGTGGGAGCGACGTGAGTCGCGACGTTTTCCGGTGGTCGATGGTCCCGGTCATGGACGGATGACCACGACGCGAGACCCATGCACCCAGACCGACGGCCGCTACTTCCCGTCGCGACTCACGTCGCTCCCACCGCTTCAGCACCCGCCAGACAGAGCACCGTTGCCGCGCGGGTGCGCGGGCGACTCAGACCGGCGTGGGATTGCGGTACTTGAAGCCTGCCTGGTGCCAGTACGGGTACGGCTTCGGGCGCTGGCTGGCGGCATCCAGCTTCGCCACCTGCGCGGGCGTCAGGTTCCAGCCCACCGCACCGAGGTTCTGCTGCAGCTGCTCCTCGTTGCGCGCGCCGATTACCACCGTGCTGACGGTGGGGCGCTGCAGCAGCCAGTTCAGCGCGACCTGCGGGATGGTCTTCCCGGTCTCCTGCGCGACTTCGTCCAGCGCATCGACCACGTCGTAGAGATAGTCCAGTTCCACCTGCGGACCGGCGTCGTTGGCGGTCTGCGACTGCAGGCGGCTGGTTTCCGGCAGGGGCTGGCCGCGGCGGATCTTGCCGGTCAGGCGACCCCAGCCCAGCGGACTCCAGACCACCGCGCCGACGCCCTGGTCGGCGGCCAGCGGCATCAGCTCCCACTCGTAGTCGCGGCCGACCAGCGAGTAGTACGCCTGGTGCGCCACGTAGCGCGACCAGCCGTGGCGATCGGAGACGGCCAGCGACTTCATCAGGTGCCAGCCGGAGAAATTGGATACGCCCAGGTAGCGGAGCTTGCCCGCCTTCACCAGCGTGTCGAGCGTGGAAAGCACTTCCTCGGCGGGCGTGCGCGCATCGAAGCCATGCAACTGGAACAGGTCGATGTAGTCCGTGCCCAGCCGCTTCAGGGCGCCATCGACGGCATTGATCAGGTGATGGCGCGACGAGCCCACCTGGTTCTCGCCCTCGCCGAACCGGAAGGTGGCCTTGGTGGAAATGATCAGCGAGTCGCGCGGGCGGCCCTTGATGGCCTCGCCCAGGATGGATTCGGCCGCGCCCTTCGAATAGACGTCGGCGCTGTCGAACATGTTCAGGCCGGCATCCATGCACAGGTCGACCATGCGGCGTGCCTGGGCGACATCGGTGCTGCCCCAGGCGCTGAACAGCGCACCCTCGCCACCGAAGGTGCCGGTGCCGAAACTGAGGACGGGGACGCGGAAGCCGGACGCACCGAGGTAGCGGTGCTCCATGGGCGGATGTTCCATGGGGAATGTTCCAGAAGCGGGGGGAGTGCGCCATTGCACTCCCCCTGCACCTCGGCGGCAAGCCCCGCGATGGGAAACTTTGTCGCGCGCGGGAACGCTCAGTTGGGGCTGGCGGCGGGGCGCACGATGATCTCGCTGACGTCCACGTCGTCGGGCTGTTCCACCGCGTAGGCGATGGCGCGCGCGATGGCCTCGGCGGGAATGGCAACCTGGCGGAAGTCCTCCAGCCACGCCTTGATGCCGGCATCGCTGGTGGTTTCGGCCAGTTCGCTGGTGGTCACGCCCGGCGACACCACGGTGACGCGCAGGTTGTCGTGTTCCTGCCGCAGGCCTTCGGAAATGGCCAGCACCGCGTGCTTGGTGGCGCAGTAGACCGAGGCGCTGGGCCACACGCGGTGGCCCGCGGTGGAGGCGATGTTGATGACCTGTCCGCCACCCTGCGCCTGCATCACCGGCAGCGCCGCCGCGATGCCGTGCAGCACGCCGCGGATGTTGACGTCGATCATCTGGTTCCATTCGTCGATCTTCAGCGCGGCCAGCGGCGACAGCGGCATGACGCCGGCATTGTTGACGATGACGTCGAGGCGGCCGAACTGCGCGCGGGCGAAATCGACGAACGCCTGCACGTCGTCCTGGCGGGTGACGTCGAGCGTGCGGTAGCGGGCCACGCCGCCCGCGGCTTCGATGCCGGCGGCCAGCTGTTCGAGCCGGTCGGCACGGCGCGCGCCGAGGACAACGCGTGCGCCGCGGCGGGCGAGTTCACGCGCGGCGGCCTCGCCGATGCCGCTGCTGGCACCGGTGATGGCGATGACTTTTCCTTCGATTCCGGACATGAGAGTAGTACCTCGTTGGGGGAACGGCGCGGGCTGCGCCGGAGCGGAGCGAAGTCTGGGCGCGCCTGCCGGGGCGTCGATATCCGGTTCCTCCGCGATCCTTGCCTGATCCTGCGCAGGCCGGCCCCACGCCGTTCCCGCGTGCCGCTGGCTGCGTAGACTGGCCTCCAGCATTCCCGACCCCCTCGCTGCCCCTTCCTGCAGAGTCTTCCCATGCCTGACGCCGCTGCCCTCCACGACGCCCGCATCCACGAACTGGCCAACCTGATTGAACGATCCACCGGCAAGGACGGCCTGCACACCACCGCGATTCCTGCCCTGCAGTTCTCGCGCCTGAGCGCGCCCATGGCGCTGCCGATGCGCGGCGTGCAGGAGGCCGCGCTGTGCCTGATCGTGCAGGGGGCCAAGCGGGCGATGCTGGCGGACGAAGTCTACGAATACGATGCGAGCCGGTTCGTGGTGGCCTCGGTCGACCTGCCGGTGACCGGCCAGGTGACCGCCGCCTCGCCGGAAGCGCCGTACCTGTGCCTGGTGCTGAAGCTGTCGCCCGCCACCATCGCCGAACTGGTCACCGAAGCGGAAACGGCGAACGCACCGCTGCCGCCGCCGTCGCGCGGGCTGTTCCTGCAACCGAGCAGCGTGGAAATGCTGGACGCCGCGATCCGCCTGGTGAAGCTGCTCGACGCGCCGCACGACATCCCGCTGCTGGCACCGCTGATCGAACGCGAGATCCTCTACCGCGTGCTGTGCAGCCCGCAGGGCGCGATGCTGCGCCACATCGGCATCGCCGACAGCCAGGGCCAGCGCGTGGCCAAGGCCATCCACTGGCTGCGCCAGCACTATGCCAAGCCGCTGCGCATCGACCACATCGCCCGCGAAGTGCACATGAGCGCGTCCGCCCTGCACCATCACTTCAAGGCGGTCACCGCGATGAGTCCGCTGCAGTACCAGAAGCAGCTGCGCCTGCAGGAAGCGCGGCGGCTGATGCTCAGCGAAGTGATGGACGCCGCCAGTGCCGGCCACCGCGTGGGGTACGAAAGCCCGTCGCAGTTCAGCCGCGAGTACAGCCGCATGTTCGGCGCCCCACCCCTGCGCGACGTGGAACGGCTGCGGGGATGAATGCACTCTGACGGGTCCGGGTGGCGCGACCGGCAGCTGCGTTGCGGCGCCCGGTGGGCAGGCGCAGAATCACATTGAGCACGATCCGCGCTTGCCCGCAGGAGTCCCGCCATGAAAGCTTCCACCCTGCTGTTGACCGCCCTCCTGGGCCTGACGGCTGCATTGCCCGGCATGGCCCGCCAGAAGGACGTGACCGACCCCGCCCTGCCCCGCAGCCTGCCCGACAACGGCGGCGCGGTCAGCGTCAGCTGGACCGACCCCGCCCAATTCAGCGAACTCAAGTACAGCGGCAACCGCTGGGAGTCCAAGCGCGGCAACTGGGTCGTCACCCTGGCCGAACACCTGCGTGACGAGTCCGCCAAGCGCCTCGCGCGTGGCCAGACCCTGCAGGTGACCATCACCGACATCGAACGTGCCGGCCGCTACGAACCCACCGTGCGTCCCGGACTGGACGACATCCGCATCGTGAAAGACATCTACCCGCCGCGCATGACCTTCAACTTCACGCTGAAGGGTCCCGACGGCCAGGTGCTGGCCGAAGGCGAGCGCAAGCTGGTCGACCACGGTTTCCTCAACGGCAGCTCGATCAGCAACAACGACAACCTGCGCTACGAGAAGCGCATGATCGACGACTGGGCGCGCCGCGAGTTCAAGGACACGCCAGCGATGACGTCCACGCCCTGACGCGCCGTCCCCGCACGCGCCGCATGACACAGGCCCCGCGCTGCCTCAGCGCGGGGCCTGTGCGTTTGCGGCCTGCGGTTCGTGCGGGTAGACCGCCGATACCGTGCACTGGAACCGAGTGCCGGGCCGCGAGAACCGGCGCGGGTCTTCCGGCAGCATCAGGCCCGGATCGCCGGTATCGAACAGGGTCCCGCCGCCGCTGTCCTGCGCGATGATGCGGTCGCCCGGATTGCCGCAGATCACGCCGATGCCCACCCCCGAGCGGAAGACGATCGCCGGCGCCGCGTCGAGGTCGGGACAGTTCTGCGCCAGTTCCACCCGGTAATAACGGTGGCCGCCGGAGCGGCGCGGCGACAGCTCCACCAGCATGCCCTCGCTGTCCTCCGACCAGGCACGCAGGTAACGCGGGTTGAAACAGAAACTCGGCGAACCGGCGAATCCGCGACGCCGCGGCGCGCGCACGCTGACCGTCTCCAGCGTGGTCACGCCGTCATCGGCCTGCGAGGCCGTCCGCGCCAGCGCGGCGTAGGTGCGCGCATCGACGCCGGCCAGCGCGGTGACCGCGCAGGTGGCGGGCCCGGTGCGGACGAACTCGTTCCCGGTACCGCACACCCAGCCTTCGCGCGCCAGCAGCACGGCAGGGGTGTCCGCCTGCAGCGGGCAGTCGGTGGCCAGCGCCAGGCGGAAACGGCGGCCATCGCTGTCCTGCACGGCGAGCGTCCGCGCGTCGGCCTGGTGGATCTCCTGCATCCGCCGAGCGTCCAGACAATCGGGAGACGGGGCGGGGCTGCGCTCCTGCGCGTGCGCGGGCAACGCCGCGGCGAGTAAAAGAAAGACGATCGGTCGCATCCATGTGCTGCCAGGGGAACGGTGGCCCATCGTAACCGCGCCTTGCCTCACCCGGGTTGCGGCACCATATCCGGACCATCCCCGCGACCGGACACGACCATGAGCGCCTTCGACCTCACCCCGCCCACCGACGCGCAGCGCGACGACCTGATCGCCGGCCTCAGCGACGAGGAGCGACGCGTGCTGCTGCACCACGGGACCGAGGCGCCGTTCTGCGGCGTGTTCCTGGACAACAAGACCGACGGCGTCTACACCTGCCGCCTGTGCGGCCTGCCGTTGTTCCGGTCCAGCGCCAAGTTCGATTCCGGTACCGGCTGGCCCAGCTTCTTCAAGCCCTACGACGCCACCCACATCCGCTACATCCGCGACACCAGCCACGGCATGATCCGGGTGGAGGAAGTCTGCGCCCGTTGCGGCAGCCACCTGGGCCATGTCTTCCCCGATGGACCGCCGCCCACCGGCGAACGCCACTGCCTCAACTCGGTTTCGCTGAGCTTCACGCCCGTGGGCGACGCGCTGCCCGACAGCCTGCAACGCGGTGGTGTCGAGGCGCAGCCCGCCGACTGACGCCGCCCCGCGGCTGTCATCTGCGCGGCATGTGGGACAGGTAGCCTGACCGTCATCGAACGGTCTTCCTCCTGCCCCACGGTCGCAACATGCCCATGCTGGTCGACACCCGCGACGCGTCTCCTTTTTCCGGCATGCCCGGCGTGCTGTGGGCCTACCGGTTCCATGCCGACGGCCACGCCGATGCCGTCGATGCCGGGGCGATGGCGGTGGAGTCCCTGCTGGCCTCGTGCCCCGCGCACGGCTGGATGTGGCTGCACCTCAACCTGAGCGATGCCCGCAGCGCACAGCTGATCGCCGCATTGCCCCTGCCCGAGGATGCGCGCGAGGCGCTGCTTTCCCACGACACCCATGTCAGCCTGCAACGCGACGAGGACACCGCCTACGGCGTCTTCGTCGACTGGCAGCACCAGCGTGGCGTCGAACTGGGCGCGGACGCCGGCCTGCGCGGCGATGACGACACCGGCTGGCTGCATTTCGTGCTGACCGCCGGGCTGCTGGTCACCGCGCGCCGGCACGCGCTGCGCTCGGTGGAGATCAGCCGGCGCCGGGTGAACGCCGGTGCACGCATGACCTCGCCGGAGCGCCTGCTGGAAGCCATCACGGAACAGTTCGCCGATGCGGTGGAGCGCGCCACCGACGGACTGGCGTCGCGGCTGGACCACATCGAGGACCGCGTGCTTGCCGACACCATCGGCGAGGAGCGTCGCGACCTGGCCCTGCTGCGGCACCAGACGGTGCGCCTGCACCGGCCGCTCACCGCGATGCGGCGCGTGCTGAAGCAGTTCGAGCAGCGCCATGCGCCGGAGGGTGAGCACGAACTTCTGCTGGCCGCCGTGTCGCGACTGACGCAGCGCTTCGACGATCTGGATGGCGACGTCACCACCCTGCAGGAACGCGCGCGGCTGTTGCAGGACGAGGTGGCCGCCAAGCTCGCCGAACGCACCAACCGGCACCTGTACGTGCTGTCGATGATCACCGCCCTGCTGCTGCCGCCCAGCCTGGTGGCCGGCGTGTTCGGCATGAACCTGCCCGGCCTGCCGTTCGCGCACAGCACGCATGGACTCGCGCTGGCACTGGTGCTGGGCGCGGGTTCCAGCGTCGCGGTCTATCTGGTCCTGAGGCGCATGGGCGTGGCGCGGTCCACCTGAGCCGGAACGGGCGTGGGACGGCGACGGGTTATCCTTGCGCCATGAGCCTGCGAACGTTGTCCGCCACGCGTTACGTCACCCCGCTGCGCGAAGGCGGCTCGATGCCGGCCGTGGTGGAGGCCGACGACGATGGCCTTTACGTGCTGAAGTTCCGCGGCGCCGGCCAGGGGCCGAAAGCGCTGGTGGCCGAGGTGATTGCCGGCGGCCTGGCCCACGCGCTCCAGCTGCCGATGCCGGAGATCGTGCTGCTGGAACTGGATGCGGAGCTGGCGCGCACCGAGGGCGACCCCGAGATCCAGGACCTGATCCGCGCCAGCGCCGGCCTCAACCTGGGCATGGACTATCTGCCCGGTGCGGTGAACTTCGATCCGGTGGCCGAGCAGCCGGAAGCGACGCTGGCTTCGCGCATCGTCTGGTTCGATGCCTTCATCAGCAACGTGGACCGCACCGCGCGCAACACCAACCTGTTGATGTGGCACCGCCAGCTGCGCCTGATCGATCACGGTGCCGCGCTGTACTTCCATCATGGCTGGGACGGCGACACCACGAACGCCGCGCGCCCGTTCCCGCTGATCCGCGACCACGTGCTGCTACGCTGGGCGTCGCGCCTGGCCGAAGTGGATGCGGAGATGGCGGAGAAGCTGGGCGGTGACGTGGTTCGCGACATCGTCGCGCAGGTCCCCGACGCCTGGCTGCAGGGACCGGACAGCTTCGGCGACCCGGCCACGCAGCGCGCCGCCTACGTCGAATATCTGACGCAACGTCTGGCACGGCGCGACGGCTTAGTGCAGGAGGCGATCCGTGCACGCGCATGACACCTACGACTATGCGGTGATCCGCGTGGTCCCGCGCGTGGAGCGCGAGGAATTCATCAACGTCGGCATCATCCTGTCGTGCGAGAAGACCGGTTTCCTCGAGGCCCGCATCGACCTGGACGAAGCCCGCGTGCGCGCACTCGACCCACTGCTGGACATCGAGTCGCTGCGCCGCCACCTGGACACCATTCCCGCCATCTGCCGCGGTGGCGAGGCGGCCGCGCCGATCGGCCTGCTGCCGCAGCGCGCGCGCTTCCACTGGCTCACCGCCAAGCGCAGCTCCATCATCCAGACATCGCCCGTGCACATGGGCAGGTGCGGCGACCTGCCCGCCACGCTGGAACACCTGATGGACCGCATGGTGCGGGTGAAGGCCGCGACGCGCGCGCCATGAGCGTGTACGTGGACGACGCAGTGACCTTGTGGCGGGGCCGCCGCTGGGCGCACATGATGGCCGACACGCTGGAGGAACTGCATGCCATGGCCGCACGCCTGGGCATGCCGCGACGCGCGTTCCAGGACAAGTCGAGTGGCGCGCATTACGACCTGACAGTGGAACTGCGCGAAGAAGCGCTGCGCCTGGGGGCCGTCGCGATCTCTCGCCATCGCGACCGCGAGCAGGTGCGCGCGATCATCCGCCGGGCGCGCGCGCAGTGGAGCGGTGCAGGCCCAGGCTAGGTGTTCGGTTGCGTGCCGGCGTGGGCAGGATCAGCCGCCGGCCATCGCGGGTGGCGCCCTTCGACACGCAAGTGGGCACCGCTCAAACGCGAACGCCGGGCAAGCCCGGCGTTGCATGCATCAACCGACGCGAGCGACTATCAGAGCCGCTGCGCCGTTCCGTTGCGGATGGCCTCGCTGATCACGCGCTCCACTTCGCGCTGCATCGCCACGGAAGCGGCTTCCTGCTTGCGGGCCAGGGCTTCCTGCTGGCGCGCCAGCGGTTCCTGCTGCCGGGCCAGCGCTTCCTGCTGCCTTGCCAAAGCTTCCTGTTCCTTCGACAGGGCGTCCATCCGGCGGTCGTGTGCCTGTTCCTGCGATGTCTGTCCGTCGCGCGCTTCGCGCATCGCGCGTTCGACGCGCTCGCTGGCCAGTTCCGCCATCTTCATGCCCAGTTCGCCCTGGCGTTCGCCAAGCTCACCCTGGCGTTCACCCAGTGCGCCCTGCTTCTCCCCCAGCGCGCCCTGCTGCTCGCCCAAGGCCTCCACCGGTGCGTGGGCCTGCGCCAGGCGTTTCAGCGTGGCCGCATCGCGGACCACGTACTGCTTGCCATCCTGGCGGATCCACAGCAACGGCTGGCCGTCCTGCTGCAGCTGTTTGACGCGCCGGATGTCATCGCTGTCGCCATTCATGGTGACGTGCTTGCCGTTGATCAGGATGTACGAATCGTCGCTGCCCCCTCCGTTGCGGATGCTCCATGACGACACGCCGTGGCCGAGCGACAACGCAGGCGGCGGCGGTGGCGCAGGGGGAGCCGGTGCGACGACGGTCGGCGTGGCGGGCGGACTGGGGGGCGCAGGGGGCGCCGGCATGTCCGCGGCACGCGCCACCCTGATCGGGCCTGGTGCCGCGACCGGATCCGGCGCGGTCGCCGGAGCGGGCCGTGGCGCCACGGCCGGGCGCGCGACGGGTGCCGGCGCTGCGGGTGCAGGGGGTGCGGCAGGTGCGGCCGGCGCGCTGCTGGCGGTGACGCGGTACGGCACCACGCCCAGCAGGACCACGCCCAGCGTGAGCGCGAGTGCACTGGCGCGCAGGGGGGAAGCGGTGTGCTGCAGCATGAGCAGTCTCCTCTTGAGGATGCGGAACGTGGGGGAGGCACCGGCCAGTGCCGGCGCGGGCGCGGTGGCGACGCCCAGCTTCACCAGCAGGCGTCCGTAGTCGTGCGGGGCATGGCGTTCGTCGGCGATCACGGCGGCATCGCAGGCGACTTCGCGCGCGAAGCCGTACTCGCGTGCCGCCAGGTGCGCCACGGGGTGGAAGAAGAACAGGTGCTGGGCGAGCACGGGCATCCAGCTCCACCACAGGTCGCGGCGCTGCAGATGGGTCAGTTCGTGGTGCAGCGCCATGCGCAGGTCATCGGCTCCCATGCGTGCCAGCTGGTGCGACGGCAGCAGCAGCACCGGATCGATGGGGCCCACGAGCTGCGGCGAATCGATGTCGTCGCTGGTACGAAGGGCGGGCAGGCGGGCGATGCCAAGCTGCTCGCCGAGGTTGACGTATTCCTTGCACAGCGCGCGATCGGTGCAGGGGCGCGAGCCCGCGACACGGCGACGCAACTGCACCCAGGCATGCAGCGTGCGCATCAGCATGACGCCCACGCCCGCGAACCAGGCGAACAGCAGCACGACCGGCCACGACGGCAGTTGCCACGCCGTTGCCATCACGTCGGGAGAGGCTGTGGAGACCGCGGACGCGGCCAGCGGCGCGGTTGCCAGGCTGTCGCCGGACAGCCCGGCGGAGGCGACCGCCATGACTGGCGCGGGTTCTGCCGGCAGCAGCGGCAGGGGAACCGGCGAGGTCCACAGCAGGCCCACCACCATCTGCGTGGCCACCAGCCACCAGAGCCAGCAGCGCGTACTGGCATCCAGGCGCGGTAGGTAACGGCACAGCGCCCAGACCAGCGCGGCGAGCACCAGCGACTGCGCGCTCACGGCCAGCAGGCGCGACAACACCACATCGGCAAGGCTGAGCAGGTCCATGTCAGCCCTCCTTCCGGCGCGACTGCAGGTTGGCGACCATGGCTTCCAGCTCGGCCATTTCGTCGTCGCTCACTTCCGTGCGCTCGGACATCCAGGCGACGAAGGGCGACAGCGAGCCCTGCAGCGTCTTCTCGACGAAGCTGCCCACCGCGTGCCGCATCACGTCGTCCGACTGCGCGACCGGTGCGTAGCGGTAGACGCCCCCGACCTGCCGGCGGCGCAGGTAGGCTTTCGCGCGCAGCCGTTCCATCATGGTCAGCACGGTGGAGCGCGCCAGGCCGCGTGGCTCGCCGAACGCAGCGGCCACCTCGCCCACGCTGGCATCGCCGTGCTCGGAGAGATGCTGCAGCAGCGCCAGTTCCTGGTCGCCGATGGATTTGCGGGATTTGCCGGCCACGGATCGCCTCGCTGTAACTACATGTGTAGTCACCATGCCCGATGACGACAACTGTAGTCAACCGTGCCGAAGGTCATTCCCCCGGCCCGGCCGACGAACGGCATGCCGGCTCAGCGCCAGCCCAGCCAGCGATCCAGCGCATGGCGGCCACTTCCGCGGAAGGCCATGAACACCGCCAGCCACAGCATCAGGAACGGATATTCGATGCCGCGGTCGATCCATGGCCAGGTCGGCCCCAGGGCGATGCAGATGGCCAGCATCTGCACGGCGAACATCGGCGCCAGCAGCCGTGTGCCAAGCCCCAGTGCCAGCAGCGCGCCCCCCACGCCTTCCAGCAGCGCCACGAACATCGCCAACGCCTCGGCGCCCGGCAGGTGCAGCACGTGGCGGATCAGATGGGTGGAACCTGCCATCGGATCCGCCATCGAGCCATGCGCGGTGCCGGCCAGTTTCGGCAGGCCATGGGTGAACAGCACGCCGCCGAAGACGATGCGCAGCAGGGTGTACGCCCCCTCGTTGCCCTGCATGCGCAGCCATTCGAATCGCGTCCGCAGGGTCGAGGGGGATGCGTCATGCGGTGTGCCGCTCATGGCATGTCCTCCGGCAACTTGGCAGCCGACTCCCCTCCATCCACCCGCGCCTTCAGGTTGCCGATGAAGGTGCGCATCGCCGGTTGCAGACCGGCGAACAGCGGATCGCGGCGATGACGCAGCATCACCCCGGTCAACAGCTTGGCGCCCACGGCCAGCGGCGCCGCGTCCGCGTCGAACGCCCCGCTGCTGCGCACGCGCTCGACGATCCGCAGCAGGTCGTCGTGCTGCTCCACGTCGAAGGACAGGCCGGCGTCCTGCGCCAGCGACTGCACGGTGATGCGGTAGCGGTGGGCTTTCATGCCGCTGCCCTCCCGTGCCTGTGCGGTGCCGTCGCGGCGATGTGGTGGTGCAGGCGGCTGGCGAACCACGCGGCGGTCGCGCCCAAGGCGGCTGAGCCCGCCAGCGTCAGCCAGGCCTCCATCGAGGGCGGCTGGTGTGCGGCGAACCAGCCCACCAGTCCGAGGAAGAACCCCAGCAGGTTGTTGAACACCGGCACGTGCCGCATCGGCAGCACCACCGTCGCCACCGCGAACACCACGGCACCGGTCGTCAACGTGCCCAGCAGCGGCGACAGTTCGGCCATCGCCACGGCGGCCAGCACGCCGACGGCCATACCGCCCGCCACGCAGGCCAGGTTGACCAGGCCGTGGCGCGCGGTGACGCCGCGAGTGAAATACGAGATCCAGCCGATGAACATCGCCCACACCGGCCACTCCAGCAGCACGGCACCGCTGGCGGCGAGCGATGCCACCGCCGATTCGCCCAGCACGACCTTCACGGTCGTCGGAAAAGAGGAACGTGTCATGTCCGCGCCCCCAGGTCAGGCCGAGGCCGCGACGACGCGCGGCTTCAGCAGGTCATCCAGGCCAATGCGGCGCAGCAGTTCCGCGCGCACGCGGTCGGCCACGCCATTGACGATCTCGGCACCGTCACTGGAAGGATCGATGTGCACGCGGAAAGGACGCTTGCCGAACGGCGCATCCACCACATCGACGATGGCGGTGGCGACCGACTGCGGATCGGCATCGTCCGGTTCCAGCGCCGCCAGACCGCGGAGGGCGATGTCGGCGATGTCCGCCGTCGGGCCATGTGCATAGACCTGCGCCGTCGCATCGTCTTCCGGCTGGCCGGCGTGCGCGAAATGATTCGTGCCCTGGGTGAAGGCGCCCGGCACGATGATCGAGGTCTCGATGCCCCAGCGCGCGAGCTCGCCGGCATAGCTGACCGCCAGCGAATCCATCGCCGCCTTCGCCGCGAAGTAGGGGCTGAGATACGGGGGCGTACCACCGCGCACACTGCTGGACGACACCCACACCAGCAGGCCCTTGCCCTGCCAGCGCAGCTGCGGCAACGCGGCACGGTTCACCCGCTGCGTGCCGAGCACGTTGATGTCGTAGAGCTGCGCGAACTGCTCCGGCGTGAAGGCTTCCGCAGGACCATAGGCCATGTGGCCGGCGTTGTGCACCACCACGTCCAGCCGGCCGTGGGCAGCGATGATCTGCGCGACGGCCGCGTCGACGGATGCCTGCGACTGCACGTCCATCTCGATGGCGCGCAGGTCGACGCCGTGCTCAGCGGCGTAGTCGTTGGCAGCCTGTACCTGCGGCGCGTTGCGAGCGATCGTGGCGCGCATGCCGGCATAGACGGTGTGGCCGGCCTGCGACAGTGCACGCGCCGTCATGGCGCCGAAGCCGCTGGAGGCCCCGGTGATGAGGATGATCTGGTTCATGTCATGGCTCCTGGAATGCGGGGGAAATGTCTCGCGGGGCGGAAAGGACGCAGGCGATCAGGCGAAGCCGCCGTTGGCGCGCAGCACCTGGGCGTTGACCCAGCCGCCTTCCGGACCCGCCAGGAAGGCCACGACACCGGCGATGTCGTCCGGCGTGCCCAGGCGCTCCAGCGGCGGCAGCTTGGCGATCTGCGCGATCTGCTCGTCGCTCTTGCCGTCGAGGAACAGCTGCGTGGCCACCGGGCCAGGGGCGACGGCGTTGACCGTGATGTCGCGGCCGCGCAGTTCGTTGGCCAGCACGTGCACCAGCCCTTCGACGCCTACCTTCGAGGCGATGTAGGCGCCATACGTGGGGAAGGCCTTGGCGATGACGCTGGTGGACAGCGCGATGATCCGGCCGCCCGCCCGCACATGGCGCGCGGCCTGCGACAGCACCAGGAAGGCACCGCGCAGGTTGGTCTGCAACAGGCGGTCGAACGCCTCGACATTGCCTTCGGCGATGACGTGGTTGGCCATCACGCCCGCGCTGTTCACCACCACGTCGACGTGGCCGAAGGTGGTCGAGGCGGTGTCGAACAGGCGCTGCATGTCGGCCGGATCGGCGACGTCGCCCTGCACGGCGATCGCACGGCCACCGGCCTGTTCGATCAGCGCGACGGTCTGGTCGGCGCTGGCGTGGTTGCCGGCGTAGTTGGCGACGACCGTGAAGCCGTCGCGGGCCAGGCGCTGGGCGATGACGCGGCCGATGCCGCGCGAGGCGCCGGTGACGATGGCGACGCGGTCGCCGGGTTGGGAGGAGAGGTTCATTGGGGGGGCTCCGGTCGAGCGGCGGGGTGCCGCGGGAGGGGGCCAGTGTGTTAGTTCGCCCAGCATGGATAAATCGGCATAACTTGCCAATACAATCCAACCAGCCACAACAATGGAGCGACCATGGACCGGTTCGAAGCGATGAAGCTTTTCACCCGCATCGTGGAGCTGGGCAGCTTCACCCGCGCGGCGGGCGACCTGGACATCCCGCGGGCCACCGCCACCCATGCGATCAAGGAACTGGAAGCGCGCCTCGGCGCGCGACTGCTAGAACGCACCACGCGCCAGGTCCGCCCCAGCCTGGATGGCCAGGCGTTCTACCAGCGCTGCGTGCAGCTTCTCGCCGACCTGGACGAAGCCGAGTCTTCGCTGAGCGTGGCCGCCACCAACCCGCGCGGCACCCTGCGGCTGGAGCTGCACGGCGCGCATGCCAACCACATCATCCTGCCGCGCATCGGCGAGTTCCGCGCCCGCTACCCGCAGCTGGACCTGGTGGTGAGCAGTGGCGACCGGCTGGTGGACCTGGTGCGCGAAGGCATCGACTGCGTGGTGCGCGCAGGCCATCCGCGGGATTCCTCGCTGGTGGTGAAGCGGCTGGCCGCGATGCCGGAAGTGGTCTGCGCCAGCCCGTCCTACCTGCGGTACTTCGGCACGCCGCAGCATCCGGACGAGCTGCAGGCACACCAGGCCGTGGGCTTCTTCGCCAGCGATCGCGACATTCCCTACCCGTTCGAATTCACCATCGAAGGACAGGCGCGCGCGTACACGGTCGGCGGCTGGGTCTCGGTGAACGACGCGGAGTGCTACACCACCTGTGCCCTGCAGGGCGCCGGACTGATCCAGGTGCCGCGCTTCCGGGTGGAAGACCACCTGCGCAGCGGCCGGCTGGTGCAGGTGCTGGCCGACTGGCCCAGCCCGCCCTTGCCGGTATCGGTGCTGTATCCGCACCACCGCCAGCTGTCGCCGCGCGTGAAGGCGTTCATCGACTGGGTCAGCGGCGTCTACGAGGACAGGTTCGGCCCGCTGGCCTGACCCGGGCCGCTCAAGAAACCGGTGGCCAAGCCGATCTTGGGGAGACCCCTTCCCGTGCCTGCGCCCCCATGCTCATCATCGTCGGCTTCCTTATCGTGATCGTCAGCGTGATCGGCGGTTATCTGGGCTCGCACGGCAAGATGGCCGCGCTGTGGCAGCCGTTCGAGCTGGTCATCATCGGCGGTGCGGCGCTGGGTGCGTTCCTGACCAGCAACCCGATGAAGGTGGTGAAGGGCACCCTCGCCGCCACCCTCTCGGTGTTCAAGGGCGCCAAATACAAGTCGGCCGACTACCTGGATGTGCTGACGCTGATCCACGAGATGCTCAACAAGGCCCGCCGCGACGGCTTCATGTCGCTGGAAGAGCACATCGAGAATCCCACCAACAGCGCATTGTTCGCCAAGTACCCCAAGGTGCTGGCCGACCACCACCTGCTCGACTTCCTGACCGAATGCCTGCGCCTGATGGTGGGCAGCAACATCGAGCCACACGAACTGGAACCGCTGCTCGAACTGGAGCTGGAAAAGCACCACCACGAGGCGATGGCACCGGCGCATGCGCTGCAGAAGGTCTCCGACGGCCTGCCCGGCTTCGGCATCGTGGCGGCGGTGCTGGGCATCATCGTGACGATGGGTTCGATCGGCGGCGACATCGCCGCGGTCGGCGCGCACGTCGCGGCGGCGCTGGTCGGCACCTTCCTCGGCATCCTGCTGGCCTACGGCTTCGTCTCGCCGCTGGCGGCCGCCATCGAAGCGCAGGTCGAACAGGACAGCCGCATGTACGAATCGGTGAAGACCGCGCTGCTGGCCTGCCTGCGCGGCTACAACCCGGCCGTGGCGCTGGAGTTCGCCCGCAAGACGCTGCCTTCCGACGTGCGCCCGCCGTTCGCGGAATTCGAAGCGCACCTGAAGGCCAACAAGTAAGCCACGGCGATGAGCGAGCAGCGCCCGACCATCATCGTCCGCCGGGTCAAGAAGGTCGCCGGTGGCGGCCATCACGGCGGCTCGTGGAAGGTCGCGTACGCAGACTTCGTGACCGCCATGATGGCGTTCTTCCTGGTGATGTGGCTGATGGGCGCCACCACCAACAAGGAGCGCGCGGCGATCTCGGAATACTTCCGCAATCCCAGTCCGCTGAGCGGCAAGAGCTTCTCGCCCGCGCCGGGACCGGCCGGCCCGGGTGGCGCCAGCACGTCGATGATCAAGCTCGGCGGAACGATGGACCTGCCCAAGGGCGAGAACGACAACCCGTTCGCCAAACCGCCGGGCGATGCCCAGCAGGTGTCCGAAGAGCAGCAGAAGGCGCAGGAAAAGCAGCGGCTTGAAACCCTGATGCAGGCGCTGCAGGAGGCCATCGGCAAGAGCCAGGCGCTGGAGCCGTTCAAGGACCAGCTGCTGCTGGACCTGACGCCGGAAGGCCTGCGCATCCAGATCGTCGACCAGCAGAACCGGCCGATGTTCGACCTGGGCGGCACCACGCTGAAACCGTACACGCAGACGATCCTGGGCGAGCTGGCGGGCTTCATCAACCAGGTTCCCAACCGCGTCAGCATCACCGGCCACACCGACACAACGGCGTACGCCGGCAACCGCGGCTACACCAACTGGGAACTCAGCGCCGAACGCGCCAACGCTGCACGTCGCGCGCTGGTCACCGGCGGCATGCAGGAAGAGAAAGTCTCGCGCGTGGTGGGCCTGTCGTCGTCGGTGCTGTTCGACAAGCAGAACCCGCAGAACCCCATCAACCGCCGCATCAGCATCGTGGTGATGACCAAGGCCGCGGATGAAGGGGCGCAGGGCGCGGGCGACATGCTGGCACTGGGCAGGAAGCAGGCGGACGCGGATACCGCGATGCCGGCGATGCCCGTGGCCGTGCCCGCGGCCACCGCGGCGGTCCCTGCTGCCGCCACTCCCGCGGCGGGTGCGCATCCCTGACCGCGGGATCCCGGACGTGTACCAAGTCCGGCCTATGCGGCCCGCCAGAGCGCCAAGGCCTCCTCGGCAACGATGTCCGGGAATTCTTCCGGGAAGAACAGCTTGGCGTCGTCGATCCTGCGCACGCCGCGCGAACCGCCGAGTATCCCGTGCAGATAGTCCGGTGCCCGCGCGGTGAAGATCGGGTCGCCGGTGCCCCAGACGATGCGTGCCGGCACCCGCAACGCCTTCAGCGGTGCTTCCACGCCGGCCAGCACGTTGCTGGCCAGTCCCAGCGCATAGGCATGGGTCCGCGCGGGATCGGCCACCAGCGGCGACAGGTAGGTCTGCAGGGCTTCGTCGGTGGGATGCTGCGGGAACGTGTAGGTCATGCCCCCCAGGCCTTGCGGTGAACGCGCCAGCACCGGATCGCGCAGCCACGGCGCCAGCCACTCGCTTACGAAGCGGCCTTCGCGTGCCAGCGCCAGCACCGGCAGCAGCGCCGGTGGCGGGCAGTCGATCTCGGTATCGCAGTTGGTCAGCAGCAGCGTGCGCACGCGCGCCGGGTGGGCGACCGCGAACAACTGCGCGACGGCGCCGCCGCTGTCGTTGGCCACCAGGTCCACCTGGTCCACGCCCAGCGCGTCCAGCAACGCCACCAGCATCGGCACCTGGTCCGCCGGGGCCACGCCCTGCCCTTCGGCGACGCGCGTGTAACCCAGCCCCAGCAGGTCCGGCGCGATGCAGCGGCGGTGCCGCCACAGGCGTCCGATCGCGCCCCGCCACTGGTAGCCGTTCAACGGAAAGCCGTGCAGGAACAACGCCGCGCGGCCCGCGCCGCGCTCGACGAAGGCGATGTCGCCCTGGGGCACGCGCACGAAGCGACGTGCGGCGGCGAACGCCGCCGCATTCTCAAGCGACACTCCGGCATCCGCAGGCGATGCGGCGATGGGGCCCGCCATCAGGCCGGCGGCGGTCAACAGGCCGGCACTGGCAAGGAAGTCTCTGCGCAACATGGGGAACACTCCAGGAGGATGGGCCTCCACGATGCGATCCGCCCCGTACGCCCTCAATGCCCGCCCGGGTCATGCCGGCATGACCTGCGAGGTCATGGTCCACCGCACATCACCGTACTAAGCTGCCCGCGCGGCGCCCGGCCGCGGCAAGGAGGATCCGCGATGAGCACGGCGCCTGTCGGCCTGCTGCTGCGCGAATGGCGTGCCACGCGGCGGCTGAGCCAGCTGGACCTGTCGTTGGCCGCGGACGTCTCCGCACGGCACATCAGCTATGTGGAAACCGGCAAGGCCCGCCCCAGCCGCGACCTGATCACGCGCCTGGCCGACACCCTGGAAATGCCGTTGCGCGAACGCAACACGCTGCTGCTGGCGGCGGGTTTCGCGCCGCAGTATCCGGAAACCGTGCTGGACATGCCGCTGCTGGCCCCGGTGCGCCGGGCGATCGAATCGATGCTGCGGCAGCAGGAGCCCTACCCCGCGTTCCTGCTCAACCGGCGCTGGGACGTGCTGATGGCCAACGAGGCAGCCGCGCGCCTGTCGCGCTTCCTGCTGGATGGGCGCGACAGCCCGCATGCGAACATGATCCGGCAGTTCTTCGATCCGCAGGACCTGCGCGCCGCCGTCGCCAACTGGGACGAGGTCGCGGGCGACCTGATCCGCCACCTGCACATCGAGATCGCGGCCGCGCCTGGCGACCGGGCGCTGCGCGAACTGCTGCAGCACGCGCTGTCCTATCCCGGCGTGCCCTCACGCTGGCGACTGCGCGATGTGGCCGCCGCGCCCGCGCCGCTGCTGACCACCCAGTTCCGGCACCGCGGGCAGTCGCTGCGCTTCTTCTCCACCATCACCACCTTCGGCACCCCGCGCGACGTGACGCTGGACGAACTGCGCATCGAGTGCGCCTTTCCCGAAGATGAGGCCACCACGGCGTTCTGCCAGCGGCTGCGCGAGGGGGCGGCGGAAGTGCCGGGGAACGCTTGAGGCAGAGTCGGCCGGAGCGCTTGGCTGGGGGAGAGCATCGCCCGCCCCCCACCGCGGTAGAAATCAAGGCGACGATCGCGGCAACACCACACACAGCATCCGCGGCAACGTCGTTTGATGGCAAATCGGACTCCTGGCCACCATCGCCGGCATGTCAGCCATCGGAAGATGGATCATCGTCCTTCCGAGGCGATCCGGAAGACACCCTCAGCACACCCAGCACCTGATCCGAAACACTCCGCAGGTGCAGGTCCTGCTGCGGGAAGGGAATCTCGATGCCAGCCTCGACGAGCGCCGCATGCAACCGGGCCAGCAACCCGCTCCGGATCTGCGACCAGTCGTCGAACTCATGCGTCCATGCACGGATGGCGAAGTCCAGCGAGCTGGCACCGAAGCCGGTGAACAGCACGGCGGGCGCAGGCTCCCTGGCGATGCCGGAAGTGCCCAGCGTCACCTCCTGCAGCAGCTGCATCACCCGGGTGACGTCCGACCCGTAGCCGACGCCCAGGTCGACGTCGATGCGCCGGTTGTGGTCGATCAGCGTCCAGTTGGTGACCTTGTCGGACAGCAGCATGCCGTTGGGCACCACCACGTCGGCACCGTCGAACGTGCGCACCGTGGTGGCACGCATGCCGATGGTGCGAACGCGCCCGGAGGTACCACTGATGTCCACCGCATCACCCGGCTTCACCGGCCGCTCGAACATGAGGATCAGCCCGGAGACGAAATTCCTCACCACATCCTGCAGTCCCAGTCCGATGCCGACACCCAGCGCCCCGAACAGGAACGCCAGCTGGCCGATCTTGAAGCCCGCCGCCGACAGCGCCGCCAGCAATCCGAGCAGGAGCAGCACGTAGTAGCTGAGCGATGCCACGCTGTTGTCGACGCCACGGGGCAGCGACATCCGCGGCAGCACTTCCTCGCGCAGCAGCGCGCGCAGCGTCCTGGCGATCCACACTGCCATGACCACGCCGATGCAGAACACCAGCACGTGTCCCAGGCTGATGGACAGTTCGCCGTATTCGAAGCGGTGCGTCACCACCGCGCGTGCGACGTCGTACACCGGCCGGAAAATGCGGAACCGGCTCATCGTGTAGACGATCCACCCGATCACCGCCGCCACCCGCGCCCAGCGCGCCAGCGATTCCAGCAGCGTGCCGCCATGCCGGCGCATCACCCACAGCCGGCGCACCCCACTGCGTGCGCCCAGGCTGCGCAACAGCGCCTCGAGCACGGTCACTGCTGCGTACAGGACCAGGGCGAAGTAACCGCTCTCGATGATGCCGGACGTGAGCATTTCCGCCAGCGACACGTTGCCCAGTACGTTGGCGCCTATCGACACGAGCAGCGCCACCGCACTGGCCCAGGCCAGCGCGTGCACCAGCCGTCCCGACGTGCCGGTGAGACCCGCGAAACGCTCGCCGCGCGAGCGCCACAACAGCCATCCGGTGGCGACCAGGGCCAGCGCGGCCAACCCCAGGTAATACAGGCGGTACAGGTAGTCGCTGGCCATCAGCAGGATCGCCAGCCGCTGCAGCAGGTAGAACGCGGTGGCCAGGTAAGGCCACGGCCCCAGCAGCCGTCGTCCCTGCTGCGGGATCAGGCGCAGCACCGGCACCAGCGCCACCAGCATCGCGATTTCATGGAGGAACAACGGCGCATTCGGCTCCAGCAACAGCACGCCGATCATCGAGAGCAGCAGCCAGGTGGAGAACGGGCGACCGAGCACCCGCGACTCGGCATCGGTCGCCAGCACCGCGGCAGGATCGACGCCACGGCGGCGTCGGCGCCAGGCCACCCATAGCAGCGCGGGCAGCAGCAGCACCTGCAGCACGTGCAGCAGGCGCTGGTTGCCCAGGTCGGCCGCGGCGTACTGGGCCACGAAACTGTTCTCCGACTGGATGTCGCGGGTCAGCGTGGCGACCAAGTCGTCACGCAGGGTCGTGGTGTCCTGCGCCCGCGACAGCGGGGGCGCGTCCAGGTGAAGCAGGCGACGGTCGGTGTAGGCGATGGCATCTTCCACCGCGCGCTGCCCGGCGTGGATGCGCGCGGCCAGTACGTTGGCACGACGTCCCAGCCCGATCTGCTCCGCCAGCGGCGCAGACAACGCCTGTTCCGCCAGGTGCAAGCGGTTGGCCACCGCATCCACCCGCAGCCGCAGGGCATCCGGCGTGCTCTCTGGCGCCATCGCCTTGCGGGTCAGGTCCCAGTCGGCACGCCGCAGCGCCAGTTCGGCCGCATCCTGCGCATACGGGGAGACCGACGCCTGCATGTCGGCGCGCCAGCGCGCGTACTGACGCGCGTCGAATTTCCAGTGCCGCTCCATGCTCTCCAGGCGCACCACCGGCAACGTGCGCAGTTCGCCATAGCGGAACAGGCGCGTCTTCTCGTCCACGGACCGCTCGATGGTCGCCAGCCGTGGGACCAACCGGCCGAGAGGATCCGCATTGGCGGCGCGCAGCGTGACTTCCTCCGCATAACGCTCGTCGGCGTCGGCGCGCGACGGCACATCGGCCAGCGCGATGGCCTCGGAGGCGCGCGGCTTGGCCGGAGAGAGCAGTGTCGTGATGTCCTGGGCGCGCGCCCGGGGCATCGCCAGCAACATCAGGCAGGCAAAGCAGGCCAGCAGGACGCGCATCACAGGCATCTCGACTCCGTGGGGTGTCCGCAGTCTAACGCCCACGCCGGCCGCGCGCGGACGCAGGGCGCTCAGAACGCATCGCTGCCGGGCCGGATCTCCACGCCCATCACGGCAGCGAGCTGCTGCATGCCTTCGTCGTCGCGCTTCAGCGCCATCCAGCCGCCATAGGCATCGCCGTCGGTATTCCAGTTCCACAACGAATAGCCATGCTCGCGCAGGCGGTCGTAGGCCGTGGCCATCAGCGCGGGCACATCGGTGTTGTCGAGGAAATCCTCGTCGCTGGTGTCGCCACCCCAGTCGATCTCGATGGCGTAGCGCGCGGCCAGCTGGTTGATGCAGTCGATGAAGGACTCGGTGTCCTTCCAATCCACGTAGAAGCCGGACGTCCAGTCGATGACGTCCTTCAAGGTCCACAGCACTTGGTCGGGTTCGATGCCTTCCTCGCCGCCGGCCTCGCGGTACGCGGCGAACTGGCGCAGGGCGGTTTCCTCGTCACCCGGATTGATCAGCACCAGCAGGTTCCACACCAGCGCTTCGGTGTCGTCCAGGTCCATCTCGTCTTCGTCGTCGAAGGCGTGGCCGAAGTTGTCGTCGGGGTCGAATTCGTGGTCGGGGCTGGACATGGCGGCAACGCATCAGGGGGATTGGCGTACATGGTGACGCGCATGCACGCCACAGGGAAGCGGATGTCGACGCGCGCTGAACATTAAGACCACGTGATGCATCCGCGGCGCGGGGCGTGACGTAGACAGTCCGCACCCGCCAACACGGGGCGCTTGATTCCCCATTCCTTCCGGAGTTACACGATGAAGACCCACCTGCTCTACGCTGCTGTTGCCACGGTGCTGATCGCCACCGCCTGCTCGTCCAAGGAAGCCGAGGCCGACGCTGGCGCCGCGCCGATGCCTGTTGCCGAAGCGACCGACCCCGCGCCCGCCGAAACGCCGGCCACCACCGGCATGGCCAGCGAGCAGGGCGACATCGTCGATGTCGCGATGGCGTCGCCCGACCACTCGACGCTGGTGGCCGCGGTCAAGGCGGCAGGCCTGGTGGATACGCTGAAGGGCGCGGGCCCGTTCACGGTGTTCGGTCCGACCAATGCCGCCTTCGACGCCCTGCCCGCCGGCACGGTGGACACATTGCTCAAGCCGGAAAGCAAGGCCGACCTGACGGCGGTGCTGACCTACCACGTGGTCGCCGGCAACGTTGATGCCGCCACGCTGACGCAGCAGATCACCGCTGGCGGCGGCACCGCGAAACTCAAGACCGTGCAGGGTGGCGAGCTGACCGCCGCCGTGGCCGACGGCGGCGTGACCATCACCGACGCCAAGGGCAATGTGGCCAAGGTAACCACTGCCGACGTCAAGGGAAGCAACGGCGTGATCCACGTCGTCGACAAGGTGCTGATGCCGTAATCCATCGCGGCATTCCACCGCCGGGGCGGCTTTCGTCGGGCCGCCCCGGCGCCTGCCTGCCGTGCATTGGCGGCAGCGCCGGCGTATCGTGGTTTCGCCGGGCCCTGCCGCCCGGCCAGCCGCTGAGGCGCCATGTTCAATCCCGAGCCCCGCATCCAGGTGATGGCGATCGGACCGCACCACGCGTGCTGCGTGATCGACGACGCGTTGCGCAAGCCCGAGAAGCTCGTCGCCTACGCGGACGCCTATCGCGAAGACTTCGCGGGGGCACCGCGACATGCGTATCCCGGATGCGAGATGTACCTGCCGGAAAGCTTCACCGCGCTCGTGGACGACTTCTTCCGCCTGCACCTGCGCCGCCTGTTGGGTGCGCGCCGCACGCTGCGCATGGAAAGCCGGCTGGCCATGGTGACGCGGGCGCCGGACGAATTGGGACCGCCGCAATGGTTGTGCCGTCGCGACCGGCTGACATCCGGACCCGACCAGCGTGGCGTGGTGGCGGAAGCCTATCTGTTCCACGATGCCGCACTGGGTGGCACGCACTTCTTCCTGCCGCGCGCCTCGGCGCGGCAGACCGACCAGGTGCTGCATGATGCCCGCACGCTGCCGGCGGATGCATTCACTGCACGGCATGGTCTGCGCCCCGGCTATCCCGCAACGTCAAACGAGCACTTCGAACACGTGCTGACGGTGCCGGCGAAGTGGAACCGCATGGTCTTCCACGGTGACGAGGTCTTCCATGCGCCCGCCATCACGCACCCCGGCCGGCTGCCCACCGATCCGCGCCAGGGCCGGCTGACCCTGCGGGCATTCTTCACCTGCAGCCGCAACCTGGTGCCCTGGTGAACCGGCGCATCCCCGCATGACCGGAAGCACGCATCGGTTTATCCTTTGCGCCCGCCATTCCCGCACCTACCGCAGATCCCCATGAACGACACGCCCCCCGACCACCTGGCTTCCGACCCGCGCAGCCCGTTCCATGACGCCGAGGCCCTGGACCGTGGCGTGGGCATCCGCTTCAACGGCGTGGAACGCGACAACGTGGAAGAGTACTGCGTCAGCGAAGGCTGGATCCGCGTGCCGGTCGGCAAGTCCAAGGACCGCCGCGGCAATCCGATGACCATGAAGGTCAAGGGCTCAGTGGAAGCCTACTTCCGCTCGCCCGCATCGGAATAAGCGCCGCGCCGCGAATCCACGGCGCCCGGACATCAGGCCGCGCGCCACCGTGGCACAATCCCGGCCTGCATGACACGCCGGGAGGGCGCATGAAGTTCCTGTTGATGGTGTACACGGACGACGAACTGCTGGATGCGCTGCCCGCCGGCGCGTACGACCAGATGATGCACGGCTGCATCACCCACGCCGATGAACTGAAAGCCGCCGGCACGCTGCTGGGTTCCGAGCAGCTGGAACACGGCAGCACGGCGCGCACCGTGCGCGTGCGCAACGGCAAGACCAGCATCGTCGATGGCCCGTTTGCCGAGACGAAGGAAATCCTGGGTGGCTTCAACCTGATCGAAGCCGACAGCATGGAAGACGCCGTGCGCATCGCGCAGGAATTCCCCTGGATCGGCACCGGCAGCATCGAGGTGCGGCCGGTGCGCGATTTCGAGGCCGTCAGGCGCCGCGTCGGCGCCTGACCTGCGTCACTTCGCGGTCGCGCCGCCCAGGTGGCGCGACAGAAAGCCGAGCAGGCGCGTGTAGTACGCGCGCCGGTTGGCCTCGGCATAGAAGCCATGGCCCTCGGTGCGGACGTACAGCGTTTCCACCGGCACGCCCGCCGCCTTCAGTGCCTTCTCCATGCGCTCGCTCTGCGCCTGCGGGGCGATTTCGTCCTTGCCGCCCGCCGCCAGGAAGACGGGCACGCGGATCCGTTGCGCCAGCATCGTGGGCGACACTTCGCCCAGCGCGCTGCGGTCGTCGCCGACCCAGTCATTCATGTACGTGCCCAGCCAGCGCGCCGTGCGCGATTTCTGCTTGTGCATCAACTCGACGTCATACACGCCCACGTAGCCCGCCGCGCAACGGTAGAGGTCCGGCTCCCGGGCCACGCCCATCAGGGACGCGTAGCCGCCGTAGCTGGCGCCATACAGGCAGATGCGCTGCGGGTCGGCGATCTTCTGTTCGATGGCCCAGCGCGTGGCATCGGTCAGGTCGTCCTGCATCGCCTTGCCCCACTGGCGCGCGCCGGCATGCTGGAACGCGCGCCCGTAGTTGCCCGAACCGCGGAAGTTGACGCGCAGCACGGCATAACCCGCACGCGCCAGCATCTGCGCATCATCGTCCACTTCCCAGCCATCGAAGATGCCGAACGGACCCCCGTGCGGCATCACGACCAGCGGCAACGGCGCGCCGCGCGCCGCGCGTGGACGCGTCAGGTAGCCATGCAGCGCCAGGCCGTCGCGGGCACGCAGGGTCACCAGCTCGCTGGGGGCCAGTTCCGCCGGATCCAGCCAGCTGCGCCGGCTGAAGATCAGGTCCGCGGCATTGTTCGTCATGTCGAACAGGAAGAAATCGCCGGGATTGGTGTCGCTGGATGCGCGCACCACCTTCAGGCGGCCGTCGCGTGTCCCCGACGTGATCTCGATCGATGCGCCGGGGAACGAACGCTCCAGCTTGCGGTACAGGCGCGCGATGTCGGACTTCTCATCGAAGAACGCGGCGCGCAACTTCTCGTGCATGAAGAAGCTGCCCACCGGTGTACGGCCATTGTCGGCATAGATGATTTCATAAGGGTCTACCACCGCGTCGCGCAATGCCTGCGTGCGGATGCCGGTGACCGTATCCAGCGCGACGATGCTGTCCGGGCCCTGCGACTGCTGGACCTGCAGGTAAGCGGTGCGTCCGTCGACCGAGAAACCCAGCGGCCATTCCACGTGTCCGCTCTTGGCCTCGTCGTTGACCATCTGCCACGGCGCATCGTTGTCGGCACGGTGATAGAGCTTGCTGACATTGTCGTCGCCCGAACCGATGGCGAAGCGGACGCGCCGGTCCGCATCCACGACGAAGTTTGCGCTGCGCACGGGCGCGGTCGCCACCGTGTCCAGGTCGCCGCTGAAGACGTCCAGCGCTTCCACGCGGGTATTGGGCGTGGAGGTATCCAGCGCATACATGCCGACCAGCACCTTGCGCGGATCGTCCGGCAACGTGTCGATGAGGTAGGCCGCGCGCGGCTGCAGCTGCGTTCCGTCCAGTCCATATCGGGCGAAGATCTGCCGGCGGGCGGTGCCATCGGCGTTGGTCGCGTACAGCTCGCCGGTGGGGTACGGCCGGTCGCGCGAACCGTACTTCTTGGCCACCGACACCACCACGCGCTCGTCGCTGACCCACCACACCCCGTTGATGACGCTGTCGCTGCCGGCGCTGACCTTCGACGTCACCTGCCTGTCGCTGCGACGCACCACGGCCAGGATCGTCTGGTCTTCCATCGGCACCGTCATCGCGTAATACGCGCCGGTCGGCGAAATCTTGAGCGTCTGCAGCACGTCCTTCTTCAGGAACGGCTCCAGGTCGATCTGCGCCTGGGCATGCGCCAACGGCGCCAGCAGACATCCCAGCAGGATGCCCGCACTCCGCGTCCCCCACCCCATGGATGCCTCCCGTGGCATCGTTGTCCCCGGGCGGATTAAAGCGCATGCCGCCGGGATGCGACAAGCCGGCTCAGCGCGCGAGCGCGGCAGGCTCGCGCTGGGGCTCGATCGCCGGCGCACTGACGGCCTGCTGCAGTTCCTGCAATCGCTGCTGCCCGGCCTGCAGCCAGGCCTGCCCCGTCTCGCCATGCAGGTGCTCGCGCCCGATCCGGTCGATGGCAGCGCCATCGCCCTGCTTCGCTGCCTGCAACAACTGCTCCACCATGCTTGCCGGCGACGCCGCCACCGGCGTCGGACCGATCTCCACCGGACGCCAACGCAAGCCCTCCGCCATCGCTCCATTACGCGGCTGGGCGTCGATGCAGTCGATCCTGCACAGGTTCGACGGCGCCAGCTCTTCCTGCCTCCCGCGGATGCCCTCCTTGTCATACACCGAGGTGCGATAGAAGAACTGGTGGTCTTCGGAATGATGGATGACGTTGCGCGCGGGGTCGGTGGGTTCTTCGCGCTTCTGCAGGAAAGGCGGATCGCTCAGGGCATTGAGGTAATCGATCATCAGGTTGCCACTGCGGATCGACAGGCCGTCCAACGTGTAGCTGCCGCCAATGTTGCTGTGCGCACCCGCCACGGTGACGTTGAGAAAGCGACCCCCATCGGTGACGCCGGGATCGAGGATGCGGGTGGACTGGAACAGGTTGCGCCGCTCGTCCTCGGCCGTGATCTGGAAACCCGACACCACCGAGGGCGGAAGGCGCCGGTCATGGTTGCGCGGCTCGCCGGTACCGACCGGATCGAACAGGCCGACCGCCTGGATCACAGTGCCGGGTTCGCGCAGGGGTGGGCGCGCGAACTCCAGTTTTTCGATGAATCCCCGCTGGTCGCGCACCACGTTCATGCCCGCAGGATCCTGGATCCCCCGTTCCTCGATCAGGCGCGTGAAGCCGGCCGCCTGCTCCGCACCACGGCTGAAACCGATGGCGGCGACGCGGATATCTGCGTCGGGGTTCTCCTTCAGCCACTTGGCGGCCTTCTGGGTGAATTGGAGGTACATCTCCTCCATCCTGGCCTCGTATGTTCCGCCACCCATCGCGTCCGCGATGCCGGGCAAACCCCCTTGGGTTCCGGGCCCTTCGACATACCCCGTTGCGATTTGCGGAGCCTCGCCGCGCTTGTGGAGCGCCTCGACCTGCTCGCGGATCCTCGCTACGTTCGTCAGGTTCCCCGGAGCATCCTTGTGCAAGCTATTGCCGGTGCCATCGAACGCTGCGATGAACAATCGGTCCTGAGTCCTGCTTCCACCTACCAGGACAGGGGCGTCGAACGCCGCGATTTGCGCCCGTGCCTGCACGAAGGTCGCCAGATCTTCCTGAGTCGCCGGGTGCGTCGCAGCGCCATCCGGATGTCGGTCACCACCCATCTTCACGCTCCTTGTGTGAAGTCCCGCTAGTAGGTCTTGCTCCACGCCAGAATCAGGTCATCCCGGAAATGGCTGTGCTTGTTTCCCGGAACCTGTGCGGCTCGCGTAGGCACGAACGCCTTCATGTAAACGTTGATCGTCCTGTCGTTAACTTCCAGGATGATGCCGGGATCTCCGATGTCGCCGTCCACGCCCCCCTTAGGCACGTGGTGCAGGACGCGCTGATCCCGGAATATGCTTGCGATGTCGACGGATGCCGAGTGCTTCACGCCATCCTTCGACCTCCACACCACGTTCGCGGGTTCGGGGAAGTTACCAATCGAGAGATAGCTTGCATCCAAGTTCGCCGGATACTTATCGCCGAGCGATGCTGAAGACAGCTGAAGCACATCGTCCGATTCGGAGATGTGCGTGAACCCGTTGTAGGTTACGTGGCAGCCGTAGGTCGAATAGCAGAACGCACCGAAGTTGTGCCGTACGAACATCAGCCGCTCACTGCTCGCTGGGCTATCTGCTCCTGGATGGTCGTAACTGTCTTGTTGCGTCATCGCCATGCCTTGGCATCCTGTTGTGAAGATCGCCAATGCGATCAGCCCTGCGAGCCCACGTCGATCGCCACCTCTACCTGCATGCGGTGAACTTCCCGTCATTGCGAGGCCTCCTGCCAGAACCCGACACATCTGTACGTGACGACACGCCGCTTCGCAAGACCTGGCGCTCAAATGTGAGCAACCTTGTCCACTGCATTCATTTACATCAATGCCGCCACCCCGCCGCAGTGCGATGGCGCAACGCCGGCCTGTAGCGAGAACGCCCGTTGCATGTTATGCACTTCAGTCCGTCGGCATCGCACCTTCGTCCATGTGCACGAGCTCCCACAGGTGGCCGTCGATGTCCTGGAAGCCGCGCTGGTACATGAAACCGTAATCCTTCGCGGCGATCGGTTCGCTGGCGCCCGCGGCGAGCGCCTTGGCCAGCAGCGCATCGACATCCGCGCGGCTGTCTGCGGACAGGCAGAGGATCACTTCGGTCTGCGTGCGGGCATCGCAGATGGCCTTGCGGGTGAAGCCCTGGAAGAAGGATTCCACCAGCAGCATCACGTGGATGGTGTCGCTGATGACCAGGCAGGCGGCCTGGTGGTCGGTGAACTGGGGATTCGTGTCGTAGCCGAGCTGCTTGAAGAAAGCCTTGGAAGCTTCAAGGTCGCGCACGGGCAGGTTGACGAAGATCTGCGTGGGCATGGGACGTGTTCTCCGGATTCGATCAGCGGTCCTGCGATTTCGCAGTGAGTTCCGCCGCCAGGCGGGTTTCCTGCGCGCGCAGTTCGGGCGTCAGCGCGTCCCCGAAGTCGTCGGTGTCGAAGACCGGCCGCAGTTCGATTTCCGTGCCGCCATCGAAGGGCGCACGCTTGATCCATTCGATGGCCTCGTCCAGGTTGCGCACCTGCCAGAGCCAGAATCCGGACACCAGGTCCTGCGTGCCGGAGAAGGGTCCGTCGATGACCGTCCGCTGCCTGCCTTCGAAGCGCACCCGTGCGCCGCGCGAACTCGGGTGCAGCCCCTCGCCCGCCAGCATGATGCCGGCCTTCACCAGAGCTTCGTTGAACCTGCCCATCTCGGCCAGCAGTTCGGTGCCGGGCATCCGGCCGGCTTCCGATTCCGCGGTGGCCTTCACGATCACCATGACTTTCATGCGTCTCTCCCGTGCATGCGGCCGGTGCTTTCCGGCGGCTTCCAGTGAACGACGAACGACCGGCAAGGGATTCGACACGGGCCGCGCTCTTTCTTTGCCGCCCCGGCTGGCTAGTACACCCGCACCTTCAGGTCGCGGCCGGCCTGCGCGTGGTTGCCGCTGTAGTCACGCGCGGTGATGCGCAGCAGGTAATCACCCGCGGGAAGTCCGCCCGCGTGCCACAGACCCTCGGCCCAGTGCCCGTCGCGAACCGTGTTGGTGACCGCATACTTGAAGCGCGTCACCGCGCTGCCGTGCACGGTGATGCCGCTGCCGGGCGCGTATGCGACCTTGACGGCCTCGTCCGATGGCATGCGCTGGAAATCGATGGTCATGCGGGGCGATTCGTACCCCGGCATCGGTGTGCCGTCGGCGCGCAGCACCTGGTAGCCCAGCGCATACAGACCCAGGCGGCGACGCGGCAGGTTGCGGTCCACCTGGTCCCAGGCATCCACCACGATACGGATGCCGGCCAGCTCGCGCGGCACCAGGATGCGTCCGTCCTGCTTTTCTTCCAGTGGCTGGTCGAGCGTATCGGCCAGCTCGATGCGATCGATGCGGGGCGCATGGGCATCGGTGAAGCCGGTGAAGCCCAGCGCCATGGCATTGCGCTGGTAGCCGTTGGCGCCCACGGCAAGGTGTACGTGCGCCATGCGGTTGACCGTGCCCAGCGCGTCGCCGGCGATGAACCGCGTGCCGCGGCGCACGCGGATGCGGCTCGGGTCACCGCTGAAGTCATGCAGCAACTGGAAGCGCGCCGGATCGAGCAGGTCGCCCCGCGGCGTGCGTCCCACGCGCATGTGGATGTAGTCCAGCGCGCCCACGCCCAGGCCTTCGCCCAGTCCGTCAAAGCCCCACGCGGCGGAAGGGCTGCTGACCTTGCCGGGTGCGATCGCGAGCACCGTCGCGCCGACGTCGCCGCGGATATCGAGTCCGCCATGCAGGTGGTGGCGGCTCTCACCCTCGTAATCGCCGCGCACCTCACCCAGCGTGCCGACCACCTCGTGCCATCCGTCCTGTGGCGCCAGCGGCCAGCGGCCGGCGGTATCCGGCAGCGGATCCTCCGGCGACGGCCCGACCGGCGACAGCGTCGGCGCCGCACCTGCGGCCAACGGCGCAAGCCGGTGCACGCGGTGGCTCCCGGCATCGGTGAAGTGCACGCGGCCGGCCCCATCCACCGCCAGCCCCGCCGCGCGCGACAGGCGTTGGCCGGACAGATGGCCTGCCAGCACGTGCCAACGGCCATCGCGCATCACCTGCATCACCCGTCCGGTGTGCAGCTCGCCGACGTAGAGGTTGCCGTCATGCGTCAGGGCGAGACCGAGCGGGCGACGCGGACCCATCGTCATGTCCGTGTCGGGCCGCAGCGGCAGCGTGCTGACGCCGCCATGCGACTCGATGCGGCGGATGGCGTCGTTGCGGAGGTCCGCGACCCAGACGACGCCGGTCGCGTCCACGGCCACCGCCGTGGGCGTATCGAAGCGCGCCTGCGTGCCCGTGCCGTCGAGGAAGCCCGGCATGTCGCTGCCGGCCAGCGTCGTCACCTGGCCATCGCGCGAGATCACCCGGATGCGGTCGTTGTACGTATCCGCGACATGGACGCGCCCGCGACCATCCACCGCCACGCCGATGGGACCGTTGAACTGCGCCTGCCGCGCGGGGCCATCCCGGAAGCCGGCCTCGCCCGTGCCGGCGATCGTGGTGACGATGCCCTGCGGACTGACCTTGCGGATCGCATGGTTGCCGGTGTCGGCCACGTAGAGGTTGCCTTCGCCATCCAGCGCAAGCCCGGAAGGCGTGTGGAACGCAGCAGCGGCACCGGCGCCGTCGGCGAATCCTTCGTTCCCTCCTGCCAGCGTGCTGACCGTGCCATCCACGGCAATGCGACGGATGCGATTGTTGTCACCCGCATCGGCGACATAGCGCGTCCCGTCGTCCGCTACCGCGATGCCGTACGGATCATCGAAGCGCGCCTGCATGCCCGCCCCGTCGCGAAGCCCGCGCACGCCATCACCGGCCACCAGCCCAAGTTGCGCCTCCCACCCGAAAGGTGTCGGTGGGGGACCCGGGTCCGGCATGGGCACGGGAAATCGTGGCGTGACGGGAAAGGTCGTGGCCAGTGCGACGGTGGTCAGCACAACCACCAGCCAGAGCCAGGCGGTACGGGTCATGTCATGCGGCGATGCGGGAACAGGCCCGCACGATAGTCAGTCGATGGACGGATGGAAAGCGCCCTGCGTGCCGGCACGCGGGGATCATTCCGCGTCGCGCGCCATCTGCAGCAGTCTGGTGACGGTGTTGAGGTTGCGCGCGGTGCCGGCATGGGCGGCAGGGATCTTCAGGCGGGAATCGCGCATGCCCTCACCATAGTGCACATAGATCTCGCGCTCGCCGAGCGCGATCTGCTCATCCACCTGGTGGCTGACGCGGGCCAGCGTATCGGGCGGCGGCGCGGTATCGAGGAAGATGATGAGGGCGCGGTTCGGCGCCGCCTGCTTGAAGGGTTGCGCTTCCAGCGCCCGTCCAAGTTCCTGCGCGCTGCGCACGATCACGCCGACCGGTTTGCCCGCGTAGGTCGCCAGCGCCTTTTCCAGCATGGCCTTGACCTGCGCCGATGACATCTCGCTGGACAACACCACGTTGCCGCTGGCGATGTAGGTGCGGACGTCGCGGAAACCGCAGCCTTCGCAGAGTGCCTTCAGGTCGGCCATCGGCAGCTTGCCGGTGCCACCGACATTGACGGCGCGCAGCAGGGCGATGTGGATCATGCGGCGCGGTCTGTCAGCCGGTGGTCAGCGGCTTGAAGGGGGAATCCAGCACGACCGGGCGATTCGGATCGTCCGCACCCGCACCTGCCGCCATGCACTCGGGCGAACGTCGTACTTTCTCCCGTTGTTCGTGCACGAGACGCTTGATGTCTCCCCCCAGGTGGAAGTCAACCGGAACCACCATCCGCGTTGCGATCGGCGCACCGCCCACCTCTTCCGGCACAAAGCGCATCTCAGCGATCCAGTCGTGCAGTGCGCGCTTGAAGGCGTCCACCGACCCTGTCTTTGCTTCGATCTTCTCCACCGTCGCGCGACCGTCGACGCCCACCTGGAACGCGACCTCGAAACTGCCTTCACGATTCCGCCGCGCGGCCTCCGTGGGATACCGCGGCGGTGGCAGCACTACGGGCGGAGCCGCCATGCCGGGGCCCCTGGCCAACCCGGGGCCATTGGAGAAGTAGTCCATGGCGATGCGCATGCCATCACCCGCGGGGTCCGGCACGCCGCAGCCCTGCAGCAACACGTGGGTGACACCTGCCCGCGCTTCGCCATTCACCCTTGCCGGTTCGAACCGCCACTGCATGACACGCTGCTCGACCAGGTTGCGAATGGCCGGCGGCAGCTTCTCGTTTGCCTGTACCTGTTGCGGTATGCCTTGCTCATCCAGCACTACGCGCGCGTTGGCGTAGAACCGGACCGGCTCTGCCTTCTCGGCTGCCGAAAGAGTGAATGTCGCGGCCAGCAGGCCTGCCCCCAGAATCTTCCTCACGGCGCCCCTCGTGGTCTCCATGCCCGGCCGCAGCATAACCCGTTGCGGCCTCAACGTGCCGGCAGCGCATCCCCCTTCAACGCGTCGGTCGCGTAGACCGCCACGTGCGGCACGCCGTCAGCGCCGATCCAGCCGCGGTACATGCCTTCGGTGTTGAACGGCAGCACGAACGTCCCGTCGCTGGCCAGGGCGATGGCGCCGCCGTCGCCGCCGGCCTTGGGGATGTCGTCGTTGATGACGCCACGGGCCGCGCGGGTGATCGACTGGCCGGCATGCTTCACCCGCGCGCAGATCTCGTGCGCCGCGGCGGCGCGGATGTAGAACTCGCCCCAGCCCGTGCCCGACACCGCGCAGCGCGCATCCGCATAGGTGCCCGCGCCGATGATCGGCGCATCCCCGACCCGCCCGTAGCGCTTGTTGGTCATGCCGCCGGTGGAAGTGCCGGCGGCCAGGTGTCCCTGCGCATCCAGCGCCAGCGCACCCACGGTGCCGAAGTAGTTCAACGCGCGATCCAGCCGCGCCTGGCCGGACGCCTCTTCCTTCAGTGCCTTCTGCAGTTGCTGCCAGCGCTTCTCGGTACGGAAGTACGACGGATCCACCAGCGTGATGCGCTGCTCCCTGGCGAAGGCTTCGGCGCCGTCGCCGACCATCATCACGTGGCGCGATTTCTCCATCACCGCACGCGCCAGCAGGATCGGATTCTTCACCCGGCGTACGCCGGCGACCGCGCCCGCCTTGCCGGTGGCGCCATCCATCAGCGAGGCATCCAGCTCGTTCTTGCCGTCATGGGTGAACACCGCGCCGCGACCCGCATTGAACTGCGGTGCGTCTTCCAGCACGGTGATCGCCGCCGCCACGGCGTCCATGGCGGGCTTGCCCGCCTTCAGCTGGGCATGGCCGGCAAGCAGCGCGGCTTCCAGTGAGGCGCGCGCGTCCGCTTCTTCCTTTGGTGTCATGCCGGCGCGCTCGACGCCGGCGCCGCCATGGATGACAAGCACCGGCGCGTCCATCGCCACCAGCACACCGTCACGCACGGCATAGTGTCGTTGGCCGGCGGGGTTTTCCACGCGGCCGCTGGGCAGGTGCAGCACGGAATCCACGCCGGCAATGACGGTGTCCACGCGCGCCAGGTTCATCGCTTCGTCTTCGACCTGCGCCTGTGCGAAGCCGCCCTTCACCACCGTGGCGCCGGCACCCTCCGCGGTGGCGTACACGCGTGCCCGACCGTCCCCCTCCACGGCCACCGCGGCATCCTCGTCCACGCCCAGGCCGATCAGCGGACGCTTGGCCATCGATTCGGCCTTGGCGACGAAGGCGATCAACCGCCCCAGCCGGTTGCGTTCGCTGAAATGGGTGTCGGTGATGACGCCTTTCAGCAGCGCCAGGTGCAGGAAATCCGTTTCGATGGTGTTGTCGGGGCCGAGCGGATCGGCCAGGGCGCGTGGGCTGACTTGGCTGCCGCCATCCATCGCGCCGTAAAGGTATTCGCCCTGCATGGCGAGCCCCGCACTGGTGCCGCCCAGCGGCTTGCCCGCGCGCACGTGCGCGTCCAGCGCGTCGCCCACCGGCGTGCCGCGCCAGTAACGCACGTAACGCGACTGATCGCCGCCGGCCAGGAAGATGCCGTCGGCACGCTCCAGGCTGCGCAGCACGGCGGGGTCGCTGGCGCTTTCGCGGTCGCTGAATACCCAGGTCTCGACCGAGGCGATGCCGCCAACGTCGTTGAAGAATTCCTCGCCGATCTCGCCGGCCTGCGAGGCGCGCAGCACGACGATGTGGCCGTTGCCGGCCTTCTTCATGAACCAGCGCAGCGCATCGAAGTTGCGGTCGCCACCGCCCATCAGCAACAGACCGGGCTCGACCTTGCCGGGCGTCCGGGCCGAGGTATCGCCCAGCACGTAGTGCGCAGGCTTGGCGGTCAATGCAGGCAACGACAACACCAGCGCCAGCAGGCACACCGCGCCGCGCCGCACCGCACCAAAGACAGACACCATGCCGCCACTCCCATGTCGAAGGTCGCGACAGGATGCCACGCACCGGTACAGGAGGAGACGAAGCTGCGTGCGCTTCCCCCCATGCGGAAGGCGCGGGCGATCGGCTAGAGTGCGGTCATGCCCACCGAATTCGACGACTGGTTCGTTCGCGAGATCCTCGTCCATGAGCGCGCCCTGGGGCATTACCTGCAACGCTGCTGGCCGAACCGCGACGACGTGCACGACCTGCGGCAGGAGGTCTACGTGCGCGTCTACGAGGCCGCCGGGCGCAGCCTGCCCGCCTCGCCCAAGGCCTTCCTGTTCACCACCGCGCGCCACCTGATGACCGACCGTCTGCGCCGCAGCCGGGTGGTGTCGATCGATGCAGTGGGTGATTTGGAGTCGTTGAACGTCTATCTGGTAGACGAGGTGTCGCCGGAACGCTGGGCAGGCACGCGGCAGGCACTGAAGCGCATGGTCCAGGCGCTGGACCGGTTGCCCGACCGCTGCCGCGAAGTGGTCTGGCTGCGCCGGGTGGAAGAGTTGTCGCAGAAGGAAGTCGCCCTGCGCCTGGGCATCAGCGAGAAGACCGTGGAAAAGCATGTAGCCAAGGGAATGCGCCTGATGGCGGACTACCTGTACGGGGGTGGTCCGGCGCAGGCGCGTGGCCGATCGGCGCCGTCCACGGCGCTGGCAGACGAGGACGACGGACATGACCAGCAGCAGGCAGATTGAACACGCCGCGGCCGCCTGGCTGGCGCGGCGCGATGCCGGTCCATGGACGGCAACGGATGCGCAGCAGCTGGCGGCCTGGCTGGACGCGAGCACGGCGCACCGGGTGGCGTTCCTGCGCCTGGAAGCAGCGTGGACCGAAGCCGGGCGCCTGCAGGTGCTGGGCGCGGGCAGCGCGTCGCACGACCTTCCCGAGCGTGGCCACTGGTCCACGCCGGATCCCGTCACCGCCCACCACGCAGCGCCGCTGGATCTGCGCCACGTCCGGTTCGCCGCCCGCCCGCCGCCGGCGCGGCCCTCCGCCTTCGGGCGGCGCATCGCCGCGGCCACCGCGGCACTGCTGGTCATCACCGCCGCCGCGTTCGGCGCCTGGCAACTCACCGGTCGCGAGCACGCGACCTATGCCAGCGCGCTGGGGCAGGTCCGGACGGTCACGCTGTCGGATGGCTCCACCGCCACGCTCAGCAGCGACACCCGGCTGGAGGTGGTGATGTCGCGCCGCGAGCGCCACCTGGTCCTGCACGGGGGCGAGGCTTTCTTCGATGTCAGCAAGGACCCCGACCGTCCGTTCGTGGTGGTCGCGGGCGAACGTCGCGTGGCGGCGGTGGGCACGCGTTTCGCCGTCCGGCGCGATACGGACGAGCTGCGCGTAGTGGTCACCGAGGGCAAGGTGCGGCTGGATGCCAACCCCGGCACGCCGCAGGCGGCGCAGCCGGTGGCCCTGCTGCCGGCGGGCAGCGTGGCCACGGTAGGCCGCAACGGGGTGCTGGTCCGTTCCGTACCGGTGGCAGACGCGGAGCGCTACCTGGAATGGCGCAGCGGATACCTGACCTTCGACGACACCTCGCTGTCCGCCGCCGCCGCCGAATTCAACCGCTTCAACGAGCGCCGGCTGGAAATGGGCGATGCCACCGTGGCGCAGCTGCGCGTGGGTGGCAATTTCCGCTGGTCCAACACGGAAGGATTCGTGCGCCTGCTGGAGCAGGGGTTCCCGGTGCAGGCCGAGCGCCATCCGGACCGGATCGTCCTGCACTCACGCTGAGCCTGGCACCCCACTGAAGAGCGCGGGGGGATTTGCCGGGCTCGTTCGTCCTGATAGCGAGAGGTGCCATTCCGAGCACCACGGGGAGAGCCGTCCATGCGTCATCCGTTGCGTGTACTGATGTTGAGTGTGGCCTGCTCGGCGGCCTTGGCTGCGCAGGCGCAAGCCCAGGCGGCACCCAACCGCATCGACCTGCCCGCCGGCGAACTGACCACCGCGCTGAACACGCTGGCGAAACAGTCCGGCACCCAGCTGGTGTACCGCGCCGACCAGTTGAAGGGACAACGCACCGCCGGCGTGCAGGGGGCGGCCACCACCGACCAGGCGCTCGAACGCCTGCTGCGCGGCAGCGGTTTCACCGCCAAGCGCGATGCCTCCGGCGCGGTGCTGATCGTGCGCGCGGATGCCGCGCCCCGCCCGGCCCCACCCCGCCCCGCACCCCAGGAAACGCCGCCGGGCGGCGGCTCCGCGCAGGCCGAGGAACCCGTGACGCAGTTCGAGACCCTGCAGGTCACCGGCTCGCGCATCCCGCGCGCGCAGATCGAAGGCCCGGCGCCGATCACCGTGGTGACCGCCGAGCAGATCCAGGCCGCCGGCCTGACCTCCGTGCCGGACGTCCTGCGCTCGCTCAGCCAGAACAGCGGTAGCGTGCAGGGCCAGCAGAACACCACCAGCGCCCAGTCCACGCCCGGTGCGCAGGCGGTCGACCTGCGCGGTCTCGGCCCCAACCACACGCTGGTGCTGATCAACGGCCGCCGTATCGCCGACTTTCCGCTGCCGCTCAACGGCCGCAGCAATTTCACCGACATCGGCAACATCCCGCTGGGCATGATCGATCGCATCGAAGTGCTGACCGGCAGCGCGTCGGCCGTGTACGGCTCGGATGCCATGGCGGGCGTGATCAACTTCATCCTGAAGAAATCCACCGACGGCACCACCATCGACTACCGCTACGGCGATACCGACCGCGGTGGCGGCGAGTCGCACAAGCTGACGCTGACCACCGGCTTCGAACGCGGCGACTTCAGCGGCATCATCGGCGTGGAGCTGCTGGACAAGCGCCCGCTGTGGGGCTACGAGCGTCGCAACCAGGACTCCACGCTCGACGCGCCGACCTCGCGCCGCCAGCTGCCGCGCCTCACTGCCCAGCTCTACGACTGGGACGACGACGTCAACATCGCGCCGGCGGATGACTGCGCGGCGATGGCAGGCCTGAACGAGGGCACCACCGTGCTGGCCGAGGACCGCTTCGGCGAACCCTACTGCGGCAGCGAGCGTGCCATCGCGTACCGGACGATCCAGAACGAGCGCAGGGGCGCCACGGCGTACGGTTCGTTCGAGTACCGTTTCTCCGACGCGCTGTCCTGGTTTGCCGATGTGCAGCTGGGACGGCAGGAGGTCAAGCTGCTGACCGGCACCAACGGCAACGACGTGGTCAGCGACATCATGGGCTGGGAGTTCCACGATCCCACCTCCACCGACAACAACGACAAGGTGTTCTACAACGCCGTCACCGGCCACTACGAGACCTGGTCGCGGCAGTTCACGCCGGAGGAGATCGGCGGCCTGCGCAACCGCATGAACACCACCACGCAGAAGACGCTGGCGGTGACGACCGGCCTCAAGGGCATGTTCGGCGACAACTGGAACTGGGAAGCGGCCTACAACCATTCGCAGTACAACGCCGATGTGGACATGCCGCGCATCCGCGCCGCGGCCGCCAACCGCCTGTTCCTGGGCGAACAGCAGGGTTACGACGCCGACGGCTACGCGATCTTCAGCCCGGATCCGGCGCGCCTGTTCACGCCGCTGACGCCGGCCGAGTTCGCGTCGATCGGCGCGATGTCCACCTTTCGCCCCAAGGCCGATAATGACAACCTGAGCTTCACCATCGACACCCCGGCGCTGTTCACGATGCCCGCCGGTGACGTCGGTTTCGCCGGCGCGATCGAATACGGCACGCAGTCGTACGAAATCAACCCCGATCCGCTCGCCCTCACCGCCGATGCCTACTACGGCCCGCGCTACGGCGACGGTGAAGGCGACCGCGACCGCTGGAGCGTGGCCGGCGAATTGCGCCTGCCGTTGCTGTCCTCGCTGGAAGCCAGCCTCGCCGGCCGCTACGACCGCTACAAGTACGGCAACAAGAATCCGGGCAAGTTCACCTACAGCATGGGCCTGGAATGGCGCCCGCTGGACACGCTGCTGGTGCGCGGCTCCTACGGCACCGGCTTCCGCGCGCCCGACATGCACTATCTGTTCGCCGGCGACGACTACTACCGCACGCTGTCGACCGATTACTACCAGTGCCGCACCGACGAGCCGGGCTTCACCGACGGCGAGTGCTACGACGACGGCACGTGGGACATCAACACCTTCGACGTCTACACCGGCAACATGGACCTGGACGTGGAAACCAGCAAGTCGTTCTCGGCGGGCTTCGTGTGGTCGCCGTTCGCCAACTTCGACCTGGCGGTGGACTACTACCGGATCAAGGTGTCGAACCAGGTGCAGAGCCAGAGCCGCGAGCAGCTGCGCATCGACGAGGCCAACTGCCGTCTCGGCGTCACCGACAGCGGCGACACCGTTGACGTCAACTCGCCGACGTGCGTCGATGCCATCGCTCGCGTGATCCGCGACGCCGACGGCTACATTACCAGCGTGCGCTTCGCGCCGATCAACATCGCCAACGAGGAAACCTCGGGCGTCGACGTCACTGCCAGCTACCGCCTGCAGACGGCCAGCGCGGGCGACTTCCGCTTCAGCGGCAGCTACACCTGGACGGACGAGCACACCCGACAGCAGTATCCGGGGGATCCCGAAGAGGACATGCTGGATGTCAGTTTCAGCGCCACCACGCTGCCACGACAGAAAGGCAACCTGGGCTTGGCCTGGGACAAGGGCACGTTCGGCGCCAGCGTCTTCGGCAACTACCTGGGACGTGTCGCCAACTATGACAACGATGCCTGGACCGGTTCCACCTGGCGCTTCAACGCCGGTGCGCGCTACGACATCACCGACCACCTGCGCGTGTCGCTGACCATCAACAACCTGCTCGACAAGATGCCGCCCAAGGACGCGACCTGGGGCAACTACCCTTACTACGACACGTCATGGTTCGACTCGATGGGCCGCAGCTATTTCGTGCAGGTCACCTGGAAGCTCGGTGGCGACGCCTTGTAAGTCCGCCAGCGCCGGCACCATTGGAAAACCCGCCTCACGGCGGGTTTTCCTTTTCTGCTGATCCGCAACGGCGCCGAAGCCTCACACCGTCCCGCGATTCTTGCCCTGCCACGGCCGGTACCACTCGCGGATAGCCGCCATGTCGGCTTCGGCATCGCCGGTGGGATAGAACAGATCGCCGATGCCCACGGTCTTTTCCGGGTAGTGGAAATACGCCATCAGGATGGGCACCTGGGCCTGGTAGGCGATCTTCAGGAAGCCCCCCTTCCACCGGTCAACGCGCTTGCGCGTCCCTTCCGGCGTCAGCGCGAACCACAGCTTGTCCGCCTCGCGGATCATCCGCACCGCCTGCTCCACCGTGCCCTGTGGCGAGCTGCGGTCCACCGGCACCACGCCCAGCCGGCGCAGCAGCGGACCCAGCGGCCACCAGAACAGCTGGGCCTTGCCCAGCACGCGCACCTGGAAACCCATGGCGATCTTCGCCGCCATGCCCCAGATGCCGTCCCAGTTGGACGAATGCGGCGCCACGATCAGCACCAGCTTGGGAATGTCCGGCAGCGTGCCGGTCATCTTCCAGCCGAAGGTGCGCAGGAACGTGCGCCCCAGCCAGCGGGTGAACCGGTTCGGCGGCACCTGCGGCATGTTGGGCGGAATGCGCGGAATGATGTCGTCGCTCAAACAATTACTCCCAATGGCTTTTCTGCGAACGCGCACGCTTGATCTGGCCGCGCTCGCGCTTGGCGTCCATGCGCCGCGCCTTCGCCGCGCGCGAGGGCTTGGTGGCCACGCGCTTCTTCGGCACCACCAGCGCGGCGGCGATGATCGCGGCCAAGCGCTCGCGGGCGTCCTGGCGGTTGCGGTCCTGGGTGCGGAAACGCTGCGCGTCGATCACCAGCACGCCTTCGTCGGTGAGGCGGCGGTCACGCTTGGCCAACAGCCGCTCGCGCAAGGGTTCCGGCAACGACGGCGAACCTGCCACGTCGAAGCGCAGTTCCACGGCGGTGGACACCTTGTTGACGTTCTGGCCGCCGGCGCCGCTGGCGCGCACGAAGCGTTCGACGAGTTCGTCGTCCGGAATCACCAGCGTGGGCGTGATGTCGAGTGAGCCGCTCCCCATGCGCGGATTGTAGACAGGATGGATGAAGGTTCGTAGCGCGAACGCGTACTTTCGCAGTCGGTTAACAACAGATTTACCTCCGGACGGGCACCATGCCGACCCGTTCCACGTCTCGGCCTGCCCTGCATGAAGCCTTCTCCCCTGGACGCGACCCGTGCCGCCTGCCGCCTGTGCCTGCTGCTGGTGCTGGCCCTGGTGGCGCTTCCGTTGATGGCGGCCGAGCCCACCGATGCGGACATCGACCGGCTGCTGAAGGCCTCCCGCGCCGAAAGCCTGCTGGCCGCGATCCTGCCGCAGATGGAAGCGGTGCAGCAGCAGGAGTTCGACAAGCACTTCGCCGGCAAGGAGATGACGGAGGAACAGAAGGCCGAGGTGGCACGGATCCAGGCCAAGACCAACGAGATCGTGCGGAAGGCGCTGTCGTGGGAGCAGATGCGCCCGGTCTATCTGGAGGTCTACAAGAAGACCTACACGCGCGACGACGTGCGCGCGATCACCAAGTTCTACGAAAGTCCTGCCGGCAAACGCATGCTCGACAAGAACCCCGCGCTGATGCAGAACATCATGAGCGCCGTGCAGCAGAAGATGGTGCCGATGCTGGAAGAGCTGCAGGGCGAGATCAAGAACATCCCGGTCACGCCGCCACCGCCGGTGTCGCCACCGCAGAAGCGCCGTCGTACGCGGTAGCGTGCGCTGTGCGCACGATCGGGCGGCATGGATCGTGAATGGGGCCGTGCGCGCAGCGCACGCTACAGCACCAGATGTTCCCGCGGCGGCAACCGCCAGTCGATCGGCGCTTGGCCCCGTTGCGCCAGGTACTGGTTGGTCGCGGAGAAATGCCCGCACCCCAGGAAGCCGCGATGCGCGGACAGCGGCGAGGGATGCGGTGCGCGCAGCACGCGATGGCGGCGCGTATCGATGACCTTGCCCTTGGCCTGCGCGTAGCTGCCCCACAGCAGGAACACCAGCCCTTCGCGTTCGCGCGCGAGCGTTTCGATGGCGTGGTCGGTGAAGCCTTCCCAGCCCTTGCCCTGGTGTGCGCCCGCGCGCCCCTCTTCCACGGTCAGCACCGCATTGAGCAGCAGCACGCCCTGCCGCGCCCAGGGCAGCAGGCAGCCGTGGTCGGGCGGCGGGATGCCCAGGTCGGCGTTGATTTCCTTGTAGATGTTCTGCAGTGACGGCGGCACCGGCACGCCGGGCAGCACGGAAAAGCACAAGCCATGGGCCTGCCCCGGACCGTGGTACGGATCCTGCCCCAGGATGACCACCTTCACCGCCTCGAACGGCGTCGCATCGAAGGCGGCGAAGATCTGCGGCCCCGGCGGATAGATGCGCGCGCCAGCGGCCTTGCGCTGGCGCAGGAACGCCGACAGTTCGCGCATGTCGGGCCGTTGCAGCCAGTCGCCGATCCGTGCCTTCCACGAAGGCTCCAGCTTGATCCGCTCGTCGTCGCTCATGTGGGTGAACGTTGCCTCAGACCAGGCTGCGCGACTCGTCCATGCGCGCCAGCCGCAGCTGGAACAGCACCTTGGTCACCAGCAGGCGTTCCTCGATCGGCTTGAGCACCAGATCGTTGGCGCCGGCCTGCAGCAGTTCCGCCTGATTGTCGCGGTTGCTGTCGCCGGTCATCACCAGGATGGGCAGGCGGCGCTTGCCGTAGGCGAAGTCCACGCGGATGCGCTGCACGACATCGCGACCGCTCAGTTCGCCTTTCAGGGTGACGTCGGTCAGCACGATGTCGAACGAATGCGTGGATGCGCCCAGTGATTCGGCGGTGAGCAGCGCGAAGGCGTCCTCCGCCTTCAGCACGTGCACCACCTTCAGCGACTGCCGTTCCAGCATGCGGCGGGTGGTTTCGGCCACCACGCGGCTGTCCTCGACGTACAGCACCGTGGCGCCGACCATCGGCTCGGGCTGCACGTAGCCGCGGATGAAGGCGGCCAGCGCCTCGTGACCGAGCGACTTGTCGAAATAATCGGTGACGAATTCGGTGAAGCGGCGTTCTTCCAGGTGCTGCTGCGCATCGCCGGACACCACGATCACCGGCACGTAGGCCTGGCCGGAGGCCTGGCGGACGCTGCGGGCGATCTCCAGGCCATCCCCGTCGGGCAGCGCCAGGGCGGTGGTGACCAGGTGGACTTCACCGGCTTCCAGCGCGGCACGCGCTTCGGCAATGCTGGAGCAGCCGATTACCTGCACGCCCGGCAGCTCGTGCTGCAGCACGTCCGCAATCAGCTTGCGCACCAGCTTGGACCCGTCCACCACCATGACGCGGGGCGTGTCGCTGATCAGATGCCGGAGCTCTTGGGCCATGAAGGTGAGATATCTCAGGTTTCAGTCGGGCGAGTCTGACGCAAGAAGTGTCCGGTCACCAGCCACGCACCCAACCAGCCGATGGCCGTAGCCGCCAGCACGACCACCGCGGCGCCCTGCGCGTCCAGTCCCGCCAACGCGAACGGACTGCCGTAGCTTTTCGCCAGGGCGGCCAGCGGATCACGCAGTGCGGTCGCCGCCAGCGTAAGCAGGCCCAGCGCGAGTGCGCCGGCCGCCAGCCCATACCAGGCGCCCAGATAGACGAAGGGGCGGCGGATGAACCCGTCGCTCGCGCCGAGCAGCTGCAACACCCCGATTTCCTCGCGCCGCGACTGGATGTCCAGCCGCACGGTGTTGCCCACCACCAGCAGGGCGCCCAGGCCGAACAGCGCGGCCAGCACCCACACCAGCCGTTCGCCGAAGCCCATCCAGCCCGCCAGGCGCTCGCGCCAGGCGGCATCGTGCTGCAGCAGGTCCGTTTCCGGCAGCGCCTGCAGGGCGGCTACCAGCCGCGTGTCATCGCCCTGCGGTACCAGGATCAGCAGGCTGGGCAGCGGATTGGCATCAAGCGCGTCCAGGGTGGCCCCCAGGCCGCTGCGCTCGCGGAATTCGGCCAACCCCTGCTCGGGCGTGCGCAGTTCCACGCTGGCCACGTCGGAGCGGCCGCGGAATTCCTCGGCCAGCCCCTGCGCGCGCGCCAGCGGCGTTTCCGGTTTCAGGAACAGGTCGATCTCGCGCGACTGCTGCACGTCACCGGCGAAGTGCTCGACGTTCTGCAGCGTCAGCCACAGCCCCAGCGGCAGCACGAAGGCCACCGCCATCACGCCGATGGTCAGCAGCGTGGCCCACGGGCGGCGCAGCACGCGGCCCAGGCTGGAGACGAAACTGTAGAGGTGCTGGTCCAGCCAGATGCCGAACCCGGAACGCGGCCGCGTCCTGACGTTGTCCTGCTCGCTCATTCGGCCAGGTCCGCCGGTGAAATGTCGTCGACCAGCTTGCCGTGGTCCAGGATCAGCACGCGCTTCTTCATCCGCTTGAGCAGCGACAGGTCGTGGCTGACGACCAGCACGCTGGTGCCACGCTCGGGCATGGAGGCGAACAGCGACATGATTTCCGCCGCCAGCGTCGGGTCCAGGTTGCCGGTGGGTTCGTCGGCCACCAGCAGGCGCGGCTCGGCGACGATGGCGCGGGCGATGCCCACGCGCTGCTGCTCACCGGCGGACAGCTGGGTCGGCAGCGCCTTCTCGCGGTGGCCCAGGCCCAGCCGGGCCAGCACCTCGCGCACGCGCTTGCCGATGTCGCCGCGGCGGTCACCGCGCAGGATGAGCGGCAGCGAGACGTTTTCCATCACCGTGCGGTCGGTGAGCAGGCGATGGTCCTGGTAGACCGCACCCACTTCCCGGCGATGCAGGGGAATCCGCCCGCCCCGCACCTTCAGCAGGTTGCGCCCGCCGAACACCACCGCGCCGCGGCTCGGGCGCTCGCTCAGGTGGATCAGCTTCAGCAGCGTGCTCTTGCCGGCACCGGAGTGGCCGGTGACGAACAGCATCTCGCCCTCGGCGACATCGAAGCTGACGTCTTCCAGCGCCGCATGGCCACCGGGGTACTGCTTGCTGACGTTTTCAAACCGGAGGACGCTGCTCATGGGCGTGGATTATGCCGGAGCCGCGCACGCGGTTGCGACGTGACGCCGCAAACAGGAAGAGCCGGGCAAGCCCGGCTCTTCGATGCGCACGCCGGCGGCCCGATCAGGAACCGGAAACCAGCGACTTCAGCTTGCGGCCCAGACGGGTCAGGAACGACGAATTGTCCTGCACGACCGGCGTCTGCGCGGGCTTGCCGGACGTTGCGGCGGGCGCGGCCACCACGCCTTCGGCACCTTCCAGAGGACGGCCATGACGACGGCGACGACGCTTGCGCGCCGGGCGCTCGCCTTCAGGCACGGTCGATGCCGCCACGGCCGGCGCAGCGGCGGCTGCGACCGATGCAACGGCCGGCGCAGGCGCGGCGGCCGGATCACGCGGCGGACGCGGCGTGCGCGGCTTGCCGTCGCCCGAACGCGGGCCTTCACGGCGACTGCCTTCACGGCGACTGCCTTCGCGACGACCGCCTTCACGGCCACCCTCGCGACGACCACCCGCGGCCGGCTTGCGGCCACCGCCGCGTCGTTCTTCGTCGGCGGCCTTCTGCTCGCGTGCTTCGCGGAAGATCTGGCCGATGCTTTCTTCTTCGTCGCCGTCGGCCACGCCACCCTCGGGGATCGCGCGCGGTGCACGCGGCAACGAGGTCAGCAGTTCGGACGTCACCGGTTCCACCGGGATCTTCTGTTCGATGTAGGCCTCGATGTCCGGCAGGCTCATGGCATAGCGCTCGCAGGCGAAGCTGATGGCATCGCCCTCGGCACCCAGGCGCGCGGTGCGCCCGATGCGGTGCACGTAATCCTCGGCATCGAACGGCAGGTCGAAGTTGTACACGTGCGACACGCCGTCGATGTGCAGGCCGCGCGCGGCCACGTCGGTGGCCACCAGCAGTTCCAGCTGGCCGGCCTGGAAGCGCTTGAGCAGGCTTTCGCGCTTCTTCTGCGGCACGTCGCCGGACAGCACGCCGACGCGGTAGCCGCCGCGCTCCAGCGCGCGCGCCACGCGTTCGACGAACACCTTGGTGTTGACGAACACCATGGTACGAGCGCCTTCACTGCGCGACAGCAGGCCCAGCAGCAGCGGGATCTTCTCTTCGTCGGCCGGGAAGTAGATGCGCTGGCGCACCTTCGCGGCCGTGATGAACTCGGTTTCCACGACGAGCTTTTCCGGCTCGTTCATAT
>JAESGS010000190.1_pt1 | contig 83502 bp, 71 predicted proteins | sample 9269761 | NCBI WGS metagenome assembly JAESGS01 (sample SAMN15741799, study PRJNA653493) | algae metagenome | isolation source: Cyanosarcina radialis HA8281-LM2 and co-occurring heterotrophs from damp... | place: USA: Makauwahi cave, Hawaii | collected 2011-01-06 | reverse complement strand
CCTGTTTTAAGGCTTTTTGTAATTTTTCTATTTGGGGTGGATGCAGATGATTTTTAGCTGGCATTTCAGTGATTATTTGAATAAATTAACCTTTAATTATACCCTATTTAAATGCTGAACAGCTTATTCATTTAGAATTCTTGCCAGAATATAGTCCCGACTATAACTTAATTGAATTAGTCTGGCATTCGGCAAAAGAATATATTGCTAATCGACTGTTTTCCTCGATAGAAGATTTAGAATATTTGTTGCACCAGCTTTTAAATGAAGGAGGATTGATTATTAAGTGGGGACGAAAACTCAAAAACAAGGGCAATGCTATTATCACAGTTTAAATGTACAACAGCTTATTAGGGACACAATACCTTGCATAAGTGTCAAGTTAACGATCGAAAGCACGATTCGCTAGGGGTTAAAAACCCCTGTCTCAAAGCGAAAGTCCTCTAAAGAGGACTGGGCGATCTGTGGGTAATTTCCTTCCTTAGTCCATTTCAATGGACTTGAACTATAAGCCAGGGGTTTTGAACCCCTGGCGGAGATGGCTGAAGTCGATAGCGCAGTAATGGCTTTAGCTCTAAGTTGACACCAATAAATACCTTGCGCCCCTATTCAAGCTCTTATTTGTCAGTCAGCCTAGATCTAAATCATTGCTGCCAAACAAATACCTTAGCTTCGTATTCTGGTAAATCAACGATGACATTGCCATCTCCAGATTCGATGTCATAATCTCTCGTCCACTCATGCCAAGTACCATCGGCAGGAAAATTAGGAACCTGATAGCCTGCTAAGAAACTATCTGAAAAATTAGCCACCACGACTACGCGAGAACCTTCATCGTTCCAGCGACCGTATGCTAAGACTTTAGCATCAGGGTTTTCGTGGAAGAAATCAATATTTTCAGTATAAAGAGAGTGATTGCTCTTCCGCAAAGCAATTAAGCCTTTGTAGTATTCAAACAACTCTTTATTCAGATCGTTTTGTAGGAGCGTCCAGTCAATCTTAGCTGGGTCAGGAGTTTTGCTCTTATACTCGCCAAACTCTTGGCCCATCCACATCATCGGAACGCCCACCGCTGTCATCAACAATACTGCTCCTAACCTTGCCCGCTTGAAAGCTTCGGCATCAAAAATACCTCGATCGCCTAATTCTACCATCAGACGATTGTGGTCGTGGTTGGTGAGGTAATTAACCACGTTAGTAGCGCCAGGAAAACCTTGTCGCTTGCAATCTAAAACGCTTTTTAATTCCTCAAAATCAAACCCATCGCCGCTAATATGCTTTAATGCGCAATGGTAAAAACTCTCGTGCCAACAACCATCCATCGGCCCTTCTAAACCCGTCATCGTGGGAGTTTCAGGAATATGTTCGGCAACGTTATAAAAAGGTTTGGCACCAGCCACTTTTTTGGTTTCTTCTACAATCCATTTCATGAAATCGTAGTTAGCAATTTGACGGGCGGCATCGTAGCGAATACCATCAATGTGATATTCTTGAATCCAAAATCTGACAGTATCGCCAATAAATCGGCGAGCGGGATAAGTTTGATGGTTCTCGTCGTAAAACTCGTAATTGAATTCTGGCCCCCAGTTATTATCTGGGTCGCGAGGTTCATGATGATACCAGTAATCGTGATCGATTTGAGTCAAAGGACTTGAAGCTTCTGAGTGATTATAAATCCCATCCATAATCACGCGGATACCGCGAGCGTGGCACTCATCGATCAGTCGTTTCAAATCGCCTGTCGAACCGTAACTAGATTCTGTCGCAAAGAAATATCGAGGATTATATCCCCAACTATAATCGCCAGGATATTCTTTCACTGGCATCAATTCGATCGCATTAATCCCTAAGTCACAAAGATAATCTAATTTTTCAATGACGTGCTTGTATTTACCGCGACTCTTCTCATCATCTTCGCCACCAGAAAAGTCAGCTACGTGCAGTTCGTAAATTACTAATTCGCGATCGGCTGGTAAGGGTTTGTCGTCGTGCTGCCATACATACTCATCAACTATTGGCTTGCCATCTTTAATCCGAATTACGCCATTCTGAGTTTCGTTATCTATATCTGTAGCATAAGGATCGACGACATCTACCCACTGGTCTGGCTCGAAAAACCAACTCTTCGATCGCACAGCAAATTTATACTTATAAGTACCGTCTTCTAATTCAACATCGATCCGAAAAAAGCCTTCTTTATCTTTCTCCATTGGGATCTTTTTCCAGTCAGAAAAATCCCCCATAAGCGCAGCTTCTTTGTTATAAGGAGCTAAGAGCTTAAATTCAATTACGTTTGCCATACTCAAGTCCTAAATATGCGATAGGATATACAAAGGATTGTTTCCAATTGTGTTTAACTTACCTCGGTTTTCATGACTTTGTATCTATCTTAGGGTTAGTTCTGGAGATAGATAATGATTCATCCACATTGTTGCTTCAGAGGGAAGTAATTTTAGATAGATTGTTGGATATTAGTTTAAACTAGCAAAGCTAACATAGCTAATTTGGTACTACTGGGAATTAACAACTAGTAGTGTGAGACGAATAAAAGCTTAGCAAGGCTAAGCTTTTACTCAATCTTAACTAATTGATAATTTCCAGTTACCATTTTTTAGCTGCGATCGCCTATTGCAATTGCTATTACATAGTGGTTATAGATCGGGCGATCGCCATTCATAAAACTTGACCGATTACTAGTTATAGGGTAACAAAGCATGGATAATAAACAGCGAGTTGCAGAAGATACCTACGATCCCCATATCGTTCCGGCTGAAACCGCATCCCGTAAAGAAAGAGAAGGGGAAAACTTTAAAAAACTTCCCGAAGAAACTGAAAGCGACCTCGATACTACAGGGGGTTATACAGTAGATAGTGAAGGCTTAGTCAATAACTTTGCGGTAGAACCAGAAATGTATTACGAAGTACCTGGCGATGCGGCCGCACAAGAAGAAGCAGAAAAAGCTGAGCGGGCTAGAGAATTAGCAGATATTCGTGATAATGACGAGTCAGGTAAACTGACTATCGAACACGACGAACGTGGCAAAGGATCTGGCATTATCTAGCTACAAACTGCACTAGTTGCGGGCAAAATGCCCGCAATACTATTTTGCATATCAAGAGGTAATAGTTAAGTCAATACACTTTATTCCTTATTAATTATTGGGGGAAATCATGTCTGCATCAGTTAAAGAAAAAATAAATTCAGATTTGCAAAAAGCTAAATCTGAAGGGCAATTGCGAGCCGATCGAATTCGAGAAATCTTTCGGAGTGCGATGTCGCAAGCCGGAGATGAAATTAAGAAAGGTTCGGGCGAAATTCGCTCGATAGCTTTAGATGCGATCGCTATTCTTTTAGAAAGTTTCCAAAAGAAAGGCAATGATGTCAAAGAAGAGATAACTGCTTCAGTAGAAGGGTTAATCGAAGGCATCAGCCACGAAAAACGAGAATCTATATCTCAAGCTGAAACCGAAATTCAACAGTTACAAGCAAAAATCGATCGGGAAGAAAAAGATTTACAAGATAGCGTCGATCTGGTCCTCAGAGAAGTTGAATCTGCCAGCGAAGAAACTCCTTCCGAATTTCAATCGACCATTAGATCTACTATTGAGTCGATTCAAAATAGCGAAGAGATTGCTCTAATGCGAAAACGATACGCTCAATTACAAGCTCAATTGGCTATTTTACGAGCTAATTTAGCTTCTCGTTACGGCGAACGTTATGAGGAGGTGAAAAAACACTTAGAAACTGCTAAAGCCTGGAACGATAATGCCAAATCTCATATGGCTAATAACGATTCTAGCCAGGTAGAGGATAAGCAGGCAGAAATTGAAGCCAAAATGGGGGAAGTAGGAGTAGCCGTAGCCCGAAAAGAAAAGCAGGTCAAGCAACTGTTAAAAGAGTTATGGCAAACTGTAACCGATCGCGATCGAAAGTAATCCGCTCCCACAATGCCTCAAATCTATAGCAGTTCTAGATCGTCGATCGAAATTCTTGTGGGGCAGGCATCTTGCCTGCCGTGAGACAGCCGGGACGGCTATCCCCCAAATCATGAATGAATTGGTATAGCAGTGTTAGATTACTGGTAGGAATGCGGCATTGCACTCCTACCATATTTTATTAGCAGAAATAAAGCCTAGCCCTACTGAATTGACTATAAAATTGAGAATTTATCGAGATCCAGTCATAGAAAGAACAAAAACGGGCAATTAGCCCGCCGCTTGTTTAGCTATCAAACTGATTCGTTCTCTCTTCATATTTAGCGATCGCCCAAATTGCGTGAATGCTACCAGGAATCCAGCCCAAAATAGTGAGCAGAATATTGATTAGTAGAGTCGGTCCTACGCCAAATGTTAGAAAAACGCCTAACGGTGGGATTAATACCCCAAGAATAAGTCTGAGTAATTTCATGATTTTATCTACCTTTTCTCAAGCTATTATTCACCTCTATTGTGAAAAAATCTTCTCTGCTTGTCTTCTATCTTAAGAATTAGATTTTGAAGGGTTTCTTGTGGGATAGCCCTCTGGGCTGTCCCACGTAGAGAGCTATTCCATAATTTTTTTAAGATGGCTGCGGATATCGATCGGCTGACCAAATCTTCGAGCAAATCTATCTTGATGTAGAGGCAGAAACTCGCTGCAAGCGGGCAAGATAAAATCGATAAGCGTTTTACCAAACTAATGTAACCTATTTTACTAAAGAGGGAAATATGCTCAGCTTTTTACTAACAACCGTAGCTACAGCTTTAAGTCTTTTAGTCGTCGATCTCGTGGTTCCTGGGGTAAATATTGCTACATTTCCGGTGGCTTTAATTGCTGCCGTTGCCGTGGGATTAGTAAATTCTTTTGTCAGACCAACCTTGTCAGTATTATCTTTGCCCCTCAACTTTTTGAGTTTAGGTTTATTCTCGCTGGTAGTTAATGGGATCTGTTTCGCGCTAGCTGCGTTTTTAGTACATGGTTTTTCAGTTCGAGGACCGATCGCCTTCATTCTCGGCCCCGTGGTACTTTCTTTCGTTAACACCTTCTTGAGCAAATACTTGGCTGAGAAAAACCCCGATGTCAATATCAAAACTCAGGCATAAACTGCTAAATCATTACACATCTCCAATAATTCTTGTAAGGTAGGCATCCTGCCTGCCTTTAAGTTTAATTTCTGGAGATGTCTATTGGATGAAATTCCTTGTGGGGCAGGCATCTTGCCTGCCGTGGGACAGCCCAGAGGGCTATCCCACAAAATTGTTTAAAGAATTTCTCGTCGTAAGTAAGGTTGCAGCACCTCTGGTATTTTGACAGTGCCATCCGATTGTTGATAGTTCTCTAACACCGCTGCCATTGTCCGGCCGATCGCTAATCCAGAACCATTGAGGGTGTGAACGAACTTAGTTCCCTTCTTGCCAGCTTCTTTAAACCGAATATTGCCCCGCCGCGCCTGGAAATCTTCAAAATTCGAGCAGCTAGAAATCTCGCGATATCTACCAGCCGAGGGCAGCCACACTTCTAGGTCGTAGCACTTGGCCGCCCCAAAACCCAAGTCGCCAGTACATAGTTCCAGCACCCGATAGGGCAACTTCAAGGCTTGCAAAATGGCTTCAGCATCTCTTACCAAGTTTTCATGCTCTTGGGCTGAGGTACTGGGATGGACGAATTTCACCAACTCGACTTTGTTGAATTGATGGAGGCGGATGAGTCCTCGATTGTCTCGTCCGTGGGCCCCAGCTTCTCGCCGAAAACACGGGGTATAGGCGCAGTGATAAATCGGTAGCTGCGATTCTTCTAAAATTTCATCCCGATACAGGTTGGTCACGGGAACTTCTGCTGTCGGTATCAGCCAGAGGTCGTCTTCAGCGCATTTAAAGCTTTCTTCGGCAAACTTGGGGAGTTGGCTGGTAGCGGTCAGAGATTCGCTATTAACTAACAGTGGGGGGATAACTTCTAAATAGCCAGCTTGAATTTGTCGATCGAGCATGAAACTAATCAGCGCCCTTTCTAGGGCAGCACCAGCCCCCACCATCGCGATAAACCTGGTTTGAGCTACTTTTACCGCTCGATCGAAGTTAATAATTCCTAGTTTTTCGCCGATTTCCCAGTGGGGGAGCAGACCGTCGCTTTCAGGAATATATTCGTCACCCCAGCGGCGGACTTCTACATTATCTTCTTCACTCGCGCCTATCGGGGTAGACTCGGCTGGGAGATTGGGAAGTGCTAATAACAGGGCTTCGATCTGAGTTTTAAGATCTCTTTCCTGGGGTTCGAGTTCGGCCAGTCGAACTTTAATTTCGTTACCCTCATCCTTCAAAGCCTGGACTTCAACAGAGTCAGGTTTTAACCCGCCTTTAATTTTCTGACCGACTAGCTTGCCAATTTCATTGCTGCGAGATTGCAATTGCGATCGCTTCGTTTCTAATTCTCGCTGTTGCTTGTCTAACTCAACTATCGGCCCGATGTCGTATGCACCAGCGCCACGTCTATTCAACCGCTCTCGAACGGCTTCGGGGTTTTCTCGGATTAGCTTCAGGTCTAGCACGGATTTTTGCTGATTTTCTTGAGTCTATTAGGAATTGCGAACTGCGAATTGTTAATTGCGAATTGGTTTGGCTGTCTCCAATCATACCGCTCCAGCCAGATTTCCAGCCTCAAACTTCGTTTTTGAGCCTACCAGTTTGCAAGGCTTTCGGCCTAAAATTTTGGGTAAGTGCCAAACTGGATTTAAAAGCATTTGCGGTTTCAAAGTTAAGGTTATGACATTTTCCCAGTTTTCTTCGCGGTTGCGTCGATTAAGTAACTATTTATTTGCCTGCTTCTTGGGAAGTATCTTGACATTTAATCCCATTCATGGATTGTCAGCCCAAGCAAGCCCGATCGACAATTCAGGTGCGCCCCCTGCGGCCAAGATTCCCGCACCATCGAGCAGTTTTGTGACCGCAGCAGTAAATCGCGTCGGCCCGGCGGTAGTGCGGATCGATACCGAACGCACGATCTCTCGCCGCGTCGATCCATTTTTCGACGATCCGTTGTTTCGCGACTTTTTTGGCGATCGCCTAGTCCCGCAAGTGCCCCAGCAAGAACGGTTGCGCGGTCAGGGTTCTGGCTTCATCATCGATAAAAGTGGGATTTTGCTGACCAACGCCCATGTAGTCGATAACGCCGATAAAGTCACCGTCATTCTCAAAGATGGGCGCACGTTTCCCGGCAAAGTTAGAGGAGTCGATGAAGTGACAGATTTGGCAGTAGTGAAGATTGCTGAGAGCAAAGACTTACCCATAGCTCCGTTGGGAGATTCCGACACCGTGCAAGTAGGAGATTGGGCGATCGCGGTCGGCAATCCCCTCGGACTCGATAACACCGTCACCCTGGGCATTGTCAGCACTCTCAAACGCTCTAGTGCTGCCGTTGGTATCCCCGACAAGCGGTTAGATTTTATTCAAACCGATGCGGCGATCAATCCCGGTAACTCTGGCGGCCCGCTGGTAAACGAGCGGGGCGAAGTCATTGGCATTAACACGGCAATTCGGGCTGGCGCAATGGGAATTGGATTTGCGATCCCGATCGATAAAGCCAAAACCATCTCTGCTCAGCTAGTCAAGGGACAAAAAGTAGCTCATCCCTATCTAGGGGTGCAGATGATTAGCCTGACACCCGAACTAGCCGCAGAAAACAACAGCGATCCCAATTCTCCGTTGCAAGTACCAGAGATTGAAGGCGTTTTGGTAGTACAAGTTCTGCCCAAAAGCCCAGCCGCCGAAGCTGGTTTTCGTCGGGGAGACGTAATCGTGCAAATCGACGGGCGATCCGTAACTACTGCCGAACAATTGCAAAATCTCGTGGAAAACAGCCAACTCGGATCGGTTTTAAAGATCGAAGTCCAAAGGGGCGATCGAACATCAACCTTATCCGTCCGTCCTGGAGAAATGAAAGAAGTTTCTTGACATCCTCCCCCACTAAGCTCAAGCGCGTCGCTATAGTGGGGGATTCCAAATCTCGCGAAATGGATTTTCTATTTCTTAGATTCTTAACTAGGCGCTTTGTGACCATTAGCCCCCGTCAGACCATCTCCACAGACATTTTCTCAGACGATTTGCTCAACCTCCTCCTATCCTCGGTTTAACGGGAGTCCTCTTTTTGCCTTTTAGATAGGAGTTCGGAATTCAGAATTCGGAGTAAACTTTCAGCAAAATTTCTTTACAAAAAGCTGACAATAGCAAATTCCTGGGATATGTTGGAGCGAGACACGCAGGGAAAAATACTTGAGCCTTAAGATTGCTTGCTATTAGCGTTGGCGCTAGCACGTATCGCTCTCTCAAGTCGCGTTTTGGCTGAACTCATAACCCAAATTGAGATAATTCTTTATCGGCTTGGATCTTCTGGATATGAAGTCATAAGTCAGACTAATGAACCATGGATCGAGATTTCCAATGTTCATGGGTCAAGTATTGTGTATTGTCAGATACCATTTTGACCGAGAAGCCAGGAAAGCCATTATGACTCTGAGGGATCTTGCTTCCTAGTGGTCTGTCAAGAATTGACAGATCGCTAGTTAAGGCATCTTAAATTTGGTTGCCGAGATCGATTATCAGCACTACTAACAAGAGAACACAACAACGATCGAAAGTTATAAGTGTTTTATTTCTGTCGATCTAAAGAAGGATTTTTTGTCTAAAAAGGAGATTTGGTCATGATAATTTCTACCTTTGAATTACTGCTTAAGTCCCAATTGCCTTCAGGGACACCAGGTGTCGTCAGTAATTTAAGTCGTAATGTCATTCAGGGTTATTTTCTCACTATTGCCAACCTAAGTGCCGTCGATCTGGCTTTATCCTTGGTTTTTACTACCCGCCTGCCTGGAGGAACAACCTTGGCTGATGTTATTAGTTTCGTTGATACGTCAGGTCTTAATAATTCCCTAGCACCCGTGCAATTGGGGAATAAGATTAGATATTCCCCAATTATCTTACCAATCGAAGCAACGTCACTGTTTATCTTGCAGCCCGTGCCTACTGATGCTGCTATTGCTGCTCTCAACTTTGAAATTCGAGGCTATGTCGATATTTCTCCTTCTTCCTTGTCTGGGATACTTCCACCAGGAGTGCAAATTCAGGTAACGGCAGAACAACGCGGAACCTTCTTCTCTGATGCCAATGCTGCAAATATTGCCGACAGATCCCTCGATCAAATTGCCTATGGACTGACTGTCCAAAATGGTGGACTCCTGACACTAACTTAGTCGTTTCCGATCGTTAAACGAGTGGAGTGTTGAGTGTTGAGTTAATAAATTCTCTGCTCGCGCTCTTGCTCTCTCACAGCGGCAAGCAGATCCGGACGACGCGACCGATTAGTTGCTGTCCTAACCAGGGAGTATTAGCAGAACGACTTTGGAGGGTACGATCGCTAACTTGCCAGGTAGTTTTGGGATCGAATAGCGTTAGTTCGGCTGGATGCGAAGGTGCGATCGCTCTTATCGGTAGTTGCAAGCACTTACTCGGTGCGGTACTCAAAGATCGCCACAATTCTAAAGCCGACCAAGTACCGGGAACTACGAGGTTTTGCCACAACAAGGGTAGGGCTAATTCCAACCCGATCGCTCCGGGTGGGGCTTCGGCAAAGGCGACAGTTTTCTCTTCATAGGTGTAGGGAGCGTGATCGATCGCGATGGCATCAACAATTCCCTCTTTTACTCCTTGGATTAACGCCGTGCGATCGTCTGGGTTGCCTAAAGGAGGCTCTAAGCGCAGATTGGGATTATAGCTGCTTAAGGCATCTGTATCGAGTAACAAGTGCATCCAGGTCGTACTGGCAGTAATTGGCAATCCTTTAGCTTTGGCTGCTGCAATTAGTTCGACGCTGCGGGCGCAAGAGACGCGCATCAAGTGAACCGGAGTACCTGTAGTGGCTACTACTTCTAATAAAGCTGCCAGGGCAGCGGTTTCAGAAATCGCTGGATTTCCAGGCAATCCTAAACGCAAGGATGACGGGCCTTCTCGCATCACCCCATTACTAGCCAATTGGCGATCGCTAACTACGAGCGCGATCGGTTTTTCTAGCGGTTTGAGGTATTCCAATAACCGCCGCAGTAAAGCTAAATTAGCGATCGGCTGTCCGTCCGCTAGCCCGACTACTCCAGCGGCGGCTAACTCGGCTAGCTCCGTCATTTGCTGCCCCTGTATGCTCAAGGTCAAGGCTCCCCAGTAGTGGAGGAGGGGGAGATGGGGAGATGGGGAGATGGGGAGATGAGGAGAAGATTTTTGACTTTTGACTTGGTAGCTGAGCCTGCGATGCCCTGAGCTTGCGATGCCCTGAAGCTCTGCCGAAGGGTCGAAGCTTGACTTTTGACTTATTTGTTCTGTCTGCTGTTGCAATCTCGCTAAACCTGCTGGGTTATCCACTGGGGGTGTGGTGTCTGGTAAGATTGCTAATCTGGTGAAACCTCCAGCCGCCGCTGCTTGCAGTAATGAATCTGTAGTTTCTCGGTCTTCAAATCCTGGCTCCCCGCTGTGGCTGTATAGATCGACTAACCCCGGACCTAAAACCAACCCTTGGCAATCGTAAGTCTTGGTTTCATAGGGATATTCGGAAATTCGATCTCGAACTTCAGCGATCGCTCCATCTGTAATTAACACGTCGGCAATCTTATCAGTTCCCGAAACTGGATCTATTACCCTGACTTGTTGGAGTAGTTCCTTCATAAGCTGGCCGAACGTCGCTCGTTGAGTTGAAAAGTTGCTTTCAATTCCCAACCTCACCTGCGGGCAAAGCATTTAGAAAACCGATTCCGGTTTAGACTATTACAACAAATTGCGACCCGATCTGGTTTTGAGTTTCCCCCTTCCCTCGTAGGGAAGGGGGGTAGGGGGGTTAGGTCTGTCTTTCTATTAAGTGGAGAACTGCTGTAAGTTACTGTCCAAATGCTTCGCCCCTACTTTACAACGCTCCAGCAGCAGTTCGATCGAGAATGCCGCCAGTAATGTGGGTGGTGATATTCATTGCTTGCAATACGGGCATCCCCGACGCACCATGAGGATAGTCGATGACAGTGACACCGCCGTTGCCTTGTTTGATTTTCCAGAAATCGGCTGGTCTTAAACCCAAAAGGTGACAAAGAATAACTTTGTTGGTGGCATCGTGAGCGACTACCAAATAGGTTTTAGTACCGTTAGCTGATAATTGCTGCACCATATCTTCCCAAGCGGCGATCGCTCTGTCCCAAACTTGCTGCAAGTTTTCCCCTTCTGGCATTTGTACCACTTCTGGGGTGGTGCGCCACTTCTCTAATTCCCCAGGATACATTCGATCGATTTCGGCTTCTAATTTTCCTTCCCACAACCCGTGACCGATCTCTCTAAAATCTGGTTGCAATTGTAACTGGATATCGGAGCGATCGCCCAAAATGATTTCCGCTGTCTCCTTCGGACGCAACATCGGGCTGGTAATGGCTGAATCGATCGGCACTGAGGCCAAAAACTCCCCAGCTTTTCGCGATTGTTGCTTGCCCGTCTCGTTGAGGGGTACGTCGATTTTGCCTTGAAACTTGCCCTGACGATTCCAATCAGTTTCCCCGTGACGCACGAGTAAAAAGCGCGGCCCGTCGTGTCCCGGTCGAGGTTTGGGAATGATATCGCCGACATGACTTGTCAGGTTCAAAGACTCTAGCTGCACGGGTTCGCCCCAACCCCCGGCAAAATTCAATACCGTTACGCCACAATTCGATTGCTGGATCGAATGATATCTAGCTGGTGACATCCCTAAAGCAGTGCCGATCGAAGCGCGGTTAATCCCATTGTGGGCCACTATGAGGACAGTACCGCCTCGATCGCTCTGAAGCAACTCTTGCCAAAATAACTCTGCTTGTTGGTAAAGGGCTAAAACGGGAAAGTGTTCCCGCACGCCATTCCCTTCTGGAACCAGCATTCGCAGTTCGTGGGGGCGCTGTTTCCAACACTCATATTCTTGAGGAAATTTGGCTTTTACATCCTGCTTCAACAGATTTTCCCATAGGGGCAAGTCTATTTCCATCAGGTTATCTGCCACAGTTAAAGGCGGTGCAGACGGCAAAAAGGAGAGGACGATCTTGGCTGTATCTTGCGCCCGTTGGAGAGGACTGCTATAAATCGCATCAAATTTAATCCCATTGAGAACAGCACCTAATTTCTCGGCATCAGCCCGACCTTTTTCAGTCAAGATGGAATCATTGCAACGACCTTGGATTCTACCCTGGCTGTTATAGCTGCTTTGCCCGTGACGCACGATAACGACTTTGGTAGCCAATCTAATTTCTCCTCAGAGCATGGGATGTGGTGCGAGCATATTGTAGCTTGCTGGAGGGCGATCGCTCTACCAATTCGCAATTCGCAGTTGGCAATTCGCAATTTACATGGGTTAGCACTGTGGGTTGGCGAGCGATCGGCAAAAATCATGACTTGTGATAGATGCACAATTTGCCACAAAGCCTTCTAATGCAGAATGTTGATTAACTGCAAGCGATCGCCTATGACAGGTATAGTTTTTGAAATCTTGCTCATTCTGCGTAGTTAGAAATTATAGTGAACGCTCCATTCAAACGATTTTTTCTGAAAACGATCGCGACTTTGCTAGCGATCCTGCTGTTCCTTTCTTCAGCAGCAGCACAATCCGAACAGGCAACGGTGCGTCTGGACGGACGAGCGGTATTTCGGGTTGGGGCAGTTGGGGAACTAGATGCGACGGCACGCGCCCGACAAATTGAGCGACGGATGAATCGTTTATTAGAAAATCCAGATGCGATTGCACCGCCTCGGATTGAGCCAACGAATGCGAATACGACCGATCGCGCGATTACGATCGCAGGTGTTCCAGTGGTGACAGTAACAGAGACGGATGCTCGAGATAACCTGACAACAGTGAATGTCTTAGCAACGCAATGGTCGCAAGCGATTGACACAACCTTAGAACGAGCTAGTGAACGCCGACTTTCTCCAGGTGGTCGATTCGCCGCAGAAGTCCAAGCCTCAATTGAAACTGCTTTCGGACGATTAATTGAATCTGCCATTGTTATTATTCCACGCGCCCTTGCCGCCTTTTTGGTGATTGGATTATTTTGGGCGATCGCAACCTTTGTTCGCTGGTTGATGCGGATAATCTTCCGGCGGATCGTAGAAGACCTTACTGTTGAGAATTTGCTCAAGCAAGTTGCTTACTATGCGGTTTGGGTCTTGGGGTTCATCGTGGCGCTCGATGCCTTTGGCTTCGATCCGCAAGCCGTTGCTACAGGCTTAGGATTAACCAGCCTAGCACTCGGTTTTGCCCTCAAAGACATTCTTTCTAATTTCATTAGCGGCATCTTGATTTTGGTGTTGCGTCCGTTTGAGTTAGGCGACCAAATCATTGTCGGGGAAACAGAAGGTAATGTTGAGCGGATTGAGTTACGAGCGACGCAACTCCGCACCTATGATGGTCGAGTGGTGCTAGTGCCTAATGCCGAAGTGTTCGCCTCACGTATCATCAACAATACGGCAGTTCCGATTCGTCGAGGCAGTGTGGCTCTATTCATTGGCTACGATAGCGACCTCCAAAAGGCGATCGGTGTGATTCAAAAAGCGGCTCAAGTAACCGATGGTGTACTAGAAGAACCCGCTGCCTCTGTTCGAGTTCAAGAGCTAGGACAAGACGACATTATTATTGAGGCGCGGTTCTGGACAGATTCGCGGCGATCGGACTTTGTCGCCACCACTTCTCAAGTTAGACAGGCGATCGTTGCTGCTTTGAAAGCATCTGAAATTGGTTTACCAGACCCCGATGTCAGGATATTGATACCTCGTCAGCCAGAGCGATGGCAAGCCGCACTGAAGAATATGAATGCAGATTTAAGCCATAACGATTAAATCAATCAGCTTTGCAAACAGTGGAGGTAAGTTATTCCTCATCCTTTTCTTGTTGCTCCGCTGTATCCATGTGCTGTTCAATAGGTGTGAGTACGCGAAATGTCAAATAGTTAATAGCACTCATCAAAACTGCGATTTCGTAATGAGCATAGGCTACCGCAGCCCCAAGCGCACCAGTTGTCCAGATACTTGCTGCTGTTGCGGTTCCTTGCACCGTGCCGTTTCCTTTGAGAATGGCTCCCCCTCCAATGAATCCAATACCGCTCATTAAACCTTGAATCACTCGTGCTTGGGCATCTGCTTCTGCTCCAATCGAGGCGATCGCAACCAACACGTAGCCGCAGCTAGCTACAGCAACCAATGGAAAGGTACGCAATCCTGCCGTTCGAGTAGTTCGTTCCCGTTCCAAAGCGATCGGTAAAGCTAGCACAAAAGCAATTAGGACTTTTAATAAATCAGTGAAAAATAGTTCCCAACTAAATCTTAGATCTTCCATCGATTAACCCTTGGTCTGAAGTGCATATGAGATTTACAGACATGATTTCGAGGATGAATTAGACCTGGCATATGCTGTCATGGCGGCAGTTGAAGCCAGAGGAGAGTTAAATCGATCGCCTAAAAAATCAACTGGCTAGGACAACACCGTATCTTCGTCCTTCATAACAAAAAATCGGGAAGGGTTGCAAGCTTCCTTCCCGATCGCTAACTTATTGGCTATTGCCTGTTGCCAAGCAACTCGATGTTATTTAGTAATTCTCAAGTCTTGGCTTAAGGTGATATCTAAGTCGGAGTCGGGATCGATCGCGATTAGATCGACTCGATTGCGACCCAAGAACAATCCGATCAAAGCGCCAACACCGCCGCCACCTAAAACTTCTTCAGTAGCGATCGCTCGATCGCCTGTTACAGCCGCAATTGCCGCTGCTGCACCAGCACCCAATACAGCGCCTTTGATGATCGAACCAGTGCTAGCCCCTTTCCTGATGGTTTCGGTTTTAGTCACTGGTTTAGAAGTACCAGCGATCGGCATCTTCCGACCGTCGGCCATCACTAAATTTTGGGCCACAAACTGAGTTCCACCACCTTGAGCAGGCTGTAACTCTCCTACTACCTCAGTATTAGCTGGGATCAGCAATATCCCATCGGCAGTAGAGATGTTAGCATCCACTATCAGCGTTAGAGGTGCTTTTTCATCTGGTGTCACCAGGATTTTTTCTTTGTTGTATTTAACTGGGATAGTCCTGCCAGAGGGAATGATGAAGGCAGTTCCCCCCGTCGGCGGTGTTGTACCGGAGAGAGAAACAATATACTCCGAGTTAATTGCTTGTGCTTGCCCGGAATTAACCAAAGCTTGGTAGATGAAAGCTGCTACCTCTGCTCTCGTAGCATTCCGAGCGGGTCTGAGGAATTTTAGATTGGGATAGTTGACGACTAACTTCTTCTCGGTAGCCGCAGCAATGGGATTGCGAGCGTAGTTACTAATTTCCGAGGTGTCGTTATAGTAATCTAAAATCGTAGCGGTAGTGCCAGTAGGAGTATAATTCAGTCCGCTAGCTAGCGAAACTAAAACCTGCTCGCGAGGAATTCTTTGATTGGGGTTGAAAACATTGCCTGGATAACCAGATAAGAATCCGATTTCGTAAGCTTTGAGAATGGCACTGCTCGCCCAGTAGTTAGATGGGACATCGGAAAATCTTACTCCCTCGCGCACTTGATTTCTGTTGAAAGCCTTACTAATCATGGCCGCAAATTGAGCGCGAGTTACCGGATCTTCCGGTTTAAAACTACCATCAGGAAATCCTTTGATGATATCGTTTGCTGCTAGAGCGGTAATGAAATCCTTAGCCCAGTAGTTAGATGGTACGTCAGAAAAATTAGTCGATTGGGTAGTGCTTTGGGCAACCGCAGCCGTTGGAGTTATTAGAGGTGCGATCGTGGGCGCAACCGTGCCTGTTGTCACTCCTAGCGCCATCAGCAAAGCTGTTCTCGATCGCCAACGATTGAATTTAAACATCGATTTCGTGCTCCTCGAAACACCGTTATTTGACTAAATAGACATCTAAATGAGTAAAAATGTTTCCGATTTCAGCCAAAATGATTTTAAATGTCATTTTTGCACATAATTTAGTTAAAATCAAAACCTTGCAATCTCAGTTAAGTCGATCGCCCTTACTTAGATCTAGGCGGCAATTAATTCCAATTAGTTGCTGGGCAAAAAATAAATCTATCGATCGAACCATCGCTGGAGAATGATTTACTCTTTTTTTTAGATTTACAGAGGCTCGATTTTAAAAATACGATCGCTCTAGCCGATCGATCCTCTACCGCTAGTAGAGTTTTTGCTTAGCCTTGAGACTTAAAGAGATAGTAGTATAAGCACCTAACTAAGAAATTATTAACTCTTTGAGTCGCATTACCTTTAGGCAAAGTGGCACCATGAATTTCAGCCAGCACCGCCAGGGTTTGAAAACTCCTGGCTAATAGCTCAAGTCCATTGATGTCGAAGCAGTTATTCCTCACACCTTACCCAAAAACGAGCCGATAAATTGGTAGGAATTGTCGGTTTCTTGAAGAAAAATCGAGAGGCGATCGAATCTATCGGTCGAAGCATCTTGCAAATCGCTGGTTGGAACCCGCCTCAGTTGCCTGGTGCTTGAAAGGCATCTGCTGTGGGAAGATAAATACTATGCAAAAGTCGGCGCGTAGCGGGAAGATGCCAATAGCAGTATTTATTTAACAATGGAAACAAAGATCGTAGTTGTGGCTAATGGTAAGGGTGGCGTAGGTAAAACCACAACCACCATGGCATTAGCAGGTATTTTGGCAGAAAAATCCAAAGTTTTAGCTGTAGATGCAGATGCTCAAGGGAGTCTTTCTTGGTGGACCGAGCGTAGCGAACGTGACATCGGCTTCGACCTCTGCCAAGAAACCGATCCCAAAAAACTCAAGCAATTGCCCCAAATTGAAGGGTACGATTTAGTAGTGGTAGATACACCGCCAGCGTTACGCTCGGAAGCATTAGCAGCGGTACTAGCGATCGCCGATTATCTAGTTTTGCCCACCCCTTGCGCCCCGATGGACTTAGCCGCACTGATCGAAACAGTAAAAACAGCGGTGATGCCCATAGGAGTTCCCCATCGAGTGCTACTGACTAAAGTAGATGCCCGCTGCTTGGGCGAGGCCCTAGAAGCGCAAAACACGCTAATGCAGTTAGGTATTCCCACCTGCCATGCTTTTATTCGCGCCTATAAAGCTCACGAACGAGCCGCACTGGAAGGTTTACCGATTAGTCAATGGCGGGGAAAGAACGCCCAAGAAGCCAAAGCTGACTACCGCCGCGTCGCTGATGAATTACAACGTGATTGGAGGGAATGATGGCTACTAGAAAAAATCTGCAAGATATGATCCGCCAAGAAGGGCAGAAATTAACTACTAAACCAGCAAATGCTGCTCAATCATCTAATGGTAGTAAATCTGTCGAGTCGAATACACCTGAAACATCACAGAGCGAAGATATGACTAACTCAACTCCTGCTAAACGAAATCTTACTAAAGCCGATTTAGAAACCACAGTAATGGAGTTGACAACTAAATTAGAGCAAGCTACCAAACGAGAGAACTCTTTACAAGAGCAAATAACGGCTTTGCAAACAGATTTGTTCGAGCAAAAAACGCACATAGAAAAATTAGAGCAATCTAACCTAAAATCTGAGTTGGCGGAGGCTAAAAAAACTGCTTTAAAACTAGCAGAAGCTAACTCAAAATTGACTGAAGAAGTGAAGTCGCTAAAAAAAGAAAATCAAGAACTAAAAGTCAAAGGACACATTCGTCCAGTTGAAAAACACTCGGATGAGGAAACCAGGAAATCAACTGATTTTGCCAAGACCAGTTGGTTGCTATAACTGCTCGATCGATCCATTTATGCAGATTTATGAGTTCGTTTGGAACTACGATCGACGATATCAGCAGTTCATAATGTTTAATTTTGCGGCAGCAGATTAGTAGCGGAGGCGATCTGATGAACTACTTTGTGCGACTGCTAACCGGAGTTCATAGGCAAGGGTGGTTTGGCTTGGGAGTGTTGGTAACAATCTGGTTATTGACGGGGGAAAGTGCGCTCGCCCATCCCGAAAACGACTCTGCTGTTCTCGATCTCCTCAACCATGAAAATCTGACTCCCAGCTTGACTTTAGCAGGATTAGGGATTGCTTTCTTGCTAGGTGCGGGCCATGCCCTTTCACCAGGACACGGGAAAACCATGGTAGCAGCATATCTAGTCGGATCGAGGGGAACGGCTTTAGATGCCGTGCTTCTCGGTTTTGTCACGACGATCGCTCATATGCTAACTGTATTCCTGCTGGGATTGGTAGCTTTATTTGCCTCCCAATACGTTTTACCAGAGCAACTATCTCATTTTTTAGGGCCGATCGCGGGTTTAACGGTTTGTGTTGTAGGTTGTTGGCTGCTGGTTAAATACCTCAAGCACCCATCTGATTCAGATTGCCACCATCACCATCATGAAGGACAGCCCGGAGGGCTATCCCACAAGATAGAACTGCATTCCCATGACTCGCATACCCATACACACACTCAATCTGAAAGAAAGCTAGGCTCGCTGATTGCTATGGGAGTTGCTGGCGGAATTATTCCATGTCCTTCGGCACTGGTGCTGTTACTAACAGCGATCGGATTAAATCAAACTGCCTATGGAATGTTCTTAATCGGTTCGTTTAGCTTAGGACTATCTGCTGTTTTGGTAGGGATCGGTTTGGCAGTTCTCTATGCCCGCCAGTGGCTCAATTACTTACCTGAAAGCGGCAGGATGAGACGATACCTACCTGTAATGAGTGCGATCGCCGTCATTATTACTGGGGCAATCTTAACCGCTTACTCTGTATACTCTGTTTAGCAAGTATCGATCGTTCGCGATTCATTGTTCGTTAGACCTGTTGCACGATCGGTCCTAGTAGATAGCGGCAGAAATCAAGCTACCATTCCCAATCGCTAGAAAGTTGATGCCATCAACTGCTTGGTGCAAGCTGCATGACGAGGTTCCCTCGCCGCGACTTGCATCCGCTGCTTGGTGCGCTTGCTTGCGGAGGAAACCTCCGCGCAGCGCATCCGCTTTTTGACTTTTGACTTTTGACTTCCGCGTAGCGGTTCTAGTTATCTCGACCTTCCATTACGCCAACGAGAGATTGTAAGTCAAAATCGCGATCGCGTCCGCTCAAACAAATACCAGAACTAACTACAGTCAGGTCGTTTTTAGCGATCGCGCAAGTATGGCGATCCCCATCGGCAGTCGTCCATTCTACTAACCAATGGTCGTCGCGATCGCGGAATTCTTGCAATTCGCCACCTCCTTGCTTTAATGCTTGTCGCAGGCGCTTCTCATCCCGCTGCTGCTGCCTTTGGCTTTCAAACTCTTTTGCTTTGTAAGTTGCCAAATGATAGACCGTTCGCATCTCTGGCGTGATGCCTTTGAACTGTAAAGATTCGGTTGCTGTTAGTTGCTGCATTTGCTCTCTCAGTCGATCTGCTACCAACGGCTCGGCGCGTCGATCTAGCTCGTCGAACCACCAACAGCCGCCATCCCAACGAGCAATGATGGGTTCAAATGCTACGGCTTCAGTGACAAGATGCACTGGTACGGGTTTGGCAGCACCCAAGCGTTGCTGCATATCAGACTCATTAACTGGGTAAGCCAACCAAGTTCTTCTCTTGAGGACGTAAGCTAGGCGCAAGCGCAGAGGTTTGAGCAATTGTAAGTATTCAGCAACTTGCGGCAAACTCGGTTCTTCTATTAACCGAGCAGTTTTCTCGTCTGATGGTTCAAATATCCCCCAGCCTTCAAAGTCACGCGGTTGCGGTGCGAAAGTATATACTATGCCTCCTACAGAGGTGCGCAGTCGTCCGCCGCGCACGCAGGGGGCAATAAACTGAGTGTAACGTAGCTGTTGCTCTCGATCGGCTATTTGATTGATTAACTTGCGAATATCAGCCATGTGACATCTCTCGACGCTAACGCAAAGCTTATAGCGCGTGGCTCTCTTAAGATTGCTGCTTAAGCCTGCCTGCACTACGCCACCTATCTAGGTCGAAGACCCGTGGCAGTAAGACTTCACAGGCAATTTCTTGCCTCCGATTGTCCACGGGTACTACGGTTGCTGAAAGATGTCCGTGCGACGGACATCTCGCCACCTCTACTTTTTCCCAGCCTCGAATCAACACCATTTGAGCCGCTGCGCTATCCCGATGACAAGTATAATCGCACTCTCGACAATGATGCACTCGCACGCTCAAGTCTTTGGGTCTATGGGCGCTACAGTTGGGACAGGTTTGGCTAGTACCAGAGGCATTTACCTGGGCAAAATAAGCCCCACGCTTCCAGCACACTCATGCGAGAATCGAAAGGAATTGCCCAAAAGCTGCATCTAGACAATTTTTTCGCAGCATTCCTCTAACTAATCCTTTATCTACGTTAGCAAAAATTACAGGCTACGATAAATATATATTGTCTGGCTCCGTACCTACGCCAGGCCGGCCTATCAGGAGAGACTCATTGCCAGCAATCGAGCGCGTTACTCTCTCGGCGGACAAGCTAAATGAGAATCCATATTGCTAGGCTGAAGCAAGCGTCAGTCAAAAAATCTGCCGAACTCAGGTTGAATCATGGTGCCTTCCGGCCGCTTATATTTACTTTTACTATTGGGAATGGCGATCGCTATTGCCCTGTCGGATATTTTCAACGTCGAAGTTGGCATCCTCGCGGCGTTAGTATTTGATGCGGTAATTCTAGGATTGATGGCAATCGACGGACTGCAAGCGCGGAGGAATCGGGTGGAAGTCAGCCGCCATCCTCTAGGAAGATTATCGATCGGGCGCGAGAATCCTGTCACGCTGTCGGTTAAATCTGGCAACCATCCAGTCCAAATCCAGGTTTGCGATAACTACCCTAGAGATTTTTGGGCATCTAAACCATTATTAGAAACTCTTTTGCCTGCTAATACCACTCAAGAATTTACTTACAACGTCTCGCCGTCGCAGCGGGGCGAGTTTGCTTGGGGCGATATCCAAGTCAGACAGTTGAGTCCGTGGGGATTGGCTTGGGCTGATTGGAAAGTTACTCAAAGTCAGAAAGTGGCGGTTTATCCAGATTTAGTCGGATTGCGATCGCTCTCGATTCGTCTGACGCTGCAAAATACTGGTACGATGCGTCAATCCCGCCGTCAGGGAATCGGCACGGAATTTGCCGAATTGCGAGAATATCGCTTGGGTGACGATCCGCGCTTGGTCGATTGGAAAGCTACCGCCCGCAAGTTGGGGGCAATTCCCACAGCATCTTTACAGGTACGGGTGTTAGAACCGGAACAAGAGCAAACCTTGATTATATTACTCGATCGCGGACGGCTGATGACGGCGCGGGTAAAGGGTTTGAAGCGGTTTGACTGGGGCTTGAATACTACTTTATCTTTAGCGCTGGCTGGGTTGAGTCGAGGTGACAAAGTGGGCGTGGGCGTGTTTGACAAGGAGGTTACTACTTGGATTCCCCCGCGCTACTTGCCATTTTGCGTCACCCTGCGCGATCCTTTAGTCGATGCGATCGCCTCCTCGCCTACGGCCGATGTTAAAGGTGCTTATAGTCGCGCCGTAGCTTTAGATTTACTCGCTCAGCGTCAAGTGGCTTTTGCTCGGTTGCAGCAAAAAGGGGTGTTAGTATTGGATGCGCCAGCGGATAGGATTAGCGAACAGTTAGTCGATCGATATTTGCGATTGAAGACCCGAAATCAGCTTTGATCGGATTGAAATCAAAATGATATTAGCTCCCTTCCTTTATATGGAAGGGGGCTGAGGGTTAGGTTGGTATTGGACTTAACTAAACCTCTACAGTGAGATATTTAGAGGTTGGAACACTGATCTTCCTTAGTTCCTTGGACAATATTGCTGCCTCCAGTAGGTGCAGGATTGTTCTCCTTGCACTGCAAATTCCCGTTAATCCGGTTATTCCTAATCGTCAGCCCGCCAAGATTTTGGAATGCCTGGAGACTGCCACCGATTTGGTTGCCGTTAGCCGTTAGTTGACCTCGGTTTTCAATCAACTGTAAGTCACCATTAATCTGCGAACCATTAATGTTAGCTGCTACGCTGTTGCTACCTGCTACACCTTTGTAGAGTTGGATGCTGCCGCCAATAATCGATCTAGTATTAGTAGTTGTGTTACGACTAACCACAACCGATCTGGCACCCTCAGCTTGAATATCACCCACGACGCTCACTCCAATTGCTCGCAGGGCAGCATTAGACTCAACCTTAATAGTCCCTTGTACTGTCGTGCCATTCAAAGTGCAGGTGCCGTTAGTCGGTACTTTGACGTTAACCACAGTGACAGCGCCTATAGTACCCTGGCAAACGGTTTCTTCAGCTAAAACGCTGGGCGCTCCTGCTACCACACCAACGGTACTCAAAACAGCGATGGCAGACAGATGAATATTTTTCACGATTTGAATTTCTCCGATTGTTAATCATTGCTTCGTTGCTAAAATATAGAATCTCAATCGAGAATTAATTCTTCATGAATTTTAGATGAGAACTTTTTCATGTTCGCCAGCGAGCGCTTCTATTTTATAAATGTGGAAAAAATAAAATAATTTACGATTAGCATAAATGTTGCATAGAAAGGAATAGCAAGCAATTTTAGTATCATTTTTAATTTTGAACTGCCTCAATTTCAAATGTTAGCTAGTCGAGCGATTGAAGCATCAACATAATATTTTGTCAAGCAACTAAATCAATTTAATATTACGATTTAAGGAATGTGGGTGACGTTGGAGGGCAAGACGCTACGGGATGCAACTTCTTCGATCGCAAATCAGTCATAACTCCCGTTTTTCTGCCTGAAAGTATAGTTTTTCGGGCGCTCGATCAAAATAATCAAACATGAGCGCGACTTCTATTCTCTGTTGATTTTATCTCCCTTGCTTTGACAAATCTGAAAATCATACCCTTGTAAGGGACACAGGGGGTGAGGGCTGACTGCCCCTGTAGAATCTGAAGCTAGACTTGCTGCTGTGGGTTACGGTGGACAGACAATTGATACCAAATCCGGTTTACAAAACCGTCTTGACCTCAAAGGAGCCTCCGGCTCCCCTCTCCCAAGGGAGAGGGGTTGGGGGTGAGGGCTGAATGGATAGTATGAAAATCGGATTTGGTATGATGAGTTAATTGCACGAAAGATCGCCACCTAACTCACCCTACTGGTGTGACTGTCTCCCCTCTTCTTGCAGGAGAGGGGCTGGGGGTGAGATCAACTTCTAATTTGCTGCGACCAAATTCTAGTCGGCAATCCCCACACGTAGATGAACCCTTCAGCCGCCTTGTGGTCGAATAGATCGTCTGCCCCATAGGTGGCCAAAGATGTCGAATACAGAGAATTATCTGACTTGCGCCCGACGATCGCGGCATTGCCTTTAAACAGCTTCACCCGCACCGTACCGGAGACGCGCTCTTGAGTCTTTTGAACGAACGCATCTAGAGCCGCTTTTAGGGGGCTGTACCACAAACCGTTGTAAATCATTTGGCTGTAAGTTTCTTCGATTCCCCGCTTGTAATGGGTCACATCGGCAGTCAAAGTCAGGCTTTCTAGATCCCGATGAGCCGCAATTAACACCAACAAGGCAGGCGTTTCGTAAATTTCTCGCGACTTAATCCCCACTAGGCGGTTTTCTAGCATATCGATCCGCCCGACTCCGTGGTTCCCAGCTAGCTGGTTGAGGCGATCGATCAGGGCTACTGGGGCGATATTTTCGCCGTTGAGAGCGATCGGAATGCCTTTTTCAAACCCAATTTCGACGTATTCTGGCTCGTCAGGCGTATCGGCGATCGCCTTGGTCATGGCATATACTTCTTCTAGCGGTTCCGTCCAAGGATCTTCTAGCACTCCCGCCTCAATGCTACGTCCTAACAAATTGCGATCGATGCTGTAAGGCGAAGATTTTTTCACGGGAGAAGGGATACCAAAGCGTTCCCCATAAGCGATCGTTTCTTCGCGACTCATTCCCCACTCTCTCGCTGGGGCTAAAACTTTTAAATTGGGATTCAGGGCGGCGATGGCAACATCAAACCGCACCTGATCGTTACCCTTACCCGTACAACCGTGAGCGACTGCATCTGCACCATATTTTTCAGCGGCTTCCACCAACAGCTTGGCAATCAGGGGACGTGCCAAAGCTGTAGATAGGGGATAGCGATTTTCGTATAAAGCATTCGCTTGTAAGGCACAGAAAGCATAATCTTTAACAAAACTCTCTTTAGCATCAGCCACCAGGGATTCGCTAGCCCCCGATTTTAGAGCTTTTTCCCGAATTGGTTCTAGTTCGTCCCCTTGTCCCAGATCTGCCGCCAAGGTAATGACTTCTTCCACCCCCCACTCTTGTTTGAGGTAAGGAATGCAGACAGAGGTATCAACCCCACCGGAGTATGCCAGTACGACTTTAGTAGCGCGACCCATCGATATTTTATCCCCGCAACCCAACGAGTCTTTATTATGCAACTAATCCAGGCTGATTCTTTGTCAGACATGGACAGATTTCTCACCTTTATGCCCCTTACTGATACTTCCAAGCGGCAAACCAGGAGAAGCCCTAAACGCTTTTTTGGGCCAGTCTGAGGAAAAATATCCGATCGAAAATCGATGCATTGGGGTCAGGGCTGCTTACAAATCAAATTATGATTGCTATAGATATAGTGTCAATCGGTATTAGCGATCGAATTTGTTATTAGTTGCAATATTTTTGCAAAGTTATGGAGTCCTCTTTAGAGGACTTTCGCTTTGAGACAGGGGTTTTGAACCCCTGTCGGAGCGAGCTTTTGACCTTTAAGTTGATACCAACGAATGCTTTGCCTCCCTAGAGAAAATTTATATGTGGCAGGTATGCGATCGAAATGAGATTCAGCCATCAAGACACTTGATTTTCATCGAAGTGCCTTGTGTTTGCGACTAACTATGACGAGCTAGTGAGAAAATTTATTTAAGCTCTAGTCACACATAGTAGTTGGTGACTACCTCGTAACTAGTCGTTGACAATAATCGAGCCAACAGAAGATTTATTGCCACCCCCACTCGGTGGAATTTGGCAAAAGACGGTATAAGTGGTAATCCCAGATGACAGCCCAGATGACCAATTATACTGGGGAACTTGATGAAACCACCACGGGTTATTGTTAGGTAGCGTAGCCCAGGCTGTAGTGTGGTAGGCAGTAGTTCCAAACGGATAGTTACTATTAACTCGGCATCTTAACGGCTGAGCCAGATTCTGTGCCGCATAGTAAACCCTGATGGTTGCCCGATAATTTGAAAACCTGGTAATTGGGCAAACAACATACAAGTATTTAGTCGGGTGATTGTTAATAACTGCTCCATGCTGGGAATAAGATAAACTTTCTTGCCCTGCTAGACTGCTATCGGTCAGAGCTTGACCGTGAAGCTGACAAATCGTTCCTGGTAAAACTTGTCTGACTTCTGCACTAGCTACAGATGGTAAAGCCATAACTCCAACGGTGGGGATTAAAAGTAGAAAGCTAGCTAAGCTAAATTTGCGATTGTTGCGTATCATTTTGTTTGCTCCTTGAATGTGAATTTGTTTGGCATATTTCATTTATATTCACTGCCAAAGATTCAAGCCATACATAAAAAATCAGGAGTTAAATGTCTGGGAGCAAATCGCACGTTATTTCGGTAAGTAAAAGCTTTGTTAATCCTGCATTTGGAGTTTTTGAGTTTGGGTAGCGATCGACAACAAAACAAACATTGTGGCTTGATGTCTGGAAATGTCAGGTCAAAACAATTCGCAATTCTCAATTAATTCCAAGCCCGATCGCGCAGCGCGGCGCAGCCTGTGGCAGAACCGAGCTTGCCCTCACTCTGTCATCTTTTACCTGGAAGTAAAAAACAGATTGTTAATTATTATTTACAAATCCCTTATTTAGCTGGATATATATGTTATTAAATAAAGAGTTAATTATATAATTGCTACATTTAGTCTTAAACTAAGACTAGTTTTAGCCAAACGCGATCGATACTTGCTGCGTAAAAGCTGCGTCAAGGCAGCTACAGCCATCCTCGATCGGCTCTTAACCTCAAAGCAGATCTTCAAAGCTGGGTTTGAGGAAGAGCTACACAAAGAGGATAGAAAGGTTTTACAGGGGGTGAGCTTTGTAACTCTTGGCCTGCGAGTGGCTAAGAGTAGGAACGACTTCGGTTCTCAAAACAAAGCTAAAAATAGAGAGGAGGACACGTGCGATACGTCAGAAAACAGTATGGCTGGTTTTTTGGCGGGCTGATTTCCTATTTAATGGTGGCATTACTTTTTGTCACCATGCAGGGCATTAAGACCTCAGCCCAGGTGGTATTCACCAACCCAACTTATTCCAGCCCGATTGCCATGTCAGCAGATAACAAGCTGGTGTGGTCTGTCAACCCAGACACCGACACAGTTTCAGTTATCCGTACTGACACTAACGTCAAAATTAGAGACATTACGGTGGGAGACGACCCGGAAAGCGTGGCGCTCGATCCTACCAATACCTTTGCTTACGTGGCCAACCCGGCTAGCAATAATGTCACCATCATCAAAATTACTAACGCCAACCCAGCGACCTTTGCCGCTGTGGTGGAGAAAACCGTGACCACGGGGGCCGAACCGTGGAATATCGTAGTTTCGCCTGATGGCAAACGAGTCTTCGTGGCCAATAGCGTTCAGGACACGATTACGGTAATCGACGCGACCACCCGCAACGTTATCGGTAACGTCGATCTCAAGAATAGCTTGTGCAACGATCCCGATCGCAAGCGCCACTTCCAGCCGCGCGGTTTGGCAGTGAGCAAAGATAACACGCGGTTGTACGTTACCCGGTTTTTATCTTTTATGAGAACTGGTGGCCTTCAAGCTAGAGATGGCGACAGGTTAGGTGTAGTTTGTCGGCTGAACATCAACACTAGCTCGGCCAGTATTGCTGGTTACGTTCCAGGGAAGCTGATAGCTTTAGTCAGACAAAACACTGGGTTCAACGATCCCAATAACGTCGCTACTCAAGCTTTCCCCAACCAACTGCAAAGCGTTGTCCTGCGGGGGACGAATGCTTATTTGCCTAACATTGCAGCTTCACCTACAGGGCCGTTGAAGTTCAACGTCGATACTCAGGCGTTCGTCAACCGGATCGATGCCACTAACGCTACCGAAGTTGATGGCGGTGCGATCAATATGCACTTAGGCGCTCGCAACCCCGAAGGGTTTAAGAAGAAATTATTCTTTGCTAACCCTTGGGCGATAGCCTTTACCACCCAAAGTGGCGCGGGCACCGCCTATGCCGTCTCGGCTGGTAGCGACTTGCTGGTTAAGCTCAACGTAGCAGCCAACGGCGTTCTCAGTAATACAGTGGATGCCGACACCACCCGGTATATCGACCTCAACAACCCAGCTAATCCTGCTACCAGCGGTGCCAATGCTGGCAAAAACCCGCAGGGCATTGTCATCAACGACAAAGCTATAGGTACTGCTCCCGCTGGCACCAGAGCTTACGTGATGAACTTTGTTTCTCGTAACGTCTCGGTAGTTAACTTAAATAACGATTCAGTTCTCAAAGTTATCAAAACTGCCAATCTCCCAACCCCGAATTCACAAGACGAGCGCACCCATGTAGGTGCAGAGATGTTCTTCTCATCGCGGGGTAACTTTTTCCGCCCAGCAGGTGCGACCGTTTCTACTCAAGAGCGACTGTCATCTGAAGGCTGGCAAAACTGCGCTAGCTGCCACTTTAAAGGTTGGACTGATGGCGTGATTTGGTCGTTTAACACCGGGCCGCGGAAGTCTGTACCGCTCAACAGCACTTTCAACCCCAATAACAAAGCTCAACAGCGCATCCTCAATTACTCAGCGATCTTCGATGAAGTTCAAGACTTTGAGGGCAACATTCGTAACGTTTCTGGACCCGGGCCGTTAAACGCTCAAGGAAAACCACCAGCTAACTGCGCGTTTCTGCCACCACCATCCCCACCAAATACAGTCGGGACGAGTAACTTCGATCCCAATCATGGTTTGTTAATTGGGGATAACAATAACGTTAACTTCGCACCGTGCGCGCTGCCAACCTTAACAGGTGGGGCAAATGCCAATCGCAAGCAACTCTTAGTCGAGCCGCCTGGTAGTTTCGCTAACATCAACGCGCTCGATGCCTTGAAGGAATGGGTGCAGTTTGCCGTCCGCACACCAAACCGGCCGCTAACCACAGGCGAGCTAACCACTGGTGGCGGCAATCCTACAGGGGGAGCCAATCCAGCCGATGTGACTGCTGGGCGTACTTTGTTCGCTCAGGCTAAGTGCAATACTTGCCATCGCACGGGTTTGTGGAGTGCTAGCGTGAAAAACTTCGCTTCCCCAGCCGCCGCAGCTATAGTTGACAACGAAGTTGCTGCTGGTGCAAACCCCGCTCAGTACCTGTTCAACTTTTTGCGCGATATTCAGTCGTTCGACTTGAATACCCCGACGGCAGGAGGTCGGAATATCCCCGGCCAGCCGCTAGTTGGTGCGCTCGAAAAAGACCAAGCAGGACTGAACCCGCTCGGTAAAGACCACGATGGCGACGGCAGAGGCGATGGCTTCAACACTCCGTCTCTGTTGGGCATCCACAACTTGCCGCCTTATTACCACAACGGGGCGTGCGAAACTCTAGACTGCGTTCTGGCCGACACCGTTCACCGGACAGCCGGAGGCGCGGTTGGAGATCCGCTGGCAACAGCAGAAGCTCAGAGGAAGGTGCGGGTTTTCTTAGAGTCAATTGATGCTAAAACTGTGCCTTTCTCCTAAGTCATACGCAATCCGGTTCTCATACCATCCATTGCTGCCCTCACCCCCAACCCCTCTCCCAAGGGAGAGGGGTGCCGGAGGCTCCTTGAGGTCAACACGGTTTTGTAAACCGGATTTGGTATCATACGAAATCCGGCTTTTAAAAGCAGGAATCCAGCCCTCACCCCTTCCCCTCTCCCAAGCTTGGGAGAGGGGTGCCGAAGGCGGGGTGAGGGCAAACCAACTTTTGCTAAGCGGATTTGGTATCAGGATGAATTCGAGCTAACCCAAAATAGCTTCTGTTCGGGGTAGGCAATGCCTACCCCCATTTTGTATGGGCATTTTTACCTGCGCCAATGCAATACTCGTTCTTTGACTGGATTGCTAAATGGGCGATTTTCGGCTGTAGAACGGGCAAATTCGGTTTTGATCTGATAGTACCAATTAGCTTGAGTATCGGCATCATCGATTAGCATTAAGGGGGGATTGTACTGCAAGCCTATTTGCTGTTTGACTACCATTTCCCTGTCCTGGTTGAGGAACGTGCGAACAAATGGTAACAAAATCGGCTTGAGGGCTGTAAACCAGGGCAGAGTGGTATAGAAAGATGTAGTTACTTCTGTTTCTGTTTCCGAAATCGGCGTAATGGTCGTGAGGTTGCATACCCGATGCTTTTTAGTAGTAAGCTGTTCGATCCTCACCCCAGGTAGTTGAAAAGAGATTTCTACCTCCGGCTCTTTACCGATCAAGTTGTAGAAAAATGTTGGTCGCTCCAGTTGATGCCGCTTCATGGTAAAGCCATAGGTCGATGGGATAAAGGCTTTGATTTCGTCAGATAGAACGACATCAGTATTCCACCACCAGGCGCGATGGACGAATGGGACGTGGGCTGGGTCCATCAAACCGACTACGGCATGGTCGATATAACAAGGAAAGCGCATAATTTCGATCGCCTGATAGCAGCAATCGCCAAATCCAGGCACTAAAGGAACTTCCATGTCTGGTAAGTCAATATTGGCTTTAGTTTTGGCAGGCATATAAATCCAGATATTGCCCTGAACTTCCCGTACTGGGTATTGTTGCACTCGAATTCGTCCCAGATCTTCGAGGGATTGATTGCCATTGAGCGCCGGAATCGCCGTGCATTTCCCTGTCGGATCGAACCGCCAGCCGTGATAGCAACATTCGATTTCTCGACCGTCAAATCTGCCTTCGCTGAGGGGAATAGCTCGATGGGGACAAATATCGCGTAAAGCAAAAGCTAGGCCGTCATGACTGCGGCCGAAAAGAATTGGCTCGTTTAGCAACTTCTTGGCCACCATTTTGCCAGACTTGAGGCGATCGCCAGGGAGCGCGTAATACCAAAGGTTGCGGAGAAAAGAATCTTTGTTGTTCGCCATAATTATCGTCGATCTGCGATCCGCGCTACGCCCAGGCTACGCCAACGCGGCTGGTGGTAGTTTAGGTTTCACTTTCGTTCAACTAACTATACTAGCTCTTTAGCCAATTCACCCCTTGGTGCTGGCGTTAAAAACAAGAAGAGAGGTGCGCGGGCTACGCCAACGTACCTCTCTACCTTTATCGACTCTTAATAAAATGTTCTTTAGCGATCGACTCTACAGACTTTTTCGTTAATTAAAATCCTTGTTGTTTGAGCCAAATACAAGCATCTCCATTTCCAGCAAAACAGAATTTATTTGCTGTAATAACTTGTTGGTAGTATTGTGGATTCGATCGAGATAAATTAAAAGCATGGCATGAGGCTTGAAAACCTTGTTGACACCACAAACTGTGATAATTTTGGCACGTACTAAAATTTGCTGTTGTTACACAGGCAGCGCCTAATTGGTCTCGCTCGCGCCCGATATCAATACAATTTCCCTCGCTATCGCGGGTATAACATCCCAGTTGAGCTTCAGCCTTAGTTGGAGAAACAATTGTTATTGTTGATACTAAAGTAATAATTAGGGCTACTGGTGTTAATTTCATGTTCTTGTCTGCTGAAATGTTGGGTTTGATTTGTATATTTAACATACAGATTTGGCATTGATTTTTCCAGAAAATTAACAAGATTTATGTAGTTCTGTTTTATTAATCTAGAAAGATTAAAAACGTTCGTAACGAGCGGAAATGCGATTTAGACAGGTAACTCTGACAAAATTGATTAGTCGATCGCCACCATACACATTTCCCACAATTTCGATCGGGTAGGTATTCTGCCTGGTTTTGAGGTGAGCGATCGCAGATTTCTGCGTAAGTGCTATAGAAGCTAACTATACTGGGGAATAATTGCAGTAATTGGCTGGGTTTTACTGCCTGCTACCCCATTCGATCGAATCCAACTGACTTAAAATATGTCTGACTTTTCAGGAATCCGAAAACGGAGATCGCTTTTTCCTCAGATGTCGCCGCGATCGTCGGGAACGCTAGAGATAGAAGACTCTCTCTGGCTGCGAGTGCTGGTACAAGCCTTAGTCATCGTCGGGATTATTGCCACGGATGTAGCGGCAGCCAGCGCCAACGTCATGAGTTGGTGGGCTATCCCGTTGAGTATTGTTGGTGCGACTTGGAGTTGGTATCGGCGGCGCGATCGCAACATCGCTGTCAAGTTCTTAATTGCCATGGGAATGTTGCTAGCCATGGGGCTGTTCTTCCGCAACCTGTTCGGCAACCTTAACGATACCCGCTTAGTGCTAGCAGAACTATTAGTGCAACTGCAAGTGCTGCACAGCTTCGACCTACCCCGCCGCAAAGATTTGGGGTATTCGATGGTCATCGGGCTAATCTTGCTGGGAGTAGCAGGAACGGTCAGTCAGACTTTAGCTTTCGGCCCTTTACTGTTGCTATTTTTAGCGATCGCTCTGCCAGTCTTAGTCTTAGATTATCGATCGCGGCTGGGACTGTTGCTAGAAGAAATCGGGGGCAAGAGTAAAAGTCGCCGCCTTTCCAGGCTGTCGGCTGGCTTGTCTTGGCGGCGATTGAGCGTATTTTTGCTGGTAATCGTCAGCTTGGGACTGACTATTTTTGCCCTGATGCCCAGGTTTCCCGGCTATCAAATTCGATCGTTTCCGGTGAGTTCTCCCATCGAGCAACCGGGAGAGTTTGAGGGCGATAAAATTATCAATCCCGGTTATGTCAAAGAAGGCACGCAACCAGGTCAGGGTAGCGGTGGCAGCCAAAATCAGGCAGGAGAAGGCAAGTTAGATAAGACCTTCTACTACGGCTTTAACGATCGCATCAACCAAAATTTGCGCGGAGTCATGGAGCCAAAAGAGGTCTTAAGAGTGCGCTCTCAAGCCCCTGGATATTGGCGGGCGATGGCATTCGATCGCTATACGGGTCAGGGTTGGGAAATATCGCGCAACGCCCAGACCCAGAAGTTAACCAGATCGAATTGGTCTTATCGGTTTATCTTGCCTCCTAGAAGGGGTTTAGGATCGACCAAGGAAATAGTCCAAAGCTTCACGGCTGTAGCTGAGTTGCCAAATGTCATTCCTGCCCTCTCTTACCCCAAAGAGCTATATTTCCCTACCAGACAAGTTGCTTTAGACACCGAAGGCAGCTTGCGATCGCCTGTAGGTTTAATTGAAGGCTTGACCTACACGGTAATTTCTCAAGTTCCTTATCGCGATCGCACTTTGTTGGGAAAAGCCTCAACCAATTACCCCGATTACATCCGGCAATACTACCTGCAAGTTCCGCCCCAAATTGCTGCCAAAGTCAAGCAACATACCGAGGAACTTTTAGCTAACTACAACCAAAACCAGGTAGGGAAATCAACCAAACCTCTAACCTCTACCTACGAAAAAACTCTTTACCTGGCTCAATATCTGAAACAGCGCTATAAAATCCCTGACGATCCTCTAGAACTGCCTTATTTAAGTAAAGATGACGATCTCGTAGATTCTTTCCTCTTCCGCTGCCAGTCGGAGAGCAGGAGAGCAGGGGAGCAGGGGAGCAGGGGAGAGGCAAGAGACAAAGGAGAAAAACTTCTTAACTCAACACTCAACACTCAACACTCAACACTTCCTTGCGAACCGGGGGGATATCCAGACCACTTTTCCACTACTCTAACGGTGATGCTGCGTTCTATCGGCATTCCAGCCCGATTGGTGGTAGGTTTTGCCCCCGGAGACTTCAATCCTTTTACCGGATTTTATGTCGTCCGCAACGTCGATGCTTACGCTATGACCGAGGTGTATTTTCCCAAATACGGCTGGTTTGCCTTCGATCCGATTCCCGGACACGATCTGATTCCTCCTTCAATTGAAGAAGACCAAACCTTTAGCGTCCTCAAGCATTTCTGGAATTGGGTAGCAGGCTGGGTGCCGTCGCCCGTTACTGAGTGGCTCGGCGGGGTCTGGGAAGCGATCGCTAAATCGTTAATGGGGGCTATAGCTTGGTTTTTTGCCTTATTCTCTAAAGGTTGGTTGGGTTGGCTCACCGCAGCAGGGGTAGCAATTGCCGTTGGTTTCATCGGTTGGTTGGGTTGGAATGAGTTGCTCTCTTGGCGCTACCGCCGTTGGTTGGCGACTTTACACCCGATGGAAAGGCTATACCAGCAAATGCTGAAAACTTTAGCTAACCAAGGCTATCCCAAGCATCCGGCTCAAACTCCCTTAGAATACGCCCAAGTCTCAAAAGAGCGTCATTCGCCAGAGAGGGGGCAGATAATTGCAGAAATTTCTCAAGCCTACGTCAGTTGGCGCTACGGCCAACAAGATCCCAAGATCGATCGACTCCAGCAAAAGTGGCGATCGATAGAAAGGCAGAGGATAGCAAGGAGCAAACAGAAGGACATTTTGGAGGAAACCCGGACAAAAGTTTAAAAGGGTGTCACTGCAACATAAAATACTAGAGAAGATAGAGGATTTTCTCGCCACATAACCGACTCTCTAAGAGCGTTAGGCGGTTCGGGTTAAAAATTACACTGTTACATCAAATCTTCCTCGTTCGCCGAGATGTCAGGGGAGAAAACCTCAAAATCTCTACTTTTAGTAAAGCGATCGATTATTTAGGAGAAGGACATTGATTCACTTAAGTTTACTGGCAGCAGCCGAAGCTAACGTACCCTCGACCACTTCATGGTCGCCCTCTGTGATGGCGATCATGGTGGCTGCTAACATTCTTGGTATATACATTGCTGCCAAGACCGTCAAACGTCCGGGCGTTGGTACTCCCATGCCAATTCCAGGATTGGCTGACAACTTTAGCGTTTCGCAATTGGTAGCAGGCACTTGTTTGGGTCACATTATAGGTGCTGGCATAATTCTAGGTTTAGCTAGCGGCGGCGCGGTCTAAGCTACACAAGAGCGATCGAATCGCCATGAAAAGAGTGGGAAAACTTCATTTTTCCACTCTTTCATTTATTTTTAGCTGACAAGCGATCGCCATCTTTGCTTCATACCTCTGTCACTTGAGAATGGTAAGTTTTGAGGGTTCCTCTCTAGCTAGTTGAGATGATGTCTGACTTAATTAAGACAATTCTTCTCGTCAGCCTGCTGGCGCTATGTGTCAGAGTCGCGCTCGGTTATCTATTTCCTTACCGCCATTATTGAGATCTAGCCGCCAAATTGTCATAGCTTTGACATACCCCAGACACAAATTAGACATAAGCAGCTTTTAATATAAATTGTAGAGACCAGAGATTCAGGATTCTCCATCTTCACCAGTTACAATCCTTACACCCCCCTTGATGGAGTGTCCCCTCTTACCGATAGCACCTCAAATATTTTGAGGTGCATTTATTTTTATGGCTATTTAAAATTGCAGTCGCTCGTCACAAACTATTCATGCTTGAGACACATATCTGACATAGATATTTTTTAAATTAATCTATAAGCACCTCTCGATCGCGATCGAGATGCTACGTATTATGGTCGATCGTCTTTAGTTCGATCGCCGTAAACTTTACTTTTGCTCCTCACGCATTTAAAGACGTAGATATCTACGTCTTTTTTTCATATTTGCTTGTCAAATAAACATATGTAGTATAGTTATATTACAAAATCTTCGATCGAGCTAATTTCATTACCGTGGCACGAGTCAAGCTGGCTTATCCAAAAATTCCTAACAGCAAAAACGCCCCTTTAGGCAAGTGTGTTGCCTTTGAGAAGTACGACGGCACCAATTTACACTGGGTTTGGGAATCCGAATTGGGTTGGTATGCTTTTGGCACGCGCCGCGACAGGTTCGATTTAGACGATCGAGGAATTGCAGAATTTCACGCCGCCCATCCAGGTTTAGAAGCAGCAACCGATCTTTTTTTCCAAGATTTTGCTCGATCGCTTGAGGCCATATTTCGAGAAAATCCTCTATATGGCTGCCCGGAAATTATGGTGTTTACCGAGTTTTTTGGTCCTCATTCTTTTGCTGGAATGCATAAGCCAGATGACCCGAAACAACTGATTTTGCTGGACGTGCAAACCGATATCGGCATGGTAGACCCCCAGCAATTTATCCGAGACTTTAGTGGGGTTAATATTGCTAGAGTCATCTATGTTGGCAAACTTACGGGCAAGTTTATCGATGATGTCCGTGCGGGTAAATACGATGTAGCTGAAGGTGTTGTTTGTAAGGGTAGCAATGCTAGTGGTGTATGGATGGCTAAGATTAAAACCCATGCTTACATGAAGCGACTGCAACAAGCTTTCAAAGATGATTGGCAGAATTACTGGGAGTAATATAGCGAGATAGCTCTCTAGGTGGGACAGCCCAGAGGGCTATCCCACAAGAATTTCCCAATTATTTTTTTGACTTCGATGTAGGGAAGAGGAGTAACTTCAAAGCTCCTCCCCTTGTAGGGGAGGGGTTTGGGCGCTGCACTGAAGCTCTGCCGAAGGGGAGAGGTCGCTCTAAAGCCAAGACACTTGACAAAAAAGAGTTCGATCAAGCTATAATAAAACGAGCGCTCGGTATAAAAAATCCATGCCTAAAATCGTTGACTCAGAAGAGTATCGTAAAGAACTGCTCGACAAATGCTTCGACTTGTTTGCTAATAAGGGCTATGCCAACGTCACCACCCGACAGATTGCCAAAGAATTAGGAATCTCGACCGGAGCGATGTATCACTATTTCCCCAGCAAGCAAGTGTTGTTCGAGCAACTAGTCGATCGGATTAGCTGGCAAGATGTCAAACTGTTGAAGTCTATTGCCCATGATGGGACGATTGCCGAACGCATCTATAGACTCGGACAACTTTTGATCGAGTATGAAGAACACTTCGTCAAACAGGCAGTAATTTGGACGGATTTTTACCACCATCATGCTTTAGCAGAGATTAACGATAATCCAGTTTTGCAGCAGGTAGATAGACGCTATCAAGAAGCGATCGAGGAACTGCTCGATCTCCCAGATCCTAAGTTAGCTCGATTCGTCTGGACGCTGATTAATGGCATCTTATTCGAGCAAGTCGAAAGTGCCTACAGCTTTTCGTTTGCCGAACAAATCGATTTGTTGTCTCAGATGCTGATTGCCTATTGCGAAAAACATCTCGCCTAGCTGCCAGCGGCTAAGCGATCGCATCTTACTCGATCTGTCGATTTTAAATAAACCGAGCGCTCGAATTAAATTATGACCAGGAGATTCCATCGTGGACAAATTTTTCCAATCGATCGCAGGAAATCTGCTAGATATAGAAAGTTCGCTTGCTACCTTGTCTTTAGTTTTTTTAGCGATCGTTTTAACAGAGATCGCCGTTGACTTTTTCAGTCGCCAGTGGCGAGATTATCGCGAGACAGCAGCTAACCTTGGCATCGGGATCGTGCAGGAGTTTATTAACGCCCGATTAGCGAATGTATTTGCGATCGCCGGACTGTCTCTAATAGCAACCTTCAGCCCTCTAAAGCTTCCCATTAATGGTTGGACGATAGTGCTAGCCGTACTTATCGCCGACTTTCTTTATTACTGGAACCATCGAGCCGAACACCGCATCCGATTGTTTTGGGCGCATCACAGCGTTCATCACAGTTCGACTGATTTTAATTTGACGGTGGCACTGAGGCTGTCGTGGGTGGAAAACTTTATTCTGTGGATTTTCTACATCCCGATGGCGTTATTAGGATTTCACCCGTTACTAATTTTAATCGCAGTCGAAATCGTGGGACTTTATCAAGTATGGATTCACAATCAAAAAATCGGCCGATTAGGAATTCTAGAATCGATCTTGAATACTGCTTCAAATCATCGCGTTCATCACGGTGCCAATCTTGCTTATATCGACAAGAACTATGGGGGAATTTTGATAATCTGGGACAGACTCTTCGGTACTTATCAAGCAGAGACAGAAAAAGTAATCTACGGATTAACTAAGAATATCAAAACGCGCAATCCGATTAAAATCAATTTCATTGAATATTGGCGAATTGCGTCAGATTGGCAGCGATCGAAGAGAATTAAAGACAAATTCTTGAGTTTGTTCGGCCCGCCAGAGTGGAATCCACAATAATAGCTGTAGGTTGGGCCCTTGCGCTAGCGAAACCCAACCTACTAGCACGTCTAGGCTAAAATGCGATGACTAGGAAACTTCTGTATTTTAGATAATTATGACTTTTGCTGAAACTCGGTCTTGGAACGAAGTTCGTGCCGCTTTCCAAAAAATCTGGGGATATGAAGATTTTAGACCGCCTCAAGGGGAAATAGTTCGGAGTTTATTAGAAAACCGAGATGCCCTCATTGTCATGCCTACTGGTGGGGGTAAATCGATTTGCTTTCAACTGCCAGCTTTGTTACAAACAGGATTGACGTTGGTAATTTCGCCTTTGGTAGCATTGATGGAAAATCAAGTGGCAGAATTGCGTCAGAAAAAGTTGCCAGCCGCGTTGTTGCATAGCGAATTGCCTTCCTCCGATCGCTCCCAAACCCTCAAAGCCCTAGAAAAACAACAGCTAAGGCTCCTCTATCTCTCTCCAGAAACGCTTTTAAGCAAACCAGTTTGGGAAAGACTATCTCAACCCCAGATGCGAATTAACGGGTTGATTTTAGATGAGGCTCATTGTCTGGTGCAGTGGGGTGAAACCTTTCGCCCAGCTTATCGCCGATTGGGAGCAGTGCGATCGACTTTACTTGAGTCTAAGCCGCCTGGAACCAAGATCGCGATCGCCGCTTTTACTGCCACAGCCGACCCCGCAGCCCAAAAAACCATTCGAGAAGTTTTGCAACTGCAACAACCAGATGTTTTTCTCCTCAATCCCTATCGCCCCAATCTCAATTTAAAAGTTCAAACTATCTGGACACCTAGAGGCCGTCGCCAACAGTTATTAAAATTTATTGGCTCCAAACCCAAACAAGCTGGATTAGTCTACGTCCGTACTAGAAGAGACAGCGAAGAACTAACTCAATTTCTGCTCGAACGGGGTTACACTACCGCCGCTTATCATGCTGGTTTAAGTCCAGAAAAACGCCGCGCGATCGAAGCTAGTTGGTCGAGCGGTGCGACCCCATTTGTCATTTGTACCTGTGCCTTTGGCATGGGCATCAACAAATCGAACGTTCGTTGGATCGTTCACTTTCAGCCTGCTTTTCTGCTCTCCGAGTACGTCCAAGAAATTGGCAGGGCAGGGCGTGACGGTAATTCGGCTGAAGCTTTGATGTTAGTTAGCGAACCGACGGGATGGCTAGATCCAGCAGATAAGCAGCGCCAGCAGTTTTTTCACAGCCAAGAACTCAAGCAGCGGCAGATGGCCCGGCAGCTAATCGATCGCATTTCCCAGCAAGGCCATATCGATACGGTAGCTCGTCAGTTCCCACAAGGAGCAATTGCTCTCTCGTTGCTGCACGCCAGCGGGCAGGTGCAATGGCAAGATCCTTTCCACTATCAGATCGATCGCTCTGCTGTTTCTCAGTCGGCGAGCCAAGCATCGGCTATAGAGCAGATGAACCAGTATCTTAGAACCAAGAACTGCCGCTGGAAATTTATTCTCGAAGCCTTTGGTTTTTCTAGAGAGGCTGCATCTTTAAAAGGAGGGTGCGGACATTGCGATCGCTGTCGGCCACCAAAACAGCGATTAACTTGAGTCCAACGCAAGAGAAAGAAAGACAGGAGATGCTCGAAGGATATCGCAAAGCGATCGCCCCTGGCTATCTAGGATGGAACCGTTGAAATTGAATCCACTGAGGTTAAAGACATGGTGCTAATTCCCATACGCGGAAGTCAAAAATCAACGCTTCGACAAGCTCAGCGTCCAGTCAAAAGTCAAAAAGCGGATGCGCTGTGCGGAGGTTCCCTCCGCATACAAGCGCACCAAGCAGTTGATGGCATCAGCTTTCGAGCGATTGGGAATAGTAGCTTGATTTCCGCCGCGATTTACTAAGAGTTTAAATTAACATTCTCGAATGTCGAAGTAATATGAAAAGAAAACGCTTTATTACCTTCATTTCCTTAGCGATCGCTACGGCTATTGCCTTAATTATTGGTAACACCCTGCTCGATCGCTCTCAGGTTGCCAACCAGTCTAACCATAAGTTGTTAGTATCAGCAGCGATCAGCTTGAAAGAGTCTCTAAAAGAAGTCGATCGCCTCTACCAACAAGAACAACCGACAACTAAAAATACTTATAATTTTGGTGCTTCTGGAGCTTTGCAACAGCAAATTGAAAATGGGGCCCCAGTCGATATCTTTATTTCGGCTGGCAAGAAACAGATGGATGCGCTAGAGCAAAAGGGGCTGTTGGTTCCAGATACCCGCCGCAATCTGACAACTAACAGCATGGTATTAATCGTGCTTAATAATATTACTGGGGTTTCTAGCTTCGAGGATTTAACTAGCGATCGCCTCAAACGAATTGCGATCGGCGAACCGAGAAGCGTACCTGCGGGGCAGTACGCCCAGGAAATCTTCAATAATTTAGGGATTTGGCAGCAAGTTCGACCCAAATTAGTATTTAGTAATAACGTCCGTCAAGTGCTGGTAGCCGTGGAAAGCGGTAATGCCGATGCAGGTTTGGTTTACACCAGCGATGCCAGAACTTCTGAAAAAGTTAAAGTTATAGCTACGGCAGCAGACAATCTCCATTCACCCATTGTCTATCCGATCGCCGTCCTCAAAAGTAGCAAAAATGTCGCAGCGGCTAAAAACTATCTCCTATTTGCGATCGGTTCTGAAGCGAGGGCGGTGTGGCAGAAATACGGATTTGGTAACGCTTAATTTTGACCTCTCCCCAAACCCTCTCAGATCCCCCCTAGCCCCCCTTTTTAAGGAGGGAACCGGATCTCTTCGTCCCCCTGCTTGGTGCAAGCTGCTCGGCGTAAGTCCTGCGGACGACCTGACGGTACGCGTTGGCGTAGCCGCCCTGGAAGGGCTAGCGTCTCCGCTAGGAGATGGGAACCTCGCCGCGCTTGCATCCGCTGCTTGGTGCGCTTGTATGCGGAGGGAACCTCCGCACAGCGCATCCGCTTTTTAAGGGGGATTTAGGGGGATCTACAATCTCCAACTTCAGACCAAAAACTTATGTATACACAGGGGGTTAGGTCTGCCTTCGATTAAGTTGAAAATGGCGATCGAAGAAAGATTAACATTGGCTTATGCCCTCTGACTTTTCACCGCTCTGGATTTCCTTAAAAACGGCTCTAATTGCCACCGCGATCGCTTTTTTTCTGGGCATAGCCGCCGCTTACTGGATGCTGGGATACCGAGGCAAAGCTAAATCTCTAATCGAAGGGATTTTGATTTCGCCCTTGATTTTGCCGCCCACAGTCCTCGGTTTTTTGCTACTGCTGCTGTTGGGGAAAAATAGCCCGATCGGGCAATTACTGTCCCGCCTCAACGTCGGCGTGGTTTTTACCTGGTATGCAGCCGCGATCGCAGCGACGGTGGTAGCTTTTCCGTTGATGTACAAAACTACCTTGGGAGCCTTCGAGCAAATCGACGCTAACCTGTTACGGGCGGCGAGAACGTTAGGTGCTTCAGAGTGGCAAGTCTTTTGGCAAATTACCATGCCCCTAGCCACTCCAGGAATTTTAGCAGCAACTACTCTTACGTTCGCTCGTGCTTTGGGAGAATTCGGAGCCACCCTGATGGTAGCGGGCAACATTCCCGGACAAACCCAAACTATCCCGATGGCGATCTACTTTGCCGTTGAAGCGGGAGCCATGCAAGAAGCGGGGATATGGGCGTTAATTATCCTCAGCATTTCCTTATCGGCGATCGTCGCTGTCGAAGGGAGAGGGGGAAGAGGGGGAAGTAGGGGAGGCAGGGGAGCAGGGGAGGCAGGGGAAGTAGAGGAGAATTCCCAATCCCGAACTCCGTTGGCGCAGCCTGCGCTCGGCGCATACTCCGAACTCCGTTCGCGCAGCGTCTCCGCAGGAGATACTCCGAACTCTACATTGGTTGTGGAGATCGAGAAACAACTCCCTGGCTTTTGGCTGGATGTCTCCTTCTCCACCAACAGACAGCCTTTAGGATTATTAGGGGCTTCTGGGGCTGGCAAGAGTATGATTTTGCGATGTTTGGCGGGGATTGAAACTCCTACGGCTGGACGGATCGTGTTGAACGGCCGATCGCTTTTCGACTCCCAGCAGGGGATTAATCTACCCAGCCGCGATCGCCGAATTGGATTTATCTTTCAAAATTATGCCCTCTTTCCCCATCTGACGGTAGCCCAAAACATCGCTTTTGGCTTGCCTAGAGGACTGTCATCGCTTGCCATCAAGCAAAGAGTTGAAGCCCAACTGAATGTCGTGCAACTGACGGGTTTAGGCGATCGCTATCCCCATCAACTCTCTGGGGGACAACAGCAACGGGTGGCGTTAGCTAGAGCTTTAGCGAGTCAGCCAGAGGTACTGCTGTTAGACGAACCGTTTTCGGCGTTAGATACTCATCTGCGAAGCGAGATGGAACGGGAATTAACTTCAATTCTCAGTAGTTACCAGGGTGTAACGCTGTTTGTCACTCACAACATGGAAGAGGCTTATCGGATTTGCGAGAATCTTTTGGTGTTGGAAAATGGCAGAGCGATCGCCCACGGTAGCAAACAGCAGATCTTCGATCGTCCCGATCGCTTCAGCGTGGCTCAACTGACGGGATGCAAAAATTTCTCTCGCGCTGTGGTTCTCGATCCGCAATTAGTGGAGGCGATCGACTGGGGTTGTTCCCTGCAAGTAGTCGAACCGATTCCACCGCAACTAGAACGAGTGGGAATTCGCGCCCATCAACTCATCTTTACTAACAATGCTGACGAGAAAAACACTTTTCCTTGTTGGTTAGCAGCCACCAGCGAAACTCCCCACCGAATGACTCTCTATTTGAAGTTCAACAGTTCGCCTTACAGTCCTAGCGATTACCACGTCCAAGCAGAAGTGTTTAAGGAAAAATGGGCAATGTTGAAAGATCGTCCTTTTCCTTGGTACGTTCGCCTCGATCCCCTCCGCTTAATCTTGCTTGCAGGATGACAATATACTTATCTTGAAAATCCTGGGGCAACACCCCTCTAAATCAAATAGGACGAATCAGTGTAACGATATTAATTTTTTCACTTGAAAGATTATTTAAGTCATTTTCTAGCCCTTTAGGATTTCCTATCCTTCCTTCTGGATCGTATACAAAACATATAAGATTTTTACAATCAGGATGGCTTTGGTAACGGGCAATATCAATCAAAAGCTGATTGCCGACTTCTTTTGATTCTAAACCATCTCTGGTCTTCTTGAGTTCTATTACAATCTTTTCTGGTTGGAGTAAGAAATCGACCCGCGAAGAGCCTCCTGCATAGCTCGGTGTCCACTCTTCCGATCGCACATCCTCGAAGAAAATTCTTAGCAAGGCATGAAATAAATCTTGTACATCATATTCATCTTTGATAGCCAACGTGTTTCTGTTACTATGCCGCTGTCTCAATTGCCGAGCCACAATATGGAAAGAATTGCAAATTTTAATTACGTTCTCAATCCCATTGATAGTAACAGGCCGTTCTTGAACAAGATTTTGTTTGATTTGAATTTTTCTAATTAATTTTTTCGCTCTTTTGATAAAATCTAAAATAGAAGAATTCCTTGCTAGAAAGTGCATTATATTTGCTTGACAAGAGATATGTGGCGGAACTTCAAAACCTCTTTCGTAATCAATCTGGCTTATGACCAAAGTTTTGGGTTTTCTATGCTCGACCCATTCTAAAACAGATACGCCCCATTCAATTTGTTCGATCTCTTTTAGTTCGTTTACTTCATCTGCAAACTTTAAGTCAGCCTTAATTAACGACAACTCAATACATAAATCGTCGTGTATTTGCGTAGCTTGTTCCATTTGAGCGGATATTTCTTCTCGTATCCGATCTATGCTAAATTCACAATGCTCTTCTATTAATCTCTCTACTTCATAATGATTTCTCCTACTAAATCCTCTACTTGTTCCTAGCAGTTTTGCTTCGTGTGGATCGAAAAGATTACTGGGATGCGGTTTTTGAAAGTTATTAAAATATAAATCAGCATATGATTTTAGCCAATATCCGCTCCAAGAAGACTCAATTATCCCGATTATTTTCAAGGCATGACTGAAAATAATCCCCAATTCTTCACTACGCTCAGATATAGAATTTTCAAAATCTAAAATTCTTTGATTCAAATCAACTAAAGTCTTTTCAATAGAATTCATACTCGCAAAAATGGGATAGGTTAAGGCTGTCGCTATTATTGTACGCACTCGCTAGATGTACAAATGTGAAAAACTTGGGTAGCCATCGCGCCTTCATTCCCACACCCGCTGAATTGGATAGGCATCAAAAGCCACATCAGCACTGACGATCGCCAGAGAATTATTAATTGCTTGGGCGACGAGAATGCGATCGAATGGATCGCGATGGTGGAGTGGCAAATTTAAATAGCGTTCCGTATCGGCAAATGAAATAGGCAAGATTTTGATGAGAAGTTGCTCTAGCACCGCTTGTAGATCGTGGAACGAGCTTTGCAAGCTAAGTTTGCCCAAGCCAAGCTTGATGGCAAGTTCCCACAAACTGGCAATACTTATATAGAGGTTATGGCTGGTATTTTCAAGTATTTCTGCTGCTTTTGGGCTTAGTCGATCGCTACCTTGAAAATACCAAAGAAAAGCATGAGTATCTAGTAAAAGATTCATCCTTACATATACTCCTTAAAATCCTCAAGTGGCTCATCAAAATCATCCGAAATCCAAATTTTGTCTTTCCAAATTCCTAACCCGCCACGCTTTGTAGATTTTTCTTCTGCTTCTGTCTTTAAATAGTTTTGAAATAGGTATTTGGCATAATGAAGAAGCTCTTGCTTAAGTGTTTCTGGCATTTGGGCAACAGTATTTAATATCTCTGCATCAGTGGTCACGACTTTTTTCCTCTACTTGATTTTGAGCTTAATACCATACTGTCATAGCCGATCGCCCTTTACTCAACTGCCAAAATCTAAAGTGCGATCGCCCGTTACCCTAATTGTGAAATAAGTTGTCCAATTTCTTGAGGGGTTGCGCCTATTGCTAACATTGCCCGCATCAGCAATTCGATCGAAACTGAAGCATCGCCATTTTCAGCTTTAGCAATCCGGGGTTGACTTGAGTGCAGTTTCTCTGCTAGTGAGGAGGTTTTTCTTGCCCGTATGGGTACTACAATTTGCTCTTGACTCTCCAGCTAGCTAGAGACTGCAAGATAGGATTAGCGACGAATGCATGAGGTTTAAACTATGGCTCTTCAACTCACAGTTCCCAACATGGCTTGCTCTGCTTGTGGAGAAAAGATTACCAAAGCGATCGAGGCGATCGATCCTGGGGCTACGGTTCAAACCGACCCGAAAACCAAGCTAGTTAACGTTGAAACCCAGGCGACAGCAGCAGCGATCGAGCAAGCAATTACCGAGGCTGGTTATACAGTCGCATAGAAGGTCTTATGGACACAACAACCCTAAAACTAAGAGGCATGAGTTGTGCCTCCTGTGCCAATAACATTGAAGAAGCAATTCGTTCCGTACCGGGAGTGAAGGCGTGCAGCGTCAATTTTGGGGCCGATCGAGCCTCTGTTACTTACGATCCTGGTAAAACCGATATAGCCACGATTCAAAATGCTGTCGATGCCGCAGGATATGCGGCGCAGCCGATGCCAGACGATGTACTTGTCCCTGAAGATGATGCCGAGCGGCGGGAACGACAAACCGAGAACCGCAAGTTAACCAGGAAAGTGTGGTTTAGTGGCATTGTCAGTGCCGTCCTGGTAATTGGTTCGCTGCCTGCCATGACTGGGTTAGATATTCCCTTCATCCCCATGTGGTTGCACAATTCCTGGCTGCAACTGGTGCTGACGGCTCCGGTATTGTTTTGGGCGGGGAGCGGGTTCTTCCTCAACGCCTGGAAAGCCTTCAAACGCCATACTGCCACCATGGATACCCTAGTGGCGATCGGTACGGGTACGGCTTACCTTTACTCGTTATTTCCGACATTTTTCCCTCAGTGGTTCGTCAACCAGAGGCTCAGCCCAGATGTCTACTTTGAGGCCGCAGCCGTCATTATTGCTTTGATTCTGCTGGGACGGTTGTTAGAAAATCGGGCCAAAGGGCAAACATCAGAAGCTATTCGCAAGCTGATGGGGTTGCAGCCCAAGACGGCGCGGGTGATTCGCCTCGATCGAGAAATTGACGTTCCCATTGCTGAAGTAGTTTTGGACGATATTATTCTCGTTCGCCCTGGGGAGAACATTCCAGTCGATGGCAAAATTGTCGAAGGTTCCTCGACGATCGACGAATCCATGGTGACGGGTGAGAGCTACCCTGTCAAGAAACATCCAGGCGATGAAGTCATCGGAGCCACGATTAACAAAACTGGCAGCTTTAAGTTTCGAGCCACGCGAGTTGGGAAAGATACCTTTTTAGCTCAAATCGTCAACCTGGTACAGCAAGCGCAGGGATCGAAAGCGCCGATTCAACGACTGGCCGATCGAGTGACGGGATGGTTTGTGCCCGCAGTAATCGCGATCGCGATTCTTACCTTCGTCCTCTGGTTTAATATCATGGGCAACGTCACCATGGCGTTAATTACTACCGTCGGCGTGCTGATTATCGCTTGTCCCTGCGCCCTCGGCTTGGCAACGCCGACTTCAATTATGGTCGGAACGGGCAAAGGAGCAGAAAACGGCATTTTAATTAAAGGCGCGGAAAGCCTGGAATTAGCCCACAAGCTACAGACGATCGTTCTCGATAAAACTGGCACGATTACCCAAGGCAAGCCTACCGTCACCGACTACATAACCGTTAATGGTACGGCCGATAGCAACGAACTAAAACTGTTACACCTAGCGGCCTCCGTCGAGCGCAATTCAGAACATCCCCTAGCTGAAGCCGTGGTGCAATACGCTCGCTCTCAAGGGGTAGAGTTGACTGATGCTAAAGAGTTTGAGGCGATCGCTGGTAGTGGGGTGCAAGGTTACGCGTCCGATCGATCGGTGCAAATCGGCACGCACCGCTGGATGACGGAATTAGGAATTAATACTACCGCGTTGCGATCGCAGTGGGACAAGCTGGAATACCTGGGCAAAACAGTCATCTGGATCGCGGTAGACGGTAAAGCCGAAGGCATTATGGGTATTGCCGATGCAGTAAAGCCCTCTTCTGCCAGCGCCATTCGCACCTTGCAGAGAATGGGCTTAGAAGTGGTGATGCTGACGGGCGACAACCAACGAACTGCCAATGTCATCGCCCGCGAAGTGGGAATCGATCGAGTCTTGGCCGAAGTGCGCCCAGATCGAAAGGCGGCCACAGTGGAAACGATTCAAACTGAAGGCAAAGTAGTAGCCATGGTAGGCGATGGGATTAACGACGCGCCTGCCCTAGCTCAAGCGGATGTAGGAATTGCGATCGGTACGGGAACGGATGTCGCGATCGCCGCTAGCGATATTACTCTGATTTCTGGCGACCTCCAAGGTATCGTTACCGCCATTCAACTCAGTCGGGCGACGATTCGCAACATCAAGCAGAACCTATTCTTTGCCTTCATCTACAACGTTGCTGGAATTCCGATCGCGGCAGGGATTCTTTACCCAGTGTTCGGTTGGTTGCTCAGTCCAATTATTGCCGGGGCCGCCATGGCATTTAGCTCAGTTTCGGTGGTGACGAATGCGTTGCGGTTGCGTAATTTCCAGCCAGTCAGCAGTCGGTAGTTATTTTCAGATTCTTCGGCACATTGGCAGGCGTGGGATTTTTCCTGGGTGTCATTTCAGAAAGCATTATCGGGGCAGTATAGGAGATGTTGAAATGATCGATCGATCGGCTATTTTGAGTGGCATGGCCGCATTAGGTGTTTTGCTAGGGGTAACTTCAGGTCGAGCTATTGCCCAAATGTCTCACGAGCAAATGCCACCCTCTACCACTGAGACAACTGGAGAGTTTCAACGCATCGACCAACCTTTGTGGGTGAAAGGAGCCGTGACCGCAGGTGGTTTAGGATTAATTGGACTGGAATTATGGTGGTTCTCGATCGCCAAACCCAAGTCGCGCCAAGCGACGACCCAAGGAGGCGTTCAGGAAGTTACCGTTACCGTCGATGGCGGCTACGAACCGAGCCTAATCGCGGTGCAAGTGGGTCAACCCGTTCGACTGAATTTCTATCGCCAAGATCCCAGCAGTTGCTTGGAAGAAGTCCGGTTTCCCGATTTCCACATTGCTAAAGAATTACCGCTCGATCGAGTCACCCCCATCGAGTTTACGCCTGACAAACCTGGCAGATATGAATTCACCTGCGGCATGAATATGTTTAGAGGTGTGCTGGAAGTGCAAGCAGCGGGGATAGAGAGCGCGTCTGGCCCTCCTTACAGGTGTATGTTTTTTAAAATTGGCTCTGTGAGCGATGAGTAGACGACGAAAACAATGGCTTTTCTTCCCCTGCTCCCCCTGCATCCCCTGCATCCCCTGCTCCAGAACCACCCCAAATCTCAAAAACATACCCTTGAAAGCTCTGGCCCTCCACCAGCACCTCCTGCTTCTTTGGGGCTAACTCATCTCTAACATTCGCTGAATTGGTTTTAGGGCTGCCATGCGGATATCTTCTGGAAGAGTAATTTCTGGTGCTTTATTTTTCATGCACAGATACAACTTTTCGAGCGTATTTAACCGCATATAAGGGCATTCATTACAAGCACAATTATTCATCGGTGGTGCTGGAATGAAGCTTTTTTCTGGGGCTGCTTTTTCCATTTGATGAATAATTCCTGGTTCGGTGGCCACAATAAAAGCCTGAATAGCACTAGAACTAACGTGCTTCAACAAGGCGCTTGTAGAACCAATATAATCTGCTTGACGCAATACGGGTTGTTCGCATTCAGGATGAGCGATTACCTCTGCTTCTGGATGTTGGATTTTCAATTGTACCAACTTCTTTTCGGAGAAGTTTTCGTGGACGATGCAGGCTCCTTGCCATACTACTAATTCGCGTCCCGTTTGTTCCATGACGTAGCGCCCTAAATTGCGATCGGGGGCAAAAATAATCGGCTGCGATTCTGGTATTTGGCGAATGATTTTGGCGGCATTGGAACTAGTACAAATAATGTCGCTCATGGCCTTAATTTCAGCCGAGCAATTAATATAAGAAACGACTAAATGTCCTGGATGAGCCGCTTTAAAAGCTGCAAAAGCATCTGGCGGACAAGTATCTGCTAGAGAACAACCTGCATTTAAATCTGGCAGCAATACTAACTTATCGGGGCTGAGAATTTTGGCTGTCTCTGCCATGAAGTGAACGCCAGCAAAAACAATAACATCAGCATCTGTGTTAGCTGCTTTCCGCGAAAGTTCCAAAGAGTCGCCGATGTAGTCAGCCACGTCTTGAATATCGGGTTCTTGGTAATAATGGGCAAGGATTACGGCATTGAGTTCTTGCTTGAGGGTTTGAATGGCCTCAAACAAGTCATCTGGCACTACAGCAGCAAGAGTCGATGGGGGGGTAACAGCAGTAATAAACAAGGCAAAGACAAGGTGTTGAGTGTTGGCTGTCGAGGTTTGAGTCAAAGCATCCTCTTTCGACTCGCGGCTCTAAATTAATTATAGTTGTTTTTACCAAAATATGTAACTAGTAAGATCTTTTACCTATGTGGGACAGCCCAGAGGGCTATCCCACAAGATTTACCCAATTATTTTGCCTGGGTTCTATAGATATGCGATCGATCGCTGATGTCCGATCCTATAAACGATCGCAGTCAGATATCGACTTAATGATTTAACAAGCCATATCCACCCAATAAGAGCAGCCAAGTAATGACAACTAACCAATGCAAAACCACTGAAGTCCATAAAGAACCGCTTGACAAATATGCCAACGTACAGACAATTCCTAAAAGTGCTGCTAACAAGAGAAAAATAGGATTATTAAACGTCTCCAACCCAGCGGGGAAAAATGTCAGACCGTTTAAAGGATGGTAAGCTATAAAAGCGATTAAGCTCAGTCCAGCCCATATAAGCTGGGTCGCTCTCGAAAATTTTTCGGTGAAATGAGGCAGGAGCAAAACTCGAAAAAATAGCTCTTCTGCGATCGCAGGGGTCACAAAACAAATAGCGATTATTTCTATAATTGTTCGATCTGAAGCTGCGAGCGGCTCGAATTTGAGAAATCCCCCATAAAAACCTATAGGCAAGGCAACTAGAGTATAGATCGGTAAAAGTAACCCCATTCTTTGCCAATCTTTAATATTGGGAAGTGTTAAGGTTGCTACTTTGAGACGATACCAGATCTTGCCGATTAAATAGTTCACCTTTTGCCCTAAGACTTCAACTGCAACTCATCGAGACGTGCCAAAACTTCCTTGCTGTGGATTGCAGGATTAACACCAGTAAATACTCCTCGCAAAATCCCTTTAGGATCGATAACGAACGTGTGGCGTAACGAGAAGAAACTCATCCAGGAGCCATAATTTTTACTCACGCTACCATCTGTATCTGCTAGCAAAGGAAACTTTAAGCCTTCTGAGTCGCAGAATTTAGCATGAGAATCGATCGAATCGGCACTGACACCAATAATTTGAGCGTTCTTAGCTAAATATTTCGATAAATCTTGTTGAAATCGTCGTGCTTCTAAAGTGCAACCAGAAGTAAAATCTTGAGGATAAAAATAGAGAATTACCCACTTACCTTGATAATCTGCCAAGGAAACTCGACCGTCGCCAGTATTAGTTGGTAGCGTAAATTGTGGGGCAGGTAGATTTAAATCTGGAAGCTTGCCGCCCAGAGCCATAGCATCTGCGATCGAACTCGACCAGGTAAAGAAAGCTAAACAAGAAGCAAACAAAATGGCGATCGCGCGACGGCGAGAGATTTTAATAGCCAGCGAATTGAAGCGATGAGAACTATTCACAAACGGTAGAAGCAAAAAGACAACAACACGATCTTAGCAGGTGAAATTTGTCAAAGCAATTAACAATTCGCAATTCGCAATTATTGAAGCTGGGAACTGCGACTAATTCCAAAGCGTCGAGCGAAGCAAACCAACCAGATTTGTTATAAAATACTAAATAGAGAACGATTCATTCGCTCGTTTATCTCAAACTAATTTATTATGAATCAATTTTCAGATGAAGCTGATTTCCACATTGTAGACACAATAAATACATACAATCACGCTATTACGATCGTCAAAAACAAAGGATATAAAATATTTTTATGTCCAGATGAAAGCGATAGCTATCTAGGAAGTTTTTTAGCGATCGAAGCAGGTAGAATATTTATTGCTTCCGATCCTTTAAGGTTGCTTGGTTTGATATCGATTTGGGAAGAGTACGGCGATCGCTGGAGAGAGGCTAATATTACCAATGAATACGATCGCATTCTCGATCGCGCCTTTCCGGAAAATGAGTATGAAGACTTAGACGAATCTCAGTTTCGAGAATTGGTTCGAGATTATCAACTATTCTTTAGAGTTCTAGATATCTATATACCCAGCGAAATCAGTCGTCCTGATTTCGTACAATTAATCAAGTCATTCTACTCAAATACAGAAGAATAAGAGAGCTTGTCCCTCGATCGCAGTAATTTTTCGAGATAAAAAAATGACATTATCAGCACCCTACGGCTCTTGGAAATCGCCAATTACATCAGAGGCGATCGTTTCTGAAACCATCGGACTCGGTTCGGTGACGCTAGATGGCGACGATCTCTACTGGGTGGAAATGCGCCCAGCCGAAGCTGGCAGAAACGTCATCGTCAGGCGCACGACTGACGGACAAATAGCAGATGTCACCCCACCTCCGTTTAATGTCCGAACTCGCGTTCACGAATATGGTGGCGGTTCGTTTTTAATCGATCGCGGCGCGATTTATTTTTCTAACTTTGCCGACCAGCGCCTCTACGTTCAGACTCCCAACTCGGAACCGCAAGCCCTAACTCCCGAATCTGGTAGCAATCTCCGCTATGCCGATGCCGTTATCGATCGCTTGCGCCAGCGGTTAATTTGCGTCCGCGAAGACCATACAGAAGGGGGAGAACCAGTCAACACCATAGTCAGTATCAACTTACTCGACGGTACAGATGTCCGCGTCTTGGTAGCTGGTAGCGACTTTTATGCCGCCCCCCGTCTCAGTCCCGACGGTAGCTATCTGGCTTGGTTGAGTTGGAATCATCCTAATATGCCCTGGGATGGGACGGAATTATCGATCGCTATCTTCAACCCCGATGGTTCTTTAGGCGAACCCGAAAAAGTGGCGGGTGGGGTAGATGAATCGATCTTTCAGCCCGAATGGTCGCCAGATGGAACTTTGTATTTTGCCTCCGATAAAACTGGCTGGTGGAATCTTTATCGGTGGATTGCTGACCCCCAGACGACCTCACCCCCAGCCCCTCTCCTGCAAGGAGAGGGGAGCATGAGAGAGGACGCAACAAGTAAAAGGGATTCCGATCCCCCCCTTCCCTCTCAGGGAAGGGGGGCTAGGGGGGTTAGGTCGATCGAACCCTTGTGCGAAATGGAGGCAGAATTCGGACTTCCCCTGTGGGTGTTTGGGATGTCTACTTATACATTTCAGTCTGCCAATCGGATAATTTGTACTTACTCCCAACAGGGAAATCGATCTCTAGCTACTCTCGACACTACGACCAAACAGCTAGAGACGATCGCAACTCCCTATACAGAAATTTCTTCGATGGCAGTAAGCGGCGATCGCCTTATATTGTGCGGTGCTTCCCCCACTGAAGCCACAGCGATCGCGCAAATGGACTTATCGACGAGTCAAATGGAGATCTTGCGTCGATCGAGTCGAGTAGAAATCGATCCTGGATATATTTCGATTCCAGAAACGATCGCTTTTCCTACTACCGACAACCTCACGGCTTACGCCTTCTTTTACCCGCCCAAAAACAAAGACTATACCGCCCCACCTGGAGAGAAACCGCCGCTTCTAGTCAAAAGCCACGGCGGGCCGACGGCGGCTACCTCTAGCAGGTTCAGCCTGGGAATTCAATACTGGACGAGTCGGGGATTTGCCATCCTCGATGTCAACTACGGCGGTAGCACTGGTTACGGCCGGGAATATCGCCAGAGGTTAGATGGGAAGTGGGGCATTGTCGATGTCGATGACTGCGCCAACGGTGCCAGTTATCTAGTTCGGCAAGGTAAAGTAGATGGCGATCGCCTGACGATTTCTGGTGGGAGTGCCGGGGGTTATACTACCCTGTGCGCCCTGACTTTTCGGAATGTCTTCAAAGCTGGGGCCAGTTACTACGGGGTCAGCGATCCAGAAGCATTAGCGAAAGATACTCACAAATTTGAATCGCGCTACCTCGATCGTTTGATCGGCCCCTATCCCGAACGACGAGATCTTTACCAAGAACGATCGCCAATTCATTTTAGCGATCGACTCTCCTGCCCGGTAATTTTCTTTCAAGGTTTAGAAGATAAAGTCGTCCCTCCCAACCAAGCAGAAATGATGGTAGAGGCCCTCAAAGCGAAAAAGCTGCCAGTTGCCTATGTCGCCTTTGAAGGCGAACAGCACGGTTTCCGCAAAGCCGAGAATATCAAACGCGCCCTCGACGGCGAGTTTTATTTTTACTCGCGGGTATTTGGATTTACACCCAGCGATCGCCTAGAACCAATAGCGATCGATAATTTGTAAGCAGATGGGACAGCCCAAATCAAGTCAAAAGTCAAAAGTCAAAAGTCAAAAGTCAAAAATTGTTTTTTGGCAACTGTAGGTTGGGTCTAGCTCTGCGAAACCCAACAAACCCAACCATAAATGCTTCTAATGTTCTTTCACATTTCAGTTCTGAGTCGAGAGTTAATTGCTGGATTAACAGTACGTCCGGGAGGACATTATTTAGATGCGACTGTTGGCGGTGGCGGACACAGCCGACTCATATTAGAAGCAGCAGCAGATACTCAAATTACCGCCTTAGATCGAGACGATCGAGCATTAGCAGCAGCTAAAACCTCTCTGATTGAATATAGCGATCGCTGGCATTTTTGGCACGGCAATTTCGCCGACTACGAACCCCACGTGCAGAAATTCGACGGTATCATTGCCGATTTAGGTGTCAGTTCGGCGCATTTAGATACGCCCGATCGCGGTTTCAGTTTTCGCCACGAAGCACCTTTAGATATGCGGATGGATCGGCAACAAGATCTCACCGCTGCCGAGATCGTCAATCGCTGGGACGAAAGAGATCTGGCAGAGATTTTCTTCACCTATGGAGAAGAACGACTTTCAAGAAGGATAGCGCGGCAAATCGTTCAAATGCGACCCTTTGAGACGACTACGCAGTTAGCAGAAGCGATCGCCCGTTGCGTTCCCCAAAAATACCGTTACGGTAGAATTCATCCGGCAACTAGAGTTTTTCAAGCCTTGCGAATCGCCGTCAATCAAGAGTTAACCTCATTAGAAAAATTCTTGGATCGCGCCCCAAATTGGCTGCTACCAGAGGGGAGAATTGCCATTATTAGCTTTCACAGCTTAGAAGATAGAATCGTCAAAAACAGCTTTCGATCGTCACCAATTTTGCAGGTGTTAACCAAAAAACCGATCGCACCCCAAGATGATGAAGTTAATAATAATCCTCGCGCTCGATCGGCTAAATTACGAATTGCCCAGAAACGCGATGATAATGTCGAGCGATGAGAGTTCGTGGGCGATACGTGCTGCGCACAGGCTACGCCAACGCGCAGCCTCATCATGACTGATTTTGGATGGCTAAAATGGATGAAGGCACTTTGCCCTCAAAGGAGCCTGCGGCTCCCCTCTCCCGTGGGAGAGGGGTTGGGGGTGAGGGCAGCAATTCAACACTTACGAACAGCCATGTTTTTAGTCACCGGAGCTACTGGAGGATTAGGTCGTCGAATCGTGCGACTATTGTGCGATCGAGAACAGCCAGTGCGGGCTTTTGTCCGCCTCACCTCTCGCTATAGCGAACTAGAACAAAGAGGTGCCCAGATTTTTATTGGCGATCTCAAGCAAGACAGAGACATTCACAAAGCCTGTCAGGGAGTGCAATACATCATCAGCGCCCACGGTTCTGATGGCGACGCTCAAGCTTTAGATTATCGCGCCAATATCGAACTGATCGATCGCGCTCAAGAAATGGGAGTACAGCATTTTGTTTTGATTTCGGTGTTGGGAGCAGACAGAGGATTTGAGGATGCGCCGACTTTTAAAGGGAAACGAGCGGTAGAAAAATATCTAGAAGCCAGCGGGTTAAATTACACTATTTTGCGCCCTTCAGGTTTTTCTTCCAATCTCTTACCCCTAGCCGAAAGGTTTAAGCAAACGGGAATTTATTTGTTGATTGGCGATCCTAAAAGCCGAACCTCGATCGTCAGCACTGACGATTTAGCTAAGATTGCTGTCGATGCAGTCAGCGTTGCTAGGGCGAAAAATCAGATTTTTCCAGTCGGCGGGCCAGAGGTTTTGCAGCGTCAGGATATTCCGCGCATCTTTGGGCAGATCTTTAATCGAGAACCAGTTATTATCAATCCACCCCTATTGGTATTCGACGGATTGAGAGTTGCCATGGGATTTGTCAACCCTCAAATGCAAAAATCTCTAGGAACGTTGCGAACTTTACTGGCAAATGAGTTTTTCTGCACGCCAGATGAAGTGGCTAATCTCGAATCGGTTTTCGATGTGAAAATGGAATCTTTAGAGGGTTTCTTGCGTCGTTACTTGGCAACGTAGGAGAAAAGCTGTGCGATCGCATACCATCCATTTTAGGGATTAGAAACCCAGAAAACTCTAGCTAAAGCACCAATCATTCCTAGTACAGCAGTAAAAGCCAAAACGATAAGCGACCAGATTTGATTTTTCTGGGAGGTTTCTACTTTATCCAACCGCTTATCTATGCCATCAATTTTGGTGTCTAGAGTTTTGATGTCCCCCTGTATTCCTTTAATTTCACCTTGGACTCCCTTAATATCGCCTTTCAGTGACTCTATAGCCACAAAAGTTTCAGTTTTAAAATCTGAAACTTCTTTTTGTAATGCGTCAAACTTGGCCTCAAATTTCTCGTCAATTTTGTCTAGCTTGCGCTCTATTCGCTCTAAAACTGTACTAAGATCGGTCGTTATCTGTATTGGGGTATTGGTCATAGTGCTAAACTGCTAATAGATCCAACTTTACTGGTGTCATGCGATCGCTGATAGGGAACTCTTCTATTATCGCCGAAATTCTTTAGCAATTATTAGCGATCGCCTACTCTAGTTAACTGCTTTGTTCCCTATACCTTTTCATAAACCTAAATCCACCAACTCGCTCGGTAAAGTTCCATTGTTGGTAAAAATTTAGCATTTCTGGTAAGCAATTTAGCATAATTTCTTCGACGTGGATGAGATCTTGATGTTCTGTAACCGCATCCATCAATAATTTACTCAACCCTTGCCCTCGATAATCTGGATGAATGATGACATCAAATAACATCGCTCGATACACGCGATCGGTGAGAACGCGACAAAATCCAATTAGCTGTCCAGATGTATTCTCTAACCCGATAATGATGTCAGTATGCTCCAACATCTTATCGACATCATGGCGGAGACGATGATGGCACCAAAATTCATTTCGATACAGATTTACCAGATCGTCCTTTTGGCTTTCTGTCAGCGAGTAGATGACTTTAACGTTCAACTAGCTAAGCCCCCTCGATCGAATTGTTATACTTAATATTTTAATCTGCTATGTCAGAAATCAAATTCGACAGCGATCGCGCTCAAAAATACGATCGAAAAATTCGCATCAGCATTCCCGGTTATGAAGGCTTACATAACATGGCATATGCCTTGCTGGGTTTAAATCTCGGTCGGCAAGCTGACATATTGGTCGTCGGTTCTGGTACGGGGATGGAAATCGTTAACCTCAGCCAACTATATCCAGAATGGCAGTTTACCGGAGTCGAACCATCTCCAGATATGATGGCAGTAGCTAACCAGAAGTTGGCAGAAAATAAGTTAGGCGATCGAGTTAAGTTACACTTGGGCGTAACCGACGAACTCCCAGAATCTAAACTTTACGACGCAGCAACTTTAATGCTAGTAATGCACTTCCTGCCGGATGACGGCTCAAAGTTAGCCTTGCTTCAGAGCATTGCCAAACGTCTCAAACCAGGAGCTACATTCATCATCGCCGACTTGCACGGAGATAAAAAATCACGACAATTTCAACATTTTTCTTCAGCCTGGAAACTTTACGAATTCAATTCTGGAGTCGCTTCAAAACAAGAAATCGAAGAAAACTTTAATCTGCGCATGAATGCCGTCCATTACGTCGTAGAATCGAGAATTATAGAATTATTGCAAACCGTTGGCTTCAACGAAATCGAACGGTTTTATAATGCTTACTTGTTCGGCGGCTGGGTAGCTAAATTTCACGGGAACTGCTAACAACTATGAGCGATATTCTCGATATCCAAATCGTCCAAGCAACTGCTAAAGATGCCCCAGCGATCGCCATGATGATGCCAGACTTGCTGCATAAAATTATGAAGGATTTGAAGTAACTGGTGGCAAAAAGACGACTAATCGATCGAGCTAGATTTGGGATAATTCGCTAATGGCAAAACATCGTCAAATTAAGTCAAAAGTCAAGCTTCGGCAAGCTCAGCTACCAAGTCAAAAGTCAAAAATTATTTTTTGTCAGAAATGGTTTTTATTGGGTATAGTGGCGGCGATCGCCATTCCTGCTTGCACGGGGGCGATCTCCAATCCCCAACAACCAGAAGCGACCCGCACTGCTAATGCTCCTAATAAAACTCAAATTACCCCCTCGAAAATAAGTAGTAACGTTGACGATTTCCTCAAGCTAACATCGGGGCGGATCGAACTACCCTACCGACCAAAAACAGTTCTTTGGCAAACTATAAAGTTTGGAGATGGGGTATTAGGTCCTAGCGACTGGAGGCTAACAGGAGTAATGACTTTCAGCCCGATCGATGCCGATAAGATGTTAACAGCAGCGAAGAAGCCAGGAGTACCTAGCGAAGATTCGATCGAGGTTGAAGATTGGTTTCCCGATCGACTCAAAACCGAGGCTGTAAAAGATCCTCAGACTGGAAAATCCCTACTCAAGGTTAAAGTTTACCAAGTACCCGTTACCCAAGGTCGGTTGATGCAAGTAGATCGAACCTCTTATTGGATTGTTTCCCTGTTTACCAGTTAGTGCGATCGCAATTCTCAGCGGTAGCCTGTAAGCTCAACCGATCGCTCCCAGCGGGCTAAAATCAAAAAAACGAGAACCGACACTAAATCATGCAGACGTTGGAAAAGACTCACCCCAAGCTTGCTGAACTGAAAACTCGCTTGACGGAAATCAACGACATTAACTCGGCGGCTTCACTGCTGCATTGGGACCAAGCTACCTATATGCCTGCTGGTGGGGCAGCAGCTAGGGGGCGGCAACTGGCAACTCTAGGACAAATTGCTCACGAAAAGTTTACCGCTCCGGCTATAGGGCAGTTGCTAGCAGATCTGCAAACCGATCGAACCAGCTTGCCCTACGATACCGACGAAGCCAGCTTAATTCGGATTACCAAAAGGGAGTACGATCGCGCTGTTAAAGTCCCTGCCGAGTTTGTGGCTAGATTCTCTCACCATCGCACCGAGTGTTACGGTGCTTGGGCCAAAGCTCGCCCAGAAAATAACTTTGCCGCCGTCCAGCCTTATTTAGAAAGGATGCTCGAATTGAGCCGCGAATATGCCAATTTTTTCCCCGGTTACGAACATATCGCCGATCCGTTAATAGAAGATGCCGACTACGGCATGACGGCCAATACAGTGCGATCGCTATTTGCCCGATTGCGAGAGGAGTTAGTACCTATAGTCCAATCTATTGCTTCCCAACCAGCTATAGACGATACTTGCTTGCGCCAGCATTTCCCCGAAGATCGGCAATTAGCTTTTAGCCACCAAGTTATCGCCCAGCTAGGTTATGACTTGCAGCGGGGCAGACAAGATAAGACTCTGCACCCCTTTATGACGAAATTCTCGTTAGGAGATGTTCGCATCACCACTCGCGTTTACGAAAACCACCTGGCACAGGCGCTATTTAGTAGCATCCACGAAACCGGCCATGCGATGTACGAACAAGGGATTTCGCCAGAATTTGAGGCTACACCTCTGGCCAACGGCACGTCAGCCGGAGTTCACGAAAGTCAATCTCGGTTGTGGGAAAACTTAGTCGGGCGCAGCCGCGAGTTTTGGCAGTTCTTCTATCCGCAGTTGCAAGCGGTTTTCCCGACTCAGTTGCAAGATGTGTCTGTAGAAACCTTCTATCGGGCAATAAATAAAGTCGAGCGATCGCTCATTCGCACCGATGCTGATGAAGTCACCTACAATTTGCACGTCGCCATCCGCTTCGAGCTAGAGTTGCAGATGCTAGAAGGTAAATTAGCCGTGCGGGATTTACCCGCAGCTTGGAACGAAGGATATCGCACGGCTCTCGGTATCGTTCCTAGCAGCGACAGCGAAGGGGTCATGCAAGACGTTCACTGGTACATGGGCAGCATTGGGGGAATGTTTCAAGGCTACACTCTCGGCAACCTGATGAGCGCCCAATTTTTCGCCGCTGCGTTGCAGGCACACCCAGAAATTCCTACCCAAATTCAGCAGGGCAATTTCCAGACGTTACTCAATTGGCTGCAAACCAACATTTACCAGCACGGTTGTAAGTACACTCCAGTCGAACTGATGCAAAAAGCTACAGGCAACCCCTTAAGCATCGATCCGTTTATTAGCTACATCCGTCAAAAATATGGGGAAATTTATTGATACCAAATCCGGTTCTCATACCATCCATTGCTGCCCTCACCCCCAACCCCTCTCCCTTGGGCTACCGTGTATACACATCTGTGGGAAAACTTGGAGGCCCTGCATTAGATCCCCCCTAGCCCCCCCTTAAAAAGGGGGGGAGTTGCGGCGAGGTTCCCTCGCTGTGCAGCTTGCACCAAACAGGGGAAAGTTATCAAAGTCCCCCTTTTTAAGGGGGATTTAGGGGGATCTTAGTGTGAAACGGCAAATCGATAACTTATGTATACACGGTAGCTCCCTTGGGAGAGGGGAGCCGCTTACAGGTGTATGGTTTTAAAAATTGGCTCTGTGAGCGATGAGTAGACGACGAAAACAATGGCTTTTCTTCCCCTGCTCCCCCTGCATCCCCTGCTCCAGAACCACCCCAAATCTCAAAAACATACCCTTGAAAGGAGGGGAGCCGGAGTCGGGGCGAGGTCAAGACGGTTTTGAAAAAAGAACTGGGCAGATGGATTAGCCAAACCCAGACAGAGGGGCCTATTCGCAATCCTTTCATCCAAAATCCAAAATGGTATTAGGCAATAGATAAGCTGAAACTACTCCATGCCTTTTTGCTTGAATAACTCCATCAATTTATATTTCCGTCCGTGTGCATTGACTAATTCCTGCCGATATGCTGTCCACTGTGCTTCTTGCCCTAGTTGCAAATAGCCCGCTCGCACTTGCTTCAACCAATCAACTGCATCCTGATAGCGATCGGACTTCTTCCCATCCATCGTTGGTTCTGCTCGTCTCTTTCCCTCGGCAATCGCCCACTCCGGATGAGACTCGATCGCTGCTGTCATGACGCGACGAACCAGATGGGAATAATAAGAAGTGGTGGTCGATCGTACCGCTTCGATCGCATCTTCGATCGCTCCTTCGTGCAGGAAAATATCGACTTTGGCGGTTTCTGCTCCCCACGGGTAAGACTGGCGGAGGCTTTGCAATAGCTCAGATTTAAGAGATGGCCACCGCTGACCTGCTAACGCCTCAAGTTTGCGATATTCCTGAAACGAAGGTTGCTTTTGGAAAGCCACAATCCGAGCCTCGATCGCCGTTTGAGTATCCCCTAATCCTTCAGCTAGATCGCTCGTCCAACTGGCGAACTCAAAGGGGTTGTGGATCGGCTTGGCAGAGAAGGTAAAATCAAAGGGGTCGCGGGTCGATGGCACCGATAGAGAGAGTCCAGCTTTGGCGATCGCTAAGGCTTCTGTCACCTGTTGCTGTTCTCGCAACGCTTTGGCCAAGGCAAATGCTTCTGCTTGGGTAGTCATCAAGGCTTGGGCTTGGCGCATCGCCGTTTCGATTTGTCCCAAGCGCACCAGTTTGAGCAGGTACTCTGTCGTCTGGGATTCTGCCAGGGCTAAATTCAAATACTCCCGATCGCGCGACTGGCGATCGAGAATACGGAGTCGTACCAATGCTAGATCGTCAGCATACTCCGGTCTTTCCGCTTCCCACGCGCCATGAGTACCGATCTCGCCCTGGAGGACTCGTTGCAGTGGTGGATAGTGCCAGCCCTGCTCTAATGCCGTCAGGCTCATCTTAAAAGAACCGATGCTATCTTGCCATTCCTCGATCGTCTCCTGTAAGTGCGCTCGTTCGTCTGCGGTGAGGTCGTCGCTGAGGATGGCATTGCTCCACGCCTCGTTTAAGTAGCTCTCCACTTCGGCACTATCCAACCCGTAATCGGCCAACTCGTTCCACTCATCAGCACAGGCACTCGTAATTACTTCAAGAATGGCGATCGCACTCTGGCAATCTCCTCGATCGGTAAATTCTTGGGCTTTGTCAATTAAGTCTAGTAACTCTTCCGCGACCGAGACTTCTTCGTAGCCTTCTTCTGCCGAGTTGATGGCTGCTCGAATAATCTGCCGAACTTGTCGCCGAAAGGGAGCCGGATCGATGGCAGTCCGGCGAGTTTTTGGGGTTTTGGCTGGTGCTGGGGTAGGGAGGGTAAGGAGCGCGACTCGATCGTCAATCGTATCTATCAATTCCGGGTGTTCCTGCACTAGGTCTTGCACGAGGCGTTGGGTTTGCAGGTGGTCGAGGCGATCGAGCAATTGGGCGAGGCTGGGACGAACGGTAATGGCATCAGGCTGGCGAATACAGGTGAGAAGCGTGGCGACAATATGCTTGCACCAACCGTCGTAATTGTAGAGACAGCTACAGGAGGCAGCGGTAATTCCACCTGCATCAAACTGGAGGTTGACCCGATAAGGTCTGGCTTCACTGCCCTCGATCGCTGCCTGAATTCGATCGTCTCGCTGCACGATATCGAGGACGGCACCACTGTCATAGTAGGCTTGGCCGCGGCTGAAGGAATTGGCGTTGGCGTGATGCCGGATGGTGTCTTCGGTGATGGGAGGCAGCGGCATGGCAAAAAAGCTGAAAAATGATGATGAGAGCCAACATCAATTTTAACTAACGGGGGTTCGGGGAGCTATAAGTACCGCGCTTTCCATCTGGCCAGCGTTGGAAGTATGTCACAATTAGTCAGTACCCGATCGAAATAAAAGCGTGACCGCCGCTGCTAAAACCAGCCTAATTGAAGTCTTTTCCGCTATTCAAGGCGAAGGGCTAAACGTTGGCACTCGTCAAATCTTCATTCGATTTGCGATTTGCGATCTGCGCTGTCATTTTTGCGATAGTGCTCATACTTGGCACGCATCTCCTACCTGTCAGATCGAACAAACCCCCGGAGAACGCGATTTTGCTACTCATCGCAATCCAGTATCTCGATCTGAGTTGTTAGCGTGGGTAGAACGTCAAAACCTGCCCCGATTGCACGACAGTATCAGCCTCACTGGTGGGGAACCTTTACTGCAAGCCCCGTTTTTAAACGAATTTTTGCCTGTAGTGCGCCAGCTAACTGGCTTGCCGATCTATTTAGAAACTGGAGGTCATCGCCCAGAGTTATTGTCTAGGATTTTACCCCACCTAGATTTAGTCGGCATGGATATCAAATTGCCTAGCGTTAGTGGAGAAGAACGCTGGTCGGCCCATGCAGCCTGTTTGCAAAGTTGTTACGACGCACGAGTAGATATTTTTGTCAAAATAATTGTCAGCGATCGCACTGAGGTCGCCGAGTTAGAACGAGCGGCCCGATTAGTCGCCGCCGTCAGTCCTGCGATTCCCGTCTTTCTTCAACCCGTTACCCCGCTGGAGGGAGAGGGGGAGAGCTTCGACAAGCTCAGCTACCGGGGGAGAGGGGGAGAGAGGGAGCAGAAGGGAGAATTATTCACTCAACACTCAACACTCAACACTCAACACTTCCAACAGCACTCAACACTCAACACTCAACACTTAATACTTCCCCCTCCTCCCGATCGAGTTTTGGCATGGCAAGCTTTGATGAAGCGCGATCTTAAGCAGGTGCGAGTTATACCCCAAACTCACAAAATGATAAAGCAACTATAGCAATCCTAAATGAGTTGTAAACTTTCCGACTCCCCTCTCCCAAGCCTGGGAGAGGGGTTGGGGGTGAGGGCAGCAATGGATGGTATGAGAACCGGATTTGGTATTATTAGCTCAAACCTCTCTTCTCACTCAACACTCCACACTCCACACTTAACACTTCCAAAGCTTCTGCACTTCTCCAGACCATGAGAAATGTTATAAAATAGCGAGGTTGTTCAGCTTAATACGTCATTGAGCCAATCAATAGACATTCCCAAAATCGATACCTTAGCGCAAGAACTCGCAAATATCCAGCAAACAGGCGCTAAAAGGATTGCTCTGCTGGGTTCTCGTCACGTTCCGATTACCCATCAGCATTTAATTGAGATGATGAGCTATGCCCTGGTATTGGGGGGCAATCGGCTCATCACTTCAGGAGCCACTGGCACTAATTCGGCGGCGATTAAAGGCGCGATGAAAGCCGATCCCAATCTGCTAACAGTAATTTTGCCTCAAAGCCTCGATCGCCAACCTAGAGAATCTCAAGAGCAATTGCAACAGGTAATGCACTTAGTCGAAAATCCTGCCAACGATGGCTTGTCTCTGGCTGAAGCTAGCGCGACGTGCAATCAAGAGATTATATCTAGATGTCAGCAATTGATTTGTTTTGCGTTTCACGACAGCAATACTCTGATGCAAACTTGTCATGAGGCTGAAGAGCAACGGAAAGTAGTTACCTTGTTCTATTTCGATTAAGCCAAGGATCGGGAGGCAGGTTGAAGAAGATAAGAGGGCAAAGTTATTAATTCTTCGCCCTCTTCACTCTCTTCGCCCTCTCCTTGCATTCCTTGCTTTCAGCCCGCCGTATAGGCAGTATGCAACGCCCACCAAATCAGGAAGATAATACCTCCTAACACGAAGACAGATGAGATGGCGATCGCCTTGGGAGTATCTGCCCCTTTGAACTTCATGATTCCACGATCTAAGTCAGACATAGCAGTATTAGCTTAAATGGCCTCTGGCAAGAATTTAGAGATGTATTCATCACTAGGTTATCGTTCGAGCGAGCGATCGTCCACGATCGACAGAGTTAGTTAAGATTGTGGAGCAAGCATCTTATCGCCATCCGGCGTAGGCGGGCAAGATGCCCGTTCCACAAGAGATTACCCCATTATTTTTTAATTTCGATCGACGGACTGAATTTCAATGTTAAAGCCACCAAAAAAGGGATGGGACCCCGCACTTTGGGCTAGTTGGAAACCCTTTGGCATTGGGGAACAACACCCGAACAACTACTATGAAGGCTGGCGAGCCTTCTGGGAAAACTTAGACGAATTACCATATGCTTGGCGCATCCTCAACCAAGGAGTCTGCGATGGTTGCTCCTTGGGCACTAGCGGGATGCAAGATTGGACGCTACCAGGAGTCCACCTGTGCAACGTCAGAATGCGGCTGTTGCGCCTCAATACCATGCCAGCATTCGACTCGAAAATCTTAGTAGATCTCTCCCAGTTACAAGGAAAAACTAGCGGGGAATTACGAGATTTAGGGCGCATTCCCTACCCAATGGTGCGACGACGGGGCGAAGTCGGGTTTAGCCGAGTGAGTTGGGATGAAGCGATGGGATTAATCAGCGATCGCATTCGCCAATCTACTCCAGACCGACTCAGTTTTTACCTTACCAGCAGAGGGATACCTAACGAAACTTACTACGCCACTCAAAAGGCCGTTAGGGCGATGGGGACTAATTCGATCGATAATGCAGCCAGGATCTGTCACTCGCCCAGTACGACGGCTTTGAAAGAGACTTTAGGGGTGGCGGCTACTACCTGTTCTTACAAAGATTGGATCGGTAGCGATTTAGTAATTTTTATCGGTTCCAACGTCGCTAACAATCAACCCGTTACCGTTAAGTACCTTTACTACACCAAAAAAGCCGACACCAAGATAGTAGTAATTAACAGCTACCGCGAACCGGGGATGGAGCGTTACTGGGTACCTTTAATTCCCGAAAGCGCCCTATTTGGCACGAAATTTAGCGATCGCTTTTTCCTCGTCAACGTCGGCGGAGATATCGCTTTTATCAACGGTACTCTCAAACACATGATAGAGAACGATTGGCTCGATCGAGACTTCATCGCCAATTACACTGCTGGCTGGGAAGAATTAAAAACCTCCATAGCGGCTCAATCTTGGAAGGAATTAGAACGGCTCTCTGGAACTTCTCGCCAAGAAATGTACGACTTTGCCCGCATGGTAGGCAAAGCTAAAACTGCTGTCTTCGTTTGGAGTATGGGGATTACCCAGCACGAATGCGGCGAAGATAACGTCAGAGCGATCGTTAACTTGGCTTTAACTAAGGGATTTATCGGTCGAGAAGGTTGCGGTTTAATGCCGATTCGCGGTCATTCTGGCGTTCAGGGAGGGGCGGAAATGGGGGCATATGCCACCGCTTTTCCCGGCGGTAAACCCGTTACCTCCGAAAATGCGGCCCATCTCAGCGAGATTTGGGGTTTTGATGTCCCGACTGCTAAGGGTATGACGGCTACTGAAGCGATCGATGCCGCCCATAAAAGAGAGTTGGACGTGCTATTTTCGATCGGCGGCAATTTCTTAGAAGTCTTGCCCGATCCCGAATATGTGGAAGCAGCTTTGCAGCGAGTACCTTTGCGAGTCCACATGGATATCGTGCTTTCTAGCCAGATGTTGCTAGATCCAGCCGATACGGTTGTCATTCTACCCACCACTACGCGCTACGAAATTCCTGGCGGAGTTACTTCTACCAGCACCGAACGCCGAATCATTTTCAGTCCTGAAGTTCCTGGGCGACGAATTGGCGAGGCCCGGCCGGAATGGGAGGTGATGATGGAACTGGCGAGGCGCGTTGTCGGACCCCAATCTGGCACGTCTCTAGATTTTGACGGTACGTCAGCGATCCGGGAAGAGATTGCCAAAGTCGTTCCTTTTTACGATGGCATCCAATATTTTCACCAAGCTGGGGATCAGATCCAATACGGGGGAGCGCATTTGTGTCAGGATTGGAACTTTCCTACCCCAGATGGAAAGGCAAGTTTCTCAGTGGTATCTTTACCTCAAAGAGAGTTGCCAGTGGGAACTTTTTACCTGACAACCCGACGCGGCAAACAATTTAACAGCATGGTGCAGGAGAAAACCGACGCAATTACAGGGGCAGAACGAGAGGCGATTTTCATTAGTGCTGTCGATGCCGAAAATTTGGGGTTAACAGCAGGAGAATTAGTGGTGTTGAAAAATGAATTCGGCGAATATCGAGGACGGATCTACACCGCACCCGTCAAGCCAGGAAATTTGCAAATCCACTGGCCCGAAGGCAACGTGTTGTTAGATAAGAATAGGCGATCGCCCATTGCTGGCATTCCCGATTACAATGCTACAGTTCGCTTGGAAAGGGCATAGGGCATGGGGCATGGGGCATGGGGCATAGGGCATAGGGCATGAGAGCAAAAAACTAGCTATATAGTTTCTAATTTATAATTTAGATGACACCTGAAATTCAACAGCGAGTTCAACAATTAAGGCAAAAGCTCCAGGAAGCCAGCTATGCTTATTATGTCCTGGACAATCCGGTGATGGAGGATGCAGTTTACGATCGCCTCTACCGCGAACTGCAAGAACTCGAAACCCAATATCCAGAATTAGTCACCTCAGATAGTCCCACCCAACGTATAGGAGAAAGACCCGCCTCTCGATTTAACTCAGTGCGGCACAATATCCCCCTTTACAGCCTGGAAAATGCCTTTAACATTCAGGAGTTAGAGGATTGGGAACAGGGGTGGCAACGCCAGTTGAAGGGAGATGGGGAGATGGGGAGATGGGGAGATGGGGAGATGGGGAGAGAGGGAGACAAGGGAGATTGTTCTGATTCTCAACTCCGAACTCCGTTGGCGCAGCCTGCGCTCGGCGCATACTCCAAACTCCGAACTCTATATGTCTGCGAATTAAAAATTGATGGTTCGGCGATCGCTCTAACTTACGAAAATGGCACTCTAGTAAGGGGGGCGACGCGAGGCGATGGCGTTACTGGGGAAGATATTACCCAAAACGTGCGGACGATTCGGGCTATTCCTTTGCGATTGCATCTGGAAAATCCGCCACCACTGGTAGAAGTGCGCGGGGAAGCCTTTTTACCTTTGGATGTATTCTCCCAAATCAACCAAGAGCGATCGCAAGCTGGAGAACAATTATTTGCTAATCCTCGTAATGCGGCAGCAGGAACTCTCAGACAGCTAGATTCTCGGATCGTCGCTCAAAGGCGGCTAGATTTCTTTGCTTATACTTTGCACGTTCCCGGTAAGGAAGATATCGAAGTAGCGAAAACTCAGTGGGAATCGCTAGAAGTGCTACAAAGTTTTGGTTTTCGAGTCAATCCCAATCGCAAACGCTGCCAATCTTTGCAAGAAGTTGAGGAATATTATGACGATTGGAATACAGGACGGCTGAATTTGCCCTACATGACAGATGGGGTGGTAGTTAAAATCGATTCTTTGGCACTTCAGCAACAACTGGGCTTTACTCAAAAATTTCCCCGCTGGGCGGTGGCGTTGAAATATCCGGCGGAAGAAGCCCCTACAAGAGTCGAACATATTTCCGTCAATGTCGGCAGAACTGGGGCCCTTACTCCCCTAGCACACTTACAACCCGTGCAGTTAGCTGGAACTACTGTGCAAAGAGCAACGTTGCATAATAGCGATCGCATTGCCCAATTAGATATCCGCATTGGCGATACCGTCATCGTCCGCAAAGCCGGAGAAATTATTCCCGAAGTAGTGCGGGTGTTGCCAGAGTTACGCCCCGCTAAGGCTCAAAGTTTTCAAATGCCCAGCCATTGCCCGGTTTGCCAGCAACCCGTCGTCAAACCTGCGGGCGAGGCCGTAACCCGCTGCATCAATGCTTCTTGTCCGGCAATTTTGAAAGCGGCCCTGGTACATTGGTCCGGCCGCGATGCCTTAGATATCAACGGTATGGGAGAAAAGTTAGTAGAACAGTTGGTAGATAAAGGAGTAGTAACTTCTGTTGCAACTTTGTACGATTTAACTATCGATCGATTATTAACTTTAGAACGCTTCGGGCAGAAGTCAGCCCAAAAATTAGTAGATGCGATCGCTCAGTCTAAAAATCAACCTTGGGCCAGAGTATTGTATGGCTTAGGTATCCGCCACGTCGGTAGCGTCAACGCTCAAACTTTAACTGAAGCGTTTCCTAGTGTCGATCGGTTAGCTAATGCCTCACCTGCTGAAATAGAATCTGTGTATGGCATCGGCGCGGAAATTGCCCAAGCGATCGCTCGCTGGTTTCAAGTTCCCAGCAATCAGGATTTAATTTCTCGTCTGCAAGCGGCTGGGCTGCAACTAGCGGATCTCACACCTGTAGACAAACAAAGTGCCATTTCCTCAGCCGATTCTCCCCTCAAAGGTAAAACCTTTGTCGTTACTGGCACGCTACCGACATTGAAACGCGACGAAGCGAAAGCTCTAATTCAACAAGCTGGTGGTAAAGTCACTGATTCAGTCAGTGCCAAAACTGACTATTTAGTAGTAGGTGCAGATGCTGGTTCCAAGCTCAAAAAAGCTGAATCTCTAGGCGTTACTCAGCTTTCAGAAAACGAACTTTTAGCATTAATCAAACAAATTGCTGTATCCGCCCCTGAAACAACAACAGGCGCTCGACCGCTACCGTAAGTCCGAAAGAAACTTAATTCAGCCATAACCACCCCAACATTTAGCAGAGGTTGAATTAATCCATCAACCACCCAAATAGTTGCTCTACGGTTAGTTCTACAGCGATCGCAAAGTTTGGTACTGGCAAAACCAACTGCGGTTCGTCAAAAAAATCTGGGGTGCTATTCGGACGATAGACAAATACACCGGATTCTTCAGGATCGATCGACCAGCCCATTTCTGTGCCGTGTTTCAGGCAGTGTAAAATGTTGCGCGTGACCTTAGTTTGGCTTTGGTCGGGGGATAAAATTTCAATTACCCAATCGGGATAAAGATTGAAGACATTAGCAATCCGGCCGTTCTCTTGGCGAGGAATTCGCTCGGACTTGAATACGCTAATATCTGGAACTATAGAACGCCCGCCAAAATTACAGCGCAATTCTGGAAAAGCACGAGCAATTTTTAGAGGTTTTAAAGTACCGTCAATTCCTTGAGTCAAGTCGCGCTGTATAGTGCTGTGTTCCCCTTGAGGCATGGGCTTTTGGATAATTTGACCGTCAATATATTCACTAGCAGGCTGAGTTTCTGGTAATTGTAAGAATTCCTTTAGAGTTAACGATCGATCGCTTAACTGAACCATAGAACTTAGCTTGGTTAACTAGTCTCAATTTTATTCTAAACTTACGCAGCTACACCAATAGAGAGTTTGCGTAAGTTCTGTTAGCATGACTAAAACTTCCTTTTTAGCGTATTTTTAGATAAAATAGCTTCGAGAGATAGATTTACTCCAGCTTTCCCCACAAGGATTTCATCTCAGCTAAACTAACCTTCGATCGCCATTATTTTTGTTCCCTTATTCAAACAACACTATGGTCGCTAACAAAGCTGATAGTCTTTTAGGTAATTACGCTCCAGATTTTGAATTACCAGGAGTAGACGGTCAAGTACATCACCTCGCCCGTTACTTAGAACAGTATCAGGCAGTTGGGGTCCTATTCATGTGCAATCACTGTCCTTACGTGCGAGCTTATTTAGAGCGACTCAAACAGATCCAAACCGATTTTGCCGATCGAGGATTTACGCTAATCGGAATCAATTCTAACGATCCCAATAAGTTTCCTGAAGACAGTTTTGAGAACATGAAAGCTTTTACCGCTGAGATGGGACTGAATTTTCCCTACTTATGGGATAGCAACCAAGATGTCGCTCGTGCTTTCGAGGCGCAGAAAACTCCAGAAGTCTTTCTGTTAGATTCGAGTGGCATTGTCCATTATTGCGGCGCGATCGATGACAACACTCAACAACCAGAAGCGGTGAAAGTCAATTATTTGCGGGATGCGATCGCTGCTGTTCTCCAACAGGAAACAGTTGCCACCACCTCAGCCCCAGCGATCGGGTGTACCGTCAAGTGGCGCAACTAAAAGTGTGAAGTGTTGAGTGTGAAGTGGTAGAGATGCGAGATCTCGCGTCTCTACAAGAATCTTCTGTCTTTAGTTTTTGGCTACTACTCCCTTCCCGCCAGAAGACTATGGAACTAGATTGTAGATATGTTGAATTGTGTTCTCAATTTGAATTGGAGTCTGCAATTGCTGCGTTTCAAAAAAGTTTTCAATTCGGATTTTAACTTGTTCAATGGCTGTGCCAATTGGCAAGTGATGCTAAGTCAGTATCCCTTAGCGACGCTCTAGAAAAGCTATATAACGCGAAAATCCTATCTGGTAAACGTTATAGACGTTGCGAACGACGTAAGAGTACCGTTAGAGCGTGGGGCTTTCGCTCGCAAGCTAAAAAATAGAAAGAACCGACACCTTGCCGGTTCTCGAACGCATGAAAACTTCATCTTTTGATGATACAACTTGCTGGGCAAAAAATTTGTCAAATAGTTGGATAAAAAGCGATGAATTATGTAAATAAATGTTAACCGATCGACTTTTCCAACTATATTAGATATCTCCGATTCTCATTCCACCCATTGCTGCCCTCACCCCGCAGGCGGGGTGAGGGCAAACAACTTTTGCTAAGCGGATTTGGGATTACTTCAAAATCGATTGCCAGCAGCTAGGTTTATTTTTCTCTGGGAATTTGACCGCTAGGTGGAGTGTTGTCTTTGAACGATGCCAGCCATTCTCGTAGTTGTTCGGCAGCAATATCGCGGCTACCCAATCCAAAGGCCAGGGCTATAGCCACGGCGATCGAACCCAACAGCAAGCCAAAAGCTAGGTTGACGATGTTGCTGGCAATGCCCATCTGTTGCAGGGCCATCGCTAAGACAAAAGCAATAATCGCAATCCGGGCAGTTTGAGCCAGAATGCGCGATTGACGAGTGCCAGAACTGACGATCAGACTGAAAGCTAGATTAGCTAGATATAGCCCGATCGCAAATACCACTAACCCACCGAGGACGCGACCTAAAACTACCACAATCCCGGTAATTAGATTGGTGAGAGCCGGAATTTGTAAAACATTGGTAGCTGCTACCGTGGCAAACAGCATAATCGCCACTAGCACCACTATCCCAGCAATTTCTGAAGGGGTGCGAGTAGTAACTGGCGATGTCTGTAAAACCGTAGATGTTTCGGGCGTTTGAATGACAGTTGGCTCTTCCCAAGGCGAAGGTTCGGGGGCCGTTCTGGGCCTGGGGGGTGGAGGTGGTGGTACGGGTCGTCCCGCCGGAGGTGTCGCCGCCCGTCTGGGGGTGGGCAAGCCCAACCAAGATAAGATGTTGTTGAAGCCCAACCCCGTCAGGATCTCGGTCAGCAAATTCGAGACAAATCGCCCGACAAAGAAAGCGATCGCTAAAATCAAAGCCGCTGTCAAAACTAAGGGAATGGTTTCGAGAATTCGAGCTAGCATCGATCGAGCAGGAGCCGAGATCGTCTCGATTCTCAAAGCATCTAGGGCAGCAATCGCGGTCGGAATTAGGATCGACGCATAGACAATAGTGCCCAACAACGCAGACAGATTTTGCCCTCCAGTTTCTTGAGAGATGCCTAACCTTGTGCCCGCGCGATCGACACCGACTGCTGCTAACAAGTTGGTGACTACCCGCCGTACCACCTGAGCCACAAACCAACCAACTACGCCAATTAAAACGGCATTCAAAATATTGGGCAGCGCACCCAGAATTTGACCGACCAGATTGTTAATCGGACCGAGGGCTTGCCTGAGTTCTAAGGCATCTAGAATCGGAGGCAAAAACAGCAAAAAGACGAACCAGTAAAGAGCGTTAGCGATGGTTTCGCTCAAAGACAACTGGCCCGGACCTGATGGTTCCCCGCCCTGCTGGTTCAAACGCTCGTCGAACCGGACTGTCTGCAACCCGCGCGTTACTAGCAACTTGACTACAGTAGCTACTAGCCAAGCTACTCCTCCCAAAATCAGCGCTCCAGCTAACTTAGGCAAAAAGCCCAAAACTTGAGTGAGCAAATTATTGAGGGGTTGAGAAACCAGCGTCAGCTTCAGCAGATCGAAAATTGCCACCAAGGTCAAGAGCATGACGACCCAGAAAACCAAGCCAGAGGCTAATTTCTCTACGGGTGGCAACTCCGTACTACCAGAGCGACCTGTAATCCAGTTGCCGATCTGGTTATCCAGCCTAGTGCGCTTCAGCAGACTGCTGGTGATGTTCGCCGCTATCAGCGCCACGATCCAACCAACGAGCAAAATCAGAATGGCGTAGATCAGATTGGCCACCGACAGATCGATCTGAAACCCAAACAAACTGGTGGTCTGTGCCAAAACGAGCGATCGCGGCACGGTTTCAGGAAAATTTTGTGCAATCATTGTTAACAAATCCTCTTGGGACTCTAAAAGGAACGGGACGGCGATTTGCTTTTTACCAAAAAATTACTCGCGCCCCCTGAGAAACAGCCGTTCTTATCTCCTCGATACTTTAGTTAACTCTGACAAACTCTTAAATTCTGACAAATTCTAAACTGAAACTATATTAGAGGTGAATGGACGTTTTTTTTGTTTGTAAATAATTGATTAATGATTATTTATTAATCTCACTAGGAAATAAAAAATCGTTAGATTCTGAGATATTCTGAACTCCTGAACTTCTGAACTGCTTCATCCATGTCCCTGCAAAAATTTGAACAATCGATTCAAATCGATGCCAGCGCCAGCATCGTCGAGCAATGCCTCACCGATCGCATCTTGATGCACCGCTGGCTGAACCCAATGCTGTTATGCGAGCCTGTAGGCGAGTGGAGTACAGATATTGGCAGCAAGAGTCGGTTTTTGATTAAACTTCCCCTCTGGCCGCCAACGCTCGATAGCGTCGTGGTAGAAAGACAGCCAGGGCTAGTCGTTTGGCAGTTTACCGGATTTTTTCACGGGCGCGATCGCTGGGAGTGTCAACCCCATCCCCAAGGTACGCTCTTGCTCAACCGCTTTGAATTCCAGATTCCTAACCCGCTAGTACGCTGGGGATTTAACGCATTTGCTAGTAAGCTGACTCAGCAAGATATGCAGGCTCAACTCCAACGGCTCAAAAAAGTTGCAGAGGGGGTGATGGGGTGAGGGGGTGATGGGGTGATGGGGTGATGGGGTGATGGGGTGATGGGGTGATGGGGTGATGGGGAGACAAGGGAGACAAGGGGGAATTTCTTAACTCAACACTCAACACTCCACACTTAACACTTCCTACAACACTCCACACTTAACACTTCCAAAGCTTCTGAACTCCTAATTTCTCATTTCCTCAATTAACTGGCGAATCATGCTGGCATCTGGGGCATTGGGAACCTCAGTGAGATATCTTTCTAAATCTTGAGATGCTGCTGGCCACCTATTGAGTTGGTAATATAGCAAACCGCGATCGCGCAATTCTGTCATTGCCCCTGGAAATAAAAGTAAAATCCGCTCGACGGCTGCTAAAGCTTTGGATAAATAGCGATCTTTGAGATAAATCATCTTCAGATTAGTCAGCATTCTGGTTAAAAAACGCCGATTGCCAATGGGAGCGATAAACTCTGGTGGTAACTCTGGTATTGGCTGCTGGTAAATTCGCATTAATAATTCTTGACAGTCTTCCTCAAAGAGAATTTCTCCCCCATTAAAAGCATCAATAAAGAAGCCTACATCTTCAAATTGCGGGCGAATTAGAAAATGACCAGGTAAATTAATCCCCACCATGGGAATCTCCAATCGCTTGGCGATTTCTAAATAAACTAGAGATAGAGTAATAGGGATACCAGTACGGCGATCGATTACCTGATTCAAAAAGCTGTTGCGCGGATCGTAGTAATCGGCTTTATTGCCAGTAAACCCCAAATCTTGATAGAGGTATTTATTAATGCTTTGAATTATTCGCAAAGGATAGCGCTCGACTGGTAGCAACTCTTCTACTTCACCGGCCATGGTATCTAGAGCGTTAATGTATTCATCTGGATCGAAATCTGGATATTCTTCTTGGGCAATATATAAAGCTGCCCTGGCTAGATCGATTTGCTCCTCTGGTCGATCGATCTCTCGATCGAAATACTGTCGTGCTAAGGGTAATTCCATGGCGATCGCTTATAGTTAATCAGCGAAATTAATGCCTCGTATTATTGACGAAACTTGCTTTTGCTGCTAATAGTCAAAGAAGTATAAAAAAGGCTAATAATTATTTAATTAACCATCTGTTAACCTCTTCTTAATCATAGTCTTAATCCATCCTTTACGCTAAAGTGTTAAACTACGATTCGGTTGAAAGTGAAAAACTAAAAATCTCATGATTTTGCAAAACCTACGTCCGATCCATCTAGCTTCTGTAGTTGCTATTGCCTTGGTTACTAGCTCTTGCGGTGGCAACCAAGCGTCTAATCCCGGCGGACAAGCTGGAACTGGGAGTAATGGCGGCACTGGCAATGCTTCTAGTCTATCTGGCAACGTCACCATTGATGGTTCTAGCACGGTCTTTCCGATCTCAGAAATAATGGCCGAAGAATTCAGAAAGACTAATTCAGGCGTTGACGTAGCAGTAGGTGAATCTGGTACTGGTGGTGGCTTTAAAAAGTTCTGTGCGGGAGAAATCAGTCTCACGGGAGCTTCTCGTCCGATCAAACCTGAAGAAATTGAAGCCTGTAAAAAAGGCAACGTCGAATACATTGAAATTCCCATTGCTTACGATGCTTTAACAGTCGTCGCCAACCCCCAAAATGAAGCAGCTAAGTGTATGAAGGTGGCCGATTTGAAAAAAGTTTGGGAACCAGCCGCCCAGGGGAAAATCACTAACTGGAACCAAATAAATCCTGCTTTCCCAGATTTAAAATTGAGCCTGTACGGACCGGGAACAGATTCGGGGACCTTTGATTACTTCACAGAAGAAATTGTGGGCAAAGCGAAAGAGAGTCGCAGCGACTATACCGGTAGCGAAGATGACAATACTCTAGTTCAAGGAGTTGCTGGCGATCGAGGCGGATTGGGCTACTTTGGCTACGCTTATTATGAAGCCAATAAAGAGCAGCTTAAAGCCGTAGAAATCGACAATGGCAAAGGCTGCGTTGCTCCGTCTGCGGAAACAGTATTAGCTGGAACTTACAATCCGCTGTCTCGACCGATCTTTGTCTACGCCAGCAAAAAGGATCTCGCACGTCCAGAAGTGAAAGCTTTTGTAGACTTTGCGATCGCTAGCAACAATAAAAAACTGATTACCGAGGCTGGCTACGTACCCCTACCAGACGAACTGAGTGCCGCCGTTCAGAAACGCTATGACAGCGGACAAGCAGGTTCTATGTACGAGGGCGCTCCCAAAGGTTCGACGCTCAAAGATCTGCTAGCCAAATCGAAGTAAGAAGTACGGGCAAGCATCCTGCTTGCCCAGTGCCAACTAGGCACTCGCTCTCCCCTAGCCCCTTAAAATCAGGAGAATAAGCTTGAAATCCTCCTAAAGAAAGATTTAAAAAAGCGAAAATAGATTCAAAATCTTCCTTTGGGGCGATGAAAAGCATCTCCAAGCAGCTAGCTTATCCCAAGGAAATTCCGAGGCGTTCTCAGAATTCTGAATGATGGAGTATCTAGGTACAATGTATATATGAGTACTAATTTAGGAATTAGCGATCGCGACGGCACGAACCTCTGGCAGCCCAAGCGGGGGTTGAATGAGTGGGTAGAAAAAGGGGTAAAGGGATTATTTGCTTTATTTGCCTTAGTTTCGATCGCTACTACTGTTGGCATCGTTCTCAGCCTCACTTACGAAACCATAGCATTTTTTAGTAAAGTACCGATTTGGCGGTTTTTGGGCGAAACCCAGTGGTCCCCAACCTTCAACAACCCCCAATTTGGGATTATCGTGCTGATCTGCGGCACTTTTTTGACCTCGTTGATTGCGACTGTAGTGGCTTTGCCGATTGGCTTGCTAGCAGCAATCTGCTTGAGCGAATACGCCCCAGAAAAGATGCGGCGAGTTATCAAACCAGCCTTAGAAATCCTCGCTGGCGTGCCCACAGTTGTATATGGTTACTTTGCCCTCCTCTTTGTTACTCCTATACTCAAAACTTTTCTGCCCGTAGAAATATTTAACGCCTTGAGTGCAGGCTTGGTCATGGGAATAGCCATTCTTCCTTTAGTGGCATCTTTAAGCGAAGATGCGATTTATGCCGTCCCCAATTCTTTAAGGCAAGGGGCTTATGCTTTAGGAGCTACCAAACGGGAAACGATCGTTTCGGTAGTTTTACCCTCTGCCCTATCTGGAATTGCCGCTTCCTTCATCTTGGCCATTTCCCGCGCCATTGGCGAAACCATGATCGTCACCATTGCCGCCGGACAAACCCCCCGACTAACGCTCAATCCTTTCGCCAACCTGCAAACGATGACCGCTTACATTGTTCAGGTTAGTAAGGGAGATACCCCAGCAGGCTCCCTAGTCTACCAGACCATTTTTGCTGTTGGTATGACTCTGTTCGTAATGACCTTAGCGCTGAATATCTTTAGCTTTTGGTTCGTGCGGCGTTTCCGCCAAAAATACGAGTAAACAAGTCAAAAGTCAAAAGTCAAAAATAAAATTCTATTAGCAGATCGGCTAATTGCAATCATTTAGTTACTATCTAAGATGAGTACATCAAGACCGATAGCAGATCTCGATTCACCCTCCGAGTCAAACTTTAATGTGGCATTACCCAGCCGCCACGGTTTGGACAAAATATTTGAAGTCGCAAGTTGGGTAGCGACATTTGTGGGGTTAATCGTTCTGGCAGCTTTATTAATCGATACCGTAGTCGATTCCCTTCCGCGGTTAAGCTGGGGGTTTATTACCAACTTTCCCTCTACCAGAGCCGTAGCCGCAGGAGTTTTACCCGCTTTAGTCGGCACGCTGTGGCTACTGGTATTGACAACTTTAGTTGCCTTTCCTTTAGGGGTAGGTGCGGGAATATATCTAGAAGAATATGCCCCCGATAACTTATTCACTAGAGCCATAGAAATTAATATTTCTAACTTGGCCGCCGTGCCTTCGATTATCTATGGCTTGCTCGGCCTGCAAGTATTCGTTCGCTGGCTGCTCCCGGTAACTGGAGGCCGCAGCATCTTGGCTGGGGCGCTAACTCTGGCCTTACTGGTATTGCCGATTATTATCATTACTACTCGCGAAAGCTTGCGAGCGATTCCAGGAAGTTTGCGTCAAGCTGGTTTTGCCTTGGGCGCTACCCGCTGGCAAGTAATTCGAGAACATATCTTTCCCTTAGCTCTGCCAGGAATTCTCACCGGAACCATTCTGGCAATCTCGCGAGCAATTGGCGAAACAGCCCCTCTGATCGTAGTCGGTGCAGCCACTTTTATTACATTTTTGCCGACGAACCTGCAAAGCAAATTTACCGCCTTGCCGATTCAAATTTTTAACTGGGTTTCTCGTCCTGTCGTTGCCAATCCAGACAAAAACTTTCAATTCAACGCCGCAGCGGGAATTGTGGTGCTGATGGTAGTGCTGCTAGGGATGAACTCAATCGCCATATTTTTACGCAACAAGTTCCAGAAAGGCCGAGCTTAATTCTCAAAACATTAACACCCCAGGTAAACCATGAAATCTGATTTCATCCAGGAGTCTAATTTTTCTGCCATGCCAACCTCAGAAGCCATTTTAGAAGCGGAAAAAGTCACAGTTCACTATGGCTCCTTTATGGCATTGCGGGAGACATATATCAATATCCCCAAAAACCAAATTACTGCCTTTATCGGTCCTTCTGGATGCGGTAAAAGTACCTTGCTTAGATGCTTTAACCGCATGAACGATTTGATTCCTGGGGCCAAGGTGGGAGGAAAAATCAGGTTTCATGGGGAAAATCTCCACGATCGCAAATTCGATAAAAGAATTGAAGAAATCCGCCGCCGGATCGGGATGGTGTTTCAAAAACCCAATCCTTTTTCTAAAACCATCTATGAAAATATCGCCTTTGGAGCCAGAATCAACGGCTATCGCGGCGATATGGACGAGTTAGTCGAACGCTCTCTCAGGCAAGCAGCCTTGTGGGATGAAGCTAAAGACAAACTCAAGCAAAGCGGCTTATCTCTCTCTGGGGGACAGCAACAACGGCTGTGTATTGCCAGAGCAATCGCAGTTCAGCCAGAAGTGATTTTAATGGACGAACCTTGCTCGGCTCTAGATCCGATCTCGACATTGCGGATCGAAGAATTGCTGCACGAACTCGAAGAACGATACACCATCATCATCGTCACTCACAATATGCAGCAAGCATCGCGGGTGTCGGATATGACGGCCTTTTTCAACGTTAAAGCCACCGAAAGCGGACAGCGCCAGGGCTATTTGGCCGAGTACGATCGCACCGAAGTCATCTTCCAAAACCCCAAGGAGCAAGTCACGCAAGAGTATGTCAGCGGTCGTTTCGGGTAATTCATAATTCATAATTTATAATTCATAATTCAGTTTGGTAGCCATCCAGGATACGATCGAATCTAGACTCAAATAGATACGTCGTCGCTTAAATTGGACTCATGAAGCAATTATTCTCACGTCTGCTAGCTCTGGTATTGGTGGTATCGATCGCCTTGACAGGCTGTTCTGGTAATAGCGCCACCGGATTTGTTGGCAATTACCGCCAAGACACCGCAACCTTATTGCAAAGCTTGAGAACTGCCATTGAATTACCTCAAGATTCCCCGGACAGAATGGCTGCTCAAACTAAAGCGCGTCAGAGCATCAGCGACTTTGCTGCTCGCTATCGCCGAGACAAATCTTTAACGAAGCTGCCCTCGTTCACCACCATGCGGACGGCTTTGAATTCTCTAGCAGCGCATTATAATTCCTACCCCAATCGGCCCTTACCCCAAAAACTTAAGGATCGCTTAACCCTAGAGTTCAACCAGGTAGAGTCAGCTTTAAATCGGGGATCTTAAGCCAATCGGGCGATCCATACCACGCATACCATGGGTAGGGGACGGTCGCTGAAGTTTTGCCGGAAGGGCGACAAAACCGCGACCTCCGCAATGCATTCATTGGTGTCAAGTTAAGGCTAGAGCCGTTGCTGGGCCTCGGTCTTCAGCATCAACCGCCAGGGGTTCAAAACCCCACAGCTTAAGCGCAAGTCCATTGAAATGGACTGAGGAATTAAATTTCGTACAGGTCACTGAGTCCTCTTTAGAGGACTTTAGCTGTGAGGCAGGGGTTTTCAACCCCTGACTGATGAAGTTTGTAATCGTTAAATTGACGTGCATGAATGCATTGCGCCCCTACTAAATGCGACCTCTCTACGTAAATACCGATCTAGTAGAAGGAAAGCGATATTTGTCCCGCTCTTTGGGGAAAACTATTAATAGTTAGCAGGCGAGAGTGGCAAGTAAGATCGAATTCAGTCAAACAGCCGCGCCATAATCAATAGTGCCGAAGTCCTACGGAGGACCTGACGGTACGCGGAGCGCGTTAGCGCCAATACTCGATCCGCGAGCGAGACGCTCGACCTACGTATTATGACTAATGGACATCTCCAGAAATTAAAATCGAGTGCAAGCAGGATGCCTACTTCACAAAAATTGTTGGAGACATCTAATGGATTCGATCTAAAGCGGTAATGGCGGTCTGTTGCTCCTCAACTCCCCTGCGCCAGCGCTGTTTTCTGCCATCGCCACTCTGTAGCTATCGCTGAAAGCCGATTTCTCAACCTTTGAAATTCTGAAATAATGGAGCTTTTATTGTCTAATCGACATTGGCCTCTCCGCCTGGGAGTATCAATTTTGACTAGTAGTGCCTTGCTCGGTCAGTCTTTGATGACTCAGCCCGCACTCGCCCAAACAGCAGCTTACTGTCAATTTACCAAAGACACGATCTTGGAAAAACAAAGCCTGCTGAAGGGTTCTTTAAAAGGTGAATCAGATAACAGAGAAAAATATAAAAAGCTAGTTAGAAAACACGCTGAATTCTTACAAAAGTGCCGCGCTCGCACTTGGCCTAACAATCAGGCAATTTGGTTGCGCCTGTACGCTTGCGATCTGCGGCCGGGAGCGATCGATGAAATTCTCGATCGCATCGTCAACCGAGGCTACAATCAAGTTTACGTCGAAGTTCTGGGCGACAGTCAAGTCTTGATTCCCGCAGCAGAAAATAATACTCCCTGGCCTTCCACGTTACGCTCTCCGGGGGATGAAACTGCCGATTTGCTAGCTCAAGCCATCCAAAAAGGACGGGAACGAGGGCTGAAAGTCTATGCTTGGATGTTTGCCATGAACTTTGGCTATACCTACTCCCTGCGTCCAGATAGGCGAGGGGTATTGGCCCGCAATGGCAGGGGCGAAAACGCATTAATCTCTTCAGCGGAAGGCTATCAGGCATTTGTCGATCCCTACAACCAAACCGCCAAAACCGACTACTATAAGCTCGTGCAAGCGGTAGTGCGGCGACGGCCGGATGGAGTTTTGTTCGACTACATCCGCTACCCCAGGAGAGAAGGAGGTAAGTCGGTAGCCAGCAAAGTTCAAGATTTGTGGATTTACGGGAGTGCTTCTCAACAAGCATTAATCGGTCGCGCCCTCAACTCTAAAGGCCGCGAACTGATCCGGCGATTTATCAGCCGAGGATATATCACTGCTGGCGATATCCAACAGCTAGATCGATACTACCTTAAAGAAGGGCCTCCCCTGTGGCAAGGACGCACCCCATCGCCAACCGAAATGCAATTGACGCTCGAACAGCGGCGATTTCTGCTCAATTGGGAATTGTGGCAGTTTAGCGTCGCCCATGCGGCTCAAGGGATTATCGACTTTTTAAACCTAGCTGCCTATCCCGCCCGGAAACAAGGAATCAGAACCGGAGCCGTATTCTTTCCCGATGGCAACCGCCCGGTCGGGCAGACTGGTTACGATACCAGATTGCAACCTTGGGATCGATTCCCTAAAGATATGGAGTGGCATCCCATGCTCTATGCCGTTTGCAGCAACGTCAGTTGCATCCAAAATCAACTCAAGCGGGTATTAGGGCGAGCCTCGCAAAAAACTGTAGTGTCGCCAGTTCTGGCAGGTGTTTGGGGCAGAGATTGGAACGGTCGTCCGTCGCTAGAATTGCAGATGGCGGGCATTCGTCAGGTATCGCCTCAAGTTAAATCGATCAGCCATTTTGCCTTCTCTTGGCAAGAGCCAACGCTGACCAGAGAGCGTCAAAGCTGTCGCCGTTAAATTTTGAGGGATTTGAGGAGCTTTTTGACCAAAACAGTTGTCAAGAAAGCAGTTCGCAATTCGCAATTAAATGCAAATTGCTTTGACCCTCACCCTCAACCCCTTGTGTCGATCGAGGCAGCATCGAGACGTGAATCTATCAGAAGAAGTTCCCCCTGGGGGGAAATTTCCCTCTGAGGTATGAGGAAGATCGACTTTAAGAAAGAAGCGATCGCCCTCAGCATTGGCAATAATCGTAATCGTGAAGGGTGGTGAAAGATAAGACTAAATCGTTTGACCTCAAAGAGGGGAAAAGAGGGGAAACTTATGTTTAACGCTGGTGAATGGGTACAGAATCCGAAAACAGGAACAATTGGTAAAGTCATCGGGTACGGACACCGAATCTTGAGTGGGGGCTACACGACTACTCTAAAAGTTTTAGTCGATCGCGCTCTCTCTTCTGGTAAGCGAGAAGTTGTCGAAGAAGATTTACATTCAGATTGGGTGAGGTGGTTAGCACCCTAACGCCCGCTCTCTTTAAGAACTGGATTTGGTATTAGCCCCCGCAGGCAGACGATAGTTTGTCTAGATGCGTTTACCCTGCGGGAAGCCGCTGCGCGTCTGCACCTGCCACTTCTTTGCCAGATTGCAACCAAATGCCATATTCAATGCCTTCGATTACGGCTTGATAAGAAGCTTCCAAGATGTTGCTGCAAACACCTACCGTCGTCCAGCGGCGCACGCCGTTACTCGACTCAATTAAAACGCGAGTTTTCGCCGACGTACCATCCCCACTATCGAGAATCCGCACCTTGTAATCGGTTAATTGAAACAGGGCAATTTCTGGGTAGAAGTTGACTAAAGCTTTGCGGAGAGCGGCATCCAGTGCCGAAACCGGCCCGTTACCCTCAGCGGACTCTAAAATATCTTGACCGTTAACAGCCACTTTTACAGTAGCTAGGCAATTTCTGTATGGCAGGGCGGGGTTGGGCAGCATCTCGCAGTGAACCGACCAACCTTTGATTTCAAAGAAATGTTGGCGCTGTCCTAAAACCGATCGCATTAATAAGTCAAAGCTGGCTTCAGCAGCTTCAAATTGATAGCCTTGATGTTCCAGTTCTTTGAGGCGCAGAAGGATCTGCCGACAAGTGGGATCTTGTTTGTCGAGATCGATGCCAAAACTGCGGGCTTTAATCAGAATGTTGCTCAAACCAGATTGCTCGGAAATCACGATCCGCCGCTGATTGCCGACTAATTCTGGGGCAATATGTTCGTAAGTAAGAGGGTTGCGTTCTACTGCCGAGACGTGAATGCCACCTTTATGAGCGAAAGCCGAGCGCCCCACAAACGGCGCGTGGTCGTCAGGAGCCAGATTCACAACTTCGCTAATCGCCCGACTAGCTTCTGTTAGGTGCATCAGTCGGTCATCTGCAATGCAACTGTAGCCCAGTTTGATTTGCAAGTTAGGAATTACAGAACAAAGGTTAGCATTACCGCAGCGTTCGCCATAACCGTTGATCGTGCCTTGCACCATTTGCGCCCCTGCCATCACGGCCGCTAGAGCGTTGGCAACTGCCATTTCCGCATCGTTGTGCGTGTGAATCCCCAATTTTGTAGAGACGTTGCATGCAACGTCTCTACAGGGCCCCTGGTTCCCACCTTTGACGAACTCCGCCACATCACCGACGATCGCGCTAACTTCGTGAGGGAGAGTGCCGCCGTTGGTATCGCAGAGAACCAGCCATTCCGCACCGGAAGCGATCGCAGTTTCTAAAGTTTTGAGGGCATAATCTGGGTTCTGCTTGTAGCCGTCAAACCAATGTTCGGCATCGTATATTACTCGTCGTCCTTGGCTGCGGAGGTAGGCGATCGTATCTTGAATCATCGCCAAATTTTCTTCCAGGCTGGTCTTTAAACCCTCAATTACGTGCAAATCCCAAGATTTACCAAAAATCGTCACCCAGCGGGTTCCTGCCGCCAGAATCGCTTGCAGCATCGAATCTTCTGCCGCTGCTATACCCGGACGGCGAGTGGAGCAAAACGCCACTACCTCAGCTTGAGTGAGGGGTTCTTCTTGCAGTTGCCAGAAAAATTGCACGTCTTTAGGATTCGCTCCCGGCCAGCCGCCTTCGATAAACGGAATGCCCAATCTGTCGAGTTCTCTGGCAATTCGCAGTTTATCTTCTAGAGATAGGGACAATCCTTCCCGTTGAGCGCCATCTCGTAAGGTGGTGTCGTAGATCCAAATCTGATTAGTGCGATCGCAAGTCATAGTTTTGCCAGAGAACGTTACTCTTAATGCTGGTAATTTTAAGTTTTTTTCGATCTGCCAAATATTTAATTAAATGTAAAAATCTTCCCGATCGAGATTAGGGGTTGTTGGGGTTCTTAACTAGATAAGTAATTATGCCACCAATTAAAGCACCTCCTAACGTTAAGGCTATTTGTTTCCAGTTTTTGAGTTCTCCCACTTTTTCAGCTAGATCGGGAATCTTCTGGAATGAGGTTTCTAACGTTTTGAGCCTGGAATCGATAACCGCTATTTGCCATTTGATTTCTGTTTGGGCAATTTCTAGATTTTTCTGCCCGGTTTCTAGGTTTTTCTGCCCGTTCTCGATCGCTGTTATCCGCTCTTTAATCTCGGTTTGTCCTCTGCCCAACTCATCGAAGCGTGTAGCGATTATATCTTCTAGTCTTTTAAGATCGTTTTCTGTAATTGATGTCATTGTCCTATTATCCTATAGCGATCGCCCATTGAAAGATAAATATAGCGTTTCTCAAATTAGTGGAATACAGACCTAACCCCCCTACCCCCCTTCCCTACAAGGCAAGGGGGGTAAGCCCCTCCCCTTGTAGGCTACCGTGTATACATAAGTCCCCCAGAGCTTTGCTAGACGCGGCTTGCCCTCATCCCCCAACCCCTTCTCCCCAGGGAGAAGGGGAGCCAGAGTCAAGC
>JAESGS010000189.1_pt1 | contig 83625 bp, 93 predicted proteins | sample 9269761 | NCBI WGS metagenome assembly JAESGS01 (sample SAMN15741799, study PRJNA653493) | algae metagenome | isolation source: Cyanosarcina radialis HA8281-LM2 and co-occurring heterotrophs from damp... | place: USA: Makauwahi cave, Hawaii | collected 2011-01-06 | reverse complement strand
ACGCAGAAGATTCTTGATTTTATTGACTACTTCAACCGCACTTTGGCTAAACCTTTTGTCTGGAAATTTCAGGGGTTTCCCGAACCCGCTTAAGCTGGTCACTTATTTTCGCCACGCTGCACTAGTGGTAGTAGCCATACTTGCCCTCAACATCAGCAGCAGCGGCGGCCTGCTCAAAGCCTTCAACCAGGTCCTCGCCATGCCATCGGGAGCGGTAGAAATCACCAACGAAGAAATCAACCGCCACCTGCTGATTGCCCGCATCAAAGGCAGAAATGCTCTCACCCAAGAAAGCATCGATGGCAACTACGAGATCGTCAAATCCCTCACCGATACCGATTTATTAGTCAGAGACGGTCAGGGAAAACTGTACCGAGCCGGAAGCTCCCAAGAGTGCCAACTGGCCACCAACTCCGTCCAGACCTCTCGCGGCCGCAACATTTCTCCTCGCTCTCTGACCATTCACCTAGAAAGCGAAGATATCGCCAGTGCTCTAGCTAAGATTCCACCAGCCAGCAGAACATACGTGTCAGGAGGGCTAACCCTCGAAGATGCCGAGGATCTGATACTCCCCGCTCGTCCCGAACAATTCAACAGCATCACCCTCCAACCGACCGGAGGCGGGATCGTGGTAGCGCGGCTCGAATCTGCCAGTCCTGCCGAACTAAGTTCGACGCTGGGAGACTATTCAGCGACCGGAAGTTTGATCGTCCGTTTAATCGATCTCAAATAGAGGGAGCGGCAAACAGGCAAAACGCGAACTCTTCTTCCAATCCAAAATCCAAAATCTAAAATCCAAAATCTTGCGTATGTTTAGCCGTCAAGAAAAGCCTCTACCCAGCGCCGTTCTGCAACCCAAAGCTAAAGAAGCTCCCCCGATCGCTCCGAAAAGTGGAATCGTTTTGGGAGAAGAATGCAACTGGAACCCAGAAGAGTTACCTAACAGTCACATCGTCGCCATTGGCGCTTCTGGGAGCGGCAAAACGCAAACCCTCAAAGCGATCGCCTACGAACTGCATCGCACCTATCCGAAGATGCAAATCGTCGTCATCGATTTCCACGGCGATCAGCAAATTGAAGGGGAAACTTGCTACCCATTGCACATGGCTTCTCGCTACGGGATTAACCCCTTGGTGGTGAATTTAGATCCAGAAGGGGGCGGTCCGAACCTGCAAGCGATCGCCGTGGCGGCGGTGTTGAAAAAAGCTTTGCAACTCGGACCGATTCAAGAGGGACTGAGCCTCGACATTTTAGGAGAGTGCTATCGACGAAGGTACATATATCAAGAACATCCTCCCTCCTGGAAAAACGAACCTCCCAACTTTGACGATGTGGAACAGGTAATCGAAGGCAGGATTGCCGATGGCTGCAAGGATAGTCAGAAGTTGAAGCTGAAGCTGGCGGCGACTTTTCAGTATGGGGTTTTTTCCCGTCCGGCGTTTCCCTTGAAAGATCGCTTGCTGCGGATCGATTTGTGCAAACTACCCCCCGCTCTCGGTGCTATAGCAGCCGAATCTTTGGCGCGTCAGTTGATGGACTCCCACCGCCTGATGGGAGAGATCGACGGGAAGTTACCGCGTACCTATTTATTTATCGACGAGGCGAAGGAAATGCCCAAGGTATCGGGAAGTGCCTGCGATCGCATCATCGCTGACGGGCGCAAATACGGACTGGCCTTAGCTTTAGCCTCTCAATCGGAACGCCACCTCAGTTTAGATGTAATCGGCAATAGTTCGACCAAGATCGTTCTCCCGGTGGATCAAACAGAGGTGAAGAAGGTGGCGAATAAGTTTAGGTTTGCGGAGAGTCGAGTGGCGCAATTGGTCCCTTTGACGGCTTTGTGTCGGTTTGGCAACCAAGCGCTCTTCGTTGAGATCGTCCCCTACTACCAGAGGATTTCAGATGCTGAAAGCAGTTAGAAAATTCCTCAAAGATCGCTCTCCCGATTGGCTGAACGTTGAGATTGATGGCGATTTGTTCAAAAATCTTCTGTCACATAGAGTCTCCAGCCAACCTCTCAGCACCACCCCAATCCAAAATCCAAAATCTAAAATCCAAAATCGAAGTAATCCCAAATTCCCTCACTGGAGGCGGATTACCCAGGTTTATCAACTACTCGATCGCGCCCATGAATCGGGGATAGTTTCGTATACTGCCTTAACCGATTACGTGCGATCGGCTACAGGTCAAGGTTGCTCTCGAAAATTAATCAGCAAGTGGAAAAAAGAACGAGGATGGCGGTAATCGATTTCTGGAAGTTTTGGGAAATTTTCACAGCCAGCCGTTGCTATATCACAGGCGACGCGCACTGGTTGACATTTCCACTTGTGAAAATTTCACAGGCGTTCGCTTGCGGCAAGGGAGCGTGTATCGCTCTTATCCTTTTGACGGGTTGTTCTCAAACTAGCTCTCATTCCCCGTCACAGCCAGCGTCAGCGGTTCCTGTGGCGGAGCAACGTATCGCTCAAACACCACCTTCCCCTACTCCCACCAAAACTACCAGTAGCGAACCCAAGACCATCAAAATCAAGGTAACGCTCGACAGTCCCACCGATTTGAAAGTCACCCCCCTTCAGAGAGTCAAGGTAGGACAGATTTTAAGCGATCGCCCATCGAGGCACCAAACCCTCAACCAACAGCGCCAGTTTTTAGAACTGAGGCTCGATCGACTCCAACAACAGCGACGTTACTCCCTAGCTACAACCAGGCTCGATATCGGACAAGCGCAACTCGAAACCAGACTGGCCCGAGCAAATCTGGCTCAATTCTACGCCAGCCGCCGCTGGACTAACTATGCCTCGAAGAAATTCCCGGCGCTCGCTGGAGAAGAACTCACCCGCGAGCAATGGTTGCGATCGCACCTTTTTACTGCCCAAGCCAATTTAAAATCGGCTTATACGGCGGTGCAAGTCGCCCAACAGAAAGACTTTTTGGAAGAACGACAGATCCGAAACCAGATCGCCTCCATCGACAGGCAGATCGCCAGTACCGGAGTGCGATCGCCCTACGCCGGAACGGTGAAGAAGATCAAATGGTTGGGGCAGAGCGACACCGAACTGATTGCCGAAGTTACTATTACCGTTAGCAACCGCCTTGAAGAAGAAACGAACGCAGACGGAACCGAAGCGAACAAGACAACATCAATCCAAAATCCAAAATCTAAACTTCGACAAGCTCAGTTACCAATCCAAAATTCTTTGGTTTTGAGCGTCCACGACGGCGACACCATCAAGGTAAAGCAAGAGGGCAGAACTTATCGAATTCGATTTGCCTGCATAGATGCCCCAGAGTTGTCCCAGGCTTTGGGAGAGGAATCGAGGAATCACCTGCGATCGCTGATTAAATCTGCTGGCTCCCAGGTGCAACTTCAGATCGTCGATACCGATCGTTACGGGCGGCGAGTGGCCTTGGTCTACGCCGGGGGGAAGCTGCTGCAAGTAGAGCAGGTCAAATCGGGACTGGCATACGTTTACGCTAAATACCTGAATAATTGTCCCCCAGCAGAGGAAGTTAAGAGGGCCGAATCAGTTGCCAAACAACAACGTCTAGGAGTGTGGAGTGGTAACTCCGCCCCTCCTTGGGAATTTAGGCACAGACAGCGATCGCTCAAATCAAGCTGAATCTTGGGCATCATTATTGATGGAAGCGAAGTCCGTACCCGAAAATAGCGGAAGTGAATAGAGGTTATTTTTACCTGACGATTAGGATGAGTACAAACTCATGAGGGTTTCAGATGATAAACGTTAAAAAATAACGGAAGTGACTCAGCCGAAATAACGCCTATTATCTATCCTGCCTCGATCGCTGGAAACAACTGGAAACAACTGGAAGCCGAGCTTTTTCGATCGCACAGAGCGTTGTTGTGATTGTGGCTAGATCGATTGGATGTCTATTGACCGATAGACACCTTAATAGACAGGATAATCCAGCAGAGTCTAAGTTTCGATACTGACAGTTTGCAGCCCAGTCAAACCGCAACCATTAACCCCGGCAATATAAACATTAATTTAAATTTGCCCCACCCGATAAACAGTTAAATGTCTGTAATTTGACCTTAAAGTTGCTTCCAACACCCGAAAACGCCTAGCAGTTAAAATTTGCTGCTGGCTCATCCCTGGATAAAATCTAGTCTTTTGTCTGAAAAAATCATCAAAATTAACTTGAGTAACAGATTGCTGGCTCTGCCCCGTTAAAGCCGCGAAACTTTGGGGACTTGGCAGCGATGACAATTGAGGAAATAAGAAGTAGCTGAACGGATAGTCCGACTCGCTCGGATAAAGCATTCCCTCCGTAGCATTTAGCAATAATCTTTGTTGCTCTGGGCAACTCAATTTTTCGCTAGCAATTGCCACATTCACACCTAAAAAAAACATGGAAACAAAAGAGGTTAAAGACAGCGTTATTAGAAACAAGCTCGACTTATTTTTCATGCAATCTACGTAAAAAATGCCAGTCTAATTATATTAAAAACTTAGAGAGAATCAAAATTAATAGACGATGGCGATCGCCAAAGGGGTGAAAACTTTTTTGAGCGAAGCAATATGAAAACGCTGACCGCCATTATCATCATGCTATGTGCCTGTAATTGGAAATATGAAATCGTCCCTTGCCAACCCAGGCAATGTCACTCTTTAGGAAAATACACGCTGATTCTCACCGCTCCCCAAGGACAAAAATACAATCTCAATAACTGTCCCAACCTCCTACTGAAAACCAAAAAAGAAGCAACTTCATGGGCACGTTCCTTCAAACAATACCCCCTTACTCGCCTCGAAAATGGCAGCACTTTGAGCAGTTGCTTGAAGCCGATTAATTAAGGCATTTATCCGCTAGATAAAACTAACTTATCTAGCGGCAACGATGACAAAATCCTCAAACCTTTTGGGTAACGGCATCAAAGTTGTGAAAATTTCACAACTCTGACAACCGAGCCAGAATTTTAGCCAACCTTCTGTTAGCGATCGCCAACCGTTCCCGGCTTTCTAAAGCCTTCATTCCCCAAATATATCGCTCGCTACCCGCCACTCCCAGATGCAAGCATTTCGCTCCCTTGGGCAAAGTTCGATTCGGCGATCGCAGTCGGTAATAAACATAAGAGCCAGTAGTATACTTCTCCAAAAACACGTCTAGTGCTGGAATCCAATCCCTGGTTAAATCGTTCGCATCTGACCGCAACAATTTCTCCATCTCCAGCAACCGTTCTCGACTGTAACTTGAGATCGTCATCACCTGAGTTGGCTGCTTAAAAAAAGCATATACTCCTTGTCGCAAGCGCATAGCCGTTAATCCGATGACATCTTCAACAAACTCTCTCAACTGAGGAGCGCCATAGTATTTCTCAAACGTCCCTCTCAAAGTCAGAATCCCATCAGCAAAAGCTGGACGATTTTGCTTATTGCCTATCAGCGCCGATACCACCAAAACTGATGAAGCCAATTCCCAACAACGAACTAACACTTCCTCTCTTTCTACCAGAGACTCGATCGTATTCAACACATAAGAAAGCGTCACCACATCAGAGCGCACTAAAGGAGTTGAAGGGAAATAATAAGGATCGTAGCCCACAGAATAGTAGCCCATCGATCGCAATCGCTTAACATCATCCCCATAGCCACAGCCGTAATCCAAATGAGTGCGATTTTTCGTCAAAATCCTCGCCTCGATTGCCGCCGAAATCGTAGCCGAATAACGAGTTCTCTTCATCGCTGCTTTGTGGCGAGGAACCGTACCGATTTTGGATTTTAGATTTTGGATTGGGGATGGTTCCATTATTTCGCCTTCCTTAAAGTTCGCTATTATTAAACCAATTTTAATTAAAAATAAGAACTGTATAAAGGTTAATTAGTTTTGGAAAACCTTTGGTATGGAGATGAAAACAAATCACTCATCTAAAAAAATGAACTCATCGCCAATCGATCCCCAAACTATCCTCAACGCACTAAGTTACTACACCGGAACCGAGAATTACTATCGACATCCCCTCAAGCAATTTTTATATACTGATGGCATCAAATACTTAGCCGATACTGCCAAATGTTACTGGTTTTTAGATGCGATTGCTAGTTATCAACCGACCCTCAAGTCAGATCCGATGTTAGCCGAGTTTCAGATCTGGATGCTCGTAGTTAACCCCGATTTAACAGCTAAATTGAGGTGCTATCGATATCGAAACGATCTGGCTTTGCAACAACGGATTGAGTTCACCGATTTCCCCTTACCTGAAATTAAACTGTACCTGGAAAACGGCGTGTTAATGTTACCATCGGAACGCTAAAAACAGGTCGAAGTCGTGAAATTTTCACAGCTTTGGCCGGGAATATAAAAAGTTAATGCTAGTCAAAGATAAAATCAACGATCGCCAATCCATGACTGCTTGGTGGCGATGAAACAGGTGATTTTGGAGCTAGCGAAAACCCTAAGCGATCGAACACAAATATGGACACATTCAACTATCAAAAAGTAGAAAATGCGCTACGCGAGGACATGGTGAAAACCAACAGAATAGAGGAACTATGTCCTGGAATTTAGAAAGGCGCGGTGGTGGATGGTATCGATTGAGTTTTCCTCCGAAACTAAAAGAAGCAGCCACAGAGCGCCTCCAAGAAATCGGGTGTCGTCAAATCTCTCTCAAAGGCGGACAATTGCAGTTTGCCTGCGAAAAAGAAACTGCCGACTACATCGACCGCCAAATCAAGTCTCTGAGCTAGCCATCGACAAGTCAGCGATCGGGTTTCTCAACTGAAGAAGCCCGATTTTTTTGAACAAAGGAAAGCACCGAGATAAAACCCAGAAAAATCAAAACTCATTGGGGGGGTGAAAACCAAGATTGACAGATACCCAGAGGTATTTGATGGACAAACCACGTCTCAATAAAAAGCAACGTGCTTGGGTGAATTCGTTCGTCGATCGATGTCCAGGTGCTCGCATTAGAGAAATTCACGCTGGTTGCGACGGCGATCGCATTGTGACTTTGGAGTGGACCGAATTCTTGCCATCAATAATTCTGCCAGATTGTGCAGACAGCGGCAGCGGCTGGTTCTCGTATTCCTTAAAAGCGAAACTCAGAAAGTACGGTGATGTCAGGTACAGCCCAGATTGCAAATACCGTCTAGTGTATCCCCATTGCCAATTAGACCATCGATATCACTTAGAAGTAGGACAGCTATCGTTACCTCTGCCACAATTATTATCGACTATCGCTCCCGACAATCCGGTGAAAATTCCCACTGGCGTTCGCCGTAAATCGATCGCTAGCTCTGCTACCCAATCGCAGTTGAAACTGCCATTATTCGGGGTAGCATCTCAACTCCATCAAATCCATCTGCGCCAGGGAAAACCCACAGTTTCAGAACAAGAACTACTTTCCGAAACTGTAGCTCATAGAGATTTAGACACGGGGAAAGATATCAAATTACCTACTGCGATCGCCCTGATTCTGGCAGACAAGCAAGCCAGCTTAGACGAATGGCAAAGTGCTATTGCCTTATATCAAGTAGCTGGGGCAACGGGAGTAGTGATGTACTTAGAAGGACTCGAAGATTTGCGATCGCATTTTGGCACCGATCGAAGACTTAAAATCTCTCAATCTTCTCCAGTTAAACCCAAATCGACCGTGGTAGTTGTCCCACACTAATCGAAAAGAAAATTTCCGCCAACAAGTAACTGAAAACAGAAAAATCGACAAAAATCCTTTCATCGACGAGGGGGTGAAAACCAATAGGGAGAACCCCCGATGACTAACAATTTCGCTAATCGGTTCGATTCCTTTTACGGTGCGATGCACTCTGACACCCTTTACCGCGATTGGGTGTACGTCGATGAAGCTGACAACCTACCCCCAGGCGAACGCACCAGCTACTACCGTCCAGTTCCGGCCCGTCCTGAAGCCGAAGATATCGAACCAGAACCCTTATCGACTACTGATGCAGAATCCACCTTCGACTCCCTCGATCGAGATCTGGAGTTCTAAAGTTGTGAAATTTTCACAGCCGGGTAACTAGCCTCAAGGTAATCAAGCCACTAGTGGGGTGCAATGCCCCACCAGGCCGTAGCTGGCGACTCCCTACATCCAACGCTAGCAAATTACGATCCACACCCAACAAGGAAATGAAATTATGTTTGACATCGAAATCCCCAATCCTCAAACTGCTGCTGCAACTACACTCAAAGAAACCATCCATCTCGCTACAGCCTCTATCGAGTTAGCGATCGCCTGCTTGCGGGTAATTTATTGGGCCGTTATCCTAGTCTGCTCGCTCGTCAAACACTTTATCGATCGCCACGAGCAAATCCTCGTCCCGACGCTTCGGCAAAAAGTATGGGTGCGGTGGTGGCGAGATCTGGTAAGGCCGACAACGCCAACAGTCTCAGATCTCCCATCTACTCCGGGAGCATTTTTAGTATTACCTCAGACAACTTTGGGCGCAGCGGCTGACATCATCCCAGCCAGGAGTGAAAATTCTCCTTTGGCAACGGCGAACGCGAGTAAGAGCGAGGAAACCTCACCCGACGAACCACACCCAGAAGACAAGGCTTCCAGCATAAGCTGCTGCCCCACCCAATCCCCCAGAGAAATCCCTACTTTAGCGCCCGTTCCGAGTACCGACACTGAATCGGCACTCTCTGCCAAGACTCAAGAGAAAACTACCCGCACTCCTTCCACTATTAGGACTGGTAGCACCACCAAGAGTGCCAAGACTGCTAAGACGCGGAAGAACAACGCCAACAACGCCAAATCCACTACCTGACATTAAGCCCTTTAACGCTTCAAGCTGGCTAATCCCAACGGGAGCCAGCTTGGGCTTTCTCGATCGACCGCCACCGTTTTTCATTTCCTACATAACTGGAGAAAACTTCGATGTCTCTCTTACTTCATTGCGGTGCCTTCAGCGCCACCTATTCAGATCTGCTCGCCTCTCAACTGCCATCCGCCACCTCGACCTACGAACCCATCCCTCACCATGAGATTGTCGATACCGTACTCAGCACGGCCGCTGACTCTGGACTGACGGTAAAGCGATCGCTTTTGCGGTCTAAACAAAGCAGGCACTAGAATGTTTGGTGTCATCGACTTCGAGCAAACCAGCCATCAAGACTACCGGTGGTCGATCGGCTTTCGCAACAGTCACGATAAGTCCATGAGTGCGGGTGTCTGTGCCGGAGCGAGAGTCATGGTTTGCGACAACATGGCCTTCAGTGGCGAGTTAAGCTTTCGCAAACGGCATATACCCCGAAATGGCTTCCTGCACTACATTCAACAGACCTTTATCAGCTTGCCAGAGCAACTAGAGAACCTGCAAACAAATCTAGAACGGCTAAAAATCCAGGGCTTATCTGAAGACAAAGCACGATTGATTGTCTTTGAAGCTGCCGAAAACAGCATCATTACCAGCAGTGAAATCTTACCGATCTGGTCGGAGTTTACAGAACCCCAACACGAAGAGTTTAGAGAACCTACCAAATTCAATCTCTTGATGGCGTTCACGGAGAATGCCAAACGTTACCACTCCAATACTAAAGCTGAGAGCGTGTACCGACGATTAGGCAAGCTGTTTGCGATTTAGTATCTTTCAGGCAGGAGAGGGGAGTAGACAATACGACTCTTCTCCTGCCTGCTCTTTTAAACCACAGGCAGTGAAGATCGACGAGTAAAAAATCCGATGATGAACTTCTACAGCGAGCAGCACAACGGGGCTGAGCGGTTACCTACTGAAAATGATGAATTCAGATCGGATGGAAGCCATCTATTGTCCCTACTGAGTTGGCGGTTATTGGAATTGCCAGGCTAGAGTCCTTTCCAGCCCTGTACGAATTGGCAGAGCCGCTTTCTGAGTAAATAGAGTACTAGAAAGCCGTCCAGACCCAGTTCAAATCTGCTAAACTCTCGTCCGTAATGCCTGGGGTCCCAATAGCTCATCGGGCTATGAAAGCGAACTGCCAATTTAAGGGAAAAAACAGCAATGGCCCATCATCTGCATGAGTGAAAATGTCTACCAACGAGTGCAGCAGGCAAGCCAGTAGGAACCAGAAAAGCCAGCGGGAAACAGAACCGATGTGGCATCGCTGCGGCCAAACTAGTGCCAGACCTAGAAGCAATAGAAGTGGAGCATGAAGCAGATTGTGACAGGCGAGCCAAAAAGGGTTGTGGAAGTATAAGTTGGCGAACATCCAGCGCGAAGCGGTCGCCATGTCCCAGCCCAAGATGAAGTGGTAGTAGACAATCCCTCCACCAGAAAGAACCCATAGAGGTATGTCTGGAGCTACCGAACCCAGCAGAAAAGCTGGTCGATGAATGGGCGTTCGCGGCCACATCTGGTCTAAGGTCGCAGTCATTAAGAAGTGGGAGGGCGTATTCATTAATTAGTCAGACAACCCGCCAGGGATGATTTACACATTACTCTGCCAAACCGCAAGAGCGGCACATCGACAAATCATTCATCTCGTAGTCGATCGCATTTCCCACAGCATCTAGTTCGATTTGGCAGCAGGTTTGCAGCAACTCTTTAAGCTTTTGTCGTCCGCGCTGTACTCGCGATTTCATCCCAGACAACGATATCCCTAATTCTTGGGCGATCGCCCGTTGAGTCATACCGTCCAAGTCTGCCAGTTGTACTGCTTGCCGATAGGATGCTGGCAGATACTCCAGCAAGGGACGCAAGCAGCTTGCCATCTCTCGATTAAACGCGACTGGCTCTTCGTCCGTGGCTAAGGCTTCCAGAGCATCTTCGGAGGTGAATTTGGGCTGGCTGCGGTTGTCGGTAAAAGCGAGCGAGAGAAACGGCTGTTGGCGTTCCGCACGATGCCGCTTTTTTAGTTTGATCGTGGAAGAACTGCTTCAAGTTTTGAGGCACTTCTGTCGGGCTGGAAACAGCAGGAACAGGGGTTTCATTTTGGTAAATTTCGCGCAGGATGGCATCAACGATCGCGCCAACAGGTGCTTCTGTATAACTATTACCTTGATATAACCAGGTACGGCAAGCCGTTCCTTCAGTGGAACCAGAGATCTCCGAACAGTCATCACATCGGCTCTCAGTTGTTTCTAGAATGATATCCCGACCATTGACTCGAATGGTTGGAGAACTGACAAATTGAAGCTGTTTGGCTTGCTCTTCTGACTCCACCAGAATTTGGTGGAACTCGATCGCTGTACCCGTGCTGGCGAGAACTGGCTGGAGGGTGGCGATCGCTTGTTTCATGTTGGAGAGCGATCCAGTACACCGAGAGCAAGTAGAGAGATCGATGGCTAGCAATTCGATGTTAATCGTGCGAGGGGAATGGTTTAATACCGTCGTCGAGTTCATCACAGTCCTCCTGTGTTAGTGTTCGCTCAGATAGACGATGGAGTTCCAAAAAGGACGCAAAGGTGATTCTGGGTGGATGGTCAAACATTGTCATTGCGTCCCGATCGGGCTGCTAACTCTTTCAGCCAGGTGGTTTGAGCTTCTCGCAGTTCGACTGAATCGGCTGTACTGGTGGCTCTTCCATGGCAGCGTGCTACCCGATCTTTGCAGCTTGTAAGGTTTCAATCAGATGAACCACTCGTTCTCGAACTTCATCCCGTACTCTCGGAAAGATCTCCGGTTGCTCTGCTGGATCGTCTAATTGCCAGTCTTCAAACACTTCCCGTGTCAGCCATTCTGGAGGCAGATTGACACCGCAACCACACAATGAAATCACCACATCAAAATCTTCAGGATTGAAATCGCTCAAGGCTTTCGAGGTTTGCTGGTTGATATCGACCCCTGCATCTTTCATCGTATGGATAAATTGCTCCACACCCGGAATGAAGTAGCCTAACGCCACTCCCAGAACCATTGCTAAAAAGATCCATAAGGTGAGAAAGCGATCGAGGAAGGAGAGTTGTTTAACTGATGCGGTTGTGGTTGCCATGAAACTAGTTTGGTAGCCATACAAACAGATTTGGCACTCGTTCGGATTTGAAGAGTGCTGTTATAGTCCAGCCTGAAAACTGACTACTCCTATTATTTCAATAAAAATTGATATATCAACTGAGAGCGGGAGAAAAAATATCAACTAAAATTGATTTATTGCGATCGATCTCGGCAGGGGCGGGCAGGCAAAATGGGGCTAAAGCGGCGAAACTCTGCAAGATATTGCTCTAGCACAACCAACTGAGGCAAGTTGAGACGATAGTAAATCCAGCGTCCCTCTTGCCGAGACTGAACCAGTTGGGCTTCCTTCAAAGCCTTAAGGTGAAAAGAAAGTTTGGATTGGCTAACTCCCAAAGTTTCACACAGGTCGCAGACGCAAAGCTCTCGATCTCGCAGTAAATCTAGCACCTGTATTCGTAGAGGCTCGGAAAGTGCATGAAAACCTAAAACAATTAAAGTTGATGGAAGAGAAGCTGTCTTTGCCATTCAAGGAAAATTTAATTAATTTTGATTGAAATATCACTATATTAGACGCTAGGGTAAGTGGATGCTACAGATTCTCAAACGGTTAGTTGGTTCGCCAGGACAAAAGGTATCCCCAAGGCGGAGAGCCTTTCTGAATCTCAAGCTCAAAGTGTGAAAATTTCACACCAGACTCTCGGAAAAAAGTTTAAATGGGGTTGTAGCCATTCAACTCCAGACCATGCTCTATTACACGGGTGTCACCCAAAACGACGAAACCCAACTCTATCAGTTGTGGTACGTCTTCGAGCCAAACTTCAAACAACTCCACATCCTCTCTGCCCACAAAAATCAAATAGCCGCACTCGAAGCCATGCAACGGCTAACCCTCGTCCATTGCAACAGCAAGCCGTTAACTTGCCACGAAGATGTAGTAAAAATTGCTGGCTCCTTCCCTGGAGACGGCGAACCCCAACCCTTTAATGCGATTCAGACAGAACTAATTCGCCGCCAGGTTGAAAACCAATAAAAGAAGAATTAAATCCCCCGGTCGTTAGCGAAAACCAATGAGGTCAAACCCATGCCTAACGACCAGATCCTGACCATTAACTCCATCGAATCGGCACAGACTATCCTCGAAGAAGTCACTCAACTGCGTTGGCAACAAGCCATTCTCGATGCCAAACTCGCCGAACTCAATCCCCTAGCCGTCGATGCCGCCCTCCTCATCGTCGGTAGCGGTCAAGCAGCTAATGGCAAGCAGATTGCCTACCGCAACGAGCGAGCCGAAATCGTGCTTTCTTTCCGTAGCAACTGTCCCAAAGACCAACCGGAACTAGAAACCCTGAAAGAACTCATCGAAATCGAACGAGAAAAAGCCACTCGATTAAATGCCAAATCCATCGCGGCTTTCCAACAACAAATCGCTACCTTAGAAGCTCAACTCGTGGATTTAATGACTACCGAAGAAGGCGATCGCCTGATAATGGAATATGAAGATCTGAGGCGTTCCTTTACCTGCCAGCAACCGATTTTAAGCGTCAAGCTGAAGTAGAATGCCAACAACAAAACTGCCCTTCACTAATTTCGTGAGGGGCAGAGTAAAAAAACATAAATAAGGTAATTCATTTTAGCATCGAGCGAGTCATGAAAACCTACGCTTGGTGGGGGAGCGGTGGCAGCGAACCTCCACCCGAACTGAAAACTAAAAAGCAACTACGGGAAATTGGGTTAGCTCCAGTTAACCCTGTAGGAGTAATTCCAACCCAAAAATACGACCTGTATCTTTACGATCCCAACGACCCTAATTCCACCAAACCCAAGCGTCAACCATCGGCCAAACAATTAGAGGTTTTAGCCCAAAATAGAGAGCGATCGGCAACCAAGCGAAAATACTGGAATTGGTACAGATCCGAGGGGAGATTTGAAATCGATCGGGCGGCTGCCGTGCAATGGGCGCAGTCACTTTTAGATCTGAGGAATTTAGCAATATTAGACACCGAAACCACCGGGCTATACGATGCAGAAATAGTAGAAATCGCCATCATCGATTCCCAATCGCAGCCGATTTTAACCAGCCTAGTCAAGCCGACAATTTCGATTCCCCAAGAAGTCATTGCCATTCATGGAATCACCGATTTAGATGTTAAAGATGCTCCAACATTCCCGGAAATTTACCCAGCGATCGCTGAAGCCTTAAAAGAGCGAGAATTAGCCATATACAACGCCAGATTCGATCTGCACGTCCTCGACTATTGTTGTAAATTACATCAGCTTCCACTTTTAGACTTAGCCAACGATTATCATTGCATCATGCAGTGGTACAGCCAATGGGTAGGCGAATGGTCTAGGTATTATGGGAATTACAAATATCAAGCTTTAGGTGGCGGACATAGAGCCTTAAACGATTGCCTTGCCGCCCTCGATCGCCTTAAAACTATGGCAGCCGATACCCCTTTCATCCAATATCCTTCAGGTATCGAACCCCCGATCGAGTAACGAGAAAAAAGTCTCTACAGGAAAAATGGGAAGTAAGTACAGTGTAATTCAATACGTTCCTAATCCGGTTGCTAACGAGCGGATTAATATTGGCGTACTGACTTTTAACGAACATGAAGTGCGCGTGCAGTTTCTCAAAAATTGGGAACGAGTGCGTCAGTTCGGGACGGAAGATATTGAATTTATTCAAAACTTCGAGCATCAGATGTCTCAAGCGGTTGCCGCTGGATTAATGTTGCCTGGAGATAATCGAGACGAGCCTTTTCCAGAACGTTTAAATCGGCTGACACGAGATTGGCTCAATAGCATTCAATTTACTCTACCTCGCGGTTCCTTGGAAGATGTAGAGAATTTACTACAGGACATTATTAGTACCTATTTGACTGAACCTGATACTCGATCGTGAGATCTTATCGACAGAATGCAGGCAATAATAAAACAAAATAACTAACAGGAAAAACCTAGAAAATAGCGATCGCCAGGGGTGAAAATCAACATTAAGTAAGAGGTAATCCATGACTTTCACCGTATTCGGCCAAAAACCTGAAAACTCGATTTGCTTGCCCCACATTCCCTATGCCGTGCGCTTCAACTGCAAAGATGGTGGCGGCGGACTGTTCGTGGGCGGCAGCGATCCCCAGCACCGGCGCACTAATCCAGAGGACAAAGTAGACATCAACATCATTAAAGTGTCCAAGTGGTTCGGCTCCTTGGGCAAAACCCAGAACGTGTTGTGGGTTCAAATATTCTTCATTGCCGCTCCCAACGTCGATCCTAAAATTCTCCCCTCAAACACAGTCTGCGTCGGTTATCTCAAGAAACAATCCATCAGCGCCTTATTCAACAAAGTCCAAGAAGCGATCGAATATGGCGAACCAGCCGAAGGCATTTTTACCTTGAGCTTCGTCAAAGAATTAGGCCAAGAAGGTCCTTATTACTCCGTTGGGTTTGACTGGCGCTCTCGTAAAACTCCTGAAGAGAAAAAGCAACTGGAATTGATTGATAGCTTCATGGCTTCAAACGGTTCTCAACTAGTTGATTTAGAAGGAACCCGCTCTCTACAATCTGTTAATGGCATGAGTGCCGAACAAATCCAGGCACTAGTAGAAGCAGTTGATGACGAACCACCAATTGAGCCGCCAACTCGCCAAATTAATAGCAAGCAAACTCGCCGATTAGCTGCTAGCAAGTAAACGCTCCTCATGCTCCTGGTGCTGCACCGGGAGCATCGAGCAGATCATTGTTCCCATGACGCGACCAAAAAAACTCACAGTTCTCTAGGTGTGAAATTTTCACAACGTCTGTCTTCCGAACAAATCGAGATCTCAAGTCGATCGAATGAACGAACACGAGTATATGGAATGGCTGATTACCGATCGATACTTCCTTGAAGTCGAGCAGTACGTGCATCCCGTCCAGGACAGAGCTAGAACGGCTCTATTTGCTGGCAAGTTGGGAGAGTGCGATCTCGATGAAGCGATCGCGCGCGGACTAAAACAGGCGATCTTTACTCGCAGAATCCACCGCGAGGATGTTCTGAGGCGGCTGAAGCTCGACACGGACGTGAAAATTTCCCGTGGTCTACAGGGGGAGGAGAAAATTTCACCGGCCGAACCTAGAGGATGGTGTCAGATGAGCCTCAATCCACACGAATCACATGAATTTGTCAAAGCTAGTCGAGGACGATGCTACTTAAGAGCCATCAAAATTGGCGATGTCTACGTCAACAAGGCGTTCTGTAACCGCTGTCCGAAATGCGATCGCACCTTGCCAGGAATGCTAAGTAACGAGGGCCACGAATGTTGTCTAAATCAGAAGTGCGATTACCAGCGGCAGGTTTTCACGGCGGAGGAGCTTATGCAGTTGGGAAAAAAGAAGTAAAGATTTTGTAGCATTGAAGGAGCGTTTCTCTCCTTCCATTCCCATGACCGATCCCGAATTGCAAGTAGTTCGCATCCCAGAACAGTTTGCTGTAGCGGTTTCTCTGGCTCCCGAAAAGACTTGCTACTTATCGTTTCACGAGACGGCCGCTAGTGCCGAACAAATGCTCCAATCAGTCCGCGCCGCCTTGGATGCAGGAACCATCTCTTTATCGCAGTTAGAACGCCCGATCGCCAACATCGAACCAGCGCCAGCGATTGACTTCAAAACCGTTAAAGCACTTCAACGATTTTGGCAGCAAGCATCTAGCTAACCCACAACCATTGCCTGCATCTAGCTGAAATCCTCGCCAAGATTTTGGGAAATTTTTGGCTCGCCACATCCTCCCCCACCCTGGCATCCCCTTTGTGGTTGCTGCGCGAAGGTTTTTTGGGGCACTCGCCACTTCAGCTATCTGTCAGCCCCTTGAGATCTAGACGCTCGCACCCGCATCGCACCCCGCCGCGCCAGCGTCCTCCCCCCGCTCTTGGGGTGCGACGCATTCCCACTCGCCGGTTTTCGGTGAGCCATCATTACCAGGCTAGATAAATCTATCTCCGGGCGCTCAGTCGCCGCTTGGCTAGCACAGCATTTCTCATGATACGGGGGCACTCCAATTATCAAGGGAGTTGTTCTTTGGCTCTAACAATTACTAAGCCAATAGGCTTTCCCAAACGGCTGTACGGCTCGTACCTCGCTAACAGCCGCTAAGGAAACCGTATTGCCTAAGTAAAAGGTAACTCGCCAAGAACAGCTAGACCCTTGACAACCGCTCCCTGGCAAGAGTTTCTAAGCTCCTAAGAAGCCTCTATGCCAATCGGGTTTCTAGAGGGTTTCTAAGGCTTGCCTGCGGCACCGCTTCGCTAGCCTAAGAAACGCTAGACAGAAACCGGATTGGCTAACAGTCACTAACTCGCTAAGTAACTCTACGCCGTCGCTTTGGAGCCTCGCCCCCGTACCCCAAAAGTATGCTGTGCAAGCAAAATGCCCAGAACTGACTTTGACGAGAAGTTCTGGGCATTTATCCATCTTATTGGAGGTATTCTAACATGAACCGAACCTTCTTAACTCAAGAGGCGATCGCTTCTTACTGCCTTGAAGTTCGAGGCATTAACGTTAACCCAGACCAAATGCTTTGCCTTGACGGGCTAGACGAAATCACTTGCGTTCGCAACGGACAAGCGATCGCGTTGAGCAAAGATGCACTGATTGAGTTCATCAAGCCATCTACCTCCAACTACAAGTTCTTCGGCATCGAGATCGCTTCTAACGTAGTTGCAGAATTCTTTCACCCCCTTGGCTCAACCACAGAATCAGCTAAGTTATGGCAACTGACCCTGCGGCATCTACCTGGGGCTGAAGCCAACTACCTGCACGAGTACCTATTCCAAAACCAACTGGCAGATCACAGCCGCATTGTGGAATACGAGTTCTGCCACCTGCAAGTCTGGGGAATAGCTCAGAGCTTCCTGACAGGTTTAATCGGTAGTCGGGAAATTGCTTCCTAGCAAATAAACATAGCGATCGCTTACCAACTAGGCGATCGCTTCTTTCTTCTTGCCAAAAAAAGAGGAAAGAAAAGAAAGAGAAAAAAACGACTGTAGCCCGGTAAAAATCCATAAAAAAAGGAGTCCCTGATGTCTTTTCTCCAACCTGATGAACTCGGTCTTTACGCTCCCGCTTCGGCTCGAAAAGCTCAAATCGCTAAAGAAGGCGAATATGCCATCAAGCAAGCCATCTTCACTTACAAGCAATTATTCTACGGCTTGCGTTTAGTAGCTTGGAAGAACCGCGACAAAGCTGCCACTTTCTACGAAGCTTTATCCAAAGGCGAACTCGACCAATTTAAAGTCGCTCCTGGCTACCGCGACGATACCCAAGCTGGCGACGGACGCTACACCAAATCGGAATGGGATTACGATCGCCTCAATGCTTATATGTGGAATCGCTTCCGCGAACGATTCGACGCGGCTTTTAACCTCGAAGCGATTCAAACGCTGAAAACTTACAAAGATCTCAACACAGCGACGACAGAATTGTTAGAGTTTGCCCTGGCTAACTGGGGCGACTACCTGCTGGGGGAGCGGGCGGAAGTGGAAAATTCCCCGATGGCTCTAGCGCCTGGGATGAAGCTGAAGTTGGAGATCGACGGCATCTATATTACTGGTAGCTGCCAAAAAGATGCCCGTCGCTTCTACATCACCGCTAAAAACTTCGATCTCCCTGTAGTCGAATTCAGCCAATTTCTGCTCGACGGTCGGTGGAAAACTAGTATTGGCACCCAACACCCTGGTGGTCGATTAGCTCTCACTGCCGAAAAAGCTGCCGTTCAAGGCGAGATGATGCTCCTAGCTTCCCGCTTGGCCAGAGACACCGAGAGTTTTATGGCTAATCCCGAAGGCTTTTTAGGAATTGAATCCGCTCAGGCTCATACCAACAATCTCAACCTGGTGAAAGCTCGCTTGTTGGAAATCAACCAGAACCACTACGAACGCAAGAAAGCCGAGCGCGATGATGCTCAGTTGGAGTTAGCCGAGGCCGAAACTCCCTTCCCTCAACCTTCTACTCCAGTCACCACGCCCTCAAGTCGCCCTTCAAAACAACTCGAAGCTCAGCAGTGGTTAGACGCTAATCAACACTTGCTCGAACCAGACATCGATGCCGAACTCGGTGTCACCATCGCGTGAAAATTTCACACCGCTCTCCAGATCCCGCTGAGGGTGTAATTGCCTTCAGCGGGATTTTTTTTGGTGCGTTCGCGTAGCGTCTCCTACGGAGAATCGCTATCAGAAGCTCAGTCAGAAAAATTTCATCATCAACGCTTCGCGGGCCAGAGGGTGAAAATACTTGGAGAGTTCATATGTCTAGCACCATCAAATTTATGGGATACCGCTGCCAACTCAAGTGGAGTCAATATCCCGATGGTCAACCCTGTTTGCAACTGTGGAGCGCCACCGATGGTCCCATTCTCACCGCGTCGGTCAATTTGCCAGAGTACCTCCTCTCGCCAGATCAAATCTTAGTCAAAAACTATGCCGAAAACCAAGGCATTTTGGAGGTACTGGAAGCGGCTCGAATAGTTAAACGACTCGATCGAGTCAAGAGCGGCCAAGAGCAGGCTGACCTTTGCCAGATCTTGAGTTAAGGCGCTGGCGATCGAAGTTGGTTTCTCACGCTAGAGAAACCAGCTTTTTTTTGGCCATCTTCTAGGGGGTTTCGCCTTGCCCCAAAGCCCCTTGCCTGCGACATCTTCGGGACTGCATTTCGGTGTCCTGTCATTATCAGCAGTACCTGTGAAATTTTCACAAGCACGAACTTGAGGGCAAGTGAAAACCATTGAGTCAAGGTGAAGAAGAAAATGACCGAAAAAGAGGGGTTTCAATCGGCTCGTCTCCAGGCGGAGCCAATCCAAAATCCCAAATCTAAAATCCCAAATCGGTTAACACAAGCAACCCCCAGGATTTATGTAGCGTGCCTAGCTGCTTACAACAACGGCAAATTACACGGGCGTTGGATCGATGTCGAGCGGGATGCAGCTTCAATCCGGTCGGAAATTCATCAAATGCTGGCATCTTCGCCGGAACCAGACGCTGAGGAATGGGCGATCCACTGGTATGAAAACTGGGAAGGGATCGAAATTGGAGAAAACGAAGACATAGAGCGAGTCGCCAACTTAGCTGAGATGCTAATGAAGCATGGTGTCGCTTTCGCTGCTTATTGCCAATATCGAGGTAAAGATGCCGAAGAAGAAGGCTTCTTGGAGAATTACGCTGGGGAATATGAAACCGAGTCAGATTTTGCCCAAGAGCTTTGGCAAGAATTGGGCTTGCTCCAGCAGAGCGAAAATTTAGGAATTGACAACTATATCAATTGGGAAGCGATCGCTCGCGATTTATTCATTAGTGACTACTACTCGGTAGAAGTCGGCGAGCGGCAAGTCTACGTTTTTCACCGATGACTCTCACCCAGCTTGGCGTTTTCGGTGAGGCCGCATTACCCGTGCGAGTAAAACTCGCTTCCTCGCTCGCTCGCAGCCATCTCATTATAGCGGGGGACTCCCATTGTCAAGGGGCTAGAAAGTTCTTTGGTGGGAAGCTTTGCCGGATCGCAGCCCCTTGACAACCGCAGCGGCAGGATAAGGAAGTAATGAAGTGTTTTTTTGTCTGCCGCTGCTTGGGAGCCTCCCCCCGCACAAAAAAAAGTTGTGCGAGCGAGGTTTTCATATGTTGCGCGTCATTGTGGCTGGCAGTCGTTCTTTTGCTGATTATGGCTTGTTGTCCGAGCGGCTTGATTTTTACTTGCACCGGCATTCGGCGGTTGAGGTGGTTTCCGGTGGTGCTAGGGGTGCTGACAGGCTGGGCGAGCGATATGCTCTCTCTCGTGGTTTCCCGGTGCGGCGGTTTCCAGCCGAGTGGGAGCGGTTTGGTCGTTCTGCTGGTTTTCGGCGCAATCGGGCTATGGCTGTCTATGCTACTCATGCGGTGTTGTTCTGGGATGGTTCTAGTCCTGGCACTGGTCATATGTGGCGGTTGGCTCAGTCGTTTGGCTTGGTCGTTCGGGTGGTGCGGTTCTAGGCGTTGCTCGTGCGTGGCGTTGTCGGTCGCGCACCGATCGATAACGCGCTGCGCCAAGTTATCGCCTTCCCGAAAGGCCCCGCCCTCTAGCTTGACGTTTTCGGTGAGGCGACATTACCAGGCGAGTTTCACTCGCTACCGCTAGCTAGCGCCTCTAGCTTGGCGTTTTCGGTGAGGCTGCATTACCCGTGCGAGTAAAACTCGCCTCCTCGCTCGCTCGCAGCCATCTCATTATAGCGGGGGACTCCCATTGTCAAGAGGCTAGAAAGTCCTTTGGTGGGAAGCTTTGCCGGATCGCAGCCCCTTGACAACCGCAGCGGCAGAATAAGGAAGTAATGAAGTGTTTTTTGTCTGCCGCTGCTTGGGAGCCTCCCCCCGCACAAAAAAAGGGTAGTGCGAGCGAGGAGATTTAAGATGCTGAGAGTTGTTAATGGCAAGCTTGTTGGGTTCGTTGGTCGAGATCGGATTTATATCGGCCCTTGCTAATCGGTTTTACGGTTTGAGGGAGAGCGTTTTGGGCAATCCATTTGCGATCGGGAAAGAGGGAAATAGAGAGGAAGTTATCGAAAAATACAGGCAGTGGTTGTGGGCGAATGTGAAATCGGGTTTGCAAGGAAATCATAATGAGGTGTTTGATGAGTTAGTCAGGATTGGGGAAATGATGTTAGAGGGAAAGGATGTGGAGTTGAGTTGCTATTGCGTTCCTTTAAAGTGTCATGGGGATGTAATAGTTAGGTGCGTTGAATGGATGATTCAAGCAGAAATTATTGTGAGGTTTTAATCGAGTTTCAGTAGGTGACAGGAGAAAATTATGTCACCAGGTTTATTGCTTTGGAAAATTTTCACACCTTGTTGTTGTGTTTCGGTGAGGACTCATTACGCGGGTGAGTTAAAACTCACTTCTCCTGCTGTCGCCTCTAATCTTCACCTTAATTCGGAGTCTTTTAAGGGGATAGTGTTATGTCGAACATTTCGCGCTTTTTAGTTTTAGCATTTCTGAAGACGTAAAGTTATATTGAGCATTCAACATTTTTGAGCTTATTCCAACTTTTCGAGAGCATCTCGAACATCAACTAAGTGGTTGTTAAATACCTCTAAAGCAGCATCTAGAATCTTGAAAATAGCAGGGTCACGAATGGAGTAAAATACAAAATTAACCTGCTTGCGGCTAGTAACCAAGTTACGACTCCGCAATACTGCTAATTGCTGGGATATTGAGGAAGGTTCTATTTCCAGCCACTCCGCAATATCGTTCACGCTGCGTTCTCCGACTCGCAGAGCATCTAGAATCTGAATCCTGACCGGATTAGACAACACCTTAAACAAATCGGCTTTAAAGTGGCTGGGTTTAAAAGGCATTTGAGTATCTGATTATCTTCAGAGCTTTTCAGTTAGATTAACATTACGCTGTTTAAACACACAACAAACACGCCGACTCAAACTGGAGGAGTTAGAGTATTGAGTTCCGTGGAAACGCGCTCGACGAACTCCTGCCACCGTTTCAGCGTCTCGGAATCCGGTTGCTGCTGGAGTGCTAGCATTTGGGGTTCGGTACGCAGCAGCTTCGATTCATAAATATCGATCGTTTGCTCGACTCGATCGAACTTAGCAGTCAGTTCTCTGATGGCATCTGCGAGTTCAACGAGCGCGTCAAGTCTCTCCTCTGAGAAATCTATGCTAGTCCCATTGTCATGGGCTTCCAATCGATTGTGAGACATGAATTCAGGATGGGATAAATTGGGGACTTATGTGTATTGAAAGTGATTATTTCATATTGGTGGCAACGACTTGCAACAACTCATCGGGAGGTGCAAGTTTGCTAAGGTAAGCGGAGGCTCCAAGTTTCATCGCACAGGAATAACTATCAGCGTCAGTCTTGCCTCCCAGAAGAATAAAAGGAATCTTGGCCCCGGAAGCATTAGACCGTAAGTGTTCTAGAACCTGATAGCCTGTTAAGTCAGACGTATAGACATCACAAATAACTAAATCAGGATGTTTTTCTAAAGCTAGGTTTAACCCATCAGTCCCATTTTCCGCTTTAATGACTTGGTAATTTTTAAATTGAAGGATTCGGCAAATTTCATTTCGATAGATCGAGCTGCTCTCAATCACTAGAATTTTATTCATATATTATTCCTTAAACCTCTTGTTTGAAGCTCCATTCTTCCTCAAACACGTTGAAATTACCTCCAGAAGCTTATCGGGTAAAGTTGGTTTACTTAAAAAGTCTGCGGCTCCTAACTGGAGCGCCAGATCTCGCGCATCTGCTGTTGCTCCACCAGAAAGAAAAATAACTGGAATCATGGACTCATCAAGCTCTTGCTGAAGTTTTTTTAGTAGTTCGTAACCATTTAACCCTGGCATATCAATATCAGAAATGACGAGATCTGGTTCCTCTTCGAGGGTCAGTCGCCAGCCTTCCAGTCCATTTTCAGCTTCAATTACCTTGTAACTGCGCCATCGCAGAAACTCAGAGAGAAATTTACGCACCAATTCATTATCTTCGACTACCAAAATTTTTTTCATTTTATTTGGGCATTAAATATATCCGGTTGTGGGAGGATATCAGCAATATAGACAACTCTTAAATGAGGGCGTATTCGTTCTAAAATTTGTTCAAATGAAAGGGCTTTACTCAAGTAATCTTTAGCACCAGCTTGGAGAGCAATATTACATTCATCTGCGCCTCTATTGGTGAGAAAAATAAATGGAATTGATGCAGTTATTTGACTTTTGTGTAACTGTTTGAGGACATCATATCCGTTGAGGCGAGGCATATTGATGTCACACATAATTAAATCTGGACGATCGCTTTGAGCAAGTTTAATTCCTTTTCCTCCCTCTTCAGCTTCAAGGATGCTATAACCCTGAGATTCCAAAAAATGGAGCAAGCGCCAACGAAACATATCGTTATCTTCAATCAGAAGAATTTTTTTCAGAGTAGACATAGCCTGTAACTTTAACCTCCGATAGAGTTAGTTTTTAATTTGGGTACTCGGTTGCTAGGATGTTGGGTAATCACCTCTACGTAATTGCTGGCAAACTGTTGAATGGTAATCGTTCCATTGTGACGATTTGTAAGCACTCTCTGTGGGGTTAATGACTGGTGAAATCTTTGCATCTGGCGTTCGTATTGACTTATTGCGGTGGGAGAAGATCGATCGAGATTTCGGTTGGTAACAACGAGCAATTCAGGACGGCAATAGTCGAATACCTCCGAACAGTATCCATCTTCTCGTCCATAATTTGAGGCCACCAATAAGTTGACTTGAGAAAGCTGTTGGCGAAATCTAGAATTTCGTAGTAAATTACGCCAACCTTCAGCCTTCAAATTTCCTGGAAAGAGGATGTTTATCCCTTGAGAAGACAAAAAAGTCACCAAACTGAGATTGGCGAAATCAAGGAATTCTGGATAGTTGTTCCAGAAAAAAGAAAGTTCTATATCCTCAATCCGAAGGGTACGTTCTACACGATCTCTTCGGTAGCAAGCCTCACTTAGAAACTTGAAAGAACTGTGCGTCCTAAAATTACGAACTATCAGTTCGGGTAAACTTTCCTGATTAATGGATGGATTGACTAGCAAGCGATCGATTGAGAAGTAGTTCCTAAAAGAATGTCCCATCAAATCGTAGAAGCCAGCCAAACTGCCTTCATTAAAAGTCGATACTATCAAGTATTTGAGGTGGCGAATAGAATTAGCAAATAAGTATCGTGTCGGATAAAATCCGTTGTGAGAATTGTAACCGCAATCAATTAAAATATGCTGGCGCTCGCCCGTGTAAACCGCCGCACAAAAGCCACAATCGACATCAAAAATTCTAATCTTTAGCATCTTAATCCCTTCTATAGATGGGCGATCGTTAAAATCTTTAATAACGATAGGACTCGTGTTGGCCAGCAATTACCTCTAGACGTGCATCTCGACTTTGATGGATAGCGATCGTCCCAGCGTCACGAGTTGTTAACACTTTTTGCTTACCTATGTTTGTACGTAAACCTCCTGCATAGCCTTCGTACTCCCGCAACATTACGGATGGAAGTTCTTGGTGAACCTGATTAGAAATAATGACTAGATCGGGATGGCAGTAATTAAAAACTTCTGGGCAATAACCATCTTCCTGCCCGTGATTGGAGGCAACGAAGATGTTGACCTGGCGGAGACAATCGCGAAATTCAGGATTTTTTAGCAGGCTGCGCCAGCCTGGGATTTTTAGATCGCTGGGAAAAACTATATTGATGTCTCGGTAGGACAAGAACATGACTAAGCCCAGATTGCGGAGGTCGAGAAAATTCGGGTAATTGTTCCAGAAAAACGCCACTTTTACATTCCCTAAGTGCATTTTTTGCTCTACGTCCCCGCAGCCTTCAAAGACGCGATTTAATGACTTCAGAAATTCGCTCGCCCCAGAATTCCTAACTGCTAGCTCTGGCAAACTATCTGGATCGAGTGATGGGTTAGCAATCAAATAGTCGATCGAAAAACGTCGCTCTAAAAAATGACCGATTAGATCGGAAAATCCGACTAGATGCCCTGTGGTATAGGCAGGCACGATTAAATAATCAAGGTGGAGTGAAGGCTTACTTAACAAGTATCTAGCGGGTCGAAATCCATTACGAAAACTGTAGCCGCAGTCAAATAAAATTGTGTGGCGATTGTCTGCTTCGATCGCCGCACAGAAGCCACGATCGACGTTGAAAAGTTCGATCTTTACCATAGCCGTTTTATCAGTCTCTAGTGGACTTTTAGTGAAGTCCAAAGTCGAATACCACATCGTAAGTCGTGTTAGGAGACATTTTCGCTAAGAAGTGCATCTGCTCCTCAGCCGCAGCACGAGAACTAAACACCCCAATGGCGATGTTTTGTGAGTTGGGGAGGCGACGGACAATGCACCAAAAAGGGAGCGAGGGCAGGGGAGCGTTTGAGCTATTGCCTGGAAATCGAGCCATCTCGGTATGCATTTTTAACTTAAAAGTCAAGTAACTACGAGCATTCACCCTAAAACGGGCTAATGCTCGTAGGTATACCAATTGCAGCCCAGGGAATGAACATTTCCTCATCCAGTTACTGCTTGCCACACCATAGCATGAGTGCTAGTCTATATGCAAGACTTTGCAGATTGTCAGGTTTAGATATATACAGCTACAAAGGCTAATAAATATTAATACCGATGAAGAGATATGCCTACACTGCTACAAAAAATCCTGAGAGTCGGAATCGCGACAGAGCAGCTAGACCTAGCTGAAACCGACGTGGTTCAAGTGGTTAGACAAGTGGAAGCCAAAACTCGTCGGCTGTTGGGGCGATCGCTGGCAATTCGGGAGGTCGATGCTGGGTCGTGTAATGGGTGCGAACTGGAAATTACAGCCCTGACTAACCCGCTATACGATTCAGAACGTTTTGGGATTCACTTTGTAGCCTCTCCTCGCCATGCCGATCTGCTGTTGGTAACGGGCCCGGTGACTCGTCACATGGAAGTGGCGCTCAGAAAAACTTATGAAGCGACTCCCGATCCAAAGTTAGTTGTGGCGGTGGGAGATTGTGCCAAAACTTGCGGTGTCTTTAAAGGCAGTTACGCGATCGCTGGCAGTGTAGATCGGATCGTGCCCGTGGACGTGTTTGTAGCTGGTTGCCCGCCCGAACCCACAGATCTTCTGCGCGGCATTTTAACCGCCTTGGATCGATGGCCTAAATCGTAAGCCGATGAATTGTCAAACATGATGCAAACGCTTTTTTTATTGACGATCTGTGCCTACAGCCTGGGGGCTTTGGGAGCGATCCTGGGAGGGCGGGGACAACTGGGACGGAGCTTAGTCGGGGCGCTCGCAGCGATCGGGGCAACCGCCGGACTGCTCTTGGGATTAACAGTAATCTTCACGGGGCAGTCATTTACTGCTTTCGTTCCAGCTTTGCTGCCAGTAGGTGGCGGGTTAGCATTGCGGCTTGACCCTCTGGGAGCTTTTTTCTTGAGCGTCATTGGAGTGGTAGCGATTCCGGCTTCGCTGTATGGAATTGCCTATAACGAAATCTATGAAAGCGAAAGAGGCTCCCTGAGACTCCTGGGAGCGATGTTTAACCTATTTCTGCTTGCCATGAGTTTGGTAACTCTAGCAGACAACGTATTTACGTTTTTGCTGATGTGGGAAGGGATGTCGTTGACTTCCTATTTTTTAGTGATTACTGAAAGCGATGAAGCAGAAACAATTAGGGCAGGCAATTGGTACATTGCCGTGACTCATGTAGGGGTAGCATTCCTCGTCGCCGCATTTTTGATGTTAACGGGCAACGCATCGGGTGCTTTTTCTGACCTGCGGGTTCATGCCAGCAATCTATCGCCCCTCGCTCGCGACCTAGTATTCCTCCTAACGCTTCTGGGATTCGGTTCAAAAGCTGGGATTATTCCTCTCCACGTTTGGTTGCCCAGAGCGCACCCAGCCGCGCCCAGTTACGTCTCGGCGTTGATGTCGGGAGTGATGATTAAATTGGGAATTTACGGGTTACTCCGAGTCGCGTTAGATTTCCTCGGCGGCGGGCCCGCTTGGTGGGGTGTGCTGGTGTTGGTTGTGGGGTCGGTTTCCGCAGTTTTAGGCGTGTTGTATGCACTGATGGAACACGATCTCAAGCGGTTGTTGGCTTATCACTCCGTCGAAAATATTGGCATTATCTTGATGGGAATTGGAGCCGGACTGTTGTTTCACTCCTATGGTTCGATGTCGCTGGCAGTCTTGGGATTGGTTGGCGGACTTTATCACACCCTCAATCATGCCAGCTTTAAGGGACTTTTATTTCTAGGAGCAGGCTCAGTCCTCCATGCCACAGGCACTCGCAATATGGAGGAAATGGGAGGGTTGATGAAGCGAATGCCTTGGACGGCTCTGTTCTTTTTGATTGGTGCGGCTGCTATCTCTGCCTTGCCTCCCTTGAACGGGTTTGTTTCCGAATGGCTGGTTTTTCAGGCGCTTTTGAAAGGCTTAAACATTCCAGGAATAGAGGCGGCGATCGCCATGCCCCTAGCGGTGGGAATGCTGGCGCTGACAAGTGGATTGGCGGCTGCCTGCTTTGTGAAAGCCTTTGGCATTACCTTTCTGGCGATGCCCCGTTCTCACGAAGCCGAGAGTGCCCGTGAATCTCCCCTGCTGATGCGGATCGGTATGGGAATGTTGGCAGCGATTTGCGTTGTCTTAGGCCCGGGAGCCATTGCCGTCATCCCATTACTCAGTCGGATTCTGGTGGGATTGGGCGGTCTAGCAGAAGTCCCCGTCTCTTTGACCGAGGGAGTTTCACTCCAGGTGCCAACGAGTTCGAGTCAAATTGCTTTGCCAACCTTGGCGCTGGCGTTATTGCTGGCAATCGGCTCCATTCCAGTAATTCTGAAACTGTTGCGAGTGAATTTTCGCCTGCGCCGCAGTGAGTCCTGGGGATGCGGACTAACCGAGTTAACCCCTCGGATGGAATACACCGCCACGGCATTTGCAGAACCTTTGCGGCGAGTTTTCGCAGAACTTTATCGCCCTAGTAAGGAACTCACCATCGATACCCATCCAGAATCAAAGTATTTCGTCCAATCGATCGCCTACCGCAGTGAAATCACCCCTTGGTTCGACCGGATGCTCTATACCCCTCTGTTACACCTAATTGGCTACATCGCAAATAAAATTCGCCGCCTGCAATCGGGATTGGTGCATTTATATCTGCTGTACCTGGCACTGGCGCTGATGGGCTTAATTTTTGCCAGTCGATGGATTGAGCGATGACAAACATGATGAGTTACGGGCTGGAAATCGGTCAAATGCTATTGGCGCTAGCCTTGGCTCCAGGATTAGTGGGACTCGTGCGGTGGCTGAAAGCACGATTACAAAATCGCTTAGGGGCACCGCCCTGGCAACCTTATCTGGAGTTGCGGAAGTGGTTGGCGAAGGATGTAGTGATGTCAACCAATGCCTCTTGGATATTTCAGGCGACACCTTATATCGTGTTTGGTTCGACTGTAACAGTCACGTTATTAGTGCCCCTGATTGCCACTCCCATCGCCTTCGATGCCGTGGGCGATTTACTGGTAGTGGTTTATCTGCTGCTGCTGGGAACGTTTTTCCTGGCACTGGCAGGTCTAGATGCGGGAACGGCGTTTGGGGGGATGGGAGCCAGCCGAGAAATGACGATCGCCGCCATTGCCGAACCTACTATCGCGCTTTCCATCTCAGGACTGGCGATCGGCTCTGGGTCTACGAATCTGGGACAGATTCTCACCACCACCCTAACCGATCCGGCTGCCGCCATCAGTCCCAGTCACTTCCTAGCCTTTGCCGCACTGTTTATTGTGGTGCTAGCAGAAACAGGTCGCCTGCCGATAGATAATCCAGCCACACACCTAGAACTGACGATGATTCACGAAGCCATGATTCTAGAATATTCCGGTCGCTACTTGGCATTAATTGAGTGGGCTTCCTGGACAAAATTCCTCCTGTTTCTCTCGCTCTTGGCAAATCTTTTCGTCCCTTGGGGCATGGCAACGCTCGTCACCCTCCCGACTCTGGCACTAGCAACTGCTGCCTGGATTGGCAAATTAATCTTGCTGGCAAGTGCGATCGCCCTGCTAGAGACGCGGGTTGCCAAATTACGTCTATTTCGAGTACCGGAATTGCTTTCACTATCCTTCGTCCTCGCTTTGCTAGCAGTAACCTCCTCATTAGTGCTGAAATGAATGACCTTTTGTTTTCCCAACTTTCCACCTTAGTTGCTGCCAGCGTTCTGCTCTTTGGCATCCTCCTCGTCTGGCGGCGTTCTCTACTCGCCTATATCAAGGTTTTTCAGTGGCAATCCACCATGCTAACGATTTTATTTGCGATCGTTGCTTATTTCGGAAACGACCCCAAGCTGTACTGGATTGGTGTCTTATTGTTTTTCTTGAAGGTTATATTTATTCCCCGATTACTCCAACGGTTCTTAGTTCAGATCGACGTTGAACGAGAGGTTGCACCTTATATCAACACAGCAACTTCACTGGTGCTAACTGGAGTGATGGTTTTACTCGCCCAGGCGATGACGAATCCTTTAATTCGCCTGATTACGCTACCCACTCGCAACGGTTTACCCTTTGCAGTTGCCCTAATCTTTATCGGTTTATTTGTCATCATCACCCGGAAAAAAGCCTTCACTCAGGTACTGGGTTTTCTAGTGATGGAAAACGGCATTGCCATGTTGGCAGTACTGGGTACTTTCGGTATCCCCTTGATTGTTGAACTGGGTGTCTTTTTAGATTTGCTCATGGGCTTTCTAGTCATGCAAGTCTTTGTGTACCAGATCCAGGGAACGTTTGAGTCCATAGATGTCAGTAAACTCAACCAGTTGAGATATTGAACGGTAATTGATGATGATAGTTTTCCACTTTAGTTTACTTTTATCTCCTCCTTTGTTAGCGGCGTTGCTGACCTACCTGGTTCGAGATTACCGTCGTTGGGTGGGTTGGTCGAATACAATTCTCTCGTTGATTTCGCTGGGTGCTGCACTTGGATTTGTCATTCGAGTGCTTGTCGATCGCCACATTCCCACCTGGGGACTTCAACTCGATGGGCTAGGACTGCAAGATATTTTTCGGGTCGATGGACTCTCTGCACTGTTGCTGATATGCGTCACAACGATTTCCACTTTAACCCTGGTACTGAGTCCTGGATTGGGAAAAAAGGATGATTTTAGCGATCGCCCACTCCGACAATATTACATTTCTATGAATTTGCTGATTGCCGCGCTCCTGCTGGCGACTGTAGCCAACAATGTGGGAGTGATGTGGGTCGCCCTCGAAGCAACCACAATTTTTTCAGCATTCCTGATTCCCTTTAAATTAACGAAAGCGTCGGTGGAAGCATCCTGGAAGTATATTCTGATTAACTCAGTCGGAATTGCACTGGCGTTTGTGGGTACTGTGCTAACCTACTTCGATTTTGTGGCAATTGCGGGGGAGGCGGATAATGCGTTGAATTGGTCGGTGCTGATTGCAACAGCCCCCCGGTTACAACCAGAAATCTTGAAATTAGCGTTTGTTTTCCTCTTGATTGGCTATGGCACAAAAGCCGGGATTGCACCCATGCATACCTGGAAACCCGATGCGTATGGAGAATCCCCTACGCCATTGGGAGCAATGATGTCTTCTGCATTATTTGCGGTTGCTATGTATGCCATTCTGCGCTGGAAAGCAGTTGTCGATACGGCGATCGGGCATCACTATACCGACACTCTATTACTAATTTTAGGCGTATTTTCGTTAGGAGTAGCGGCGTTTAGCGCCGTTCAAACCCGCCACTATAAGCGGATGTTGGCTTACTCCAGCGTCGAACATACTGGATTGATCTGTCTTGGATTTGCGCTCGGTGCGCCTGGTTTATTTGCAGCATTATTGCATCTACTCAATCACACCCTGGCCAAATCATTCATGTTCTTTGTCGTGGGTCGCATTGAGGATCGCTACGGTTCTAATGCGATCGATCGGGTGCGGGGACTGGGGAAAACAATGCCTTGGACGAGTGGATTGTTTACAGCAGGACTGCTGGCGTTGATTGGACTGCCGCCTTTTGGCTTATTCACCAGTGAATTTGCTCTTTTTCGGGCTGGGTTTTCTTTGCATCATCCCTGGCTCATGGTAGTGTCGCTTACTTTATTAGCCATTATTTTTGTAGCGTTTATCAACCATTTGAATCATATGCTTTATGGATTAACGCCCGCAGGAGTCGCCATCGGCGAAACTGGCAACTGGCAATTAGTTCCCTTGTTTCTCTGTATTGGCAGCTTAGTAATTTTGGGACTGACCTTACCAACTCCGATCGCCTTACTGCTGAACCAAATCGTGACGACAATTGCCTCATAAGATTATGTTTGACATTTCTGACTTACAAACCCATATTGAGAAAGGTCTGCATTCCTGGATTGCAGAAATGCAGATTCGGCGAGGAAACGAACTGCATTTCCAGATCGAACGAGAGGCGGTTGTTCCCCTAACTCAACTCTTGCACTCAGAATTAGGTGGAGAGTTGATGTTAATGGTGGCTGACGATCGCCGTTCCGATCGAGGGCAATTTGAAGTTCATTATCTCTTCGCCCATGACTCGTTTAAGGGGTTTGTTCGTGCGACTGTTGGTATTCCGGCCCTTGACCCAACAATACCGTCGCTAGCAACTTACAGTTTGCCTGCTGCCCGCTTTGAACGGGAAATTCAAGATCTGTTTGGCATCCAACCCGTTGGACATCCTGATTGCCGTCCTTTGGTGCGTCATAGCGCCTGGTCAGCAGACTATTTCCCATTACGCAAAGATGCCAGTCCTTTAACGGAGTCTGCAACAGAAGAAGTGCCTTTTCCCTTTAAAGAGGTCATGGGTGAAGGCATTTACGAAATCCCAGTGGGTCCTGTTCATGCCGGAATTATTGAGCCAGGTCACTTCCGGTTCACGGTGGAGGGAGAAACTATTCTGAAGATGAAAGCACGGCTTTACTACACCCATAAAGGCACCGAGAAATTATTTGAAGGGAAACTGCCGATAGAAGGTGTGGAACTCGCGGAACGGATTTCGGGCGATACAACAGTAGGTCATGCCTTGGCATATTGTCAGGCATTGGAAGCCCTGTCTGGTTGCGAAGTGCCAGAACGCGCCAAATTGCTGCGGGTAATTTTTTTGGAACTGGAACGCCTGTATAACCACATTGCTGATTTCGGAGCGATCGCGAACGATACAGGCTTTGCTGCTGCTCATGCCCACTGCTTTCGGATTCGAGAACAACTATTGCGGCTGAATAAAAGGCTGACAGGCAATCGATTACTCCGGGGTGGGATCGTTCTGGGTGGAGCGAACCATGCACTTCCTCCCAACTTGGACTTGGCAGCCGAGTTAGACACTATACTGGCTGACTTTAATGACATCGTAGAAATCGGTTTCAACAATACCTTACTGACCGATCGCTTGCATGGGACTGGACAGTTATCCCCTCAAGTTGCTGATGACTACGGAACCCTGGGGTATGTCGCTCGTGCCTCTGGACAAGATCGAGATGTTCGACGCGATCGCCCTTTTGCTGCCTATCAAGACTTATCATTCCAGGTTCCCGTCTTTGAGACAGGCGATGTCTATGCCCGGACGATGGTGCGGGTTCTAGAAGTTCGTGAATCTGTTCGTCTAATTCAGCAAGCGATCGAGCTACTTCCAGAAACAGGTGCGCTGGCTGTGACCTTACCATCGCTGCCTGCTTTTGAACCCGCGTTTGGTTTAGTAGAAGGTTGGCGTGGCGCAATTGTCCACTGGGTTATGGTAGACCATCAGGGTAAGTTGCATCGGGTTAAAGTCAAAGATCCTTCATTTGTGAACTGGCCAGCTTTATCGAAAGCATTGGTTAACAATATTGTTCCTGATTTTCCCCTTTGCAATAAATCATTCAACCTTTCTTATTCTGGGGCTGATTTATAAGCTACGCCATCAAGCGTGGCACAGTTTTGCATTGAATGACATGAATGGAGGTGACAGAATGCCGAAAGCGAATATCTTAACCCTGGAACAAGCAGCCTTGATTCCGGTGTATCAAGCCAAGTGGCGTGAAATCACCCTTTCAACTGAACCCATCGATCCTGCCGTTGCCACCAAGCTACTGCAAGAACTCTATGCCAAGCTGAATTTAAGCCCACCTGAAGTTCTTTTCTTTGATAGTCCCTATGCTGCATTGACCAGTGGCATTTTTAACCAGGTTGGTGACTCCATTCGATATCAATTGGAAAATTTGCTGGAAAACTTGTTGTGGTCGCTGTTGGGGCGGGAGCCACTTTTGCAAGATCCTGACGATCGGCTTTGGCAATTGACCGAAAGTCAGTATGCCAGTAACCTGGGTTTCTTGCTGCAAAGTCAACTAGAAGACGAATTAAGAGACTACCCTCAGAATTGGCTCTGGAGTCACCTTGATAATTGTCTCCAACCGCAGCTTTGGCAAGACTGGCATGGTAGTTGGTTCGACTTTTTCATTTCAGTCCTTCACTATCCTCACGACGCTCGGAAATGGGAAATTCTCCAAACGCTCGGTCAACACAGTGGTTGGCTCTTTCCATACCACGATCGCTGTATTGTCTGTAGACGACCCACCAAGCTACTGCGTGATGATGGCAATCAGTTTCATGCGGAAGGGGAACCCGCAATTCAATTTGCGGATGGGTTTGGAGTCTACGTTTATCGCGGGACGAGATTGCCCCAAAAATATGGGGCGCTGCCTCCTACTCAATGGCGATCGCAGTGGATTCTAGAAGAAACCAATCCAGAATTAAAACGAATTTTGATTCAGGAAATTGGTTACTCTAAAATCTGTCAAGAATTACCCGTGACTGAATTGGGAACCTGGCAGAATAAAAAGCTAATTCATCTTCAGGCTTCACAAACGAGCTATTCCAGTCAAGAAGAAGCCAGAATTCTATGGATTGAACTCTCAATATGTGAGGAACATTTACTTCATGAAGGTTCCGATCGAGAGATTGTTGCTTTAGATACTTCTTAAAAGTTCACACCACACTAGCGGTGGCATTGTTTGTCACCGCTTTTCTCAATTATTGCTCTCACAATAAGGTTATATCACAAAATACTAATTCAGCTTTATTTAAAAGGAATTGGTGAGTTAAAAAATTGTTCTCATTAACTTTATTGTATTTGTCTGGAGAAATCGACTAATGAATAGCCTTCACATTGAAATTATCGGCAACAGTAACGAAAATTGCCACCTGCTGGAAAACAATGTATTAACGGCGATCGCTAAGCTCGGCATCACTGCAAAAGTCGATTGCCTCATGGATGTTGAACAAGCAAAACGACGACGATTGGGCAGACCTCCAGTATTGGTCATTAATGGTAGGGTAGCCAGCCAGGGGCAAACTATTTCATCAAAGCAGATCGAGATACTTCTTCAGGAAGCGACTCATGGATCGCATCATGGAGATTTCCTCAGCCGAATGTTTTAGAGGTTAATTGCGAACAGCAGGTTGGGTTACTTTCTTGTGCTGAAAGTGATTAAAGAGCGATATTTTCCCCAGAACCTGCCCCTCTTATATAACGCTTGGCAAATGAAAATAGGCTAAGCCTTGCAGAAAATCGATTTTAGTCTTTCGGCAATCGTGGCAAGAGTTAGGCATCGTTTAGAGAAATTGTTTTTTTCGATGCTGCCACCTGCGGAGACAATTTTTTAGGTATAAATGCAGATGCGAAATGTGGGACTCACTCCCGCTGCTGTCGCCTCTAGCTTAATGTTTTCGGTGAGGGCGCATTACTAGTCGAGTTAAAACTTGCTCCTGACAACCCAAGTTTATGCTTCCCCACCTTCCAGCTAATTTCACCATGATTTCTGGCTCTATTAAAAAATAACTAAGAAGGCGATCGCACCCCATGCGAAAACTTCGGGAATAATTCAGATGAAGACTCAACAACATGAAGCAGAGTCAGCCACTTTCTGGTTTGTCAGGGGTGAGAACGACGCACTTGCTGCTTTGCCGCCACAACACCCCGATTGCTACTACTATATGATGGGTTGGCACGACGCTAAATATGAAATCAGCTTAGGCATCATTCGTCGAAAAAAACGGTATGGATTGAGTTAGAGTTCCAGAAACAGAATAACTCGGAACTTGTTCAATAATTGGACAAATCGTTTCTTCAGGATGTTCGGGAATAGTCTTCCAACCGGATAAAAGTCCCTTCAATTCCTGCTTGAGAATTTGCAGTTGTTGAATTTGCTGCTCGATTTCTTCGAGCTTATCTTCCAGCTTGACCTTAATGCGATCGCACGGCAAGTCACCTCGATCGTGTACCTCTAGAAACTCTTTGATTTCTAGCAAGCTCAATCCTAAACTTTGAGCGCGTTTGATGAAGCGCAATCGAACAAATACATCTGAGTTGAATAACCGATAATTACCTTCTGTTCGACCAAAGGTTTTGAGCAATCCCAACTCATCGTAATAGCGGATGGTTTTGATTGGCAGTCCGCTCTGTTTGGCCACCGAACCAATCTGTTTTAACCCTTCTTGGGCTAGCATAACGACCTCACCAATACTGTAACTACATCCTAAACCTTCCAGTTAGCTAGAGGGTCAAGGGAACGAGAAAGGGACAAATTCCCGCCCCTCAGAACCTGGCTGGCTTGACTCATATTGAAGCTTTGGCAGTCACCTTTCTCTTGTTGGAACCCTTAGCAGCACGGACTTCGATCGTTCCACGGTTCATTTGCATCCCACACGCGAACTCATACTCACCAGCATCTTCAGGTGTGAATTCAACTGTGGTCGTTTCGTTAGGCGGGAGATCGACAGCGATCGCCAACTCTGGAATTAGCAACCGATCGTAACAACTGCTAGGATTCTGGCGCTCGAAATGCAAGCGAACTGGGTGTCCGGCTTCGACAATGACACGCTTGGGTTGATACCCTTGGGCAACGGTAACAGTCGCCTCTTGGATGCCTGCTGGTGTCATGGCGGCTTCAACGCTGGATGCTGGAGGTGCAGAACGGTCGGCAGAATGCGTTGGTTGAGGCCCGGAGGCGATCGCTACCTCCGCATTTTCGCCCGCTGGTTGCACTTCCACCACGCCTCGGAACATATTCATGCCGCAAGTGAATTCATATCTGCCAGGTTTGTCAGGTGTGAACTCGATCGGTGTGACTCGATTTAGCGGCAGTTCTCTAGCAATGTGAAAATCGGGAAACCGGACTTCTGCCAAGCAACTACTAGGATCTTGGCGAACGAAATTCAGCCGTACAGGTTGACCTGCTTGCACCGCGATTAGGCTCGGTTCATAGCCGCCATCGACAGTAACGGTGACTTCCTGAACGCCTCCTTGGGTCGTCGCTTGGCGCGACTTGGGTTTGGCGACCAAGAACCACCATAATTCCAGTCCAATTAATCCCAAACCACCTGCGGTTACGGCTCCTTTCACCCACAAAGGTTGGTCGATGCGTTGAAACTCTCCAGTTGTCTCAGTGGTAGAGGGCGGCATTTGCTCGTGAGACATTTGGGCAACGGCTCGACCTGAAGTTACTCCTAGCAAAACACCTAATGCGGCCATGCCACTCAAAATAGCCGATCGATTAATCATCTCAACATCTCCTATACTGTCCCGATAATGCTGCCTGAAATCGCACCGAGCAAAAATCCCACACCTGCTAGTGTTCCAAAGAAGGTAATTTGTTTGAGCATGGTTATCTCCTGATACATTTTGGATTTTGGATTACCAATAGGCTTCTCAGTCCGGGTTTGGTGAATCCATCTGTCGCATTCTGTTTGCAAATTGCTATGAGAATAACTACCGACTACCAACGGGCTTGAAATTACGTAACCGCAAGGCATTGGTCACGACGGAAACCGAACTAAATGCCATGGCTGCCCCGGCGATAATCGGACTGAGCAACCAACCGAAAACTGGATAAAGAATGCCAGCCGCGATCGGAATTCCAGCCACGTTGTAGATGAAGGCAAAGAATAGGTTCTGCTTGATGTTGCGAATCGTGGCCCGACTCAGTTGAATGGCTGTCACGATGCCTTGCAGGTCGCCAGAAATTAAGGTGATATCGCTAGCGGCGATCGCGACATCCGTTCCCGTACCGATCGCTATTCCCACGTCAGCTTGAGCCAAAGCTGGTGCATCGTTAATCCCATCGCCAACCATGGCCGCTACTTTGCCTTCCGACTGAATCGTTTCCACAGTTGCCGCTTTTTGCCCCGGACGAACTTCGGCCAAGACTCGATCGATTCCCACTTCACGGGCAATTACGTTCGCAGTCCGCTGGTTGTCTCCGGTGAGCATCACCACTTCTAAGCCCATCCTTTGCAAGCTCCGAATCGCGTTGACAGAAGAGGGTTTCACCGCATCGGCAATGCCCATAATTCCTTCGACTTTACCGTCTACCGCAATCCAGATGACCGTTTTGCCCAAGTATTCCAGTTTGTCCCACTGTTGTTGCAAGGCGCTGGTATTAATCCCCAACTCATTCATCCAACGGTGCGTGCCGATTTGCACTAATCGGTTAGAGATATAACCTTGAACGCCACTGCCAGCGATCGCCTCAAACTCTTGAGCATTTACTAACTCAACCCCTTGAGATCGAGCGTATTGGACGATCGCCTCTGCCAGGGGATGTTCTGAATTGCGTTCGATCGAGGCCGCTAGACGTAACAGTTTGAGTTCGTTGCCATCGGCCGTACCGCTGACGGTTACATAGTCGGTTACAGTAGGCTTGCCCTGAGTAATCGTGCCAGTTTTGTCGAGGACGATCGTCTGTAGCTTGTGGGCTAATTCCAGGCTTTCCGCGCCTTTAATTAAAATGCCGTTTTCTGCCCCTTTGCCCGTTCCCACCATAATTGAAGTCGGTGTTGCTAAGCCGAGGGCGCAGGGACAGGCGATAATCAGCACGCCAACGGTAGTAATTAACGCCATGGTGACGTTGCCCATGATATTAAACCAGAGGACGAAGGTAAGAATCGCGATCGCGATTACTGCGGGCACAAACCATCCCGTCACTCGATCGGCCAGTCGTTGAATTGGGGCTTTCGAGCCTTGCGCTTGCTGCACCAGGTTGACGATTTGAGCTAAAAAGGTATCCTTGCCCACTCGCGTTGCCCGCAGCTTAAAGCTGCCAGTTTTGTTGATGGTGGCTCCAATGACCTCATCGCCAGGATGTTTCTTCACTGGCACGCTTTCACCCGTCACCATCGATTCGTCGATCGTCGAGGAACCCTCCACAATTTCGCCATCCACCGGAATTTTTACACCGGGACGAACGATGACGATATCGCCCAAAACTACTTCAGCAATGGGAACATCAATTTCTCGATCGCGGCGAATTACCCGCGCCGTCTTGGCCTGCAACCCCATCAGCTTGCGAATGGCTTCTGAAGTTTGTCCTTTTGCCCGGTTCTCTAACAACCGTCCCAAAAGAATCAAGGCAATAATCACCGCAGCGGCTTCAAAGTATACGTCCGGTCTAAGCCCTTGGTTAACGAACCACTGAGGAAAAAATGTGGGAAATAAGGAATAAAGGTAAGCCGTACCCGTACCTATGGCCACTAGGGTATCCATGGTGGCTGTATGGCGTTTGAAGGCTTTCCAGGCGTTGACGAAGAACCCGCTCCCAGCCCAAAACAATACCGGAGCCGTTAGTACCAGTTGCAGCCAGGAATCGTGCAACCACATGGGAATGAAGGGAATAGGCAACCCGGTCATGGCAGGCAGAGAGCCAATTACCAGGATGGCACTAATAACGCCGCTGACCCACACTTTGCGGGTTAACTTGCGGTTCTCGGCTTGTCGTTCTCGCCGTTCGGTGTCATCTTCGGGAGCGAGGATATCGTCCTGCATCGGTTGAGCCGAATAACCCGCACCATCAACTGCTTCCTGAATCGCGGCTATGTCAGCTTTACTAGGATCGTAGGTGACGGTTGCTCGATCGGCCCCAAAGTTAACGTTGCATCCATCGACACCAGGAACCGATCGAATCGCTGCTTCAATGTTGTTGGCACAGGAGGCACAACTCATGCCTCGCAGTTTCAAGGTGGTATTTGCCATGAGAACCTCACTATGCGACTGTATAACCAGCATCGGTAATCGCTTGTTCGATTTCTATCTCTGTTGCCTGGGTTTCAACGCTGACTTGCTTGGTTTTCGGGTCAGTTTGAACCGTAGCCGTAGGATCGATCGCCTCGATCGCTTTGGTAATCTTTTCTCCACAAGCAGAGCAAGCCATGTTGGGAACTTGAAATTGGAGTGTCATGATGTAAATCCTTGAAAATCGTTCAACTACATCCATCATGGAGTCTCCAGTGCGCTGGACAGTCAAGGGGGTAAAGCCTAATTTTTTTTCAGCGTGAGATTGCCTTTGAAATCTATCTAATACCAATTTGAAATAAGAATAGGGCAGATGGATTTACCAAACCTAGACGGAGAAACCGATCGTGAATCCAAAATCCAAAATGGTATAAGCACTCAGGCTCAATTATTTTCTGCTGAATTTCATCTTGATTTCATTTGGGGATGAGAAGCTTAAAGTTCGATTACCTTTTATTCTCACCCTCCCAACTAGCTTGGGAGGATTCCTTACTACTTACTGTTGCGTAACTTGTGCCAGTAGTTGCTGCATGTGGGCAATCTCAGCATTTTGGCTTTGAATAATCGATCGCGCCAATTCGCGGGTTTCAGGATGTTTGGCACTATTGACTACCATTCCAGCCATCATAGTTGCCATTTGATGGTGACGAGTCATCTGCCGCAAGAACTCTGCATCAAAATCATCTGCGTTTCTTAACGCTGCCATCATTTCTCTGTCCATCTGCTCTTGCTGCATCATCGACATCATCATTGCCCGATCCATATGCCCCTGCATGGACGCGGACATCGTTGGAACTTCCGTGCCGTACCATTGCCCGTACCAATTTCGCATCCGATCGATTTCGCCAGTTTGCTCGGTAATAATGGATTGCGCTAGTTCCTTGACTTTTGGATTTTTCGCCCGTTCTAAAGCCATCTGAGCCATTTCGTTCGCGCCCTGGTGGTGAGGAATCATCATTTCGATAAAGGTTCGATCGATCTCAGTCGTCAGGCCTCGATCGACTGGGGCAGAATTTCTAGTCTGCGAGGTCAGCCTTGGGCATTGACTTTGGGCATCAGCGCGATCGATAAAGGGTGAAGCGACGATCGCACCACTCACTACCAAAGTAAGAAGACCACAAGTTGCAAGTTTAACGTTCATCGTTTTCGTAAGTTTCAAAGGTTGAAGGAATTTCAGAAATCGGAACCCACGCCAAAATTCCTCCTGGCTCCCTACCTAAAGAGGGCTGGAGGAATTGCCAGCGTTATCTTCAAAGAGCAATTACGCCATTGCTGCTGCCATTTGGCGGCAAGATTCAGCACAGCGCCGACAGGAGGCGGCGCAACGCTTACAGTGTTCGCGATCGTGTTTCTCGCACTCAGCCGCACAGCGATCGCACGCTTCAGCACAGACAGCGCACAGTTGAGCGTGGAGGTCAGATTGGCGAGCCATGAAACGAGCGCAGATGTCGCAAGTATCGGCGCAGTCTCGGCAGAGCTTAATACACCGTGCCATCATCTGCACCATATCGCTATCTAGGCAAGCCGTAGCGCAGTTTTCGCAATCTCGCAGGCAATCTTGGCAATTGCGAATGCAGGTTTCCAACAACGATTGACGATCTTGTGTCATGACCATACGATTAAACTCCTTAAAGTTGTAAGTTCTAGAAGAAGCCGTAGATTTGCTTCTCTAGAATTCAACTTAGAAAGTTGTTTGAGAAAGTGCATCTCACTTTTGAAGCAGAAAAAAATTCAACAATATCCTGCTGTCGGATAGCTGAATTTCATCTTGATTTCATGTTTATGCGATATTACTAAATTCTCATTATTTTAATTAAAGCAAGGCGCTACATTTAGAAGTTTTGCACAAGCCCCGATCTTTACAGATTCTTGACTTTGGTTGTTTAGAGTGAACTTGTAAATCTAAATTGCCTGGAGATTTCACCTAATGATAACCTCAACAAAATCGCTTATCGTTGGTACGTTGATTGGAACCATGGTATTAGCTGGGGCGGTGTCTGTCGTTCGTGCCGCTCAACCCCAAGCGATACGTGCTACCGCACAGGCTAGCGCCAACGTGCCTGAGTATGGCACCGATCGTCTAATTGCTCGTATGCTTCGCGTCAATCATCAAATTATCCAAGCCAACGATCGCGATCGCGAAACCAACGACGATGCTGAAGAACGACAAGAATCTGCCAAACTACGAACTTTAGCTAAAATTACGCCCCAGCAAGCCCAGCAAGCTGCTGAAGCTGCTAAAGGAGGTCGAGCTAGCAGTGTGAAGTTGGAAAATGAGGACGGTAACTTAGTCTATGCCGTTGTCATCGGAGAGCAAGAAGTCAAAGTAGATGCAGGCAACGGTCGCGTTCTCTACACCGAGGCTCTCAATGGCGACGACGAAAAGAACGAGGCTTCCCGCCCCCGCAGCAGCATTCAAGTGGCCGAACCCTCTGGCGGTGACGGCGACGGCGAAACCAATGACGATGGCTAATATATCAGGCTAATAGCCTCACCTTCGCGAGGCTCCCCAGTAACTTGTCGATCCGCTTTGGCTGGGGAGCTATTTTGATGTTTGCTTAGGACTCGACAAGTTACGGATAGAGGGAAATAGAAATATTCCCTTGTCTGCCAACATCCCCTAATCACGAGGGATGATGCTGCCAAGCAGCTTCGCAGTCAGCTTCAGATTTCTCAGAATATGATTGCCCAATTAAACTCCCAACAAACTCCAACATCCTTGGAGTTACCGTTGGGCTTGCGAAATCTTTGTAACTTGCGAAGTCCGGCAATGAGTTACTATTTTGCTGGTAAAAATTAAATGAACAAAGTTGCAAAAATTACAATTTACTTCTGGATCTTGAAGATCGTCGCCACAACGCTCGGCGAGACGGCTGGTGACTTCATCTCGATGACTCTCAACCTGGGATATTACATAGGCTTTGCCGTATCGCTCTTCACTACCTCACCAAGCTGAACGATGTCTTGTTATTCTGGCTGGCCTTCATCTTCACGCGACCCTTCGGAGCTACCTTCGGAGATTTTCTCACCAAGCCAGTCAACAGTGGCGGTCTATCGCTACCAAGAGACTTAGCTTCGGCGATCGCTTTTATCCTGCTGGTAGTCGTCCTAGTCTTTTCTACTCGAAAGAAGAAAAATTTATATGACCAGCCGTAAATCTTCTCAATTACGTCAACTTCATCGGGCGATCGCGCCCATCATGACGCTGCCACTATTGCTCGCAGCGTTTACAGGTTCGATTTACCAAATTACAGATCTTTCAGGAAATGAAGCAAAGTGGTTATTGGAGATCCACAAGGGGAACTTTGGCATTCTTAAGCTAGAAGCGATCTATCCCTTTCTCAACGCTCTGGGCTTACTCGCGTTAGTTGCTACCGGAATTTCGATGTGGCTGCAAATGCGTCGTCATTCTAGAAGACGATTAGAGAGAATTGAATAACCACCGTGTTGAGATCGAGGTAATGATGACTCTATGAGGTTTTGAGATCGAACACGAGTAAAAACCAAAGAGAGGGGGAATATTGAGGAGGAAACGTCCAGTTGCTCTAGTAGCGATCGTCGTCTATAAATCTTTTGTTGCTTCCTTGATGGCAGTGACGGCGATCGCTCTATTACTGGACTTAAAGAATCATCAAAGTCTTAAGTATTTCTCAGAGTCTTATGTTTTAGAGAGCAAGCATTTAGTAATCGATTGGCTCTTAGATAAAATTCTCAATCTCAGTCCAAAAACGCTTGAATTTAGTGGATTAGCTGCTGCACTATATGCTGTAATAACAACTGTTGAAGCCGTAGGTTTATGGTACAAGAAGATCTGGGCAGAAATCTTAGTTATCGCGGTAGTTGGTATCAGCATTCCCTTTGAAGTTCTAGAATTAGTTCGCGGCATCTCCATTCTTAAGTTACTTATTTTCTTAATTAACTTGGCTGTCTTGTGGTATTTAATCGATCGTTTTTTCAAGGTGATAAAGCGACCTTAAGCATTTTTATGAGCCTGGATCGATGACTAATGCTTAGTCGGACAAACGCTCCATCAGGAGTGCTTCCAGTCGCTGGATTTGTTGCCGCTGCTCCACCAGTAACATCTTGAGTTCAAATATTTCTTCTTCTCTAAGTAAATTTAGCTTGTCCTGCAATAATTCAATTTCTAGTTCCGCTTTTTGATTGACTTCATAGTCGTGTTTGGCATCTGCCCTGTCAATGGCAGCTTGGCGGTTCTGACTCATCATGATGATGGGAGCAGCATAAGCAGCCTGAAACGATAACATTAAATTCAGTAAAATAAAAGGATACGGGTCCCAATGCCGGACGAAGGCGATCGCGTTGAGAACGACCCAAAGAGCTAAGACAACGCTTTGAATAATGATAAAACGCCACGAACCCATGACCGCAGCCACCAGATCGGCAACGCGATCGCCAAGGGATAAAGATGGTTTTGGGGGATTTTGAGCGGGTTTGCGCTCTCGCAAACGCTGGAGAAGTTCGTACTCTTCTGGGCTAACTCGTGCCCGCAGGGGTCTTTTTCGATTCATATCTCTACGTTTTCTGGTTCTATTTGTTATTCTAAAATCCTCCTCGTACCGAATTCGTTATTCGTTTTTTTACGGCGGTTTGGAGCCGATGCCATTGCCAAGGCAACTAAAAAGATCGATCGCATCAATTTCTAGGAATTCTCTTGAGAACCATCGTTCGATCTAAACTCGTCTCATTTTTTGCAATTCCAGCATGGTAATACAAAATATCAGCCAAAGAAACCCTACTCCATAACCAGCAATGATATCGGTCGGCCAGTGAACTCCTAAATACAATCTACTCAGTCCGATCGCGGCAATTAAAATTCCTGCCAAACTATAAATTAGATAGGAAAATTGAGAATAGTTAGTTGCTAGCAAGTAAGCGATAAAACCGTACAATACCAAAGATCCTAGAGCGTGACCGCTAGGAAAGCTGTAAGATCTTTCCGAGATCGGAGCAGTCCAAAGTTGAGGACGAATTTTCTCAAAAACTAACTTCAATTCGGTATTGAGAATCAATGCTCCTAAGCAAGCGATCGCAAATATTTTGGCTTCTTGCCGATAGCGCCGCCAGAGTATTACTAAGGTAGCGATGACAACGATAACTACTACTTCGGGATTGCCTAAGCGAGTTATTGTCAGCATGACAATATCGAGGCTGGGATTAGCAAACTGGTGCAGCCATAACAACCAAGACGTATCAAAGGCAAAAGCTTCTCGCTCTAGGACTTCTTGAAACAGCCAAGCTAATCCCAAGATAATTAACAGGCAAATAGCAAGTCCAACCGTGCCAATGGTGGCAATTAGAGGAGCCAAGCGGGGATGAATGCGTTCCAACCAAAAAGCCGAAATTTTGCGAATCATAACTTTCCTCATCTCCTGACTTCTGAACCCTGACTACTGGCTGGTAAACGCACGGTAAAACAACTACCTACACCGATTTGACTGGTAACTGTTATCGTTCCTTGGTGATTTTGGGCGATCGCCAGGGCAATTGCCAGCCCCAAACCAGAGCCGCCAGATTGGTAAGAACGAGACTCCTCGGCCCGCCAAAAGCGATCGAACACCCGTTCGAGTTGCTCTGATGACATCCCAATACCTGTATCCTCAATCCTGACAACAATCTGTTTGCCAGCTAGACGGCGATCGATCTCCACTCGTCCCCCCGATGAAGTGTAGTGGAGGGCATTGGCTATCAAATTAGCGAACAGTCGCCTGAGTCGATCGGCATCTCCTAACAGGGACAAAGCTCTACTGCCACTTGCTTGCAAGCAAATATTTTTTCTCTCAGCTTGCGGTTGGTAGAGCCGTACTAAGTCATCTAAAAGATCTGCTAGGTTGAGAACTTGCCACTCGCGATCGGGAAAATGGTCTGTCCGAGCTAGAAATAATAAATCTTCAGTCAAGCCGATCGTCTGGCTGGTAGCACTGGCGATCGCCTCAAACTTTTCCGTATCGCCCTTCGACCGGATGCCTTCTGGATAGGCTAGCGCCACCTCCACATTCGCTTGAATTGCCATTAGAGGGCTGCGAAGCTCGTGGGAAGCATCAGCCGTGAACTGTTTCAAGCGATCGAAGCTTTGTTCTATCGGCTGCATGGCCTGACGAGTTAAAATTGCCCCACCTACTCCGCTTAAAAGTAGAGCGATCGTTATCCCACCCCCTAGACCCCAATCTAGTTTCTTTAGGGTTTCGTCAAATTCATCTAGAGATTGGCTGGCTCTGACGTAGCCCAATAAGCGACCGCTATCGCTGTCGATCGCCCTCACCGTTACTCCACGAATTCGAGGCGTACCTGCTTGGGTCTGAACTGCGTTCTGGCCTGCCAAGGGGAGAGTTAATGTATAGCGTCCCTGCTTGCCGATCGATCTGCCTTGGGCATCAAACCACTCCAAGGCTCGATCGCGATCGATCGACGATGAGGTAGGGAAATCGCGCTCAAATTTGAGTTGTCCGTCCTCTAGCTCTAGATTCGCGGTCGCCCCCTGCCCCAGCGCCGCGAGCTTTTCAGTCACCTGTTGGCTGAGGGCATGGGTAAAGACCACCCGCACGGCGATCGCAAAGACACTCAAGATTGAAGCCAACACCAACAAATATGACAGCAACAGTCGATCGCGAATGGCTTTAAACACGGGCGCTAAAGAGAAGGAGCGTGCAGGCGGTAGCCAATTCCATAAACCGTTTCGATCGCATTTTCCGCACAGCCTGCTGCTTGGAGTTTGCGTCGCAGGTTCATGATGTGGGTTTTAATCGTTTCCTTGCCTGAGAGCCGATCTAGCTCCCAGAGTCGATCGAGCAAGGCTTCCTGGGAAAAAACCCGATCTGGACTTCTTAAAAAGCATTCTAATAGCTGATACTCTTTAGGCGTGAGCGTTAAAGGCTGTCCGGCATAAGTCACTATGCAAGTACCAGGATCGAGTTGCAACTGGCCGTGACTGATAATTGGTTGTTTGATATCTCCACTGCGACGAGATAAGGCGCGAATCCGGGCTGCTAGTTCTTCTAGCTTAAAGGGTTTGACTAGGTAGTCATCCGCTCCGAGTTACCATCCTCTCAGTTTACTCAAAACATTGACATTGACACTAATGTCAATGTTTAAGGTGGAAGCATATAGATTCAGGCATTTTCAAACATGATTTCTGCTTCCCCTTCCCGCCTTCCCTTTCCCAACCTCCTAAAGGAACATCCAGATGCAGTAGCGGCGATCGCTTGTGCGGTGCTGGTTTTCCTGGGCTGGCAAGCCCTCAATCTCGGCTGGATTGGAGCCGCCCTCTTCATTCTGACGGCTGCCTATGTCATCGGTGGGTTTGAAAGCGCCCGTGAAGGCTTGACAACTTTATGGCAAGAAAAAGAACTCGATGTAGACTTGCTAATGATTGTGGCAGCATTGGGAGCCGCTAGTCTGGGACTATGGCGGCGAGAATATTACCTAATGGTGGATGGTGCTGTTTTAATCCTGATTTTTGCGATTAGTGGTGCGCTGGAAGGATATGCCATGCAGAGAACGGAGCGGAGTATTCAGGGGTTGATGAGTTTAACCACCGATACAGCGCGAGTAATGCGGAACGGACAAGAACAAATCGTACCGATTTCCGCGCTCAAGATTGGCGATCGAGTCTTGGTAAAACCAGGGGAATTGGTGCCGACTGATGGTTTGGTGATGGAAGGGTTTAGTACCCTGAACCAGGCTTCGATTACTGGAGAATCGATTCCGGTTGAGAAGACAATTGGTGATGAAGTCTTTGCAGGCACGATTAACGGCAATGGGGCGCTGCGGCTCGAAATTCACCAGCCGCCCGAAAGTAACTTAATTCAGCGAGTCATCCGTCTCGTCCAGCAAGCCCAAACCGAAGCGCCCCCCTCTCAGCAGTTTATCGAACGATTTGAGCGCGGCTATGCGAGGCTGATTGTAATTGCTGGGATCTTGCTGGGAACCTTACCCCCCTTTCTGTTGGGTTGGAATTGGGAAGATACGATTTATCGCGCCTTAATTTTTCTGGTGGTGGCATCGCCCTGTGCGTTGATGGCATCGATTATGCCTACCTTGCTATCTGGGATTGCCAATGGTGCGCGGCATGGAATTTTGTTTAAAAATGGGGCGCAGTTGGAACGGATCGGGCAAGTGAGAGCGATCGCCTTTGATAAAACAGGAACGCTGACAACGGGTAAGCTGCAAGTAGTGGATGTCATGTCAACGCAGAAATCTACCGATCGATTGTTACAAGTAGCTGCGGCATTAGAGAGTTTATCGGAGCATCCCATCGGCGAGGCGATTGTCCAAGCTGCGCGTCAACAGAACCTAACCTGGGTGGAAGCGGTTAACGGTCAAGCGCAAGCCGGACAGGGAATGACTGGAGAAATCGATCGTCAAATAGCAGTAGTCGGTAAAGCGGCTTTTGTTCGGGCGCAAGCGGAATCTGTTTCAAAAACCTTGACGGATCGAAGCCAGCAATGGGAAGCAGAAGGAAAAACGGTGGTATGGGTTGCCTATGGGGGAGAGGTTCTAGGGATTATTGCCGTTGCTGATACCGTTCGGCCTGCGGCGGCGCAAGCGATCGCCCGCTTGAAACGGCTGGGAATCGAGCAGATTGTCATGCTGACCGGGGATAACTCGCGCACTGCCCGCAGCATTGCTCGACAGGTCGGAGTCGATCGAATTTATGCAGACCTTTTGCCAGAAGATAAAGTCGATGCGATCCGACAGTTACAGAAGCAGTACCAGACGGTGGCAATGGTCGGGGATGGCATCAACGATGCACCCGCCTTAGCTCAGGCATCGGTGGGAATTGCCATGGGAGCCGCAGGTAGTGACGTGGCACTGGAAACGGCAGACATCGTGTTAATGGGCGATCGCCTAGAGCGATTAGAAGGCGCGATTCGTCTAGGTCGTCGCGCTCAAGGCATTGTCAAGCAAAATATTGTGTTTGCCCTTAGTTTTGTGGTGATTTTGCTGATTTTCAACTTCGCGGGCAATATAACACTACCATTTGGAGTTTTGGGGCATGAAGGCTCTACGGTTGTAGTGACGCTGAGCGGGTTGCGATTACTCAAAGGTTGATTCCTGGCGGGTAAGGGAAGATAGTTGACAGACAGAAGGCAAGTTATTACAAAATATAACGCTCTATAAATCAACGCTAAGTTCCTTGTTAGCTTGGAAACACTGTATCCCCCCAGGGGGGATACGATTAAATCCTCTGCAACCCCAGCTATGCCCAGATCCCAACTGTTTCATAGTCTTCGCAATCCGATCTTTGCTCGTTTATATGCTGCCCAAACAACGAACTTGTTGGGAGATGCGCTTACTTGGTTGGGGTTGGCATTGCTGGCGTTTGAGGTGGCCGGCCAAGATTCAGCCGTGGTGCTGTCGGTAGCCTTGACCTTACGAGTAACAGCCTTCGTGCTGTTGTCGCCATTGGCTGGGGTACTTGCCGATCGCCTCGATCGCAAAACCATCCTCGCAACCACCCACTTGGTGCGGATGGGTATTGTCGGCCTGCTCCCGTTTGTCAATGCAGTCTGGCAGATTTATGCGCTCGTTTTTGCCCTAAATATTTTCAATGCCTTTTTCACGCCAACCTATCAGGCGACGATCCCCCTAGTTACAGGGCAGGAGGATTATCCCCAGGCGATCGCCCTTTCTAGTGCCACCTTTCAGCTTTTGGGGGTTTTGGGACCGGGAATGGCGGGCGCGATCGCGGCTTTTGTGGGTGCAAGGCAGGTGTTCTTTCTAGATGCCCTCACGTTTCTGGTAGCGGCAATGCTGATTGTCACGCTGCCCGGTCAATTGAGGGTGGAACGATCGACCGAGAAATCCCTTTCGTCAGGTAGAACGCGGCCAGACATTCGATCGGGTACAACTTGCCTGTTTGCCGATCGCTACTTGCGGTATGCTTTAGCCATGCAACTGGTGGCTTCTGTAACTGGAGCGCAAATTCTCGTGAATACGGTGGGCTACGTTCGGGGTACGCTCGAACTAGGCAGCGTCCAGTACGGATGGGTGATGGGTGCCTTCGGCATTGGAGCGACGGTTGCGGCTGCGGCTTCCGGGTCATTAGGACAGCGTTGGGCGCGTACCAGCATTATATTATTGGGAGCAACGCTAATTACGATCGCGCTGTTGTCAGCCAGTTATGTCGGACTTTCAGTTCTGCTGGTGCTGTGGTTAGTAGCAGGGGCAGGACAAACCTTAGTAAATGTGTCGGCTCAGACGTTAATTGCCGATCGCACCCCGACTGAATTTCAAGGACGGGTATATGGAGCGCAGTTTGCCTGGAGCCATTTTTGGTGGGTCTTTTCTTACCCGTTAGCAGGCTGGTTGGGCAGCCATCAACCAGAAGTACCTTTTCTCTACGGCAGTTCGATCGGATTGGTTCTACTGGTGCTGGTGCAAACGCTCCTGACACCGAAGGAACGGGAGCATCTCCATGAGAGCTATTGGCACGAACACCAACATATTCACGACGAGCATCACCAACACCAGCATCATCCCAGTATTTTAGCGATCGAACCTCATAGGCATCGTCATCACCACAGATCGCTGCGTCATGCTCACCTCTACTTTGGGCTACACTATCACCACGAGCATGGCTAGATTGACACTCTCGTTGCCTACGAGTAGCTAGTTTTTAAAAATAGATCGATCGGGCAATCGCGATTAGGTGTTATCTGCCTGAATAATAGGACATATGACTTCATTCTGTAACTCTGGAAGAGACTGCCACCCCAAAAGTAGTTCTTGTAATTCTGCACGCAAGGTCAACAATTGCTGGATCTGGCAGTCAATCTCCAAAAGCTTACCTTCTAGCTTTTCTTTAATCTCACCGCAGGGCGGTTTTCCTAGATCGTAAACCTGAAGAATTTCTCTGATTTCCTCCAGGCTAAGACCAAGGCTCTGAGCGCGTTTGATGAACTCCAAGCGAGTTAATATCTGCGGTGAAAACTGTCGGAAGCCTCCCCCTGTGCGACCTGATGACTTCAGCAAACCTAGAGCTTCATAATAGCGAATTGTCCCGATCGGGATTCCGCTTTGTTCGGCTACCTGACCGATTAAAAGTGGCTTTTGCTTTTGAGCTAACATATTACGTCTCCCAACTCGATTTACCCGATCGTGCCTTCGATCGTAGCGGACATTCCTTCGGCAACAAAATCGTTGACTTGCCGATCGATAGTAAACAGACCGCTATTCTTTGTGAAGTTTATTAACTATATTCTTGACTCTACAGCCGACTATAGAGTCAAGAATAGTGAAGACTAGGCAAAAACTTGAGGCAAGAATCAGATGAGTCAGCCAGATACTAACAATCGATGGATGAAATGGATGCCGATAGCGATGATAGCTTGCTGCGCCATCCCCGTAACTACGGCTTTGTTTCTAGGCGGAGGAATAGGGGCGTGGTTCGGTCGTTCCAGTCAGCAGGCAACTAGCGATCGCTCGATTAGTCAATCCTCTACTCAACCAACTAATGTCGATGCCTCTCTGGAAAAGGCAGTGAATTGGCAAGCCAACAATCACGTTCATGGCTTGGCAGTCAATCCCGACAACCCTCAAGTCCTTTATGTCGCCAGTCACAACGGACTGCTGAAACGTTCTGAAACTGGAGAGTGGTTCTGGATGGAGCCAGAAAAAGAAAGGGCAGACTACATGGGTTTCACCGCTCATCCCACTGACTCGCAACGCTTTTATGCCAGCGGACATCCTCACAGTGGGGGTAATCTGGGCTTTCAAATTACGGAAAATCAAGGACGAAACTGGAAACAGATTTCCCTGCCAGGAGTAGATCTTCATGCAATGGCGATCGCTCCTAGCAACCCCAATGTCTTTTATGGTTGGCCTGCTTCTGGGGCCCGAGGGTTACACGTTTCCACCGATGGTGGTAAAACCTGGACTCAACCGCTGATGGCAGGGCTACGCGCTGCCCCCTTCAGTCTGGCTGTCGATCCAGTTAATCCAGATCGCGTCTTTGCCACTACCCGCCTCGGTTTGTACCAAAGTACCAATAGTGGCAGTAACTGGGCGCTAGTACCCAATACCCAAGATGCCCCAATTATCGGTCTGGCCTTGGAGAACCAGGGAGAAATTACTGTCATGTATGGGTATCGCTTCCTCAAGTCATCTCCTGGTTTGTATCGCAGCCGAGATGGTGGCAAGACGTGGGAAAAATTGGGTAATGGAACTAAAGGAACAATAGTATATATGGCGATCGCTCCTAGCAAACCCCAAATTCTTTACGCCATCAACGACAGGAACACCCTTTTTCAGTCTCCAGATGGGGGAAAAACTTGGAAACAGTTAGTTTAATCGGGAGTACGGATTCATGACTAACCGACGGCCCAGTCAAACTATGAAAGCACGCTTGCTCTCCAATAGTTGGTTGCTGATTCCCTTTAGTGTTGTAGGATTAGTAGTCGTGCTGGCTCTTACCCAAAAACCCAAACAGCCACAACATGATGCCAAAAATGGTCGAGGTTTAGTTGAAACCTTCACGGTAACTGACCCAGGAAAGGCACTACCTCCCCCTTCTCCTGGAGTAACTCTACCTGGTACTACTTTTCCTAATTTAGGTCAGAAGCACGTACCAGAGAGCCAACGAGTCAAATATAACTCCAATCCGCCCACTTCTGGTCCTCACTACGAACGTCCAGCCGCCTGGGGGATTTACGATCGACCACCGCTGGACGAACGGCTAGTTCACAATCTGGAACACGGCGGCATAATTATCAGCTACAATCCCGATCGCCTCAAGGGTGAGGAGTTAGCCCAAATCAAAACCTTAGCCAAGGAACTAACTGCTACTAATCCTCGGATCGTCGTTACGCCCAGAAAGAATTTAGATACCGCGATCGTTCTGACTGCTTGGGGCTACTTACAAAAGCTAGATCGCTTTGATTCTCAGAAAATTAAAGCTTTTTATGACGCTCATATTGCCCGCAGTCCTGAATGCCAACAAGGTCAGTGTCCTCTATGAGGAGATTCAATCGGGTACGAGTTTGCTTTAATCATCAAAACAGCATTGCCCTGGCGCTCTTACTCCTGTGTTTTCTATTCTGTTTGTGGTTGCAGCGTCCCAGTCTCAACCTATTTACCCCTACAGGTTTTCAGCAAGCAGTAAAAAACTTGGGATTATTCGGGCCGTTAGTTTACGTCGGCGTGCTGGTTTTATCGGTAGTCATCAGTCCAATTCCTAGCGCCCCATTAGCCGTCGTAGCCGGAGCCATTTGGGGCCCGATTCTAGCTGGGATTTACAGTGTCATCGGCGGTTTTTTAGGGAGTTTAATTGCATACTTTTTGGGTCGCACTTTAGGGCGTTCGGCGATCGTCGCTTTAACTGGAAAAGTAGTCTATTTCTCCAAGCAGCGAGGAGAAGTTTTTCTGGGTTGGTCGATCTTCATTACCCGCCTGCTGCCAGTTTTTTCCTTTGACTTAATCAGCTATGCGGCTGGAATCACAGGTCTTTCGTTGCCGATCTACGCTATTGCCACTTTGTTGGGCATGATTCCTTCGACCTTTCTGCTAACTTTTATGGGAACAGCCTTTACTTTAGACTCACCCTTGGGAATTGCCTTTTCCATCATTTTTCTCATCCTCCTCATTGGACTACCTTGGGGAATGCGACGATACAATTGGCTGGGCATGAGAGACATTATTCGTATCGAGTAAGTCATACCAAGCCTGAAAAAAGAACTGTGCAGATAGACTAGCCAAATCCAGACGGAGAAGCCTATTGGCAATCCAAAATCCTTTCATCCAAAATCCAACTTAGTCTATTGGCGATCGGCTACCAGCAATACAAGTACGGTCAGGAAGTCTTGGCACGCGACTTGGTAACTTTCCAAGTCGTTTAAGATCGAGACAGTTTTTTGGAAGTGACTATGATTCCTGCATTTGATGAACCAGCATTCGATCGGCAAGCAGCAATCATCAGAACAGAAGGTGGATTGGCGATCGCCGGAACCCGCATCACTCTTTATGATGTGATGGACTACCTAATGGCTGGCTATCCTGCAAAGCTGATTCGCGAAAAGCTTTGTCTTACAGATGTTCAAGTGAATGCTGCTCTCTCTTATATCAAAGCTCATCAAGCTGAAGTAGAGGCTGAGTACCAAGAAGTTTTGCAAATGGCAGAAGATAATCGGCAATATTGGGAAGAACGCAATCGCCAACACTTTGCTCGTGTGGCGGCAACGCCTCCCAAACCAGGTCAAGAGGCTGCCTATATTAAACTTCAAGCTTGGAAAGACAGGCTTGAATCCAAAATATGAATTTTCTAGTTGACTACAACTTGAGGGGACAAGCAGCATTGCTTTGGGGTACGATCGCGGCTGAGGGATGGCTCGAACTGATGCCAATTCGCTTTGTTGGATTCGAGGAAGTTGGCTTACTGGCAAACAGTAGCGATCGTTTGGTGTGGCAGGCTGCTCAAACCAATCGGATGATTATTTTGACAACAAATCGAAACATGAAGGGAGAGGATTCGCTAGAGCAAATAATTCGCGAAGAAAATACCATGCAATCGCTTCCGGTAGTGACGATTGGTAATAAAGAAAGGCTTGACGAGCAGAGTTATCGCGAACGATGTGCCAGTCGTTTAGTTGAGATTCTATTTGATATTGAGAACTATATGGGAGTGGGTCGGGTTTATATTCCTTAAATCTATGGCTCATATATAAAGAAACAATTCGCCAACAGCATCAGCGATTCTGAAACCCAACATCAGGAAAGAGTTTTAGTTGGGTTTCACTATGGTATTACCAGGTCGTATAAGACACCTCTTTGGCCTCACGCACCCCTAGTGACGGCTTCGCTAGCTTTGACCCAAACAACGAGTAGAGAGCAGGCAGTACCAGCAGGGTGAGAGCCGTAGAGGTAAACAGCCCTCCCAGCACTACAATTCCTAACGGTTGCAGAATTTCTTTTCCAGCCCCAATGCCGATAACCAGAGGAACCATACCTAATGCCGAGGTTAAAGCCGTCATCAAGATAGCTACGAGTCGCTCCATCGAACCCTCGTAAATTACCTGTCGGAGTGCCATGCCTTTGGCCAATTTAGTATTGTAGTTGTCTACCAGCAGTAAGCCGTTGCGGGTAGCCACGCCAAAGAGGGTAATAAAACCGACCAGGGAGGCCACCGAAACGATACCGCCCCCTAGCGCGATCGAAAAGATGCCCCCCACTAAAGCTAGAGGTAAGTTAATCATAATCATCAGCATCCCAGCGATCGATTTAACGGCGAAGTACATCAGAATCGAAATTACCGCGATCGCCAACCCGCCAAACACCAATAAATTACGGCTGGCCCGCTGTTCTGACTCAAATTGCCCGCCGTATTGAATGAAATAACCAGAGGGAAGTTCGATCGCTTCCTTCACCCTGGTTTGAATTTCTGCCACCACGGAGCCTAAATCCCGTCCGGTAACGTTGGCCGATACCACGATTAAGCGGGATACGTTCTCTCGGTTGATGGTGTTCGGGCCAGTGCCATAATCGATCCGAGCGACTTGTGCCAGAGGAATTTTCTGACCTGTAGGGGTGTCGATTAGCAAGTTGCGAATAGTATCCAAGTTGTTCCGCGCCCCAGCTTGCAACCAAACCAGCAGGTCGAACAGTTGTTGTTGTTCTAGCACTTGAGAGACGACGCGACCGTTCATGGCCGTTTCGACAATTTCAGAGATCCGCCCTACTGTCAAACCGTAACGGGCTGCTGCCGATCGATCGAATTCGATCTGTACCTGTCGGATCGGCACTTGGGGTTCGAGTTGGAGATCGACCAAGCCATCGACGTTGCCGATAGCCGCTTCGACTTCGCTGCCGATCGAACGGAGTTCGTCTAAATCGGGGCCGAAGATTTTAATCGCGATCGCGCTCCGTACCCCCGATAGCACTTCATCCATGCGATGGGTAATAAAACCGCCGACGCTGGGCGCAATCCCCGGAATCCGAGCAAATTCTTGGCGGAGCTTTTCTAGCGATCCTTCCCGATCTTTCAAACCTTCCTGGCTCAATTCCACATCCAAATGCCCTAGATTCACCCCCCCAGCATCGGCATCTCCGGGCGCTCGTCCGGCTCGTAACTGCACGGTGGCAAAGCGCGGATCGTCCTTGAGGGCAGCTTGCATCGCCAACCCAGAGCGATTGGTGGCCTCTAAGGAAACACCCGGATAGAGCAGCATAGCATTCACCAGGGAAGGCTCTTGAAATTCTGGCAAGAACACCCGTCCCAGGCTGGAAAATAGGATGAGAGAGGCAACTAACGAACCTACGGCGATCGCCAGTACCACCTTGGCGCGACTCATAGCAAACTGGAGGGCGGGGCGATAGAGCCGCTGAGAAAAAGCTGCCACCCAGGTTTCATCGCTGGGCAGCGGACGATTTGCCAGCAAGATCGCGCATAAGGCCGGTGAGAGGGTCATGGCCACTAAGGTGGAAGCGAAGATGGACACTAAATAAGCCACCCCCATGGGGGCAAAAATCCGCCCTTCGACCCCCGTGAGGCTGAAAATCGGGGCAAAGACCACCGCGATGATGACGGTGGAAAAGATGACGCTGACCCTGACTTCTACAGACGTGTCGTAGACAATCTTAAACGGATGCTCTGGAGTGCCTGCTAGCTGATTCTTTCGCAATCCCCGGTAGGCATTTTCCATATCGACAATTGAGTCGTCCACCACCGATCCGATCGCTACTGCCAATCCCCCCAGAGTCATGGTGTTGATGCCCTGCCCGAAGGCATTCAAAATCAACATTCCCACCAGCACCGACAAGGGAATGGCGCTGAGGGTAATGACTGCGGTGCGCCAGTTCATCAGGAACAACAGCAAAATCACCGAGACGATAATCGTGCCGTCCCGCAACGAACCGATGACGTTTTCGATCGAGGCATCGATAAAGTTTTCTTGGCGAAACGTTTCCGTCACCGTCACATCTTCCGGGAGTCCGGCTTTAACTTCTGCCATCGCCCGCTCGATCGCCCGCGTCACGGTAGGGGTGTCGTTCGTCGGCTGCTTGTTGACGACCACAATAATGGCGGGTTGACCGTCGAAACTGCCATCTCCTCGTTTCAAGGCCGCTCCCACTTCCACTCGGGCTACATCCCGCAGCAGCACGGGCTGGCCGTTGCGAGCGGTAACCACCGATTCCTCCAGTTGCTCGATCGATTCGAGTCGTCCTACGCCCCGAACGATCGTCTCTCGATCGGGGGTGGTGAGGAAGCCTCCAGCAGCATTGACGTTGGCGGCTGAAGCTGCTTCCGTCACCTCTGGCAGCGAGACGTTAAAGGCCACCAACTTGGCCGGATCGACTAATACCTGATACTGCCGCACGTCTCCACCATAGGCAATAACTTGGGATACCCCCGGAACCGCCAGCAACCGATTGGTTACATCTCGATCGACCAGCCGCCGCACGTCCATCAACGGGGTAGTCTTGGCGGTAAAGGCATACATCAGAACGGTGCCGATGGGGGAGGAAACTGGAGAGATTTGGGGCGTTCCCGCACCTGCTGGCAGCTTTTCCTGCACTTGCTGCAATCGTTCTGCCACCAGTTGTCTGGCGCGATAAACCTCCGTACCCCAATTGAAAATCACCCTCACCACCGAGATACTCACCGCAGAGGACGATCGCACCGTTTCCACGCCGGGAGTACCATTCACCGCACTTTCGATCGGCAGCGTAATCAAGGACTCCACTTCTTCGGGAGCCAATCCTGGCGCTTCGGTTTGAATCTCGACTTGAGGTGGAGCAAAATCGGGGAATACATCTAGGGGCATTTGGGTCAGGTTGTAAGTTCCCAAAATCGTTATCAAAATTGCCCCAATTACCACCAACCAGCGTTGGACGATCGACCACTTCAAAATCGTATTGAGCATAGCAATTTAATCTTCGATCGCTCTAGCCACGATCGACCCCTACGTCAATTCAACAGGTTTAGAGGCAGTATGGCAGGGAAATATAAAATCAGGATGAAATTGCCCCCGATTCGATCGGTGATCGCAGCCATCCCCAGCGATCGTCGATCGGCTAACTCTTTCTACGCTCAAAAATAATGTCGAGCGATTAGCTCGACACCATAAATTCTGAGTTTTAGCCAAATGAAGAATCGAACTCAACTACTGCGACATTCCATGACGACCTCTTTGATAATCGTTCGTACCTTGATATTTGTCGTTTTCCGTGCTGTTTGTGCCGCCACCTATGCCATCATTTGATGTCGATTGAGTCGATCGAACGGGATTCATCGAACTTGACTCTGGCAAGCCGTGACGACCGATTTGGTAATCGCTCATCCCTTGGTATTTATCGCCCCCCGTGCTGTTTGTGCCGCCACCGATACCCTCGTTTGATGTCGATTGGGTTAGTCGAATGTGATTCATCGAACTTAGCTTGGGCATCCCATGACGACCGATTTGGTAGTTGTTGGCACTGGGAATATTGCTAGCAGTTGCAGGTAAAGCCAGGGGCAAAATTGCTAAACCTGCTACGATCGCTCCTCCGCCAAAAAATTGAGAAAAACGCAGGCGTTTCATATCTTCCCTCCGATAATTGCTAAATAATTCGATCGAATTTCTGGGTTGAGTAACCCCAGAATTCTTTACATCTTCAGCTTGCCGCAGGGAAATGAAACTAACGTGAAATTAAACTACTACATCTCCATTTCGGGTGGCGATCTGGAAGGGGATTCTAGCTTTGAATTAGCGATGGTTAACGCTCTGGTAGAAATTGAAACCCAAACATAATACTTCTATTGCTAAAGCAGCTATCATCGCGATCGCCGCAGCGATCGCACCGGATGCCCCAAGCTGAACGGCACTAAACGCAACCAGCAACAAAATAGTCGTGCCAATCCAAGTAGCATAATTGACACCTCTGGTTTGACCTGACCCCACTAAAAAACCCTGAATAGCATTTTGTACCGCCACCAGGAGCGGCACAAACGCGCACAACAACAACACGGGACGGATACTCTCAACCAGAGCCAAATCGTTGCCGATAAAACTCTGCACGACCTGCAACCCAGATGGAGTAGTACTACCTAGCAGCAACAGTAGCGAACAAAACCCACCCACACTGAGGGCAAATGCAATTAATAAGCGATCGCTCACCCCACCTCGATTTTTAATAATCACCTGCTGCACCATCCGAGTCGCGTTGGCAATCACCAAAACTAATCCCCAAGCCGCAGGCCAAGCCGCCAATGCAATACTTGCGTCGATGGCGCGGGCGATAATCCCCACCAAAACGGCACGTCCACCCCAGACTACCAGCATCGAAGAGGCTAAAGGCCAGTAGAAATTCCACACGCTTTTGAGATTGGTGGGTAGCTTTGAGCGAGAATCAGTTGGTAGAGGCGGCCGAGTAGCTCCCAACTGCCGCGCTGCAATGGTTACAACCAGCGCCTCTAAAATAACTCCAGCCATCAGAGCAGTCCCCGCCAGCAGTGCGCCGGACATCCGTACAGCAAACCCGACGATTAAAACCAGTGCCACGATCGCCAGACGAGCGATGCTAGCAGCAGCCACGGCTTGGGAATGACCTGTGTGGATGAGCAACCCTTGAAAATAACGCCGCCACGCGATCGCCAACGGCCAAAGAAACATTAACGCCAACACCGTCTGCACCGTCTGCCGCAATTGGGGTGGAATTCCCAACAGCGTCCCCCCCAGCGCGGCGAACATCAACGGCAGAGTCAGCAGCAGCAGTAGCGCACTCAATCCGCCCCCTGCTAATAGCGTAAATCTCCACAAAGCACGACGCGATCGCGCTGTTGGTGCCAGAGCATTTGAGGCGTGCAGAATCATAATAATCGGACTTTCAAAAAAGACCGCGAGGGCTTTGGCAACACCTACGGCTGCCAAATTTACTCTAGCGTCGGGTAAATGAGCTAGGGCAGCGGTCATCATCGGATCGCCAAAAGCCATGGCCGCATCGCTGAGGGAGAGGGGAATAAATTGCCGCCACAAATCTAGCAGACCGATTTTCGAGGGATTTTGAGAACCATTTAAGGTCATTGTTTATGCCGATTGTTGCTGTCGCACCAGAGTAAGAGGGACGCTTTGCAGGGAGTTAATTGTAGCGGTGAGGGCTTTTCCTTCCCAGATTTCAATTCCCTGTTGGGACAGCCATTGCTGATTGTAGACCGTTTCGAGATAGCGATCGCCCCGATCCGGGTTCAACAATACCAGGCGTAGAGGACGGGGATGCTGCCTGCTGTAAGCTAGAGCGGCGGCGGCAATTGCTCCCGTCGAGCCTCCCAGCAACAAGCCTTCTCGACGTGCCAGGGCATGACAAACAGAGAAAGCCAAGCGATCGCTGACAGAATAAGCTGCATCCAGTACCATTGGATCGAAATTAGGTGGGACAAAAGATAACCCCAATCCTGTCATTTTATAGGGGTGAGGCGGCGTGCCAAAAATCGCCGAACCTGCTACATCTACGCCCACAATTCGAGTTTGGGGATAGCGGTGTTTAAAGTATCGGCTAATCCCCCCTAATTGTCCCGCCGTACTAACTCCGAGGACGATCGCATCCGGTGCGCCGCCGAATGCCTGTTCGATTTCCCTCGCGGTGAATTGTTCGTGAGCAGTCGGGTTTTCTGGATTGCAGTGTTGACAGGGATACCAAGCACCAGGAATACTTTGAGCCAGTTCTTTGGCTTTTTGCATCCTCGCCACTTGCATCGACCCATTGGCATCTGCCGCGCTCAGGGGAACATCTACCAATTCTGCTCCATAGGCAGCCAGCATTCGCCGAATCGGGGGCGGAGTTTTGGCATCGACAACGATCGTCACCCGATAGCCTCGCGCTGCACCGATCGTTGCTAAACCAATGCCGAAATTACCAGAACTAGATTCAACGATCGTGCCGCCAGGAGCAAGCAGTCCGGTACGTTCGGCGTGTTGAACCAGATACGCGGCATTTTTCTCTTTAATGCTGCCGCCGGGGTTACAAGATTCTAACTTGAGATAAAATTCGTAATGCTGACAAAGTTCGCTTAAGCGATTGAGGCGCACGATCGGGACTTGTCCGATTGCCTCAGTTAGATCGTTAGCCAGAGGCGATTTCAGAGCCGTTTTAAAAACTTGAAGCATTAATTGATATCCTGCAAAATTGACAACAATTAGTCCTGGTGAAAGCGATCGACCGCTGTAAATTTCACCCTAGTTTCTGGTTTAAAAAACGCCAGAATTCTTTACAGCTTCAGCTTGCCGTAGAGAAATGAAATCGGTATGAAATCGCCATATGATTCACCTAAAATGTTTCGAGATTATCCAGGCTTAATCGTTATTTTTAGTTTGGCGATCGAGATGAAAGCAGGATGAAATTTGTCTACATCTGAAGGAAGAAATTATACCTCTTTCTTGGGCTAGAGGTGTAACTATAGAATGATTGATTATCTTAGATCGATCGTTTAGTATTGACCAAATAAATTATGTCTAAAATTGGTTTATTTTATGGAACTCAAACAGGCTATACCCAAACTGCGGGTGAAATGATTCAGAAGGAGTTTGGGGGTGAGAGTATAGTAGAGGCTTATGATATTTCCAAAGTCGAACCGAGTGACTTCGATCGGTACGACAAAATTATTATTGGATGCCCCACTTGGAATATCGGTCAACTTCAAGAAGATTGGGATAGTTTCTATGAGGACGAACTAAATAATATTGATTTCAGCGGCAAGAAAGTTGCTTATTTTGGCGAGGGAGATCGGAATGGTTACGCGGACTCCTTCCAAGATGCCATGGGGACTTTAGAAGAAAAAATTTCAGAGTTAGGTGGTGAAACTGTAGGCTACTGGTCTACCGATGGCTATGATTTTAGTGAGTCTAAAGCAGTGCGTAATGGTAAGTTTGTAGGTTTAGCACTCGATGAAGATAACCAATCTGACTTGACAGAAGAACGGATTAAAGCCTGGGTTGCCCAACTAAAACAGGAGTTCGGCATAACAAGGATTTAATGCCCAACAAAACCCGCCCTGCCCTCACCAATATTTTTGTCCGCCTATTTAGTTGTGTCGATAGCGTTGCACGAGCCGTTGCCTGCTAAGTGTCAATCCCAAAATTGCTTCTCAAGATAGTAGATAACGATCGAAACAATTGCCATTGTCTGAGAAGCGTGATGTTAATCGACAGTTCCAAGACCGCTCGATCGAGCCTTTGATGAGTCGCAAAACAGTTGGCAACGTTTGTTAAAAAGAGGGTCGAGACGATGCACGACGATCGGCAAGAACAAAAACGTTCAGGTATTGCAGACAGTCTTCTGATGCAAATGTTTGGACGACCCAAGAGTCTACTGGGGCGGTTAGGAGGTTTCATATTAGCCCGCACGAAGCGCGATTTTATTAGCTGGGCGATCGATCTGCTTGACGTTCGGCCAGATGAAACAGTGCTAGAAGTTGGGTTCGGCCCTGGAGTCAGCATTGAAATTCTGGCGGCGATGATGCCAACTGGTTATGTAGCAGGCGTTGACGCTTCCCAGGAAATGGTCGAGCAAGCTAGAGCGCGAAATGCCAAAGCGATCGAGGCAGGCTCGGTGCAACTCCACTATGGCTCGGTGGAAGCATTGCCCTTTGCTGACGACACGTTCGATAAAGCCTTGGCGATTAACTCCATGCAAGTTTGGTCGGATGCGATCGTCGGACTGCGAGAAATGCGACGGGTGATGAAGGTGGGTGGCAGGATGGCACTTGGGTTTACTCGTCAGTCTGGGCAGTCAAGGACTGGATTGCCTGAAACGATCGCGGCTGCCGGATTTACTGAGGTACATTTGGTAGAAACAGAGCAGGGGTTCTGCGCGATCGCCACCAAATGAAAGTAACCGATTGTCCTATGCCTCACTTCAGCACCTTTCGTCTCAGTCAGTGGTTAAACTTACCAGAGTGGAACATCGCTGTTTTCTCTTTTTTGCTGAACTTCTTTTGGGAGATCCAGCAAATGTTGTTTTATCAGATTCCACCCGATTTCTCTTGCTTAAATGTGATTCAAAACTGCACGGTGGCCACTGTAGGAGATATAGGAATTTCGATCGCTGCTTTTTGGGCAGTCGCCGCCCGATCGAGATCTCGCCAGTGGTTCCGCCAGCCAAGCCTGTGGCAAATGGCTATCTTTATTTTGGTAGGCATTGTCATCACTGCAACCTTTGAATTTTTAGCTACTGAAATCTGGAACCGTTGGCAATATAACAATCTCATGCCGACACTGCCGATTGCGGGGACGGGATTAACGCCGCTGCTTCAGTGGTTGTTGCTACCACCCCTCATCCTCTGGTTCGTTAAACGCCAGCTTTCTAGTACCAGACCTAACCGCTGGGGCAATTTGAGCCATTAACTCGGTCTTCCCGATCGAGTGCCAATCTCCAGCGTACCCATCATGCCCAAATCTTCGTGGTCGAGAACGTGGCAATGATACACGGTTTTTCCGGTAAAGTCTCTGAACGGAACCCGAATCCGAACGGTTTCCCCACCTTTGACTAACACCGTATCTTTCCAGGCTGGGTAAGGTTCTGGTTGTCCGTTGCGAGAAATCACCTGAAAGGGATTGATATGTAGGTGGAATGGGTGATCCATGCGATCGGGATCGGCATTGACCAATTCCCAGTCTTCTACAGTGCCAAGTGACACGCTGGCATCAATCCGTTGCGGATCGAAGGTTTGGCCGTTGAAGAGAAATACCATCCCGGTGCCCATTGCCATCGCCATTGATAGTTCAATCCGGCGAGTATTACCAGGCTTGGGTAACGATTCCACTGCCATTAGCTTTTTAGGTAACGGTAGGGAGGTGGTAGACTCTCGATAGGTCAAGGTTGCTAACGGCTGTGGGGATTGACTGCCTTGGTTGTGCCTCATACCACCCATACCTGGCATCATCCCCTCGTTACCCATCATGCCCATGCCACCTCGATCGTAGGGGAGATTCAACAGGCGGTATTGTCCGGCAGGGCGATCGCCTTTCACCAACACTTCAGCCCGTTCCCCAGGTGTCAGCAGCAGTTCGCGGAGTTCGACGGGTTGTGCGATCGCGCCGCCATCGCTGGCAATCAGATAGAGGGGATGGTCTTCTAAAGCCAACCGATAAAAACGGGATGGGGAAGCGTTCAGCAGCCGCAAGCGCAATAAACCACCAGAAGCGATCGCCAAAGTGGGATTAACCTGTCCGTTGGCCGTCACCAACGAGCCTTCGCGCCCCATCATCATAGCCATATGGTTAGGAGGCTCGATCCGTCCGTCGGCATTGAGAGCGAAATCTTGAAGAACCAAAAACTGTTCCCGGGCCGCTTTCACCTCCGGGATTTCATCTAAATCTCCTCGGACGATAAACAAACCTGCTAATCCACCAAACACTTGTTCGGCCACATGGCCGTGATGGTGGGGGTGATACCAAAAGGTTCCAGCAGGATGATTTGTTGGAATCTTGAATTCGTAGGTTAGGCGTTCGTTCGGCGGGATGCTCAAAAAGGCATTATCGCCCTTGCCAGTCGGGGTGACGTGCAAGCCGTGATAGTGAAGATTTGTAGGTTCAGAGAGCTTGTTGCGGAAGTGAATTCTTACCGTGTCTCCCGGTTTGGCTTCTAATCGGGGAGCCGGAACCTGCCCGTTATAACTTAGAAGGTGTGCTTGCCGATCGCCCAACCGCACGACGGCATTGCCAGCTTCTAGATTCATTTCCAGCAAACCATCCTGGCTTTTGTACGCTAGGGCGTTCCTGTAGCGTTCTGTAAGAATCGCAGATGGTGAGATTTGCTTTTGTCCGATCGCCCAACGGGAAAGTAAAACGCCACCCGCACTAGCCGCACCAAGGGCCAGAAAATGACGGCGACGAAGTTTCATAATCATTACCTAAACTTACTTAAATTACGAGCGGTCAGAGATTCGATCGCTCTATCCCTTAATCTAAATACTCCAGCTAACTGGACAGTCAAGCGATTTTGGATTTTAGATTTTGGATTTTGGATTGAGTTTCAAGCTCCTAGTTTGAACTTAGCTAATTCATCGGGTGCGTCTTCTGCGGCTTTTCAGGCTCGCCAATATCTATAGGTGTGCCAGACAATGTTGGCTGCTTGTGACCGTCAAGATCGACTGGGATTTCCTCAGCAACGGCCTCGGTTGGTGAGTTTCCTGCGAACAACAAGCGAGATTTAAGGCGACGATTGGCCCAGAAATTCCCTGCAAAGAAAGTGCCAACAGCGATCGCTCCTCCTAATAGCGTTATCCCCCACCAAGGCAACAAAGGCTGAGAGTTAGAATTTTCGCTTGGTTTCTGGGCTTCTGTATTCCCTTGCTCCTCTGTTTTGTTTCCACCCCGTAAAGATTGGGCATAAAGCTGAGGAGCGCGTTGAGTCACGATCTCATCGTCTTCAAATAAACCGCTTTTGACCTCAACTAAATCTCCAGAAGTTTGACCTAACGTTACTTCAGTTGCTTGATAGGCATTACCGTTTTGGACGTAAACGATGGTTTTGCCGTTAGCATCAACTACAGCCGCACTAGGAATTGCCAAAGTCCCATTAGTTCTCTCATTGGTGAGAATTTCTAATTCGGCAAACATTCCTGGCTTCAGCACGCCTTCGCTATTATCGATCGCCGCTTTAACTGCTACTACCCGCGTTTCTCCGGCTACAGTCGAACCGACGACGCTTATCCTGCCCGTGAAGGTGCGATCGGGCAAACTCGCGATTTTCACCCTGACTTCTTGCCCTTTCCCGACTCGATTTAGATCTTTTTCATAGATATTAGCCGTAGCAAACACGCTAGTCTCGTTGAGAATCGTCATCAACGGCGTTTCCGATGCCAATACCGATTCTTTCTGGGTGACTTCTCGATCGGCTACCGTCCCGGAAATCGGAGCCAGCACCGTTATTTGTCCGCGCTCGTTAGCGATCGCTCCTAGTTGTTGCAACCGAGTTTGATAAGCTGTCGAAGCCAAACGGACGCGAGACTGTGCGGCTTGCAGATTCGACTGAGCCACTTTAACTTGGTTTTCTGCCCCCAACATTTCCCGACGACTCAGCGCCCTAGTAAATGAGGCTTTCGCTTCTGCCAGCTTCGCTTCAGATTCTCGCAGTTCTCGCAGCGGCAGTTCGGTTTGGGCGCGTTTGAGTTCGGTGTCGGCTTGCAAGACATTGGCCCGCTGTTTAGCTCTCACCAGTTGAGCTTGCGCTTCGGCTAACTTAGCTTGGGATTCTCGCAGATCTCGCAGTGGGAGTTCCACCTGAGCGCGTTGGATTTCGGTTTCGGCTTGCAGGACATTTTGGCGACTCTGAGCTTTTACTAATAGAGCTTGCGCTTCGGCTAGCTGCGCTTTCGATTCCATCATTTGCCGTCGCGGGAGAGCGCCTGCTTCTGCCAAGGTTTTATCGCGATCGTACTTTTCTTGAGCCACTGCTAGTTGGGTTTTCGCTTGCTCGATCTCGGCATCAGCGATTTGCACCTGACGTTGATAGTTTTGTTTTGCCACTGCTACTAAAGGGGCACTGTTAACTAAAGCCAGATCGCGATCGTATTGTTTCTGAGCGGCTGTTAGTTGAGTTTGAGCCTGGGTAATTTCCGCATTGGCAATTTGCACTTGACGCTGATAGTTTTCTCGCGCTACGGCTACCAACTCGCCCCGATTTACCAACGAGCGATCGCGATCGTACTGTTTCTGGGCCGCTATTAATTGAGTTTGAGCTTGGGCGATTTCGGCTTCAGTAATCGTGCGCTGGCGATCGTAGTTTTGTCTAGCTAAATTTAAATCTGCTTGAGCTTTCTGGAGATCTGGTTGAGCTTCAGCTTGTTTAGTTAGAGCTTCAGTCCGCAGTTGAGCTAGTTCGGCGCTCGATAACACCGCCACTGGTTGACCTTGTTTGACGCGATCGCCTGGTTGCACTAACAATTCTACTAGAGTGCCATCTACAGGAGCTTTGACTTCTACCTGACGGTTGGGTAAGGCTTCAATTTGCCCTGTAGATTTAATCGCGATCGCCAGTCGTTGGCGGCTAACTGGCTCGACTTCAATCCCCAGCCGCTTGGCAGTTTCTAGATCGACTGAAATCGAACTAGTAGACTGGTTCGTTTTGTTCTCTCCTGAAAATTCGTCTCCATGCCCGCCGTGAGCTAGAACTACTGTGGGAGTCACTAACAAAGCAAAGCTCAAAATTGCCGCAGATGCACCGAACTTAGGCATTTAAATCCTAGATGCTACACAAGACTGGAATAATATCCTAGTATTTCAAGCCCAAATGAAATTAAGATGAAATCAAAGCGATTTTGGATTTTAGATTTTGGATTTTGGATTGGCTCCGCCTTGAAAGGACGGAACGTGAAGCATTGGAAATCAAGGAGATTCTTCCTCTTGAAAGGGGAGAAGTTTTTGGCAGGAGTTTAAGCTGATGACAAAAACCAACTTTTGACTTTTGACTTTTGACTTTTTAATGACCACCATCACTGACCGACCCATTCAAAAAGCACCTGACCAACTCATCGCCCTGAAAGGTAATTGGGAACAGTTCAAACTGATTCAAAAAGGCTGTGAGGGCAATCCCGGCGCACGATTATTTTACTTTGATGGAACAATAGAAATTGTCATGCCAGGAAGACCGCATGAAATTTTTGCCCAAGCGATCGGCATTCTGTTGGCGCTTTTTCTGGCTCGCCAAAAAATTTTCTTCTTAGCCGTTGGCTCGGCCGACCAAGAGAAGGCAGGGGAAGCCTCGGCACAACCGGACCAGTCCTACTGCATCGGCAGCATTAAGCCCATTCCCGACCTATCGATTGAAGTAGTCTTCAGCAGCGGTGGCCAAAGCAAGCTCAGTCGTTACCAAGCGATCGGAGTTTCTGAAGTCTGGTTTTGGGAAGATGGCTTCCTAGCCTTATATCATCTTCGATCTGATGGCTACGAACGGATCGAGCAGAGCGAACTAGATGGCCTGAAAAACCTCGATTTAGATGTTCTGAAGCGTCATATTCTGATGGGAGAGACGAACACCAGGGAAGCAATGCACTCATTTTCGGTCTACTTAGAAACTCTGTGAGTCAATCTCCTTGCAATAAGCCAATGTCACCTTTATTTCCACTCTTTCAAGCTCCGCTCTTTCAAGGCGGAGCCAATCCAAAATCCAAAATCCAAAATCCAAAATCGAATGACCGAAGTGCGCGACCAATTCGACTCTCCCTGGAAAGATATTCTTGAAGCTTACTTCCAGGATTTTCTCCAATTCTTCTTTCCTCAGATCCATGCTGAGGTTGACTGGAGCCGGGGTTATGAATTTCTCGATACGGAATTGCAGCAGGTAGTGCGGGATGCCCAATTGGGCAAACGCTTGGCTGATAAGTTGGTCAAGGTTTGGAAACTCAACGGTGAGGAAACTTGGGTTCTGATTCACATCGAAATTCAAAGTCAGGAAGAGAGTCACTTTAGCGAACGGATGTTTGTCTACTACTATCGTTTGCGGGATCGCTACCATCGACCCGTTGTAAGTTTAGCAATTCTGGGAGACGATCGAGAAACTTGGCGACCGCAACCGTGGCAAGACGAGTTGTGGGGGTGTCGCGTTCGGTTTGAATTTCCCATCATCAAGTTGCTCGACTATCGGACGCGCTGGGAGGAGTTGGAAGCTAGTAGAAATCCGTTTGCGATCGCAGTGATGGCACATTTGAAGACGAAGGAAACCCAAAATAATGCTTCAGCCAGGAAGGAGTGGAAGTTCCGACTGACCAGACGGCTATACGAGCAGGGCTACGAGCGAGAGGATATACTGAATTTATTCCGATTTATCGATTGGATATTGGAGTTACCGACAGGTCTAAAGCAGGCTTTTCGAGATGAACTAGAGCAGTACGAGCGGGAGAGACAGATGCCTTACGTCACTTCTATAGAACAAATGGGGATTGAGAAAGGGCGAGAGGAGGAACGAGAAGCGATCGCTCTGAAGATGCTTCAGGAAAACATACCATTGGATGTAGTTGCTCGGATTACTGAATTAAGCCTCGACAAGATACAGCAGTTGAGAGCGTCTTCTCAAAACAATTAGGCGATCGCTCTTCTGGAGTGTTGGCATGAGGACATGGGCGATCGCCCTCAATCTCCTCCGCCAGCAGATTTCCTTAGAGACGATCGCTGAAGTGACGGGAATGACCATCGAACGTCTCCAGCAACTTCAGGCGCAAGTCGAGCCGCAGGATGTTTAACTTAACAGGTGCGATCGCTTGAGGTCTTTTTGGTCTAAATTGGGTGTTCTGTAGAAAGTTCTGGATAATTTCATCTTGATTTCATTCCCCTGTGCGAACTTAGGAAACATACCTACAGGGGAAGTATGCTCAATTCCATCGTCAAATGGTCGATCGCGCAACGGTGGTTAGTCGTTATCGCCTCAATTATTATTACCGTGTGGGGAATTCGCGTCCTCACCCAAATGCCTTTAGACGTTTTTCCGGCTTTTGCTCCCCCGCAAGTTGAGATCCAAACTGAAGCCCCCGGACTCGCACCAGAAGAAGTTGAATCCCTCGTGACTCGTCCGATCGAAAGTGCGATTAACGGTACGCCAGGAGTCGAAACTGTCCGATCCTCATCTGCTGTTGGGATCTCCGTTGTCAAAGTGATTTTTGGTTGGGATACCGAAATTTATCGCGCTCGTCAGTTAGTCACAGAAAGATTGCAACAAGCTCAAGCTCAACTTCCCCAAGGAGTCGAACCACCACAAATTTCGCCCATTAATTCCCCTTTGGGAGCTACGATTAAATACGCTTTTACTGTAGAACCGGAAACAGAGAGTCGATCGGCAACTTCCCTCATGGAAGTTAGAAGGCTGGTAGATTGGCAAGTAAAAAACCGTCTTTTAGCCGTTCCTGGAGTCACCCAACTGGTGATTTTCGGTGGTGATATTCGCCAGTATCAAGTCTTGGTGCAACCTGAAAATTTGCAAGCTTTTAACGTCTCATTACAAGAAGTAACTGAAGCCGTAGAAAAAGCTAATGTTAATGCTCCCGGCGGCTTCTTAACTACCCCAGATAGCGAAACCTTAATTCGGGGGATTGGAAGAATTGAATCGATTGAAGATTTAAAGCGATCGGTAGTCACTGCTCGTAATGGTACGCCCGTATTATTGAGTCAAGTAGCTGAGGTAAAAATTGGGGCTGAACTCAAACGCGGCGATGGTTATTTAAATGGCAAGCAAGCTGTAATTTTAATAGTTAACAAACAACCACAAGCTGATACTCCAACAGTAACTCGCGGAGTTGAAGCGGCCATGGAAGAAATTAAACCCAGCTTGCCTAAAGATGTCAAAGTTACGGCAACTTTTCGTCAAGAAGATTTTATTGAAGCTTCGCTTAAAAATGTAGAAGATGCTTTACGGGATGGCATCATTATTGTTTCCATTGTCCTGATTCTATTTTTGATGAATTGGCGGACAGTGATTATCAGTTTAAGCGCCCTTCCCATCTCTTTAATTTTAGGGATGATAATTCTCAATTGGACGGGACAGGGAATTAATACCATGACTTTAGGCGGACTAGCTGTTGCCATTGGTTCCGTGGTAGATGATGCGATTGTTGATATGGAAAACGTCTACCGCCGACTGCGAGAAAATCAACTATCCGAACAACCAATTTCTCCGTTACAAGTAGTATTTGATGGTTCGATCGAAGTCCGAGTTAGCGTCTTATTTTCCACCATCATTATTGCGGTTGTCTTTGCTCCCATATTTGCCCTTTCTGGTGTAGAAGGTCGAATTTTTACCCCAATGGGGGTTTCTTATCTGTTATCAATTTTCGCTTCTACTTTAGTGGCATTAACCCTAACTCCAGCTTTATGCGCTCTATTATTAGTAAACTGTCGTTTGCCCAGCGATGAGACTTGGGTGGCTAAATTTGCTCATCGCTTGTACCATCCAGCTTTGAAATTTTCGATTAAACGTCCCCAAATTATTTTAATTATTGCTGGGGCAAGTTTTGTAGTATCGATGGTGGTTTTACCGACTTTGGGCAGAGTATTTTTACCAGAGTTTCAAGAAAGATCTTTAGTGGTAGCAACTTCTCTTTATCCTGGTGTTTCTCTCAATACTACCGATCGAGCAGATTTTGTCATTCAAGATGCTTTAAAAGGCGATCGAAGATTTGACGCTTTACAGTTACGTTCGGGACGCGCCCCTGGCGATAGCGATGTTGGCGGCGTTAATTTTGCCGAACTAGATGTGGAATTGAGTCAAGAAGGAATCAAAGATCGAGAAGCCAGTATTGAAGTATTGCGCCAAGAGTTTGCCAAAATTCCCGGTGTAGCCGCTAATATTGGGGGATTTATTTCTCATCGGTTAGATGAAGTTTTATCAGGGGTAAGAAGTGCGATCGCTGTCAAAATATTCGGGTCAGATCTAGAACAACTCCGCACGATCGGGCAACAAGTGGAATCAGCGATGAACGGTATTGCTGGAGTAGTAGATTTACAGTTGGAACCTCAAGTGCCGATTAAACAGGTACAAATTAAGTTCGATCGCAGTGCTGCGGCTCGTTATGGTTTAAGAGTGGGAGATTTGGGAGAAACGATTGAAACTGCACTTAACGGTAAAGTGGTTTCGCAAATATTAGAAAATCAACAAGTTTTCGATTTAGTTGTTTGGTTCCCAGAAACGGCTCGCCACAATCTAGAAAATATTAGTAATTTATTAGTAGATACTGCCAACAACCAAAAAGTTCCTCTGGCGCAAGTTGCTAAAGTTGAATATGGAACCGGCCCCAATACTATTAACAGAGAGAATGTCTCTCGGTTAATTGTGGTTGCTGCTAATGTCAATAGCCGGGACTTAGGTTCTGTAATTAACGATATTCGTAATACAGTTCGACAAAAAGTTCAGTTACCTGCTGGCTATTATATTGAATATGGCGGGCAATTTGAAGCCCAAGAGCAAGCTACACAAACTTTGATTTGGGCAGGACTAATAGCTGTGGTAACGATCGCACTCTTGATTTACTTTGCTGTCAAGTCAATAGCTGCTACCGTAATGATTATGATTAATCTCCCTCTGGCATTGATAGGTGGAATTATCTCTGTAGCTTTGGGGGGAGGGATTATTTCTGTAGCTTCAATGGTGGGGTTTATTACCTTATTTGGCGTAGCAACTCGGAATGGATTGCTGTTAGTTGATAACTACGATAATAAGTTGGCAACTGGTATGCCGCTTAAACAAGTGTTGCTTGAAGGTTCCATGGAAAGATTAGTAGCGATTTTAATGACAGCTTTATCGTCAGCATTAGGAATGGTACCGCTAACAATTGGCACTGGTGCAGGCAAGGAAATTCTGCAACCGTTAGCCGTGGTAGTGTTGGGGGGATTGTTTACTTCTACAGCATTAACCCTATTGGTTTTACCAGCCTTGTATTCTCAATTTGGGAGATTTATTATACCTAAAAACACCACAAAAACTATTGATGATGGGTTGAAGAGTCAAGAGAGTTTAAATCCCATATCAGTCAGCGATCGCTAAAACTAAAACAAAGGAGAGCAAATGAAATCATTGAAAATCAGTTTACTATTGGTTGGCACGCTCGGCTTACTTTTATTGGGAGCCTGTCAAAAAACATCGACAAGTAGTTCTTCAACTATTAGTCCAACTACTTCAGTTTCACCTGCTACAAAAACAGCCAGCAGCAGTCAACCTCAAAAAGGCGGACAAGTTGTTGAATCGGGAGCATACCATTTAGAATTTGTCCCCGAACCAGGAGAGGAAGGAACTCATCTAGATCTGTATTTACAGAAAGGAGATAACCACGAAGCAATTCCTAATGCTAAAGTTACCGCTCAAGTCCAGTTACCCGATGGCACGCAGAAAACTTTAAATCTACCTTATGATGCTGAAGGTAAACACTACGCAGCTTTGTTTCCAGGAAAAGCTAGCGGTCAATATCAGGTAAAAATCACGGCAGATATTCAAGGAGAAAAAGCCGACGGCCGGTTTAATTTTACTAGATAAAAAGAGTTCAAAATATTTTCATCCTGGAGAGTGAAGATAATGCTGACAACTAAGGACGAAAATTAAAGCCGATAGCATTGTGTTTTCTTACTCTGGAGTTGGTTGCCATGAAACAACTCGATCGCCCTCACGCCCATCACCAACATCATGCCCCTGCAACTAGCAGAGAACATCAAGGGCATGACAAACACGCCGGACACAGCCCAGAGATATTCCAGCGGCGCTTTTTCATCTGTCTCCTGCTCACCTTTCCCATTCTCTACCTGGAACCTCACTTTCAGGAGTGGTTTCGCTACCAAGCGATCGCTTTTCCTGGCTCGACTTGGGCCAGTCCGATCCTGTCAACCATCATCTATTTCTACGGCGGTTGGGTATTCCTGAAGGGAGCGTGGTATGAAGTGCGATCGCGCATTGGGATGATGACCTTAATTGCTCTGGCGATTACCGTCGCTTTCGCCTACAGCCTAGCTGTCACCTTCGGTTTTCCAGGAATGCCGTTTTATTGGGAACTAGCCACCCTGATTGACGTGATGTTGCTGGGACACTGGATAGAAATGGCATCGGTGCAGGGAGCCAGTCGCGCTTTGGAACATTTAGCCCAGCTAGTACCATCAGTGGCGCACCGCCTGGTAGGCGATCGCCTAGAAGATGTCTCCGTCAGCGAACTGCAAGCTGGAGAAATCATCTTGATTCGCCCTGGAGAACAAGTCCCGATCGACGGATTAGTAGTAGAGGGAGCCTCAAGCGTCAACGAGGCTTTCTTAACGGGCGAATCCCGTCCAGTGACCAAACAAGCAGGCGACGAGGTAGTAGCGGGAGCCGTCAACGCTGAGGGGGCGCTGCAAGTCGAAGTGACGAGAACCGGAGAGCAGACTACCATCAGCCAGATTATGCGCCTAGTGCAAGAAGCTCAAAACTCAAGAAGCCGCTATCAAGTTTTAGCCGATCGAGTAGCTTACTGGCTAACCTTAATTGCTATTGGTGTCGGCACGTTAACCTTCATAGTTTGGCTGCCGCTGCAAAACTTCACCTTTGCCATCAACCGCGCCGTCACGGTGTTAGCGATCGCCTGCCCTCACGCTCTCGGTTTGGCAATTCCCTTAGTAATTGTTAATGCCACGGCGATCTCAGCCCGAAACGGGATTCTGGTTCGCAATCGCGAAGCTTTCGAGCGAGCTAAGGACATCAAAGCGATCGCTTTTGACAAGACAGGAACTTTGACTGAGGGCAAGTTCGGAGTGCAGGCTATCTATACCGAAGACGCAAGCGAACAGGAGGTTTTAGCCATTGCTTCTGCCCTGGAGGTCCTTTCAGAGCATCCCTTGGCTCAAGCAGTGGTAGAAGAGGCTGAAAGCCAAGGAGTCCAGCAGCTACCAGCCACCAATTTTCAAGCGATCGCTGGTAAGGGAGTAGAAGGCTCTGTAGAGGGCAAATTCTATCGCGTCGGTCGTCCAGAGTGGATCGAAGAGCTAGAAATTGAGTTTCCTACTGCCTTGCAAACAGGTCTGCAAGAGTCTGAAGCTAAGGGCGAGAGCGCGATCGCTTTGATGGACGAATCAAAAGTTATTGCCCTATTTGCCCTCGCCGATCGGGTGCGAACCAGCGCCCGCGAAGCGGTGCGGCAACTGCAAGATCGAGGAATGCAAGTAGTGATGATTACTGGGGATGCTGAAGCGGTGGCCCAAACTGTGGCCGCAGAACTGCAACTCGATCGCTATTACGCCCGCGTTTTGCCCCAAGATAAAGCCGAGCGGGTGCGATCGCTCAAAGCCCAAGCACCTAAAGCCTTTGTGGGCGATGGCATCAACGACGCGCCCGCCTTACTAGCAGCCGACTTGGGAATTGCCATCGGTGCGGGAACCAATGTAGCGATCGAATCGGCAGATTTGGTGCTGATTGAGGACGATCCTTTGGATGTGGTGCGGGCGATTCAACTAGGGAAAGCCGCCTACTCCAAGACGATCCAAAACCTATTTTGGGCTACTGGATATAACGTTCTAGCTATTCCTTTAGCTGCTGGGGTGGCCTATTCTTTAGGTTTTCTGCTTTCCCCAGCCGTAGGAGCTTTATTCATGAGTCTTTCGACGGTAATTGTCTCGGTCAATGCCATGACCTTGCGCCGAGTTCGGCTGGCTTAGATGCAACAGCCTCGATCGGTTCTCGCTCTTTCAAATAATAGTTCAAAGGGAATCATAACTAAGAAAAATGAAACATTTTGGCTCGACGATCGCCTTAATTTCAGCCTTGTTGCTCGCCTCTGGTTGCTCGACCTCACCAAAAGCTCAAGAAAACTCGGCGGCGACTACTAAACAGGATGAAAGTCATTCCCCAGGACATGGAGAAACACCTAAACCCATGCCCTCTGACTCTCATGGAGGACATGGGATGGAGCATCCTAACGAAGAAGAGTCTTCGCCTATAACGCAGGCAAAACTCACTGCGCCTTCAAATATTAAACCTAATACTTCTGTGACTTTGGCGATCGCAATTCAAGACAAAGCCGGAAAACCAATTACTCAGTTTGAGAGATTTCAAGAAAAGCTGCTGCACCTGATTGTAGTGAGCGACGATCTCCAGGTTTTCCGCCATCTTCATCCCACTTATCGAGAAAATGGTCGCTTTGAAGTTGAGGCTAATTTCCCTCAACCTGGCAGTTATACCCTATTTAGCGACTACAAACCTACTGGAGGAGCAGAAGAAGTTTCAGTTCTCCAAACTAAAGTTACTGGCAAGAGTCCATCTTCACCAGCGATCGAGATCGATCGAACTAAAACTTTTGGCGATACTAAGGTTAATTTTACTTTCTCTCCACCCACCATCAAAACTGGGCAAGAAGTCCACCTCATTTTTAACTTACAAAATCCAACTGATAGCCAACCAATTAAAGATTTGCAACCTTACTTGGGAGAACGAGGACATTTAGTAATTATCAAACAGTCGTCACCCCTAACCAGAGCGGACTACATTCACGCCCACGCGCTCAAAGATACTCCTGAAGGAGAAGTGCATTTTATTACTAGTTTTCCCCAAGCAGGTAAATATAAACTTTGGGGACAGTTCGATCGCGCTGGTAAAATTGTCACGGCAGATTTTTGGGTAAACGTGCAATAAATGCCCCCATATTTCATCTGGGTTTCATCTTGCTGTTTGTATGCTAGAGGGGATCTTAAAATTAGATCCTTACACTCCACTCAGGTTTGCTAGTGGCGATCGTAAAATGCAACTAGCAGCCTGAATTTCTTCAAAGTAGCATCTAGCTACTGCTCGATCGCTCTGAGCAACTCCTGTGTTTGTTGGTAGTCAGCCGTATCCCCTCGATCGCGAAACAGTTGGGCGGCTTTTTTTAAATCTGCTAATGCTCCTGGTTTATCTCCTAACGCTTGACGAGCTACCCCCCGACTGCCATAGGCTTCAGCCATGTCGGGATCGAGCTTCAATGCTTGAGTGTAGTCGCCGATCGCCCCCCGCCGATCTCCCAACGAGTAGCGGGTAAGACCTCGATTGTAGTAGGCATCGACGAACTTAGGGTCGAACCGCAAGGCTTGGTTAAAATTCTCTAGGGCGGCTCGATAGTTGCCCAAACTGGCGCGAGCATTACCCAGTTTGTTATAAGCATCGGCATGATGGGGATCGATCTGCAACGCCCGATCGAAGTCCTCGATCGCTGCGTCCATATTTCCGAGCATGGCTTTAGCCAGACCTCGGTTGCAATAAGCTTCGAGATACTTGGGATCGATCTGCAATACCCGATTGTAGTCCTCAATCGCGCCAGTATAGTCACCGCGATCGGACTTGTCTAATCCCTGTTTAAAAAACTTTTCAGCCGTTTGTGGAACTGGTTTTGACTTCCTCGTATCGGAGGCGATCGCTTCCGTGCTTTGTTCTCTGGTAGAGAAACGCTCTTTGGACGGCGTAGCGTGGGTAGTGGCGGCAAGTCCCCCCAGTGCTGTCGTTAGTCCCAAGATGGCGATCGCGCAGCGGGACGCAGTAGCGTACTTGGCCTTGTGAATGCAGTTCATGGCTTTACTTTCTCCGTAACTGGAATACCGAGTCGGATTGGTGCGGAACTGTTCCCCGATGCCACCATTTTAATCAATAAAATCCGATCGCCATTCCCGACTGCCAAATGGCAAACGGAGGATAGGTGGGATTGAGAGCAAGACTCCCGCCCCTCTGAGAACTGCTGTATACTTTAAAGGTTATCGGTTCTGACGGGGAGCAGCCGTTAGACGTAAGGGGGAAAGAGTAGTGTAAATCTACCGCTGTCCCGCAACTGTAAGGAGAGGAAAAAATAAACTCTCTAAGTCAGGATGCCCGCCGATGCTTTAGTCCCATGAGTCAATAAATCTGCGAGGTACAGATGATGGTCAGTTCAACTTCTCTTTGGCAACGCACCAAGCAAGTTACGCTTTCAGTTCCGGTTCAGGTGGCTTTGCTAGCTAGCCTTTGTGCGCTTATTCTCTGGACGCTGTATTTCAGCACCTATCCGCCCGTGCATGATGCTTTGCACGCGACACGACATGGTACGGCGGCGGTTGCTTGTCACTAAAGTCATTGCAGTGTTATCCAAACTAAGAGAATTTGTCATGAAAAATTTGAAGTATGTGGGCATGGCTTTAGCAGCCAGTCTGGTTTGTGTATTCCTCTGGTTTAATCCTCTTCCTTCCCGTGCATCTCAGCCTAGCGTGCAGTTGCAAACCGAACCATCGTTGAGCCAGGTAGTTCCCGATGAAGCGCCCGTTCGGATGGCATTGCAAGCAGTTGATGCAACCGGACAGCCCTTATCAAATGTGCGGTTTCAACTGCAATTATTAACTCCTGTCAAAACACCTTGGTTCACTTCTGATTTCCCAATTGTGGAAGGAACTAAATTACTCGAACTGAACGCCAAAGCTCCTAGCGGGAAGCTAGAGTTCGAGCAAGTTATGCCAATTCGAGGAAACTACACTCTGAAGGCTCAAGTAACCCCTGCGATCGCAGGTGCATTTGAGGCATTCGATCGATCGTTACAGCTTTCTGTGCCTGAAAACCCTGTCAAGTATAGGAATGCTGCTATTTTGATTGGGATTCTCATACTGGCTGGGATTGGTGGTGGCTGGGTAATTGGGAGCGATCGAACAGTTCAAAATGGTGAAATTGCACCCCAACCCATACGGTTACTGCTGAGTGCTGCTACAGTTGTGGCGATCGCAGTTCTCTTATTCGTCAATATTAGCGCCGAACTTGGATCTGCTCGCGGTCATGGGGAGATGCAAGCTGCAACAACTCCCTCTGTACAAAGATCCCAAGATTTGGAGGTTCGTTTATTAGGCGATCGGCAGGCCACAGTCGGACAGCTTTCAAGTCAAACCATTGAGGTTATCGACCCGAAAACTGGCAATTCCGAAGCAGACGTTATTGTCAATGTCAAAGCAATTGCGCTTGAGGATAATAAGCAGATGTTTGCTTATCAAGGCAGAACTGACAACCAGGGTCACTTAACTTGGAAGGAGCAGTTTTTCGATGGTGCGCCTCATCAGGTTGTGGCAGAAGTTGCACCACCTAATAGTCTGGCGTTACAGGTGAGCCATGAAGTAGAAGTAGAAGGAATCGAACCTCCTCTCTATATTCGGTTCATCTCACTCAGTTACTACACTGGAATTTTTGTTCTCAGTTTGTTAGGTGGCATTTGGTGGCATCGACGTTCTACTCGATCGGTTAGCCTGTTTGGTCGTTAACTGAATGCAATTAAGGTTAAGCGATCTAACAACCCAGTTAAATTGGGGTAATACTTTTCCCCACCTCACCCGTCTAAGGCCAAGCAGACTGGTCTAAGGCAGCAGGGCGGTAAGCCAAAACCAAAATCATGACCTGGGATAGAGGCGAAATTTGCTACAACAGCTTCTAATGCGAGGTGTTGGCTATCCAAGCGATCGCTCCGGCCGATCCTTTCTCTTCTAAGTCATCATTCTAACGTTTAGGAGCCTTGTGAACCTCCGCTTAAAACGGCTATTGTTACGATCGCTCGCTACCATGCTGGCGATTCTGTTATTCCTTCCTACTGCTGTTGCTCAGGCAGAACAGGTGACGGTGCGGCTGGATGGACGAGCAGTGTTTCGGGTTGGGGCGATTGGGGAACTAGATGCAACAGCACGCGCCCGACAGATTGAGCGTCGGATGAATCGCTTGTTAGAAAATCCAGATGCGATCGCACCCCCTCGGATTGAGTCTACCAATGCGAGCAATACCGATCGCGTGATTACGATCGCAGGTGTGCCGATCGTAACCGTTACAGAAACCGATGCTCAAGACAATCTAACGACGGTAAACGTATTAGCAACGCAATGGTCGCAAGCAATTGACACAACTTTAGAACGTGCCAGCGAACGTCGGCTTTCTCTAGGAGGACGCTTTATTTCAGAAGTTCAAGCTTCGATCGAAACTGCCTTTGGAAGATCGATCGAATCAGCAATTGTGATTATTCCGCGTGCTCTAGCTGCCCTGTTAGTCATGGGATTATTTTGGGCGATTGCCACCATTGTTCGCTGGTTGATGCGGGTACTCTTTCGTCGGATCGTAGAAGATCTCACTGTTGAAAATCTGATTAAACAGGTCGCTTACTATGCAGTTTGGATCTTAGGCTTCATTGTGGCACTTGATGCCTTTGGCTTTGACCCACAAGCGGTGGCGACGGGCTTGGGATTGACCAGTCTAGCACTGGGTTTTGCGCTTAAAGACATCCTTTCCAATTTCATTAGTGGTCTTTTGATTCTGGTGTTACGTCCGTTTGAGTTAGGCGATCAAATTATTGTGGGAGAAACAGAAGGCAATGTCGAACGGATCGATCTAAGAGCGACGCAACTTCGCACCTATGATGGTCGCGTGGTGTTGGTGCCCAATGCGGAAGTGTTCACTTCTCGGATCGTCAACAATACGGCAGATCCCATTCGTCGAGGCAGTGTAGCGCTTTTTATTGGCTATGACAGCGATCTGCAAAAGGCGATCGGCGTGATTCAAAAAGCTGCTCAAGTAACCGATGGCGTACTGGAAGAACCTGCTGCCTCTGTTCGAGTTCAAGAACTAGGACAAGACGACATTGCGATCGAAGCGCGGTTCTGGACAGACTCTCGCCGCTCAGACTTTGTAGCAACTACCTCTCAAGTCAGCCAAGCGATCGTAGCGGCACTCAAAGAAGCTGATATTGGGCTACCCGATCCTGATGTACGGATTCTAATGCCACGTCATTCAGAGCAATGGCGATCGGCGCTAAGCGTGGAATCCCCCTCCAACCACACTCAATCAAATCAAGAGGACTGAATCCTCTTCTTAAGAGATAAGAGGGACTATTAAGAACCGTAATGATTCGTAAAACATTACGGAAATTTTTGCTATTTTGAATACCAAATATCCCCCCAGGGGGCATATCCTCTGAAATTCTGCAACCTAAAATCATGCAGAGCTTCCAACTGTTCCGAAGTCTCAGAAACCCGATTTTTGCCCGTCTGTATGCCGCGCAAACGACTAATTTGCTAGGGGATGCGCTCACTTGGTTGGGTCTAGCATTTTTTGCAGTGGTCAATCCAGAGAAACTAAAAGCCATCGATCTGAGGCGCGATCGCTTCCCATATAGTTAAAACGAATCGCGCCTTTAGCCAGCTTTCAGAATCCCTACAACACTCAATCGATCGATGGTAGCGATCCTTTGCTTTAGAGATAGCAATGACGAACTATGGAACACTGAGACACGCTTGAGGTAGCACTTGAAACTCTTTTTCTCTTTAAAAAATTTTACTCCTGCAAATGCTCTGAGACTTCTTGATAAAGGCTGATGATATGACGATCGGCCAGACTGTAATACACATTACGTCCTTCTCGGCGATATTTTACTAACCGTTGCGATCGCAAAATCCGTAATTGGTGCGATACCGCCGACTCGCTGACCTTGACAGCCGCCGCTAAATCGCAAACGCATAGTTCTCGATTCGCTAACGCCGACATCAGCCGCAAACGGTTTGGATCGGCTAGCGCGTTGAAAAACTCTGCCATCTGTTGGGCCTTCTCCACAGGCATAATTTCTGGTTGTACCTGACGCACCCGATCGAGATGAACGAGATAAGCGTCGCAACTCGGCGTATCTTCATTTGGAAAAGACTGCGATTTTGATGACGACGACTTGCTCATAGGAATTAGAGTTAGCTGCTGAGAGCAGAATGCAGGTTCAGTATGGGGAAATGATTCTCATTCTAACACCTAAAACATATGAAGATATATTCAGATGTTTCAGAATTTGTGTTAAAGTTCGGAAATATCCTTCTTCACCATGAAGTGAAATTCCTATGACTCAGACCCCTTCATTAAAAACTCAACAGATGCAAGTTGCAGGCATGGATTGCACGAGTTGCAAGATGAAGATTGAGGGCAGCCTAGAGAGGCTCAAAGGGGTCGCTGAGGCATCGGTTACCGTGGCCAGTGGAAGATTAGTGGTGTCCTACGATCCGGAAAAAGTGAGCGCGGAAACCATCGAAGAGCGCGTCAAGTCGCTAGGCTACACGATCGGAGTAGAGAAATCCCCAATCCCTCGAACTGACGATCGCGAGAAAGGTCACAGCCATGATGACGGTCATACTCATGACCATCGCGACGCAGATGACGGACACGATCGCGGCTCCGGCGAATTTAACTTCAAGCAAGAACTCCCTCCAGTGCTGCTAGCAGTGACCCTGTTTGCCATTGCTATTGCGTGGGAACAACCTTTACACGACACGCCTTACAGCATTGCTGAATTCGCTCTCATCATTCCTGCCTACCTCTTGAGTGGCTGGACAGTGCTAAAAACTGCCGGACGCAACATTTTGAGAGGACAAATCTTCGATGAAAACTTCCTGATGACGATCGCGACTTTAGGCGCACTGGCAATTCACCAGTTGCCGGAAGCGGTGGCGGTGATGCTGTTCTTTCGGGTGGGAGAGCTATTTCAAGAGTATTCCGTGGGGCGATCGCGCCGCTCCATCAAAGCCCTGTTAGAAGTGCGTCCTGACACTGCCAATCTGAAAGTAAACGGTTCAGTCAAAGTTGTTTCACCGGAAGCGGTTCGAGTCGGAGACATCATTCTCGTCAAACCAGGAGAAAAAATTCCGCTAGATGGTGAAGTTTTAGAGGGTAATTCTCAAGTTGATACCTCAGCATTAACAGGAGAATCAGTTCCGCGCACGGTAAAGGTGGGAGAAACGGTTTTAGCAGGCACGATAAACCAGACGGGGGTGCTGAACCTTCGAGTCACGAAGCTGTTTGGAGAGTCATCGATCGCTAAAATTCTCGATCTAGTAGAAAATGCCACCAGTAAGAAGGCAGAAACAGAAAAGTTCATCACTCGGTTTGCCCGCTACTACACGCCGATTGTCGTTATTCTATCGCTGGCGGTGGCCCTTTTACCTCCCCTATTTATTCAGAGTGCAACTCACCAAGAATGGGTTTACCGTGCCTTAGTCTTGCTCGTCATCTCCTGTCCTTGCGGATTAGTCATTAGCATTCCACTCGGTTACTTTGGAGGTGTTGGTGGGGCTGCGAAACGAGGCATTCTCGTCAAAGGTTCGACCTTTCTCGATGCCCTCACTGCCGTTAAAACCGTGGTTTTTGATAAAACCGGGACTCTAACCCAAGGTGTTTTTAAGGTTACACGGGTCGTAACTAAAAATGGTTTTTCCGAGTCAGAACTGCTGAAGATAGCCACAAAAGCTGAATCTCACTCCAGCCATCCCGTTGCCCAATCGATTCGAGAGGCATACGGCCAAGCGATCGATGATGCAGAAGTGACAGATTACGAAGAAATTGCGGGTCATGGCATCCGGGCTAAGGTAAACGATCGAACGGTGTTGGCAGGAAACGATCGCCTCTTGCATCGAGAAAACATCGACCATGATACCTGCAACGTCGAGGGTACTGTGGTTCATCTGGCAGTCGATCGAAGCTATGCAGGCTACATCCTCATTGCCGATGAAATCAAAGCCGATGCTCCTCAAGCCATTCGAGATCTCAAACGGGTTGGAGTCGAGCAAACGGTGATGCTGACGGGCGATAACCAGGTGGTTGCTAAAGGTGTAGCCGATCGATTGGGCTTAGATTCCTATGTGGCTGAATTGTTACCAGAAGGCAAGGTTGAAGCGATCGAGCAGTTATTGAGCCGAGCGGGTAAAGGCAAGGTGGTATTTGTAGGAGATGGCATCAACGATGCGCCAGTCATTGCCAGAGCCGATATTGGCATGGCCATGGGTGGGTTGGGTTCCGATGCTGCCATTGAAACGGCTGACGTAGTGATTATGACCGATGCCCCCTCTAAAGTGGCGGAAGCGATTCAAGTTGCCAAAAAAACCCGCCAGATCGTGGTGCAAAATATTGTCTTAGCCATGGCAGTCAAGGGACTATTTATCATCCTCGGCACGTTCGGTGTGGCCACGCTCTGGGAAGCCGTGTTCGCGGATGTGGGAGTGGCACTGGCAGCAATTTTTAATGCCACTAGAGGTTTGAAATAAAATCTTTAAATTTTTGGGATAAGTAAATACCATGCCTAATAAACGTTCTCATCCCTGGATTCGCCGTTGGCAGCAGCTAGAACAACTGGCTAAGCTATCTAGCTATCAGGGACCGAGTAACTTCAAAAACACCGTGGAAAGCCTGCCTTAGCGATTTTAGCCATCGGGTAATGGAGGCCAATAATGCGATCGCCAGCTAAGGGGATTAATTCACACCAATTTAAATGGAGATGAGCGCAGATTCCCGCTTGAACCCCCTGCTTCTTCAATCCAAAATCCCAAATCTAAAATCCAAAATGGTATCACTTTGGTTCGTCCTGAGCTTGAGGGGCCTGCTGTTTCTGCTAGAACTTTGGGCTGGCTGGGAGAGCCATAGCCTGTCATTGCTGGCAGGGGCTGGACATCTATTTAGCGATCTGTTAACACTTGGTTTGACCCTGGTAGCCGCCTGGTTAATCGAGTATCGATCGACGGGTTGGGCTGCTTTACACTACCGACAAATCGCTGCGGTAATGGGATTGCTCAACGGGCTAAGCTTAACGCTAATTACCGCGACCATCGGCTGGCAAGCGATCGCGCACTTGAGAAGTCCCGAACCCTTGCCCAGCTTATATGAATTCGCTAAATGTTTGCTACAGATAGTGCGTCACGAATAAATTGCCATCCCGTCAAAGAAGCGATCGCTTCTGAAGTCAAATCATTCAAAATTTTAGCTAAACTAGTTCTCAAATGCTC
>JAESGS010000188.1_pt1 | contig 83756 bp, 73 predicted proteins | sample 9269761 | NCBI WGS metagenome assembly JAESGS01 (sample SAMN15741799, study PRJNA653493) | algae metagenome | isolation source: Cyanosarcina radialis HA8281-LM2 and co-occurring heterotrophs from damp... | place: USA: Makauwahi cave, Hawaii | collected 2011-01-06 | reverse complement strand
GACGAATCGGTCGACCTGGCCGGCAAGATCGAGGCGGTGCTGAAGGTCACCGATGGCGACAACGACGTGGCCACCTCCAAGGTGGGCATCGGCGGGAAGATCGTCTTCGAGGACGACGGCCCCAGCGTCACGCCGCCGGACTGCGCCGAAATCGAGGAGGTCGATGGGTTCAGTACCCAGGGCGTCATCCAGGCCGACTATGGCAGCGACGGCGGTGGTTTCGATCTCTCCGCCAATGCCGGCCCGACCGCTGACGGGCTGTTCTACACCGTGGTCAAGCAGGGCGGGGTATCCACGCTGACCGCTACGGTGGGCGATGCCAGTGGCGAGGTGTTCTTCGTCCTCACCGTCTATGACGACCCCAATGCGCTTGGCAATGGCAACAACTACGAGCTGACCATCGTCAATGCGCGCCCGGTGACCACCGCGGACTTCGATCTGCAGGCCATCGAGGCCGGCCAGCCGCAGCCGTCTTTCTTGGTACAGAGCGGCGAGGGCTTGTCGGTCACGCTAACCGGCAACGGCCTGGTCAATCCCTCCAATCAGGGCGTCGGCGTCGGCGGCAACAACCTGATCGACGTAGGCGAACAGCTGCACATGGCCTTCAGTGCCACGGTCTACTCGGCCGTGGTGGATGTGCAGAAGTTGTCGTCCGGCGATCAGTTGTACTGGCAGGCCTACGACGGCAGCAACAACCTGGTGGCCGCCGGTACTTACAACGGCCAGGGCTCGGAGAGTTCACAGTTCGGCTTCAATCTGGCCGATTCGGTGTTTACCACCGGCACTGCGGCCTCGCTGTCCGGCGGCTTCATCAAGCTGACCTTCGGCTCCAACGCTGGCGACTATCGCATCCAGGAAATCACGCTGGAACAGCAGTTCCTGCCGCCTGATCTGGATCTTTCGTTCCAGGTTGATGTCGTCGATGGCGATAACGACGTGGTCAGCACCCAGCTGGACGTCTGCTTTGTCGACGACGTGCCCTCCGGCGGCTATGTCTTCGACCTGGTCGACGAAGAGGGCCTGGCCGGCGGCATCATCGGCGGCGTCGAGGACGACGACGGCGCCGCGACAACGGCCAGCGGCAGCCTCGGCTACGACTACGGCAACGATGGTTTCGGCAGCTTCACCTGGCTGCCCGACGGGCTGCCCACCATCACCTCCGGCGGCCAGGCCGTCGAATACCAAGTCAGCCCCAATGGTCAGGTGCTGACCGCGCAGATCGTGGGTGGCGGGCAGCCGGTCTTTACCGTCACGCTCACCAACCCGGCCACCGGGGCCTTCCAGTTCCAGCTGTTCAAGCCGCTGGATCATGCCGCGCCCGTCTCCGGAAGCGTGGAGAACAACCTGAACTTCCAGTTCGACTACGAGATGGTCGATGGCAATGGTTCGACGGCGCAGGGCGTCTTGGAAATTTCCGTGGACGACGATTCGCCGCTGGCGCAGGACCTCAGTCAGAGCCGCGAGGCATCGGGCGACGTCAACACCAACCTGCTGATCGTGCTGGATGTGTCCGGCAGCATGAATGACCCGGCTGACTTTGGTGGGCTGTCGCGCCTGGAGGCCTCGAAGTTGGCGGTGCTCGAGCTGCTTGAGCAGTACGAGGCAATGGGCGAGGTGAAGGTGCGGTTGGTGACGTTCGCCAATTCCGCCTCCGCCTTCGGCACCCTGTGGCTGACGGTGGATCAGGCCAAGGCCGCGGTGATCGGTTTCCCGGAATCGCCCGACAGTGCTACGACCAACTACGATGCGGCGCTGAGCACTGCGATTTCCGCTTGGGCTTCGGCAGGCAAACTGACGCTGCTCGATAATCCGGGCGAGCCGTTGCAGAACGTCTCGTACTTCCTCTCCGACGGTATCCCTAATCAGCCGAGCGGCAGTGCGGGTATCAATGCCAGCGAGGAAGCCACCTGGGTCAACTTCCTCAATACCAACAAGGTCAAGTCCTATGCCCTGGGCATGGGGCCGGCGGCAGAGGTCAACGACAACCCGCCCGGCAATTTCAGCAACAACGACCAGCTTGACCCGATTGCCTACGACGGCACGAGCGCCAGCAACGCCAACGCCATTGCCGTGAACGATTTCGCCGATCTGGAGAGCGTGCTGGTGCAGACCGCGCAGTCGACGCCGATCAGCGGTAGCCTCACCGATGGCGTCAATGGCTTCGGCGCCGATGGCGGGCGGGTCAAGTCGGTGGTGGTCAATGGCGTGACCTACACCTTCAATGTCGGTCCCAACCCCACCATTACCGGTTCGGACGGCAGCACGGTCAATGGCATGATGCTGAGCCTGGCGCTGGCTGCCGGTGCCATGTTGACGGTCAACATGGCCAGCGGCGAATACACCTATGTCTCCGCGGCGAATGTCGGCAGTGGCATGAGCCAGCAGGTCGGCTTCGTTCTGGTCGACAAAGATGGCGACCTCAGCAGCCTGGCGACCTTGACCATCACGGTCGATCCGGCCGATGGCCCGATGGTGGCGCGCGATGACTTCGTGGTTTCGCGCAGCGGCAGTTTCGATATCCCGGACTGGGCCTTGCTGGCCAACGACAGCGGCCCCAACAGCTCGATCCAGGCCATCACCAGCATCGTCTCGGCGGCAGGCCTGACGGCAACGCGGGCCAGTGCCTCGACCTCGATTTCGGGGGCGAACGACGGTGAGTCCTTCGTCTACCAAAGCCAGGCCGGCGGCCAGAGTGCCAATGCCAAGGTCACGGTCGTCGATGTGGACGGCAGCGGTCCGCTGAACGGGAGCTTCCTCGACGAGATACTCATCGACGGCAACAGCGGCAGTACCCTCAATGGCAACAGCGGCGACGATATCCTCATCGGCAATGGCGGTGATGACACGCTCAATGGCGGCGAGGGTAACGACATCCTGGTCGGCGGTGCCGGCGGTGACGAGCTGAATGGCGGGAGCGGCAACGACACCGCCAGCTACATCGATGCATCCAGCGGGGTCAGCGTCACGCTCAACAACTCGGGCAATGCCAGTGGCGGCAGTAACGTCGGCGGGGGCGCCGCGGGAGATGTGCTGAGCAGCATCGAGAACCTCATCGGTTCCCAGCATGGCGACATGCTGGCTGGAGGTGGGCAGAACAACGTCCTCAGCGGGTTGCTGGGCAATGACGGCCTTTATGGTGGCGGTGGCAACGATGTGCTGATCGGCGGCCGCGGCAATGACACCATGAGCGGCGGCTCGGCAAGCAACAGCGATGGCAAGGACACCTTCCTCTGGCTCAACGGCGATGCCGATGGTGGCACCGATACCCTGCTCAACTTCACCCGCAACTTCAACGGTGCGAGCAATGGCGATCGGCTGGATCTTTCCGACCTGCTGATCGGGGAGCACGGCACTGTCGGCGATATCGGCAACCTGTTGAACTATCTGGAGATCACCTCCAGTGCCCTTGGCGGGGTCGGTGGCGCTGCTCTGGATACCACGATCAAGGTCAGCACCAGCGGAATCGGCGATTTCACCAATCCGGACCAGACCATCGTGCTGCAGGACGTCAATCTGCTCGGCGCGAGCGGCGTCGGCGGCTACGGTGCCGGCGGTGACACCGGTAGCGTGATCCTGGCCATGCTTAACGACGGCACGTTAAATGTAGATACCGTCTGACCTTCGCTTATATGATCGACCCGCTACCTTTGCAGGTAGCGGGTTTTTTTTGGCCAGGAGAGAGCAGGCATGGTCTATGTACAGCGCGACGCCGCGGGGCGGTTGCTGCGGGTCGAATACGAGCCCTTCGAGGGAATGACGGAAAACCTGGCGGTCGAGAGCGACGAGCTGCAGACCTGGTTGGCGGCCAAGGAAGAGGTCAAGGCGCGTCTGGACAGCCTCAAACAGTCCGACCTGGAGCTGGTGCGCGTGCTGGAAGACGTGGTCAGCGTGCTGGTCGAGCGCGGCGTGATCCGCTACACCGACCTGCCCGAAGCGGCGCGGCAGAAGCTCGACCAGCGTGCCATCGCGCGGGCTGAGATCGAAGGCCTGAGCGGCCTGCTCGGCGACGACGAACACAATCTGGTGTGAGCCTGGCCCGGATGCTCCCCGAGAATATCGGGGAGCCCCGCTGACCTCCCCGGATTGCGTCCGGGCCTTGAGTCCCTGCCTTCGCCACCCGGCGCTGGCGGATAGCCTGGGCGCCTATTGCCAGGGCGCCGGCGCACCGATCAGGCGACCCATGGCGCCATGCACGCCGAGCTCCTCGAGCACGCGCAATTCCCCCTCGGTTTCCACCATCTCGGCGATCAGCGGCAAATCGATGCTGTTGGTGGCGCGGAAGATCGCCTCGATGAACAGGCGCTTGTCGCTTTCCTGGTCGATGGCGCGGATGTAGGTGCCGTCGATCTTCAGGTAGGCCAGGCCGAGGTGGGTGAGGTTGCCGATCAGGCTGAAGCGGCCGCCGAAGTGCTGCAGGCCCAGGCTGAAGCCGGCCTCGCGCACGCTCTGGCTCAGGGCTTCCAGCTCTGCCGGCGGTGGCAGGTGACGCTCGTCCACCTCCAGGGTCATCAGCTGCGCCGCCTCGGGGTGGCTCTTGAGCATGGCCAGCAGCTTGGCCTTGCTCGGCGCATCGCGCAGGGTCGCGGCGGACAGGCTCAGGGCCAGCGGCTCGGGGTGTAGCGCCAGGTGGGCGAAGCTGTGTTCGAGCATCGCCAGGTCGAAGCGCGCGGCCCAGCCCAGGCGCTCGATCCAGGGCAGGAAGCGCCCGGCGGCGATGGCCTCGCCCTGCGGGTCGAGCAGGCGCGCCAGCACCTTGCGTTGCAGCAGGCGCTCGCGCGCGGCGCACTCGACCACCGGCTGGAAATATAGCTGCAGCTTGCCCTTGTTCAGCGCATCGTCGATCCAGCTGCGCCAGTCGTGCAGGCCCTGGCCGCTCTGCGCGGTGAAGTCGTCGAGGCGTTCCCAGCATTTGTCCGCATTGCTCTGCGCCTGGGCCAGCGCCTGGTCGGCGCGGCCGAGCACCGTGCCGGGTTCCTCGCCCGGGCGAAACGCGGCGATACCGATATGCGCGACCGGATCGCAATCGCTGGCACCGGTCTGGCGCAGGTTGTCCAGGCCCTGGCTGAGTTCGATGGCCAACTGGTCGGCGTCCTCGCCGCTCAGACCTGGGGCGAGCAGGGTGAATTCGCCGCCCCGGCTGCGCGCGGCCAGCCACTCGCTGCGCCCCGGAGCCTCCAGCAGGCGCTTGAGCAGCTCGCCGAGGGCGCCGATCAGGGCGTCGGTGCGCTGGCCGCCGAGACGCTGGTTGAGGCCGCCGAGGTCGTTGACTCGCAGCAGCAGCAGGTAGCCGTCGGCGTGCTGCTCGCTGACCACCAGCTGATTGCTCAGGCGGATGTCGAACTGGCGGCGGTTGGCCAGGCCGGTGAGGCTGTCCTGGTAGGCCTCCTCGCGCAGCTTCTCGCTGCGCGCGGCTTCTTCGGCGAACAGCGTCTTGAGCTTGTCGACCATCTGGTTCATCGCCAGCACCACCCGCTTGAGTTCCGGGGTGCGCGGCACGCGGGGCAGGGTGAGGAACTCGCGGCGGGTGATGGCCTGCGCCTGCTGCACCATGTTGTCCAGCGGGCGCAGCTGGGTGCGCAGCAGCCAGCCGCCGAGCACCGCGCTGACCAGGCCGCACAACAGCAGCCAGAGCAGGCTGCCCAGCGCGCTGTCCCACAGCTTGGCCAGGGCGAACTGCGGATGGCTGAGCACCTCGACCCGCGCGGCCTGTTCCCAGCCGCGCATGATCAGCGCGTCGCCGCCCTGCGGGCGCAGGTCGACCAGCTCGACGAACCAGCGCGGCACGTTCTCCGGGGTGACGGTGGTGCGCCGTTCCACCACCAGACTGTCGTCGGCGATGCGCACCACGCGGATGCTGGCGAAGTAGCCGCTGTCGAAGATCGAGCTGACCATCAGCTCGATCATCGCCGGGTCGTCCACGTGCGGCGTCATCGACAGGCCCAGCGCCGTGGCGGCGTCCTGGGCGTGCGAGCGCAGCTGGCTGATCAACTGTTCGCGCGAGCTCTCAACCCCGGCGATGAAGCTGCCGGTGAAGGCCACCACCAGGAACAGGCAGATGGCGAGAAACAGCTGCTTGAGTAGGGACATGGATCTTTCCTCCTAGCCATCGCCGATGGCGAAGCCCTCCGCACGCATTTTTTTCAGGATGTCCTGCCAGCGCGAGAGCTTCTTGGTGTCGCTCTTGCGGGTATTGGAACCGGCGAGGTAGAGGCCTTCGGCGTTGAAGGCGTAGACCGGCAGCAGATCCTTGCGCTGCGAGGCAGGGCGGATGTCGTTGATCAGGTTGTCCAGCACCAGCGGCTCGGCGGTGGGGCTGGCGTAGTAGGTCAGCACCATGTGCGCCTGGTTGTAGTTCAGTGCCTTGACGTAGGTGATGCGCAGCTTCTCGCTGGGAATGCCGAGGCGGCGCAGGGTGAAGTACTTGGCGATGGAGTAGTCCTCGCAATCGCCGGCGCCCTTGACCAGCATCTCGACGGGGGTGGCCCAGTAGTCGTTCTGCTGCCACAGGCGGATGTCGTCGGTGAAGCGGATGGTGCGGTTGAAGAAGCGGTTGACCTCGCCGAGCTTGTCCGCCTCGGACAGTGCGGCGCTGCTCTTGATCAGCGCGTCCCAGTCGAGGATGCGCTGCTTGGCGGCGCCGAGGCTGCCGTAGCGGTTCTCGGCGTTGCGCAGAACCAGGGCGAAGTCCCAGTTGGCCAGGGCCAGGCCGGCCAACAGCCCGCCGCCGACCCAGAGGATCAGCAGACGCCGTTGCCATCCCTGAATGCGCTGCCGTGGCCGCATGGGGCTGCATCTCCGCTTCGATCGGCTGAAGTCTAGGCGACGCGCTGGCGATTTGCCCCGTGGCCGGGACGAAATTCAGACTGCAGCCCGGATGCAATCCGGGGGAACGGCCTCCCGGATTGCATCCGGGCTACGCCGGGGCGCAGGGGCGTCAGAACAGCCTGGCGTCAGGGATTGGGCAGGGTCTTCTGCTTGAGGATGTACAGGCTGACCAGCACCGCGCTGGTGAGCATGAAGGTGCGTGCCCAGGGCAGGGGCACCAGGTAGCAGGACAGGGCGATGCTCGCCCACATCAGCACCAGCGCGTAGACCTTGCCCTTGAGCGGAATGCCCTGGCCGTCGAGGTAGTCGCGAATCCAGGGCCCCAGACGCGGGTGGGTGACCAGCCAGATGTAGAAACGCCGTGAGCTGCGCACGAAGCAGGCGGCGGCCAGCAGCAGGAAGGGGGTGGTCGGCAGCACCGGCAGGAAGATGCCGATCACCCCCAGCGCCACGCACAGCCAGCCCAGTGCCAGCAGCAGGTAGCGAACGCCGCGGTGACGGCTTTCCTGGATTTCGCGAGGCATCTTCGGGCCCGGACGGACGCCGGCCGGGGCGCCTGGCCCCGGCCCGCGGGATCAGTGCTGGCGGGGCTTGAGCAGCGCGGGTTTTTCCTCCGGCGCCTGGCACAGCAGGAAGAGTGCGGTGAGCAGCTCGGGAATCTGGTCGATCATGCTGTCCACCAGGTCGCGGTCGCGGGCGATCTCGGCGAACTCGGCTTGCTCGTCGAACAGACCGGAACCGACCATGATCGGCAGCAGCAGCTCGCTGACCTCGTCTTCGGCGTCCTCGAACCACACCGCCTCGCGCAGGAACACGCCTTCCATGAAGCCGATGCACCAGCCGCGCAGGTCGGAGTCGTCCGGGTCCTCGCCCAGGTCCAGCTCGCAGGGCAGCTCCGGCTCTTCCTCGCCGGCCAGTTGGCGGGCGATATGCGCCTTGAGGTGGATCAGGGTGTTTTCGATCTCCTCGCGCTCGGCCTCGCTGCGGTAGTGCGGCGGTTCGGCGAACAGGGCGTCGATCCACTCGCGCTCGGGCACCTGGTCCGGGCAGATCGCCAGGGCGGTCAGGTAGCCATGGGCGGCCACGTAGTCCAACGCCTCTTCGTGCAGCTCATCGGCATCGAGAAAGGCTTGCAGGCGGGACAGTTGCTCGGCGAAGGACATCGTGGGGCTACCTTGAAGGAGTAAACGAGGCTGGATTCTAGTCCACCGCCGCCCCAGCGGCCATAGCGGCGGGGCCTGGCGAGGGCAAAAGCCCGGCTTCGGACAGGCTGGCGCCCTGTTGCCGGCAATCCTGCGGCATAATGCGCGGCTCGATTCGGAGGCCTTCATGCTCGACCACGCCCAGCGCATCCTCAAAGACGTATTCGGTTACGACGCCTTCCGCGGCAATCAGGCCGCGATCATCGAGCGCGTGGCCGGCGGCGGCGATGCCCTGGTGCTGATGCCCACCGGCGGCGGCAAGTCGCTGTGCTACCAGGTACCGGGACTGTTGCGCGACGGCCTGGCGGTGATCGTCTCGCCGCTGATCGCGTTGATGGACGATCAGGTCGCCACCCTCGACGAGCTGGGCGTGGCCGCGGTGGCGCTGAACTCCACGCTGAGCAATGACGAGCAGCGCGAGATCGCCGAGCGCATTCGCCGTGGCGAGATCAAGATGCTCTACCTGGCGCCCGAGCGCCTGGTGCAGCCGCGCATGCTGAGCTTCCTGCAGGGCCTGGAGATCGCCCTGTTCGCCATCGACGAGGCGCACTGCGTGTCGCAATGGGGCCACGATTTCCGCCCCGAGTACCTGCAGCTCGGCCAGCTCGCCGAGCTGTTCCCGCAGGTGCCGCGCATCGCCCTGACCGCCACCGCGGACAAGCGCACCCGCGAGGAAATCGTCCAGCGCCTGCACCTGCAGAACGCCGAGCGCTTTCTGTCGAGCTTCGACCGGCCGAACATCTTCTACCGCATCCTGCCCAAGGATCAGCCGCGCAAGCAGCTGCTGGGCTTTCTCGCCGCGCGCAAGGGCGATGCCGGCATCGTCTACTGCCTGTCGCGCAAGAAGGTCGAGGAGGTCGCCGACTTTCTCAGCAGCCAGGGCTTTCCGGCGCTGCCCTATCACGCCGGCCTGCCCAACGAGTTGCGCGCCTATCACCAGAAGCGCTTTCTCAACGAGGAAGGCTTGATCATGGTGGCGACCATCGCCTTCGGCATGGGCATCGACAAGCCCAACGTGCGCTTCGTCTGCCACCTCGACCTGCCCAAGTCGCTGGAGGCCTACTACCAGGAAACCGGCCGCGCCGGCCGCGACGGTCTGCCCGCCGATGCCTGGATGGCCTACGGCCTGCAGGACGTGATCTTCCTCAAGCAGATGCTCAACAACTCCGAGGGCGACGATCGCCACAAGCGCATCGAGCAGCACAAGCTCGACGCCATGCTCGCCCTGTGCGAGGAAACCCGCTGCCGTCGCCAGGTGCTGCTGGGCTATTTCGACGAGGAACTGGCGCAGCCCTGCGGCCATTGCGACAACTGCATCGACGGCGTCGAGACCTGGGACGCCACCGAGCCGGCGCGCCAGGCGCTGTCGGCCATCTACCGCAGCGGTCAGCGTTACGGCGTCGGTCATCTGGTGGACATCCTGCTCGGCCGCGATAACGACAAGATCCGCGCCGTCGGCCACCAGCACCTGACGGTATTCGGCGTCGGCAAGGCGCTCTCCGAGGTCGAGTGGCGCACCCTGTTCCGCCAGCTGGTCGCCCGCGGCCTGGCCGACGTCGACCTGGAGGGCTTCGGCGGCCTGCGTCTGAGCGAGGCCTGCAGGCCGCTGTTGCGCGGCGAGGTCGGTTTGCAGCTGCGCCGCGAACCCAAGCCGGCGCAGACCGCCAAGGCCTCCAGCAGCGCCGCCAGCCAGTTGGTGCGCAGTCACGAACGGGAGATGTGGGAGGCGCTGCGCAGCTTGCGGCGCAAACTGGCCGAGGAGCACAGCGTGCCGCCCTACGTGATCTTCCCCGATGCCACCTTGCTGGAGATGCTGCGCAGCCAGCCCGGCTCGCTGAGCGAGATGGCCCAGGTCAGCGGCGTCGGCGCACGCAAGCTGGAGCGCTATGGCCAGGCCTTCCTCGAAGTGCTGGGCGGCGCCGCGCAGGAGGCGCCGGTGGCCGACCTGCGTCATGAGTTGGTCAGCCTGGCCCGCGCCGGCATGACCCCGACGCAGATCGCCGGCCAACTCGGCTGCAGCGAGAAGAACGTCTACAGCCTGCTGGCCGAGGCCATCGGCCAGCAGCAGCTGTCGCTGGAGCAGGCGCTGGATCTGCCGGAAGAGCTGCTCGGCGAGATCCAGGAGGCCTTCCTCGACGGCGAGGGCGAGCTGCCGGCGGTGAGCGAGATCGCCCCGCTGTTCGCCGGGCGGGTCGAGGAGACGGTGCTCTACTGCGTACGCGCCGCGCTGCAGGCCGAGTTCGAGGTCTGACGCACGATTGTCGTGATTCTGGCGGCAACTCGATGACACGGCTAAGGTGTGGGGCAAGCCGCCAACAGACGAGGTAACGGTGCCCAGCTATCACGCCTGGCTCGACGACGTCCGCCCCAGCCCCTATGCCGACCAGCTCAGCCTGGGGTTCCGCTGGCTGCGTTTTTCCCGCGTACTGGAGCGCGAATACCGCAGCCATTTGCTGGACGAGAGCTTCGAGCTCAAGCGCATCGCGCTGAGCACGGCGATGGTCATCTGGCTGGCGCTCAGCGTGCTGGACCTGATGCTGGTGCAGCCGCCCCATTTGGGTTGGATTCTGGCCGTGCGCGTGCTGGTGCTGGTCATTCTGGTGGCCTGCGCCGCCCTGATCCTTCAGCGCCGCCACATCCGTCTGCTATTACCGCTGAGCATGACCTGCATCCTCGCCCTGGGCATTGGTGCTGCGGTGATCGTTGGCATCGCCCACCACGCCGACCCCAGCTACCCGTACGAGGGGCTGCTGCTGGTGAGCATGGCGGCGTATTTTCTGGTCGGCCTGCGTCTGAGCGAGGCGCTCGGTTGTGCCTTGGCGGTACTGCTGGTCTACATCGGCGCCGAGTGGCTGGCCGGCCTGCCGCTACCGCGGTTGATCAACAACGTGCTGTTCCTGCTGTTCGGCAACCTGATCGGGGCGGTGGGCTGCTATCTGCTCGAATACAAGTCGCGCGAGTACTTTCTCATCAGCCGGCTGATGCGCCTGCTGGCCGACCGCGACAGTCTCACCGGCCTGCACAACCGTCGCAGCTTCAACCGCCAGTTCGAACGCCTGTGGCGTCAGGCGCAGCGCGATGGGCATTCACTGGCACTGCTGCTGTGCGATATCGACCACTTCAAGGCCTACAACGACCACTACGGCCACCAGGCCGGCGACACCGCGCTGCAGCGCGTCGGCGCCCTGATCGAGCAGGCCGCGCGGCGTCCGCTGGACATGGGCGTGCGCCTGGGCGGCGAGGAATTTGCCCTGCTGTTGTTCGACATCGGCGCCGAGGAGGCCAAGCGCCGTGCCGAGGCGCTGCGCCTGGCGCTGGTGGAGCTGAATATCGCCCATCAGGGTTCGGACAGCGCCAGCATGCTGAGCATGTCCATCGGCGTCGCCTGCCTCAGTCCCAGCGTCGGCGGCGAGCTGAACCAGCTCTACGAGCATGCCGACCGCGCGCTCTACGAGGCCAAGGCCTTCGGCCGCAATCAGGTGGTGGCCTGATCCGCGGCCGAGACTCGTGGCCGCATTTCAGTCGCATTCTGAAACGCTCGGCCACAATCCGGGCTTGCCCTGCGCTCGCGGTTATGGCTAGCTAGCTAATAATTAGTTTTTGACCTTTGTACGAGCCCGTTCCCCCATGTCTTACCCCGATCAACACCGCTTCGCCATGCAAGTCGCTCAATTGTCCCGTGCCTGGCGCTCCGAACTCGACCGTCGTCTGGTCGGCCTCGGCCTGTCCCAGGCGCGCTGGCTGGTGCTGTTGCACCTGGCCCGTTTCACCGAGATGCCGACCCAGCGCGAGTTGGCGCAGAGCGTCGGCGTGGAAGGGCCGACCCTGGCGCGGCTGCTCGACAGCCTGGAGGCCCAGGGGCTGGTGACCCGCGTCGCGGTGCCCGAGGACCGCCGGGCCAAGAAGATCGCCCTGCAGCCCAAGGCGCAGCCGCTGATCGAAAAGATCGAGGCGATTTCCACCCAGCTGCGCCAGGAGGTCTTCGCCGGCATCGACGAAGAGGACCTGCGCCGCTGCCAGCAGGTGCATGCCCGGGTGCTGGGCAACCTGCTGAAGTAGTGCTCCTGCAGTGTCAATTTTTCGGTCGCGTTGCGATCGATTGCCTCTGCGTGCCTGATTTTTGACTTATTGTCCTTGATGGCAATGTGCTTCGTCGGCAAACTGGCGCCCAAGCCGCTACTTTGTGAATTAGTAGCCATACTGCAACACGAGCCGGGTTCGACAGGGACAGTGTCGCCCCGACCTCGGTCTACCGTTCAGGGCGCCAGCCTCCCGGCCATCGGGACGCTCATACAGGAAGTGGAGGAGGCGGCGTTCGAGCCTGCATAACCCTGGAGGTCACATGGCTCGGGTGCGTCAGTTGATGTTGGGTTTGGCGTCGGGTTCCGCCCTCTATTCGGGCATGGCGCCGGCGCTGGGACTGGGCGAGATCACCCTGCACTCGGCGCTCAATCAGCCGCTGGAGGCGGAGATCGAGCTGCTGGCGGTCGGCGATCTCGGCGCCGAGGATCTGCGCGTCGCCCTGGCGCCGGCCGAGGTGTTTAGTCGCTCGGGTGTCGAGCGTTTCTACTTTCTCAACGACCTGCGTTTCACCCCGCTGTTGCGCGGCTCGCGCAGCGTGATCCGGGTGGTGTCGAGCCGGCCGGTGCGCGAACCCTATCTGAATTTCATCGTCGAGGTGGCCCGTCCTGGCGGGCAGCTGCTGCGCGAGTACACCGTGCTGCTCGATCCGCCGGGCTCTGCCGCCTACACCGCGCAGGCTGCCCCCAGCCCAGCCGCCGCGCCAGCACCTAGTGCGGCGCAGCCGGCGGCCGCTCCAGCGCGGCGCAGCGAACCGCCCAGCGCCACTCTGGGCCATCGCCAGGCGGTGGTGCGCGGCGACAGCCTGTGGTCGATCGCCGCACGTCTGCGCGAGCAGGGCAGCCCGCTGTCGCAGCAGGCGCTGATGGACGGCATCCACGCGCTCAACCCGAGCGCCTTCGCCGGCGGCGATGCCAACCGGCTGCTGGCCGGCGTCGAACTGCTGCTGCCCGATGCCGCGCGCCCGAGCACGACCACCGCCGCTGCAACGCCGGTCGAGCCCCCGGCAATGGCCGTCGAGGGCGCCGCTGCGCCGCTGGCCGCCACGTCGCCGGCTGCCGAGCAGGCCGAGAGCCTGCAGCAAGTGCTGGAAAAGCAGCGTCAGGTCGACCAGGAACTGGCCAGCCAGGCCGCGGAGAACCTGCAGTTGCAGCAGGGCCTGGCGCAACTGCAGCTGCAGTTGCAGCAGCTGCAGGAGCAGTTGGCGCTCAAGGATGCGCAGCTGGCCGAGTTGATCGAGCAGGGCGCTGCCGTCGCGCCCGCTGCAGAGCCGGGCGCCGTGCTCGCCAGCGCACCGCCGCAGGCGGCGCAGGAGCCGCCGCTGGCCGCCGAACGTGGCTGGTTCGCCACCCTGCTGGCTGGCGGTGCGGTGCTGCTGTTACTGCTCGGCGCCCTGGTCTGGGCCGCGCGGCGGCGCGACAAGGCTGCGCCGGTGGTGCAGGTCGAGCCGCCGGCACAGCGCCCCGTGGCGCCGCTGCAGCCGGCGCCGGTCGCAGTCGCCAGGCCGGCCGTGGCGCCTACTCCGGCGCCGACTCCGCAGCAGCGCCCGGCGGCACCGGTGGACCCGCTGGAGGCGGCCAACGTCTATATCGCCTACGGCCGTTTCAGCGAGGCCCGTGGCGAGCTGAGCAAGGCCCTGGCGCAGGCGCCGCAACGCAGCGACCTGCGTTTGCGCCTGCTGGAGGTGCTGGCCGAACTGGGCGACGGCGCCGCCTTCGAACGCGAGGAAGCGGTGCTGCGTGCCGAGGGCTTCGATGCGGCGCGGCTGGATGCGCTCAAGGCTCGCCACCCGGCCCTGCAGCAGGCGCAGCAGCCCGCCCCTAGCCAGCCCCCGCTGGCGCCGCCGGCCGCCGAACCCGACTTCCAGCTCAATCTCGACGACCTGCCGTTGGATGCCGACTGGGACATGGTCAGCCCCTTCGAGGCCGCCCGCGGCAAGACCAAGGCGGCCGCCGCGGACGAGTTCGATGCGGGCTTCTCCAGCAACCTGCAGGAACTGCCGGAGGTGTTCGAGCTGGACGAGGAGGCGCAGAACGTCAGCGCCTTCGGCGAGATGGAGATGGTGGTGGGCGGCGAGGACGAGTTGCTCGACGAGCATTTCCTCGATGCCTTCGCCGGCGAGGCCGATGCCACTGCGGCGCTGCAGGGCGATATCGAGCAGCTGGCCGGCAACCCCGAGCACATGGCCAAGCTCAACCAGGCGCTGGCCTATATCGAGCAGGGCAACCTGAGCAGCGCCTGCGACATTCTCAACGAGGTGATCGACCAGGGCGACGACCGGCAGAAACAGGCCGCGCTCCAGTTGCTGGCGGAAATCGCCTGATCCGCCCGACTCGCTGCGCCGACAGGGCCGCGCTTGCTGCGCGGCCCTGTCTTTTATGGGGCTGGTCGTCGAGGCCCGGATGCAATCCGGGACAGCCCAGCTCGGGTGCCTGGTTACCCCGGGCGAGGAGAACGCCCCGTGGGAGCCGACTGGCTCCTGTTGTCAGAAGCTCTTGCCCAGGTTCAGGTACAGCGCCTTTTCCCGCTCGTCGTTGAAGCCGTAACTGAAGTTCACCGGGCCCAGCGGCGTATCCAGGCCGAGGAAGATGCTGGCGGCGTTGATATAGCCGCTGTCGAAGGCGTTGTCGTTGTTCCAGGCGCGGCCGCGCTCCAGCGACATGCCCAGGTACAGGGGCAGATCCAGCGGCAGCAGCGAGCGCTGGGTCAGGCGGCGGTAGTAGATCAGCCGCGCCAGCGCCACGTTCTGCCCGCTCAGGGCGTCCTGGCGGAAGCCGGACAGCTCCTGGGCGCCGCCGAGGATAAAGCCGGAGGTGACCACGTCGGCCTCCTCCAGGGTGCGCGCGTAGCGCCCGCCGAGTACCCAGGTATTGGCCTCGACGCTGAATACCTTGTTCAGCTCCAGCTGCCACTGACGGTACTCCTCGTCCGAGCCCAGGCCGCTGTCGTACTGGCGCAGCAGCAGGCCGATGTCTTCGCCGGTGGTCGGGAAGTCGACGTTGTCCAGGGTGTCGAAGGAGTACATCAGTTCGTAGTAGCCCTCGCTGAAGCTGAAGCTGGGCAGGTCGCGCTCGCCGACGCTTACGTCCGCCTCGCCCCAGGCCTGGCCGAGGCCGAAGCGGATCTCGCCGTTGTTGGCGATCTGCCGGCCGAGGTTGAGGCCGTAGCCGTAGCGCTCCAGGCGGTATTCGGCGATGGGGTCGTTGTCCAGGATCGCCTCGATATTGCGCGCCTCGCCGAACAGGTAGGGGGCGACGAAGTAGCGCGAGCCGGCGTCCAGCGGCTGGTAGAACTCGCTGTACAGTTCCTGGCGGTCGCCCAGTTGCACGCGGGTCAGCCACTCGGCGCCCAGCTGGTTGATGCCGTTGACGCGGTAGCTGGCGCCGATGTTGAAGGCGCTGTCGCCGCGCATGTCGTCGGACAGGTTCAGGCCCAGGCGCAGGTAGTCGGTGCCGGTGCGCTTGCCGCGCGCATCGATCACCAGCGCGCTGCCGCGTTCGTCCAGCGGCGTCACGCGGTACTGCACGCGCTCGAAGTAGTCCAGGCCGTACAGGGTGCCCATGTCCTTCTGCAGTCGGTCCATGTCCAGCGGCTCGCCCAGCGGCTGGCGGATATGCCGGCGGATCACCGCGTCGCCGACCTTGGAATCGTTCTCCACGCGGATCTCGCGGATCACCGGGGTGCGCTGCTCGCGCGAGCGCGCCATGGCCAGCGCCGGGTTGCCGCCACCGCTCTGCTGCAGGCGGGCCAGGCGCTCGGCCTGGATCTGCGTGGCGCGGTAGCCGGCGTCGATCATCTGCTCGGCGCGGGCGAAGTCGGTGACGCCGAAACCGGCCAGCGGCGGCTGGATCAGCACGTCGTCGGCCGCCAGGGTGGCCAGCTGCGCCTCGGAGTTCTTGCGCGTCATCAGGGTGATCGACTGGTTCATCACGTCGACCACGGTGGTCAGCTGCTCCACGGGTTTGAGCGGGGTGCCGAGATCGACCACTATCACCCGCTCGACGCCCATCTGCCGCACCACGTCCACCGGGATGTTGTTGACCATGCCGCCGTCCACCAGCAGGCGGCCGTCCAGCTCCACCGGGGCGAAAACGGCCGGGATCGACATGCTGGCGCGCATCGCCTGGGGCAGGTGGCCGCGGCGCAGGATCACCTGCTCGCCGTTGGCGATATCGGTGGCCACGGCATGGAAGGGGATCGGCAGGCGGTCGAAGTCGCGGGTGTCGCTGCGGTGCACCAGCAGGCTCTCCAGCAGCAGCGCCAGGTTCTGCCCCTGAATCACCCCCAGCGGCAGGCCCAGGCTGCCGTCGTCGCGGAAACTGAGTTTCTGCTTGATCAGGAAATCGCGGTCGTCCTGCTTGCGGCGAAAGGGCACGTCCTCGCGCGGCGGCGAGTCGGACAGCGCCTGCTGCCAGTCCAGCTCCAGGGCCAGGCGCTGCAGTTCCTCCACCGAGTAGCCGGCGGCGTACAGCCCGCCGACTATGGCGCCCATGCTGGTGCCGGCGATGGCGTCGACGCGGATGTTCTGCTCCTCCAGGGCCTTGAGCACGCCGATATGCGCCAGGCCGCGGGCGGCGCCGCCGGACAGCACCAGGCCGACGCGTTCGGCGGCGAGGGCGGGCAGGCTGGACAGGGCGAGCAGGCAGAGCAGCGAACGGAGCAGACGGCGCATGGCGGTTTCCGGCGAGGGCAGGGCGAAAGGCCGCTATTATAGGCGCCAAGCCCTATCCCAGAGCCGCTGCCATGTCCGATCGCAAGCCCGAAATCGTCATCACTTATTGCACCCAGTGCCAATGGTTGCTGCGCGCCGCCTGGCTGGCCCAGGAGCTGCTCAGCACCTTCGGCGACGAGCTGGGCAAGGTCAGCCTTGAGCCAGGCAGCGGCGGGGTATTTCGCATCCTCTGCGATGGCGTGCAGATCTGGGAGCGCAAGGCCGACGGCGGCTTTCCCGAGGCCAAGGTGCTCAAGCAGCGGGTGCGCGACCAGATCGACCCGGGCCGCGACCTGGGGCATAACGACAGGTAGGGTGCGCTGTGCGCACCATGACTCCTGGGGCGCGTAGGTCGGGAGGCGCCCGTCACCCTCAACGCGCCATACGTGCCGAGACGAAAATGGCGCTGACGATCAGCGCGCCGCCGGCCAGCATGCGCAGGGTCGGCTGCTCGCTGAACAGCCACCAGGCGAAGAGGATGCCGTAGACCGGCTCCAGGGCGAAGATCACCGCCGTGGTGCGTGCCTTGAGCACGCGCAGGCTGGCGACGAACAGGCTGTGCGCCAGGCCGGTGCAGAAGATGCCGAGCATCGCCAGCCACAGCCAGTCCATCGGCCGCACGCTGGGCAGCAGCGGCCAGGCCAGCGGCATGAAGCAGACGAACACGGTGATGTTCTGGTACAGCGCCGCCTGCACCGGGTCGAGGCCGCGGGTGCTGGCGCGGTTGAGCAGCGACAGCAGGGCGAACAGGAAGCCGGACAGCACCGCCCACAGCAGACCGCCGGTGGCGCTGCTGGCGAGGCTGAATTCCGGGGTCACCAGGATCAGCCCGAGGCAGACCACGGCGACCATGGCGAACTCGATGGGGCGGGTGCGCTCGCGAAACAGCAGCCCCTCCAGCAGCACGGTGAAGGCCGGGAAACTGGCGAAGCCGAGCGTGGCGATGGCCACCCCGGATACCTTCACCGCCTCGAAGAAGGTCACCCAGTGCCCGCCCAGCAGCAGGCCGCCGAGGCCCAGCAGGGCGAACTGGCGCAGGCTCGGGCGCACCGCGCTGCGGCTGCGCCAGAGCAGGGCGGCCAGGCCCAGGGCGAGGATGGCGAAGATCGCCCGGCCGCCGGCGATCATATTCGGCGTGGTCGCCGCCAGTTTGCCGAAGATGCCCGACAGGCCGAACAGCAGGGCGCCGAGGTGAATCGCCAGCAGGGCGTTACGTTCCTTCATGCCAGGCGCGCGCCGTTGGGCAGCGGCTTGTCGAAGCCGGCCAGGACCACGCGGTTGTCGCTGTCATAGACCCCGGTCACCAGCACCTCGGAGTGCACCCCGGCGATGCGCTTGGGGGCGAAATTGCACACGCACAGCACCTGGCGGCCGAGCAGTTCGGCGCAACTGTAATGCGCGGTCAGTTGGGCGCTGGACGTCTTGATGCCCAGTTCGCCGAGGTCCACCTCCAGCACGTAGGCGGGTTTCACGGCTTTGTCGTTGGGGCGCGCCGAACGGATGGTGCCGACGCGCAGCTCCACCTTCTCGAAATCCTGCCAGTCGATATGTTGCATGGGTCACTCCTGGTTACTGACGCGCAGTCTAGGCGCCTCGCGCAGGGCTGTCTGTCGCAGGAATTGCGGGTTTTGTCGTCGGACTCTCGTAGGTTGGCGTTGAGCGCAGCGAGGCCCAACAGGGAGCGCCTGGCGCTGCGCTCGGCGCTCGCATGGCGTTCTGCGCGGCGATCGCCGTTGGGCTTCGGCGCTGCGTCCTCAACCCAACCTACGCGTTGCGGCGCAATTGCCGCGGGGTCATGCCCAGGTGGCGGGAGAGGGCGGCGGTAAAGGCGCTCTGCGAGCTGTAGCCGACCCGCGCGGCTACCTCGCCGACAGCCATGTCGCTGCCGCGCAGCAGGCGTTCGGCCAGCTGCAGGCGCTTGTCGCGGATGTGTTCCATCGGCGTGCGCCCGGTTTCGGCCAGGAAGCGGGCGTGGAAACGCGCCACCGACAGCCCGGCCAGGCGCGCCAGGTCGGCCACCTGCAGCGGGTGCGCGGCGTGCTGCTCGATATGCCGGTCCAGCGCCGCCAGCGGCAGGCCGCCCGGGCGCGCCTCAGGGCTGGCGCAGGCCAGGCTGCCGAGCAGCAGGGCGGCGCCCTGATTGGCGATCACCACATCGTTGATCGGGCTGCTGGCGAGCCAGCCGAGCAACTGGCCCTGAACCGGATCGAGCTGCAGCGCTCGCGGACTGTCCAGCAGGCGCTGGATGTCGCTCGCATGGTGGCCGAGCTGGCGTTCGAGCCAGTCGTTGGCCGGCAGGTCCAGCACCAGGCACTGACTGCCCTGTGGGCTGCCGCAGGCGTGGCGGGCGCCGGCCGGCACCACCGCCAGTTGGTGGCGCCGTACCCGGCTGCCCTGGCCGTCCACCTCGAACTGCAGCTCGCCGGCCAGGCCGAACACCAGCTGGGCATGGTCGTGGCTGTGGCACAGCAGTTCATGGCTGTAGTGACGCAGGGACAGGATCGGGGGCATGGCGGCTTCCTCGGCAACGCCGGCAGTGTACCGCCTGTCCGGGGCTGGCGCCGCGTCATCGAACGGTCTTTTGCCTGTCACAAGCCTTTCACCGCCAGCGCTCAAGCTCGTCGAAACCCAGCCGGAGCCCGCCCATGACCAGCGCCCAGCTCGCCAAGCCCAGCCGCAAGCAACGTGTCCGCACCCTGTGGATCTCCGACGTGCACCTCGGCACCCGCGACTGCCAGGCCGAGCACCTGGCGGCCTTCCTCAAGCGTTATTCGGCCGACCGCATCTACCTGGTCGGCGACATCATCGACGGCTGGAAGCTGCGCGGCGGCATCTACTGGCCGCAGGCGCACACCAACGTGATCCGCCGCCTGCTGACCATGAGCAAGCGCGGCACCGAGGTGATCTACGTCACCGGCAACCACGACGAATTCCTGCGCCGCTATTCCAGCCTGATGCTGGGCAATATCCAGCTGGTCGACGAGGCCGAGCACGTCACCGTCGACGGCCGTCGTCTGCTGGTGATCCACGGCGACCAGTTCGACGTGATCACCCGCTACCACCGCTGGCTGGCCTTTCTCGGCGACTCGGCCTACGAGTTCACCCTGACCCTCAACCGCTGGCTCAACCATTGGCGCAGCCGCTGGGGCTACGGCTACTGGTCGCTGTCGGCCTACCTCAAGCACAAGGTCAAGACCGCGGTGAACTTCATCAGCGACTTCGAGGAGGCCATCGCCCACGAATGTGTCAAGCGCGGCCTGCAGGGCGTGGTCTGCGGCCATATCCACCACGCCGAGATCCGCCAGGTCGGTGGCGTGGAGTACATGAACTGCGGCGACTGGGTGGAGTCCTGCACCGCGCTGATCGAGCACTGGGACGGGCAGATCGAGCTGTACCGCCTGGCCGAGGCGCAGGCGCGTCTGGCCGGCGAGGAGCAGGCCGCCGCCGTGCTCGAGAGCGGCGCATGAGGATACTGATCGTCTCCGACGCCTGGACGCCGCAGGTCAACGGCGTGGTCACCAGCCTGCTGGCCCTGGTGCGCGAGCTGCGCGGCCTGGGCCATCAGGTCAAGCTGCTGTCGCCGGCGGACTTTCGCACCGTGCCCTGTCCGACCTACCCGGAGATTCCACTGGTGTGGAACCTGTGGCGGGTCGGCGCGGCGATCCGCGACTTCCGTCCCGACTGCGTCCACCTGGCCACCGAGGGGCCGCTGGGCTGGACGGCGCGGCGCTGGCTGGTCAGGCGTGACCTGGCCTTTTCCACGGCCATCCACACCCGCTTTCCCGAATACGTCAGCACCCGCTGGCCGTGGATCGCGCCGCGCTGGGGCTATGCCTTCCTGCGCGCCTTCCATCGCCCCAGCCAGGCGGTGCTGGTGACCACCGAGCGGCTGCGCGAGGAGTTCGCCGGCTGGCACCTGCAGCGTCTGCAGCTGTGGCGCAAGGGCGTCGATAGCGAACTGTTTCGCGTCGACGGCGAGCGCCCGCGGCCGCCGCGGCCGATCTTTCTCTACGTCGGGCGCATCGCCCCGGAGAAGAACCTCGAGGCCTTTCTCGATCTGGACCTGCCCGGCGAGAAGCGCGTGGTCGGCGACGGCCCGCAGCGCGAGGCGTTGCAGGCGCGCTATCCGCAGGTACGCTTTCTCGGCTATCGCCATGGCCGGCAACTGGCCGAGGCCTACCAGGATGCGGCGGTGCTGGTGTTCCCGTCGCGCACCGATACCTACGGTCTGGTGATGCTGGAGGCGCTGGCCTGTGGCACGCCGGTGGCCGCCTATCCGGTGGCCGGGCCGCTGGACGTGCTGCTGCAAGGACAGAGCGGGGTGATGGACGAGGATTTGCGCAGCGCCTGCCTGGCGGCGCTGGAACTGGACCGGGCGCGCTGCGCCGAGCTGGCTGCGGCGCAGTCCTGGCGCGCCTCGGCGCTGGAGTTTCTGGCGTTGCAGCCGCTGATCGACGGTGAGCCGGTGCTGGGCAAGGTGCTGGCGGACGGCCGTTAGCTGGCTCGCTCGGTGCGCACCGCGCCCCCTGCACGAGCGTGCGCCAAGCTACAGAATGACCTTGTCGCGCAGCTTCTCGGCGGCCTGGTTGAGCGCCTGGATCACCCGCTCCTTGTCGAAGTTCTGGATGCCGTTGGTGTCCAGGTACATGGAGAAGCCCGGCAGTTCGTGCTCGACGTAGCTGGAGGTGGCGCCCAGGTCGCGGCGGAAGTCCACCACCTGGTAGATCTGCACCGGGCGGGTGAAGCCCTTGACCGCGATCTGGCCCTTGTCGCGGCACATGATCACGTCCTTGACCAGCGAATAGGTCTCGTGGGAGATGAGGATCTCGCCGGATTCGGCGGCACTTTCCAGGCGGCTGGCGAGGTTCACGTCGCGGCCGATGATGGTGTAGTCCATGCGCGTGTCGGCGCCGAAGTTGCCCACCGTGCAGTAGCCGGTGTTGAGCCCCATGCGGATTTCCAGCGGCTTGGTGATGCCCTGGGCGCGCCATTGCTGGCGCAGCACCTTCATGTGCTTGCGCATGGCGATGGCCATGGACACCGCCGCCACCGCGTCCTTCTTGGCGCCCTGGCTGCTGGGGTCGCCGAAGAAGATCATCACCGCATCGCCGATGAACTTGTCGATGGTGCCGCCGTACTTCAGGCAGATCTTCGACATCTCGTTGAGGTAGGTGTTGAGCAGGTCGGTCAGCGCCTCGGCTTCCAGCTCCTCGGACAGCTCGGTGAAGCCCTTGATATCGGAGAAGAACACCGTGAGCTTCTTGCGCTGGGTCTCCAGGCGCACGCTCTTCTTGCCGGTGAAGATCGACTCCCACACCTGCGGCGACAGGTATTTGGCCAGGTTGCGCGCCAGCCGCGCGGCCTTTTCCTGCTCGCGCTTGATCTCGCTGCGCACCTGGGCCAGGCGCAGGCCCTGCTGGTTGACGAAGTAGGCGGTGATGCAGATGTACAGGGTGGCGAAGAGGATACTGACCAGCGCCACCAGGGTCGGGGTGTCGGTATTGAGATGAACTTCCACCAGCGCGGCGCACAGCGCCAGGCTGCTGCCGGCCACCAGCAGGGCCAGGCCCAGGTAGCGCAGGCCGCCGATGACCAGGGCGCTGAAGCTCAGGGTGAGCAGGAACATCAGGCTGGGTACGCTGGAAAAACCCAGCAGCACCGCGGCCGCGCCGGCATGCAGGGCGTCGATGAACAGCAGGGCGAGGTCGGTCTGCCCGGGGTGGTCGCGTTTGAAGCGGCGGCTGAGGTTGTGCGCCAGGTGCGGGTACAGCAGGGCGTAGGGCACCATCCACAGGATGTCGTAGGCGAAGTGGCCGACGACGGTGCCGGCGGCAATGCTGGCGGCCGTGGCGATATAGGCCAGTACGCGCGAATAGTATTCGCGCAACGGCGGCGTCGGCAGCCCGTTGACACGGCTGGGGGTGGCTGACTTCATCTGCTGAAACTATCCCTGCTGGATTTCTGGCGTCTCTTGCTGGACGCCTGGAGTGGTCTGCAAGACCTGAGCCAGGAGCTCGATGGGCGAGGATCATAACCAAGGGGGGGCGGTCAGCCAAGCGCGACCGCCGAGTGGCGCCAAAGTAACGGCAGGCGGTCGGTGGGAAGCTCCGTAGGAGGCGCGGTGCGCACCGCTGACAGGAAGGCCGGTGCGTGCGGCGCCCCCCAAGAGGTGGCTGAAACCCTGCGGCTAGAAGCGGATGCGGCCGGTAAAGGCATCCTTGAGCATCACCCAGTCGCCCATCAGGCTGTACAGCGGGTACTGGAAGGTGGCCGGGCGGTTCTTCTCGAAGACGAAGTGGCCGACCCAGGCGAAGCCGTAGCCGGCCAGCGGCATGGCCAGCAGCCACAGCCACTGCTGGGTGGCCAGGGCATAGGCGAGGATCGCCAGCACCAGCAGGCTGCCGACGTAGTGCAGGCGGCGGCAGGTGGGGTTGCTGTGCTCCTGCAGGTAGTAGGGGTAGAACTCGGCGAAGCTCTGGTAGCGTTCGGTGGTCTGAGCGGTCATGGCGCACCTCCTGTTATTGTCGGCGTCGGTCTCTCGGGCATGCCAGACAGGCACCCGCACATCATGAAGAACCACACAGCATGCCCACCGCCCTCATCCGGCGCTTCGCGCCACCTTCTCCCGCAGGCAGAAGGGTATAAGGAAGGTGCCGCTGTGCACTATCACATTAATTCGGCTGTCTCCCTGGGCCACTGACATAAGGTGCCAGTTTAGTATCCTTGCGCCGCCAAGCCGGGCGTTGACGGCCTGATCCAACCTACAAGAACAAGAGCATGAGCGAGAGAACCACATCCTCCAGCTGGGCCCTGGCCATAGTGCAGGCGCTGGAGCTGGGCGACGTCGACTGCGCCAGGCTGTTTGCCGAGCTGGGCCTGGATTACGCGGCGTTGAGCGACCCCGACGCGCGCTTTCCGCAGGACGCCATGACCCGCCTGTGGCAGCGCGCGGTGGCGTTGTCCGGCAACCCGGCGATCGGCCTGAACATGGCGCAGGTGGTGCGTCCGGCCTCCTTCCACGTGGTCGGCTACGCGCTGATGTCCAGCCGCAACCTGCGCGACGGCTTCACCCGCCTGGTGCGCTACCAGCGCATCATCGGCGAGGGCGCCGACCTGAGCTTCCTGCCTCAGCCCGACGGCTATGCGCTGACCCTGGCGATCCACGGCGACCGCCTGCCGCCGGCGCGGCAGAGCGCCGAGGCGTCGCTGGCCTACTGCTTGGCGTTCTGCCGCTGGATGACCGGCAAGCCGATCCGTCCGCGCGAGATCCGCCTGCAGGGGCCGCCGCCCGCCGATCTGGCGCCCTACCAGCAGGTGTTCCAGGCACCGCTACGGTTCAATGCCGAGCACTACGGGCTGATCTTCGAGCGCGGCGATCTGGAAGCGCCGCTGCCCAGCGCCAACGAGGCGCTGGCGCAGTTGCACGACCGGTTCGCCGGCGACTACCTGGCGCGCTTCTGCGGCAGCCGCGTCACCCACCAGGCGCGTCAGGTGCTGTGCCGCCTGCTGCCGCAGGGCGAGCCGCGCCGCGAGGTGGTGGCGCAGGCCCTGCACCTGTCGCAGCGCACCCTGCAGCGGCGCCTGCAGGAGGAGGGCACCAGCTACCAGCAGCTGCTCGACGACACCCGCCGCGAGTTGGCCGAACAGTACCTGGCACAGCCCAACCTGACCTTGCTGGAAGTCGCCTACCTGCTCGGCTTCGCCGACCCGAGCAATTTCTTCCGCGCCTTCCGCCGCTGGTTCGAGGAAACCCCGGGCGAGTACCGCGCGCGGCTATGAAGGGGCCGTAGCCCGGATGCCATCCGGGCTACGGCCCTTGCGAATACGGGTTCGGGGGATTTCAGCTCGGCCAGGCAATCCGTTGCCTGCGCGCCTCGGCCCTGGGCGGGAGCCGCGGATCCGAACGGCTTGTTCTCAGTGGCGCCAGAAGGCGGGCAGCAGCAGCACCAGCACGGTGAGGATTTCCAGGCGGCCCAGCAGCATGCCCAGGGTCAGCAGCCACTTGGCCAGATCCGGCAGGCTGGCGTAGTTGCCGGCCGGGCCGACCACTTCGCCCATCCCCGGGCCGACCCCGGAGACCATGGCCGCGGCGCCGGTCAGGGCGGTGATCCAGTCGACCCCGCACATGGCCACCGCCAGGGCCAGGCCGGCGATGGTGATGGTGTAGAAGAAGGCGAAGGCGAGGATCGAGCGGACGATGTCCTCGTCCAGGCGGTGGCGGTTGTATTGCTGCTTGATCACCGCGCGCGGGTGGATCAGCTGCTTGAGGTTGGCCTTGAGTAGGATGTAGGCGACCTGGAAGCGGAAGATCTTCAGGCCGCCGGCGGTGGAACCGGAGCAGCCGCCGACGAAGCCCAGGTAGAAGAACATCATGCTGGCGAAGGGGCCCCACAGGTGATAGTCGCCGACGGCGAAGCCGGTGGTGGTCATGATCGAGGTGATGTTCACCGCCACATGGCGCAGCGCGTCGAGCCAGTGCAGGTCGGTGGAGAGCCATTTCCAGCCGGTCAGCACCAGCCAGCTGCCCAGCAGCAGCACGAGAAAGCCGCGCACCTGCGCGTCGCGCGTCAGGGCCCGGTAGTTGCCGCGCAGGGTGGCGACATAGAGCACGAAGGGCAGGCTGCCGAGCACCATCACCAGCACCGCGACCCAGTGCACCGCCGGCTGCTGCCATTTGCCCAGCGAGGCGTCGGAGGTGGAGAAACCGCCGGTGGCGATGGCCGACATGGCATGGTTGATGGCGTCGAACAGGTTCATGCCGGCCAGCCAGAAGGCCAGCACGGCGAAGCTGCTGAGGCCGACATAGGCCAGCACCATGTACTTGGCGACCATGTGCGAGCGCGGCATGACCTTGTCCGAACGGTCCGAGGACTCGGTCTGGAACAGGCGCATGCCACCGATGCGCAGCATCGGCAGGATCGCCACGGCCATGGCGATGAAGCCGATGCCGCCGAGCCAGTGCAGCAGCGAACGCCAGATCAGGGTGCCCGGCGACATGTCGTCCAGGCCGCTGAACACCGTGGCGCCGGTGGCGGTGATGCCGGACATGCTCTCGAAGTAGGCGTCGGTGATGCTGGCGCGTTCGGCGAAGAGGAACGGCAGGGCGGCGAAGATCGACACCATCACCCAGCTCGACACCGTCAGCATGTACATGTCGCGCGGGCGCAGCTGGGTCTGCTGCGGGCGCCCCTGGGCGACCATGGCCACGCCGACCAGCGCGGTGATCAGGCTGGACCAGAGGAAGGCATTGATGCCCTGTGGCTGCTCGAACGCCAGCAGGGTGCCGATCGGCACCAGCATGCTGACCGCCAGGGTGATCAGGAAGATGCCGTTGATGAAGGCGAGGATACGCAGGCTGGACAGGGACATCGGCTCAGTGCTTCCAGAAACTGCGGGTGACCAGCACCAGCACGGTGAGGATTTCCAGGCGGCCCAGCAGCATGCCCAGGGTCAGCAGCCACTTGGCCGAGTCTGGCAGGCTGGCGAAGTTGCCGGCCGGGCCGATGGTCGGACCGAGGCCCGGGCCGACGTTGCACACCGCGGTGGCGGCGCCGGTCAGCGCGGTGACCCAGTCCAGGCCGACCAGGGTCAGGGCCAGGGCCAGCACGCCGATGGTGATGGTGAAGAAGAAGGAGAAGGTGATCAGCGAGCGGACGATCTCCTCGTCCAGGTTGTGGTTGTTGTACTGCTGCTTGATCACCGCGCGCGGGTGCACCAGCTGCATCAGGTTGGCCTTGAGCAGCACGTAGGCGACCTGGAAGCGGAAGACCTTCAGACCGCCGGAGGTGGAGCCCGAGCAGCCGCCGACGAAGGTCAGGTAGAAGAACAGCAGCACGGCGAAGCCGCCCCAGGTGGTGTAGTCGCCCAAGGCGTAGCCGGTGGTGGTGACCACCGAGGTGACGTTGACCGCGACGATGCGCACGGCGTCCAGCCAGCTGTGCTCGGAGTGCAGCCACAGCCAGGTGCCGAACACCAGCCAGGTCAGCAGCAGGAAGCCGAGGAAGCCGCGTACCTGGTGGTCGCGCAGCAGCGCCTGGCGGTTGCCGCGCACGAAGGCGACGTAGAGCATGAAGGGCAGGCCGCCGAGGATCATCAGCAGCACGGAGGTCCAGTGCACCGCCGGTTGGGGCCAGTTGGCCAGGGACGAGTCGGAGGTGGAATAGCCGCCGGTGGAGATCGAGGTCATCGCGTGGTTGATCGCCTCGAAGGGGTTCATGCCGGCTGCCCAGTAGGCCAGGAAGCCGAGCCCGGTGAGGGCCAGGTAGACCAGCAGCAGGTACTTGGCGGCCATGTGCGAGCGCGGCATCACCTTCTCGCCCCAGTCCGAGGACTCGGTCTGGAACAGGCGCATGCCGCCGACCCGCAGCAGCGGCAGGATGGCCACGGCCATGCCGATGAAGCCGATGCCGCCCAGCCATTGCAGCATCGAACGCCAGATCAGGATGCCCGGCGACATGTCGTCCAGGCCGACCAGCACGGTGGAACCGGTGGTGGTGACGCCGCTCATGGTCTCGAAGAAGGCGTCGGTGTAGCTGATATGGGCAATGAGCATCATCGGCAGGGCGGCGAAGCAGCACACCACGCTCCAGCTGCCGGTGGTCAGCAGGTACATGTCGCGCGGGCGCAGCTGGGCGTTCTGCGGGCGCCCGGGAATCACCAGGGCCAGGCCGGCGACCAGGGTGATCAGGCTCGACCAGAGAAAGGCGTCGAGGTCTTCGGGGTGTTCGAAGATCAGCAGGGTGAGCATGGGAATGACCATGCTCACCGCCAGAGTAATGAGAAAGATGCCGATGATGAAACCGATGATGCGCAGCGTCGGCAAGGCCATGGAGTGGGCTCTGGGAGGTTGCAAAAGGCGCCATTCTACCCGCGGACGGGCGGCTGTAAACCGCCGCGGACGGGGCTTTACAAGCGCATGGCGGAGAATAGAATAGCTGCCAGTTGCCGGCGTCCGCCGGTTTCCGAGTCCTCCTCAAATGTCCGACGCTAATCCCTGCCTCACGTGCGGTGCCTGCTGCGCGTTTTTTCGTGTGTCCTTCTTCTGGGGCGAGTGCCAATCGGCCGGCGGTAGCGTGCCGGACGAGCAGGTCATCCAGATCAGCCCGCACTACGTCGCCATGCGCGGCACCGAAAGCAAACCGGCGCGCTGCACCCAGCTGCTCGGCGAGGTCGGCTGCGGCGTGCGCTGCACCCTGTACGAACAGCGCTCGAGCAGTTGCCGCGAGTTTGACGCGTCCTGGGAGAACGGCGTGCACAACCCGCGCTGCGACGAGGCGCGCCAGGCCCACGGCCTGCCGCCGCTGACGCCGCCGATCCAGCCGGTGGTGTCGCCCGATCGCGTGGCCTGAGCCGGCGTCGCGCGGCGCGGGCCTGCTAGAATGCCGCCTCTTTGATTCTCGGAGGTGGCCGATGGAGGCTCTCGACGCTCTGCTCAACCGTGTTTCCGTTCCCCGTCTGGTCGACCCGGCGCCGAGCGCGGCGCAGCGCGAGCTGTTGTTTCGCGCGGCCCTGCGCGCGCCGGATCATGGCCAGCTGCGGCCCTGGCGCTTTCTCACCGTCGAAGGCGAGGCCCGCGGGCGCATGGGTGAGCTGTTCGCCGAGGCGCTGCTGGCCGGCGACGCGCAGGCGCCCGCCGAGGCGCTGAGCAAGGCACGCGGCATGCCGTTGCGGGCGCCGCTGCTGGTGGTGGTGATCGCCCGGTTGCAGGCGCATGCCAAGGTGCCGGCGCAGGAGCAGCTGATCGCCGCCGGTTGCGCCGCCCACGGCATATTGCTCGCCGCCCATGCCCAGGGCATCGGCGCGGTCTGGCGCACCGGCGACCTGGCCTACAACGCCCAGGTGGCCCAGGGCCTGGGGCTGGGTGCGGACGAGCGGATCGTCGCCTACCTCTATCTCGGCACCCCGGAACGCGAGCTGCGCCGGCCGCCGGAACTGGCGGTCGAGGATTTCGTCAGCGCCTGGAACGGCTGAGAGCGTCCCTCTCCGGCGAGCCTGGCACCAGCCCGGTCGCATCCGGACTACGGGCGATTCTGAGGTTGCAGCGGCAGGCTGAGCGTGGCGACGAAACCGCCCTCCGGGTGGTTGGCCAGCAGCAGTTCGCCGCCATGGCGCTGCGCGGCGCGGCGGGCGATGGCCAGGCCCAGGCCATGGCCGGCGCCGTTCTGCCCCGGCGCGCGAAAGAACGGCTCGCCCAGGCGCTGCAGATGATCGGTCGCCACCCCGGGGCCGTGGTCGCGCACGCCGAGCAGCAGGCGCTCGCCCTGGCGCCGGACATCGATCTCGATGGGTTGCCCGCTCGGGTTGAAGCGCAGGGCATTGCGTAGCAGGTTGTCCAGCGCCCGTTCCAGCAGATCCGGCCAGCCGTGCAGCGCAGCGCCGTGCTCGAGGCGGATCTGCAGGCGCTGCTCGGGTGCGATTAGGCTCGCGTCCTCTTGCAGCTTGCCGAGCATTGTGGCGAGGTCGACGGGCTGTGCGGCGCCGAGGTCGGCATCCAGGCGGGCGAGGGCGAGAATCTCGCTGATCAGCGCCTCCAGGCGGTCGCACTCCTGGTTCAGGCGCGGCCACAGCTTGTCGCGCTCGCCCGCCTCCGCGCGTTCGGCCAGGGCCAGGGCGATGCGCAGGCGCGCCAGCGGCGAACGCAATTCGTGGGAGACGTCGCGCAGCAGCTGGCGCTGGCTGCCGATCAGCCCCTGCAGGCGCTCGCCCATGCGGTTGAAGTCCTTGGCCAGCAGGCCCAGTTCGTCGCGACGGGTGGCCAGGCGCGCCAGGCTGTTCTGCTGGTAGGCGGTCTGCCCGAGGTCGTGCACGGCGCCGCGCAGACGATCCAGCGGGCGGGTGATCGACAGCGTCAGCAGCAGGCTGAACAGGGTCAGCACCACCAGGGCGATGCCCAGCGCGCTGAGCGGCCAGAACAGGCTGCCGCGGTGCCAGGCGGCCAGTTCCGGGTGGGGGATGCGGTAGATGAACAGGTAGCTGTCGCCGCTCTCCGGGCTGGTGTACTCGGCGGTCAGGCGACGCCAGGGCAGGCGGCGGGCCTCGCCGTGGCGGGCTTCGAAGGCGGCGGCGCGAGGCGGGAAGGTGCCCTTGACCAGCGGCTGGCCGCTCTCGCCGATTACCTGGGTGTTGATGCGATATTTTTGCTTGCGCTGTTCGAGGAACTGCTGGGCGGCGTGCGGGCCTTGCTGCTCATAGCGCTTCACCCACTTGCGGTCGAGGTCGTCGAGGCCCGGGTGCAGGCTGAGAACCCAGGCGTCCTGGTTCAGCGCGCGGCCGAGCAGCATGGACAACCCGGCGACCAGGGCGATGGCCAGCCAGAAACTGGCGAAGATGCGCCAGAACAGTGAACGCACGGTGATTCCTCATGCGAAAGCCCGCCGCTTCGGGGAAGCGGCGGGCCGTGGGTTGAGTCGGCTCAGTTGCCCTGGCCTTCCTTCTCGGCCTTCCAGGCCTTGAACTCGGCCATCTCGGCGCGGCGCGCCTCCATCTTCTTCTGGTGTTCGTCGAAGGCCTTCTGCTGCTCGGGATTGAGCAGCTCGCGCAGGGCCTTGTGCCGGTCGGCGCGAGCCTTCTCCAGCTCCTTGTGCATGGCCTGCTTGTCGGCCTCCGGCAACTTGTCCAGGTAGCGCTGAGTGATCTCGCGCTTGCTCTTCATCTGCTCGCCCATCAGCTTGCGAAATTCCTGGCGTTGCTCCTGGCTCAGGTTCAGCTCCTTGAACATGCCGTGGCCGCGGTCGTGATGGCGCGGGCCGCCTTCGTGCATGGGCATGGCCATCGCCAGGGTCGGCAGGGTGGCGGCGAGCAGCAGGGCGGTGAGGGTCTTGCGCATGGTGGTTCTCCTTGTCTCGAAACCGGTCGTTACCGGATGGGCTCAGTATGCGGCGGTCAAGGTCAAGGGCGGTCAGGCCTGGGTAAAGCTTGGGTAAAGGCATTGTTGCGTGGGCTTTACCGGGGCGTGGTGGTATCGAGTGGCGCTGCAGGTGCCGGGTGGAGCCTCGGGTACGCCGGGCGGAGCCGCGGGCGGCGCCCTGTTGGGCTTCGCTGCGCTCAGCGCCAACCTACGGCGCGTAGTAGTAGCCACGGCTGCGCAGGGCGAGGATACGCGGGCGGCCGTCCGGGTGCGGGCCGAGCTTCTTGCGCAGGTTGCTGACGTGCATGTCCAGGCTGCGGTCGTAGAGGGTCAGCTTGCGGCCCAGGGCCAGTTGCGCCAGCGCCTGCTTGTCCAGCGGCTCGCCGGGTTGGCGCAGCAGGGCTTCGAGCAGGCGGCTCTCGGAGACGGTCAGCGGCACGTCGTGCGCGCCGATGCTGACCACGCCGCGGTTGGGGCTGAAGCTCAGGTCGCCCAGCTCCAGCTGGCTGCTGGTCGGCGCCGGTGCGCTACGCCGCAGCACCGCGCGCAGGCGGGCGGTCAGCTCGCGCGGATCGCAGGGCTTGGCCAGGTAGTCGTCGGCGCCCAGCTCCAGGCCGAGGATGCGATCGAGCGGCTCGCCGCGGGCCGAGAGCATCAGCACCGGCAGTTCCGGATGCTCGCCGCGCAGCTGCTTGAGCAGCTCCAGGCCGCTGCCGTCGGGCAGCATCACGTCCAGCACCACGGCGTCCGGCGCCTGCTCGACGAGGGCCTGGCGCGCGCTGCCGGCCTCATGGCAAGCGGTGACCTGGAAGCCTTCCTGGGTCAGCCAGCTGGCCAGCAGCTCACAAAGCTCCTGGTCGTCATCGATCAGCAGTAAGCGGCTCATGGCGCTCAGTTGATCCACTCGCGGCGGGTCTTGCGGCGGCCGCGCAACAAGGCGCCGACCAGCACGGAAAGCAGGCTGAGCCCGGCGCCGAGGGTGAACCAGGTCTGCTCCTCGCTGAGCAGACCGGGCTGCTGCCGGGCCTGGCTCTCCTTGAGCTGCAGGCGCAGGCGCTGGTTTTCCTGGCGCAGGCGTTGCAACTGCGCGGCGCTGTTGGCCTGCTGTTCGCTACGCAGCTGTTCGCTCTGCGCCAGGCGCTGTTCCAGGGTATCGGCCTGCGCCTCGGCCGAGGTGGCCGCGGCGAGCGGCTGGGGAGGTGTTTCCTCGGCTTGCGCCAGGGCGCAGGTCAGCAGCAGGGTGGCCAGCACGGACAGCGGGATCGGGCGCATCGCGATTCCTTGTAAGCGAAAGCAGCGTGGGAGGGATCAGGGCAGCACTTTCTTGAACGGCTTGACCACCACGCTGGCGTACACGCCGGCGGCGCGGTAGGGGTCGGCGTCAGCCCAGCTCTGCGCGGCGGCGAGGGAGTCGAACTCGGCGACGATCAGGCTGCCGCTGAAACCGGCCGGGCCCGGGTCGTTGCTGTCGATCGCCGGGTGCGGGCCGGCCAGCAGCAGGCGGCCCTCCTGCTTGAGCGCCTCGAGGCGGGCGAGGTGGGCGGGGCGAGCGGCCAGACGGTTGTCCAGGGAGTTTTCGACGTCGGTGGCGATGATGGCGTAGAGCATCTCAGTCCTTAGATGGGGTCGATCATGGAGCGGGGCAGGCTTTTTACTGCGCGGCGGCAGCCAGAAGTCGCATGTGCCGGCATAATAACAAACATCAATCTCAACGAAAGCGCCGCCATGACTGTCGATCTGCACTGCCACAGCACCGCCTCCGACGGCGTCCTGGCCCCCGCCATGCTGGTGAGCCGGGCCTTCGAGCGTGGCGTGCGGCTGCTGGCACTGACCGATCACGACACCCTGGAGGGGCTGGACGAGGCGCGCCGCGCCGCCGAGGCCCTGGACATGCAGCTGGTCAACGGCATCGAGCTGTCCTGCACCTGGGGCGGCGCCACCATCCACGTGCTGGGCTACGCCTTCGCCAGCGACGCCCCGGCTTTGCGTGCGGCCATCGAGGCGCTGCACCACGGGCGCTGGCAGCGCGCCGAGGAAATCGACCGGCGCCTGGCGGCCAAGGGCATGCCCGGGGCGTTGCAGGGTGCGCGCGCGGTGCAGCAGGAGTTGGGTGACAGCGGCAATGCGCCGGCGCGGCCGCACTTCGCCGAGTTCCTGGTGCGCGCCGGGCATGTGCGCGACCGCGCCGAGGCCTTTCGCAAGTGGCTCGGTTCGGGCAAGTTGGGCGACGTCAAGCAGCACTGGCCGGCGCTGCAGGACGCGGTCGGCACGCTGCGCGCGGCCAAAGCCTGGATCAGCCTGGCGCATCCGTGGCAATACGACTTTACTCGCAGTAAGCGTCGGCGTTTGGTCGCCGACTTCGTTGCGGCGGGCGGGCATGCCCTGGAAGTGGTCAATGGCATGCAGCCGGCCGAGCAGGTCGGCGGCTTGGCGATTCTGGCGCGCGAATTCGGCTTGATGGCCAGCGTCGGCAGCGACTTTCATGCGCCGGGCGACTGGTCCGAACTGGGCATGTACCGCCCGTTGCCCGACGACCTGACGGCGCTCTGGAAGCGCTTCGAACATGCACAGCCACCCGCTGTCACTTCATGAGCAGGGAGCAAATGTGAGTCAGTTTTTCCAGGTTCACCCGGAGAATCCCCAGGCGCGCCTGATCAAACAGGCGGTGGAGATCATCCGTGGCGGCGGCGTGGTGGTCTATCCGACCGATTCGTCCTATGCGCTGGGCTGCGCCATCGGCGACAAGAACGCGGTGGAGCGCATCCGCCGCCTGCGCCAGCTCGACGACAAGCACAACTTCACCCTGGTGTGCCGCGACCTGTCGCAGATCGGCCTGTTCGCCAAGGTCGATACCGCCGCCTTCCGCCTGCTGAAGAACCACACCCCGGGGCCCTACACCTTCATCCTCAATGCCACCCGCGAAGTGCCGCGCATGCTGCTGCACCCCAAGCGGCGCACCATCGGTCTGCGCGTGCCCGGCCACCCCATCGCCCTGGCGCTGCTGGAGCAGCTCGGCGAACCGCTGATGAGCGTCAGCCTGATCCTGCCGGGCGACGAGCTGCCGCTGTCCGATCCCTACGAGATGCGCCAGATCCTCGAACACCAGGTCGAGCTGATCATCGACGGCGGCTTCGGTGGCCTGGAGGCCTCCACCGTGGTCAACCTGGCCGACGACGAGCCGGAAATCGTCCGCGTCGGCTGTGGCGATCCCTCGCCTTTTCTCAAGCCCTAGAGAATCAGCGCCACCAGTATCGCCACCAGCAAGATGATGATGAAGTCGGTGCCGCTCAGCGCGCCGGCCACCGGCAGGCTGTCGAGGCGCTGCGACAGGCTGGCGATTTCCGCCGGGGTCATGGCGTCGACCCGTTCGCGGGCCAGTTGCGGCGGTACGTCCATGGCCTGCAGGGCTTGCTGCACGTCACTGCGGGCGAGCAGGGCGTCGAGCTTGGCGCGTTCGGCGGCGAGGTTCTGTTCGCTGAGGATTTCCTCGGTACCGATCATCTGCGCCTGGGCCGGCAGGGCCAAGGCGAACAGGCAGGCGAACAGCAGGCTGGCGCAGAGGGAGAGGGCATTGTTGTTCATGGTGTGCTCCCGGTGGGTTGTCGTGGGCCCCGGCGCGGCGAGCCGGCGCCGGCATCAATGTTTGGACTGGGCGTGGCGGACGGCGTTCCCGTCGGGGTTTTTCCGTTCGGCGCCTGGCTGCCCTATACTTCGCCGCCTTGTCTGTTCGTTTAGGTAAACCGGTTTGAGCCTTATCGACTCCGAGCGGCGCGTGCTGTCGGGCATGCGCCCCAGCGGCCGTCTACACCTCGGGCACTACCATGGCGTGCTGAAAAACTGGGTCAAGCTGCAGCACGAGTACGACTGCTTCTTCTGCATCGTCGACTGGCATGCGCTGACCACCGACTATGCCGAGGTCGGCCAGCTGTCGCAGCACGTCATGGACATGGCGGTGGACTGGCTGGCGGCGGGCGTCAGCCCCAGCTCGGCGACCCTGTTCATCCAGTCGCAGGTGCCCGAGCACGCCGAGCTGCACCTGCTGCTGTCGATGATCTGTCCGCTGAGCTGGCTGGAACGGGTGCCGTCCTACAAGGAGCAGCAGGAGCGCCAGGCCGGCAAGGACCTGTCCACCTACGGCTTTCTCGGCTACCCGCTGCTGCAGGCGGCGGACATCCTGCTGTACCGCGCAGGCGTGGTGCCGGTGGGAGCGGACCAACTGCCGCATATCGAGTTCGCCCGCGAAGTGGCGCGGCGTTTCAACCACCTGTACGGCAGCGAGCCGGATTTCGAACTCAAGGCCGAGGCCGCCATCGGCAAGCTCGGCAAGAAAGCCGGCAAGCTCTACAGCAGCCTGCGCAAGGCCTACCAGGAGCAGGGTGACGGCGAGGCGCTGGAGACCGCGCGGGCGCTGCTCAAGGAGCAGAGCAACATCACCCTGGGCGATCAGGAACGCCTGTTCGGCTATCTGGAGGGCAGCGCCAAGGTGATCCTCGCCGAACCCCAGCCACTGCTCGCCGAGCTCGCGCGCATCCCCGGGCTGGACGGGCAGAAGATGGCCAAGTCCAGCGGCAACGCGATCTTCCTGCGCGACGGCGACGCCGAGATCGAGGAAAAACTGCGGCGCATGCCCACCGACCCGGCACGGGTGCACCGCGATGACCCGGGCGAGCCGCAGCGCTGCCCGGTGTGGCCGCTGCACCAGCTGTATTCCAGCGACGAGCAGCTGCATTGGGTGGTCAATGGCTGCCGCAGCGCCGCCATCGGCTGCCTGGACTGCAAGGGCGCGCTGTGCACGGCGCTGCAGAGCGAACTGGCGCCGCTGCAGCAGCGCGCCATCGATTACGAGGACAGCTCCGACCTGGTGCGCAGCATTCTCGCCGAGGGTGCCGAGCGCGCCCGCGACGAGGCCCGCGACACCCTGGCCGAGGTGCGCCTGGCCATGGGCCTGAAGTACCGATGAAGGAGCCGCAGCCGATGAGCGAATCCGTCGACAGCCAGGCCGGCGCGCAGCAGGAACTGCCCTTCGCCCTGGTCTACGGCGAGGCGGTCACCGAGCTGCCGCTGGACCTGTATATCCCGCCGGACGCCCTGGAGGTGTTTCTCGAAGCTTTCGAGGGGCCGCTGGACCTGCTGCTGTACCTGATCCGCAAGCAGAACATCGACATCCTCGACATCCCGGTGGCGGAGATCACCCGCCAGTACATGGGCTACGTCGAACTGATGCACACCGTGCGCCTGGAGCTGGCCGCCGAATACCTGGTGATGGCCGCCATGCTCGCCGAGATCAAGTCGCGCATGCTGCTGCCGCGCTCGGCCGAGGCCGAGGAGGAAGAGGACGATCCGCGAGCGGAGCTGATCCGCCGGCTGCAGGAGTACGAGCGCTTCAAGGCCGCCGCCGAGGGCCTCGACGAGCTGCCGCGGGTCGGCCGCGACGTCGTCGTGCCGCGCCTGGACGCTCCCGAGGCGCGTGCGCGCAAGTTGCTGCCAGAGGTCAGCCTGGAAGAGCTGCTGCTGTCGATGGCCGAGGTGCTGCACCGCGCCGACATGTTCGAGAGTCACCAGATCACTCGCGAGGCGCTGTCCACCCGCGAGCGCATGAGCGAGGTGCTCGAACGCCTCAAGGGCGGCGCTTTCGTGCCCTTCGTCGAGTTGTTCGCCGCCGAGGAGGGGCGCCTGGGGGTGGTGGTGACCTTTATGGCGGTGCTCGAATTGATCAAGGAATCCCTGGTCGAGCTGGTGCAGAATGAGCCCTTCGCCGCCATCCACGTCCGAGCCCGAGCCGAATGAACCTGACCGACCCCCGCGAACTGGCCCAGTTGCTCGAAGCCTTTCTGCTGGCTTCCGGCAAGCCGCAGTCCCTGGAGCGCCTGTACGAGCTGTTCGAGGAGGGCGAGCGACCGGAGCCGGCGCAGTTCAAGGCGGCGCTGGAGGTGTTGCGCGATTCCTGCGAGGGGCGCGCCTTCGAGCTCAATGAGGTCGCCTCGGGTTACCGCCTGCAGGTGCGCGAGCGTTTCGCCCCCTGGGTCGGCCGGCTGTGGGAGGAACGTCCGCAGCGCTACTCGCGCGCGCTGCTGGAAACCCTGGCGCTGATCGCCTACCGCCAGCCCATCACCCGCGGCGAGATCGAGGACGTGCGCGGCGTGGCGGTCAACAGCAACATCACCAAGACCCTGCTCGAGCGCGAGTGGATTCGCGTGGTCGGCTACCGCGACGTGCCCGGGCGCCCGGCCATGTTCGCCACCACCAAGGGCTTTCTCGACCACTTCAACCTGAAAAGCCTCGACGAGCTGCCGCCGCTGGCCGCCCTGCGCGAGCTGGAACCGGAGCCCGAGCTGGCCCTGGACGACGACGCCGAGGTGCCGGCAGGGCTGCAGGCGCGCGCCGACCTGGCGCTACAGGAAGGCGGCGAAGTCGCCGAACCGCGCGAGGAAACCAGCTTCCGTAGCCTGCTGGCCGAACTGGACACCATGGAGCAGGGGTTGAAGACCGATTTCGACGACCTGCGCCTGGTCGAAGACGAGGAGCAGGGCGACGAGCGTATGGCCGACCTGGATGCCGACGAGTCGTTGCATTGAGTCTGTTTAAGCGCGGCATGCAATTCTTCAATCCCGCCTAGGCGCCTGCTGTCTTTATCCTTGCCCGCATTCGATCAATGCCCGCAAGGTGGCCGTCATGAGCAAGAGTCCCTGCATCAAGGTCTGCGAATTCGAGCAGGATATCTGCCTGGGCTGCGGTCGCAGCCGCCAGGAAATCAAGGGTTGGAAGCGTCTGGACAAGGCCGGGCGGCGGGCGCTGCTGGCCGAGGCCGACCTGCGCCTGCTGGCGCTGCAGGCGACCGGCCGGCGCAAGTTGTAACTCTCGGCTACCCTAAGAGTCCTGCCGCGCGTATGATTCGCGCCCCTTCGATCATCCGTTACTACACCGGGAGGTGCCCAAGATGACAGAGCACGAACAACCGCGTCCTGCAGGCGAGAAACTGCAGAAAGTCCTGGCTCGTCTGGGCCTGGCCTCGCGTCGCGAGATCGAGACCTGGATCGGCGAAGGTCGGGTCAAGGTCAATGGCGCCACCGCCAGCCTCGGCCAGCGCGTCGACAGCCATGACGCCATCGCCCTCGACGGCCGCCTGCTCAAGCGCGAAGAGATCGCCGGCTCGGTGCGCCGCGTGCTGATCTACAACAAGCCGGACGGCGAAATCTGCACCCGCGATGACCCGGAAGGCCGGCCTACCGTGTTCGACCGCCTGCCGCGGCCGAAAGAGGGGCGCTGGATCAATATCGGTCGCCTCGACATCAACACCACCGGCCTGCTGCTGTTCACCACCGACGGCGAACTGGCCAACCGCCTGATGCACCCCTCCTACCAGATGGACCGCGAGTACGCCGTGCGCGTACGCGGCGAAGTCACCGAGGAGATGCTGGAGAACCTCAAGCGCGGCGTCATGCTCGAGGATGGCCCGGCCAAGTTCACCGACATCAAGGAAGCGCCCGGCGGCGAGGGCTTCAACCACTGGTACCACTGCGTGGTAATGGAAGGCCGCAACCGCGAGGTGCGCCGTCTGTGGGAGTCCCAGGGGCTGGTGGTCAGTCGCCTGAAGCGGGTGCGCTTCGGTCCGGTATTCCTCACCTCCGAGCTGACCATGGGCCGCTGGCGCGAGATGGACCAGCGTGAGGTGGACATCCTCAGCGCCGAGGTCGGCCTGACCCCGCAGGCGCTGCCGGCGATGAAGGAGAAGGTGCGCGAGAAGCTCGATCGTCTGCAGCGCAAGTCGGCCAAGCCGGTGGACCCGCGGGCCAAGCGCGTGCTGCGCCCGGCCGCGGACGAGGCGGCCGGAGAAGGCGCCCGTCCGGCCCGTGCGCCGCGTTCGCAGGGCGGTGAACAACGTCCGCAGCGCGCGCCACGCAAGGACAGCGGCGAGCGTCGCGAGGGTGGTCGCGGCACGCCGGTGGCCGAGCGACCGAGCGACGTGAAGAAACGCCAGCCGCGCCCGGCGGTGGAGCTGGCCGAGCGTCCCGCGCGCAAACCGCGCCCGGCTGCGCCGAGCAAGCGTCCGCCGGCCGGCGACGGCCAGCGTCCGGGCTTCGGCCGCAAGCGCTAAGCGTCAGCCAGAAAAAAGGGGCCTCCGTATGGGGCCCCTTTTTTTGTCCTGCCATTCGTGTTTGTCACCCTTGGGGCTACGAACCTGCAGCTTGCCGCGGCCTCTATCCCGCCATGGTCAGGCGATTGCGTCCCTCGCGTTTGGCGATATACAGGGCGCCGTCGGCGCGGCGCAGCAGGCTCTCGCTGGACTCGCCCGGCAGCAGGCTGGCGCAACCGAGGCTGATGGACACCTCGATCGGCCGGCCGCCGTCCAGGCACTGCAGTTCCAGCACGGCGTAGCGCAGGCGCTCGCCGACCAGCGCCGCGGCCTCGCGGCAGGTGTTGGAGAGCACCACGAGAAACTCCTCGCCGCCGTAGCGGAACACCATGTCGATATTGCGCAGCTGGTTCTTCAGGGTCTGCGCCACGGCCTTGAGCACCTCGTCGCCGAGGGCGTGGCCGTGGCTGTCGTTGATCTGCTTGAAGTGATCGATATCCAGCATCAGCAGCGACAGCGGCTGCAGGTTGCGCCGGGCCAGGTCCACCTCGCGCTGCAGTACCTGGTCCATGGCGATGCGGTTGCCGGTGTCGGTCAGCGGGTCGCGCAGCGCGCTCTGCAGCGCGGTGCGGTAGAGCAGGGCGTTGCGCAGCGGAAACAGCAGGCAGGCCAGCAGCGATTCCAGTTGCGCCAGTTCGTCGTCGGCAAAGCGCAGCTTGCGGCGGAAGATCAGTTCGCCCAGGTACTCGCCCTCGTGGCTCAGGCGGTAGCCGGCCGAGTGCGGCGCCCGTTCGCCCAGCTCCAGGCGCAGGTCGTGGGTCGGATGGGCGAAGGCCAGGGCATCGAGCGGCACCAGGCGCTGCACTTCGCGGAAGAACAGGCTGACGATGCGCTCGGCGTCCAGGCTGGTCTGCAGCTGCAGGCCCAGCTGCTGGCGCAGCTCGACCAGGCTGGCGGGCTTGAGTGGCAGGTTGCGGTTGCCGGTGAAGCCCAGACGCTGCAGCTTGGCCGCGTCGAAATCGATGGTGTTGGTCTGGTTGGGGGGAACCATGGAGCTGATCCTCTGGCGCGATGTAGCGACGACGAGAGGGTTAGAGCGAATTTCATGCCAGCTGGTTCAAATGCGGTGAAAGCCCTGTGAAGTCAGTCACTTATGTGTCGTGAAAGGTGGCCAATGGCCGGCTTTTGCCGGTTGTCCGGCGGGGAGGTGGCAATCTGATGCCGCTTGCGCCGGCGGGCGGCGGATTTCTGTCGCGGCGTAACCCGGCGGCGGGCGCCGGGTCTGCCTTGGCTTTACTGGGCGTCGAAGGCCTGGCCGTTGACGCCGCTGCTGTCCGGGCCCATCAGGTAGAGGTAGACCGGCATGATCTCCTCCGGCAGCGGACGGCTGGCCGGGTTCTCGCCCGGATAGGCCTGGGCGCGCATGGCGGTGCGGGTGGCGCCGGGGTTGACGCTGTTGGCGCGCACGTTGCCGATGCCGTCCAGTTCGTCGGCCATCACCTGCATCAGGCCCTCGGTGGCGAACTTGGATACCGCGTAGGCGCCCCAGTAGGCGCGGCCCTTGCGCCCGACGCTGCTGGAGGTGAACAGCACCGAGGCGTCGTCCGACAGCTTGAGCAGCGGCAGCAGGGTGCTGCTGAGCATGAACATGGCGTTGACGTTGACGTGCATCACGCGCATGAAGTTGTCGCCGGAGAGCTGCTCCAGCGGCGTGCGCGGGCCGAGGATCGAGGCATTGTGCAGCAGGCCGTCGAGGCGGCCGAATTCGTTCTCGATCATCACCGCCAGTTCGTCGTACTGGTGCGGCAGGGCGGTTTCCAGGTTGAAGGGAATCACCACCGGCTGCGGATGGCCGGCGGCCTCGATCTCGTCGTAGACCTGGCTGAGGTTGGCTTCGGTCTTGCCCAGCAGCAGCACGGTGGCGCCATGGGCGGCGAAGCTCTTGGCCGCCGCCGCGCCGATGCCGCGACCGGCGCCGGTGATCAGGATCACCCGATCCTTGAGCAGGTTGGGGCGGGCTTGATAGTCGAACATGGATCGTATCTCGTGATGGCGTAGGTTGGGTTGAGCGCAGCGAAGCCCAACGAGTCAGCAGCTGCAGAGCGCGCGGTCGAGCACGGCGCGCAGCTCCAGCGGGTGGTCGACCACCACGTCGGCGCCCCAATGGCGTGGGTTGTCGTCGGGGTGGATATAGCCGTAGGTGACCGCCGCGGTCTTGCAGCCGGCGGCGCGGCCAGACTCGATGTCGCGCGCATCGTCGCCGATGAACAGCACTTCGCCGGGCTGCACGCCGAGCTGCTCGCAGGCCAGCAGCAGCATGTCCGGCGCCGGCTTGCTCTGTTCGACGTGATCCGGGCAGACCAGCACGGCCGAGCGCTGGGCCAGGCCCAGGCGCTGCATGATCGGCTCGGCGTAGCGCAGCGGCTTGTTGGTGGCCACGCCCCACAGCAGGCGCGCCTGCTCGATGTCGCCGAGCAGGGCGTCGATGCCGTCGAACGGGCGGGTCAGCACCGCGCAGTGCTCCTGGTAGCGTTCGAGGAATTCCTGGCGCAGGGCCTCGAAGGCGGCCGAGTCCGGGTCGTCGGCGAAGGCGCAGGCGACCATGGCGCGGGCGCCGCCGGAGACCTGGTCGCGAATCGCCTTGTCCGCCAGCGGCGGCAGGCCGCGGGCGGCGCGCATGGCCTGGGTGATGGCGATGAAGTCCGGCGCCGAGTCGAGCAGGGTGCCGTCCATGTCGAAGAGAACCGCGCGCAGGCGCATCAGGCCTCCTTCAGGGTCTGGATCATGTAGTTGACGTCGACGTCGGCTTCCAGCTTGTAGTGCTTGGTCAGCGGGTTGTAGGTCAGGCCGACGATATCCTTGACCTCCAGGCCGGCGGCGCGGCTCCAGGCGCCCAGCTCGGAGGGGCGGATGAATTTCTTGAAATCGTGGGTGCCGCGCGGCAGCAGGCGCAGCAGGTACTCGGCACCGATCACCGCGAACAGGTAGGCCTTGGGATTGCGGTTGATGGTGGAGAAGAACACCTGGCCGCCGGGCTTGACCAGCTTGTGGCAGGCGCGGATCACCGAGGACGGGTCGGGCACGTGTTCGAGCATCTCCAGGCAGGTGACCACGTCGAACTGGCCGGGCAGTTCCTCGGCCAGGGTTTCGGCGGTGCTCTGCCGGTACTCCACCTCGACGCCAGACTCCAGCTGGTGCAGCTGGGCCACCGACAGCGGCGCCTCGCCCATGTCGATACCCATCACCGTGGCGCCGCGCTGGGCCATGGCCTCGCTGAGAATGCCGCCGCCGCAGCCGACGTCCAGCACGCGCTTGCCGGCCAGGCCGACGCGCTCGTCGATCCAGTTGACCCGCAGCGGGTTGATGTCGTGCAGGGGTTTGAACTCGCTCTGAAGGTCCCACCAGCGATGGGCCAGGGCCTCGAATTTGGCGATTTCGGCGCGGTCGACGTTGCTCATAGGGTTCTCTGCAAAAGCCTTGAATTCGGTATGCCGCCCATGTTGCCAGTTTCGGCGGCGGCATTGGGCGGCGCGGGGACTCTCAATGTATGTCAGTTTGTCGCAGTCGTATCGGCGTTGTGGCCTGGACGGACCGCTATTTCCCGGGTTGCAGCCGGATTACCGCTTGGCGATCCGCTCGCCCCAGGCCCTGGCCCGGGCGATCAGCTCCTCTTCGTCCATGCGCGTCAGGCGGCGCTCGTCGAGCAGCTGCTTGCCGCCGACCCACAGGTGCTTCACGCAGTCGCGGCCGCTGGCGTAGATCAGCTGCGACACCGGATCGTAGATCGGCTGCTGGGCCAGCCCCGAGAGGTCGAAGGCGACCAGGTCGGCCAGCTTGCCGACTTCCAGCGAGCCGATCTGGGCGTCCAGGCCGAGCGCGCGGGCGCCGCCCAGGGTAGCCATGCGCAGCGCGCTGTGGGCGTTCAGGGCGGTGGCCGAGCCGGCCACGGCCTTGGCCAGCAGCGCGGCGGTGCGGGTCTCGCCGAGCAGGTCGAGGTCGTTGTTGCTCGCCGCGCCGTCGGTGCCGATGGCGACGTTGACCCCGGCCTGCCACAGGCGCTCGACCGGGCAGAAGCCGCTGGCCAGCTTGAGGTTGGATTCCGGGCAGTGGATCACGCTGCAGTTGTGCTCCACCAGCAGCGCCAGGTCGGCGTCGCCGATTTGGGTCATGTGCACGGCCTGGAAGCGCGGGCCGAGCAGGCCGAGCCGGGCCAGGCGGGCCAGCGGCCGCTCGCCGCGCTGGGCCAGGGCCTCGGTCACTTCCTGGGCGGTCTCGTGCACGTGCATATGGATGCCGGCGTCCAGCTCGTCGGCCAGCACGCGGATTTGCTCGAGCTTGTCGTCGCTCACCGTGTAGGGCGCGTGCGGGCCGAAAGCGATGCGGATGCGCGGGTGCTGCTTGAGGTCGTCGAACAGCTGCAGGCCCTTGCGCAGCGCCTCGGCGGCGTCGCGCGCGCCGGGGATGGCGAAGTCCAGCACGGGAATGGTGATCTGCGCGCGCATGCCGGCGTTGTGCACCCGCTCGGCGGCGACCTGCGGGTAGAAGTACATGTCGGAGAAACAGCTGATGCCGCCCTTGAGCTGCTCGGCGATGGCCAGGTCGGTGCCGTCGCGGACGAAGGCCTCGTCGACCCACTTGGCCTCGGCCGGCCAGATGTGCTCGTGCAGCCAGGTCATCAGCGGCAGGTCGTCGGCGATGCCGCGCAGCAGGCTCATGGCGGCATGGCCGTGGGCGTTGACCAGGCCGGGGGCGAGCAGGCAGTCCGGCAGTTCGCGCACCTCGCGGGCGGGCTGGCGCAGGGCCTCGGCGCGCGGCGCGAGCAGGACGATGCGGCCGTCGCGGATGCCCAGGGCATGCTCGCGCAGCACCACGCCGGCCGGCTCCACGGGCACCAGCCAGGTGGGCAGGAGCAGCAGGTCGAGAGGGGCGTCGGGCATGGTCGGCGGTCCGCTTGGCGTGAAGGTTGCGTGTGAAGGTCGCCAGTGTATAGAGGAACATCCGGCGCTTGAAGTCGAAGGCCGGCGCGGCGCGGCTGGATTCTTCGGTCGGCAGCTGCTTGTCTGCGTATAATCCGCGATTTTTTGGCGGCGAAGGGCGAGGTGTGCGATGCGCGAGCAATTGCTGGCGGCGGAGAAGGTTCAGGCAATCGACTGGCGCGACGGCGCCCTGTACCTGCTCGATCAGCGTCGGTTGCCGCAGCGCCAGACCTGGCTGCGCTTCGATTCGGCGGCGGCGGTGGCCGAGGCGATCACCGGCATGGTGGTGCGCGGTGCGCCGGCCATCGGCATCGCCGCCGCCTATGGCCTGGTGCTGGCGGTGCGTGCGCGGCTGCAGGCCGGCGGCGACTGGCGCGCGGCGCTGGAGGCCGACTTCGCCCGGCTCGGCGAGTCGCGGCCGACCGCGGTCAACCTGTCCTGGGCGCTGCAGCGCATGCGCGAGCGCCTGCAGCGGCTCAAGGACGGCGAAGAGGTGCTGGCCCAGCTCGAAGCCGAGGCCGTCGCCATCCACACCAGCGACCGCGAAGCCAACCTGACCATGGCCCAGCTGGGCATGGAGCTGATCCGCAAGTATCAGGGCAATCCGCAGGTGCTGCTGACCCACTGCAACGCCGGCGCCCTGGCCACCGGCGGCTTCGGCACCGCACTGGGAGTGATCCGTGCGGCTCATCTGGAGGGCCTGGTCGAGCACGTGCATGTCGACGAGACCCGGCCCTGGCTGCAGGGCGCGCGCCTGACCGCCTGGGAGCTGGCCGGCGACGGCGTGCCGGTGAGCCTGAACGCCGACGCCGCGGCGGCGCACCTGATGAAGACCAAGGGCATCAGCTGGGTGATAGTCGGCGCTGACCGCATCACCGCCAACGGCGACGTGGCAAACAAGATCGGCACCTATCAGCTGGCGGTCAACGCCATGCACCATGGCGTGCGCTTCATGGTGGTGGCGCCCAGCTCGACCATCGACATGGCGCTGGAAAGCGGCGAGGACATCGTCCTGGAGGAGCGTGACGGCGCCGAGCTGCTGGAAGTCGCCGGGCAGCGGGTGGCGGCGGAGGTGGCGGTGGTCAATCCGGTGTTCGACGTGACGCCTGCCGATCTGATCGATTACATCGTGACCGAGAAAGGTGTGGTCGAGCGCCCGGACAGCGCCAAGATGGCCCAGTTGATGTGTCGCAAGCGTCTGCACTGAGCTGGCTGTGCTGCTTCGCACAAGGTGAGGCGGTGTCGTTCGTGGCGTCCACCGGCGCTCGACCCTCGCCATTCGCGGCGGGCTGGCCCGCCGTCCTCTCGTCCCGCCCTGGGCCGGTTCCGGGGTAGGTGTGCGGCACGCTTTGTGGTAATCTCCGGCAGTTTTCAAGGGGGCTGCTAGCGGCCGCCTTCACTGCATCGAATCGTGGCATAACTCGTTGATTTGTCGTGAGTCGCTGATGGCCTGAGGCCATGGCGACGTACTCCATGGCGTTCAGGAAGAATGACGCGGAGTTTCACCAGAAAAAGGAACCAGGCTTCTCATGGGCGAACTGGCCAAAGAAATCCTCCCGGTCAATATCGAAGACGAGCTGAAACAGTCCTACCTCGACTACGCGATGAGCGTGATCGTCGGGCGTGCACTGCCGGACGCGCGCGACGGCTTGAAGCCGGTGCACCGTCGCGTGCTGTTCGCGATGAGCGAGCTGGGCAACGACTGGAACAAGCCGTACAAGAAGTCCGCCCGTGTGGTCGGTGACGTGATCGGTAAGTACCACCCGCACGGCGACACCGCCGTGTACGACACCATCGTGCGCATGGCCCAGGACTTCTCCCTGCGCTACATGCTGGTGGACGGCCAGGGCAACTTCGGTTCGGTGGACGGCGACAACGCCGCGGCCATGCGTTACACCGAGGTGCGCATGGCCAAGCTGGCGCACGAGCTGCTGGCCGACCTGGACAAGGAAACCGTCGACTGGGTGCCCAACTACGACGGCACCGAACAGATTCCGGCGGTGATGCCGACCAAGGTGCCGAACCTGCTGGTCAACGGCTCGTCCGGTATCGCCGTGGGCATGGCCACCAACATCCCGCCGCACAACCTCGGTGAAGTGATCGACGGCTGCCTGGCGCTGATCGACAACGCCGACCTGACCGTCGACGACCTGATGCAGTACATTCCCGGTCCCGACTTTCCCACCGCCGGCATCATCAATGGCCGCGCCGGCATCATCGAGGCCTATCGCACCGGTCGCGGGCGCATCTATATCCGCGCCCGCGTCGAGGTCGAGGACATCGACAAGGTCGGCGGCCGCCAGCAGCTGGTGGTCACCGAGCTGCCGTACCAGCTGAACAAGGCGCGTCTGATCGAGAAGATCGCCGAGCTGGTCAAGGAAAAGAAGATCGAGGGCATCACCGAGCTGCGCGACGAGTCCGACAAGGACGGCATGCGCGTGGTGATCGAGCTGCGTCGTGGCGAAGTGCCGGACGTGGTGCTGAACAACCTGTACGCCCAGACCCAGATGCAGAGCGTGTTCGGCATCAACGTGGTGGCGCTGGTCGACGGCCAGCCGAAGACGCTGAACCTCAAGGACATGCTCGAAGTGTTCGTCCGTCACCGCCGCGAAGTGGTGACCCGGCGTACCGTCTACGAGCTGCGCAAGGCGCGCGAGCGCGGTCATATCCTCGAAGGTCAGGCGGTCGCCCTGTCCAACATCGACCCGGTGATCGAGCTGATCAAGGCCTCGCCGACCCCGGCCGAAGCCAAGGAGCGCCTGATCGCCACCGCCTGGGAATCGTCTGCCGTGGAGGCCATGGTCGAGCGCGCCGGCGCCGACTCCTGCCGCCCGGAAGGCCTGGATGCGCAATACGGCCTGCGCGATGGCAAGTACTACCTGTCGCCGGAGCAGGCCCAGGCCATCCTCGAGCTGCGCCTGCACCGCCTGACCGGCCTGGAGCACGAGAAGCTGCTGGCCGAGTACCAGGAAATCCTCCAGCTGATCGGCGAGCTGATCCACATCCTGACCAGCCCCGAGCGGCTGATGGAAGTGATTCGCGAGGAGCTGGAGAAGGTCAAGGCCGAGTTCGGCGACGCCCGCCGTACCGAAATCGTCGCCTCGCGCATGGATCTGACCATCGCCGACCTGATCACCGAAGAAGAGCGCGTGGTCACCATCTCCCATGGCGGCTACGCCAAGAGCCAGCCGCTGGCCGCCTACGAGGCGCAGCGCCGCGGCGGCAAGGGCAAGTCGGCCACCGGGGTGAAGGACGAGGACTACGTCGAACACCTGCTGGTCGCCAACAGCCACGCCACCCTGCTGCTGTTCTCCAGCAAGGGCAAGGTCTACTGGCTGCGCACCTTCGAGATTCCCGAGGCGTCGCGTACCGCGCGCGGTCGTCCGCTGGTCAACCTGTTGCCGCTGGACGAGGGCGAGCGCATCACCGCGATGCTGCAGATCGACCTGGAAGCCCTGCAGCAGAGCGCCGGCGCCGACGAAGACCTGGACGACGAAGGCGTGCTGATCGAAGGCGAAGTGGTCGAGGCCGAAGCGCCTGCCGCCGAACCGGCCGAAGACGGCGAGACCGAACTGGCCAACGACGAGCCGACCGGCGCCTACATCTTTATGGCCACCGCCTTCGGTACCGTGAAGAAGACCCCGCTGGTGCAGTTCAGTCGTCCGCGCAGCGCCGGTCTGATCGCGCTGAAGCTGGAGGAGGGCGACACCCTGATCGCCGCGGCCATCACCGACGGCGCCAAGGAAGTCATGCTGTTCTCCGACGGCGGCAAGGTCATCCGCTTCCAGGAAAAACACGTGCGTATCATGGGCCGTATTTCCCGTGGCGTGCGCGGCATGCGCCTGCCGGAAGGTCAGCGCCTGATCTCCATGCTGATCCCCGAAGCCGGCGCGCAGATCCTCACCGCCTCCGAGCGCGGCTATGGCAAGCGTACCCACCTGGGCGACTTCCCCCGTCGCGGTCGCGGCGGCCAGGGCGTGATCGCCATGGTCAGCAACGAGCGTAATGGCAAGCTGGTCGGCGCCATCCAGGTGCAGGACGGCGAGGAAATCATGCTGATCTCCGACCAGGGTACCCTGGTGCGTACCCGCGTCGACGAGGTCTCCAGCTCCGGCCGCAACACCCAGGGCGTGACCCTGATCAAGCTGGCCAAGGACGAGACCCTGGTCGGCCTGGAGCGGGTGCAGGAACCGACCGTGGTCGAGGACGAGGAGCTGGTCGAAGGCGAGGAGGGCGCCGAATCCGCCGAGGCGCCGGTCGCCGACGCCGAGGGCGGCAGCGAGGAGTGAAGTCGGGCTCCGTGGGGGCTTTAGCCGCGATTGTCGCCGCTGAAGCGCCCCCACAGGCGCGGTGACAGTGTGGACATGCCATCGCCTGGTGGTGGCGTTCTGTGAATCTGAGAGAGACAGACGTGAGCAAGCGAGCTTTTAACTTCTGCGCCGGCCCGGCCGCGCTGCCGACCGCCGTACTGGAACGCGCCCAGGCCGAGATGCTCGACTGGCAGGGCAAGGGCCTGTCGGTGATGGAAATGAGCCACCGCAGCGACGAGTACGTGGCCATCGCCAGCCAGGCCGAACAGGACCTGCGCGACCTGCTCGCCGTGCCCAACGACTACAAGGTGCTGTTCCTCCAGGGCGGCGCCAGCCAGCAGTTCGCCGAGATTCCGCTGAACCTGCTGCCGGAAGACGGCGTGGCCGATTACGTCGAGACCGGCATCTGGTCGAAGAAGGCCATCGAGGAAGCGCGTCGCTACGGGCGCATCAACGTCGCCGCCAGCGCCAAGGCGCACGACTACTTCGCCATCCCGGGGCAGAACGACTGGCAGCTGTCCAAGGGCGCGGCCTACCTGCACTACTGCAGCAACGAGACCATCGGCGGCCTGCAGTTCGACTGGGTGCCGCAGACCGGCGACACCCCGCTGGTGGCGGACATGTCCTCGGACATCCTCTCGCGCCCGCTCGACGTCTCGCAGTTCGGCCTGATCTACGCCGGTGCGCAGAAGAACATCGGCCCCAGCGGCCTGGTGGTGGTGATAGTGCGCGAGGACCTGCTCGGCCGCGCCCGCTCCAGCTGCCCGACCATGCTCGACTACAAGGTCTCGGCCGACAACGGCTCGATGTACAACACCCCGGCGACCTATTCCTGGTACCTGTCCGGCCTGGTATTCCAGTGGCTGAAGGAGCTGGGCGGTGTCGAGGCGATGGAGCGCATCAACCGCGCCAAGAAGGACCTGCTGTACAAGGCCATCGACGATAGCGATTTCTACAGCAACCCCATCGCCCACAACGCCCGTTCCTGGATGAACGTGCCGTTCCGCCTGGCTGACGAGAAGCTGGACAAGGTCTTCCTCGCCGGCGCCGATGAGCGCGGCCTGCTCAACCTCAAGGGCCACCGCTCGGTCGGCGGCATGCGTGCCTCCATCTACAACGCGGTCGGGATGGATGCGGTCGAGGCGCTGGTGGCCTATATGGCCGAGTTCGAGAAGGAGCATGGCTGAGATGTCCGAGCAGGAACTGCAGGCCCTGCGCCTGCGCATCGACAACCTCGACGAGCGCATCCTCGAGCTGATCAGCGACCGCGCGCGCTGCGCCGAAGAAGTGGCGCGGGTGAAGATGAAGGAGCTCAAGGAAGGCGAGTCGCCGGTGTTCTACCGCCCCGAGCGCGAGGCCCAGGTGCTCAAGCGCATCATGGAGCGCAACCAGGGCCCGCTGGGCAACGAGGAAATGGCGCGGCTGTTCCGCGAGATCATGTCCTCCTGCCTGGCCCTGGAGAACCCGCTGAAAGTCGCCTATCTCGGTCCCGAAGGGACCTTCAGCCAGGCCGCGGCGATGAAGCACTTCGGTCACGCGGTGATCAGCGTGCCGATGGCGGCCATCGACGAGGTGTTCCGCGAAGTGGCCGCCGGTGCGGTGAACTTCGGCGTGGTGCCGGTGGAGAACTCCACCGAGGGTGCGATCAACCACACCCTGGACAGCTTCCTCGAGCACGACATGGTGATCTGCGGCGAAGTCGAGCTGCGCATCCACCATCACCTGCTGGTCGGCGAGACCACCAAGACCGAAAAGATCACCCGTATCTATTCCCACGCCCAGTCCCTGGCGCAGTGCCGCAAGTGGCTGGATGCGCACTACCCGAACGTCGAGCGCGTGGCGGTCTCCAGCAACGCCGACGCCGCCAAGCGGGTCAAGAGTGAGTGGAACAGCGCGGCCATCGCCGGCGACATGGCGGCCAATCTGTACGGCCTGACCAAGCTGGCCGAGAAGATCGAGGATCGCCCGGACAACTCCACGCGCTTTCTCATCATCGGCAGCCAGGAAGTGCCGCCCACTGGCGACGACAAGACCTCGATCATCGTCTCCATGCGCAACAAGCCGGGCGCGCTGCACGAGCTTCTGGTGCCGTTCCACAACAACGGCATCGACCTGACCCGCATCGAGACCCGGCCGTCGCGCAGCGGCAAGTGGACCTACGTGTTCTTCATCGATTTCGTCGGCCACCACCGCGACCCGCTGATCAAGGACGTGCTGGAGAAGATCGGCCAGGAGGCCGTGGCGCTCAAGGTGCTGGGTTCCTATCCGAAGGCGGTGCTGTAACCCGCGTCCTCGTAGGAGCGGCTTTAGTCGCGATATTGGCGACTGAAGTCGTTCCTACGAGGCCTGTGGCGCTCGGTCGAGACAATGAGGTTTGTGATGAGTTGCGATTTCCTAGCCCTGGCCCAGCCGGGCGTGCAGAAGCTGTCCCCCTATGTGCCGGGCAAGCCGGTCGACGAGCTCGCCCGCGAGCTGGGTCTGGATCCGGCCGGTATCGTCAAGCTGGCCAGCAACGAGAACCCACTCGGCCCCAGCGCCAAGGTGCTGGCGGCGATCCGTGCCGAACTGGACGAGCTGACCCGTTATCCGGATGGCAATGGCTTCACCCTCAAGACCGCGCTGGCCGCCCGCTACGGCGTGGGCGCGGCGCAGGTCACCCTGGGCAACGGCTCCAACGACATTCTCGAGCTGGTCGCCCGCGCCTACCTGGCGCCGGGGCTTAACGCCGTGTTCAGCGACTACGCCTTCGCCGTCTACCCCATCGCCACCCAGGCGGTCGGCGCGCAGGGCAAGGTGGTGCCGGCCAGGGACTACGGCCACGACCTGGACGCCATGCTCGCGGCCATCGACGCCAATACCCGCGTGGTGTTCATCGCCAACCCCAACAACCCGACCGGCACCTGGTTCGGCCCGGCGGCGCTAGACGCTTTCCTGGCCAAGGTGCCGGAGTCGGTGCTGGTGGTGCTGGACGAGGCCTATATCGAATACGCCGAAGGCGATGAGCTGCCGGATGGCCTCGATTACCTGGCCCGCTACCCGAACTTGCTGGTTTCGCGCACCTTCTCCAAGGCCTATGGCCTGGCGGCGTTGCGCGTGGGCTATGCGATCAGCTCGCCGGCCATCGCCGATGTGCTCAACCGCGTGCGCCAGCCGTTCAACGTCAACAGCCTCGCGCTGGCCGCTGCCTGCGCGGCGCTCGCCGATGCCGAGTACCTGGCCGAGAGCCGTCGCCTCAACGATGCCGGCATGCAGCAGTTGCAGGACGGCCTGCGCGCGCTGGGTCTGAGCTGGATTGCCTCGAAGGGCAACTTTATTGCCGTCGACTTCGGTCGCGACACCGCGGCGATCAACCAGGCGCTGCTGCGCGAGGGCGTGATAGTGCGGCCGATGGCCGGCTACCGCATGCCCCATTTCCTGCGCGTATCCATCGGCCTGCCGCAGGAGAACGCGCGCTTCCTTGAGGCCCTGGCCAAGGTGTTGTCGGCGTGACTGTCACCGCAGTGCAATCGAGCGCCCCTAAGATCGGCCGCCTGGTGGTGGTCGGCCTCGGCCTGATTGGCGGCTCCTTCGCCAAGGGCCTGCGCGAGCGCGGCCTGTGCCGCGAGGTGGTGGGCGTCGATCTGGATGCCGAGTCGCGGCGCCTGGCGGTGCAGCTGGGCGTGGTCGATCGCTGCGAGACCGATCTGGCCGCCGCCTGTCAGGGTGCCGATGTGATCCAGCTGGCGGTGCCTATCCTGGCCATGGAGAAGTTGCTGGCCGAGCTGGCCAAGCTCGATCTCGGCGATGCGGTGCTGACCGACGTCGGCAGTGCCAAGGGCAATGTGCTGCGCGCCGCGCGCCTGGCCTTCGCCGGCAAGAGCGTGCGGCTGGTGCCGGGCCACCCCATCGCAGGCTCCGAGCAGAGCGGGGTGGAGGCGGCCAAGGCGACGCTGTTCCGCCGTCACAAGGTCATCCTGACGCCTTGCGAGCACAGCGACGAGGCGGCGCTGGCGCTGGTGGAAGGCCTGTGGCGCGAGCTGGGTGCGGATGTCGAGTCGATGGAGGTGGAGCACCACGATCAGGTGCTTGCCGCCACCAGCCACCTGCCGCACCTGTTGGCCTTCACCCTGGTCGACTCGCTGGCCAAGCGCAGCGAGAACCTGGAGATTTTCCGTTACGCCGCCGGCGGCTTTCGCGACTTCACGCGGATCGCCGGCAGCGATCCGGTGATGTGGCACGATATCTTCCTCGCCAACCGCGAGGCCGTGCTGCGCACCCTGGACACCTTTCGCGACGACCTCGACGCCCTGCGCGACGCGGTCGACGCCGGGGATGGGCATCAACTGCTGGGCGTGTTCACCCGCGCCCGCGTGGCCCGCGAACATTTCAGCAAAATTCTGGCCCGCAGGGCCTATGTGGACGCTATGCACTCGACCGATCTGATTTTCCTGGCAAAACCCGGTAGCAGCCTGTCCGGACGCATTCGCGTGCCCGGCGACAAGTCCATCTCGCACCGCTCGATCATGCTCGGCTCGCTGGCCGAAGGCACCACCGAGGTCGAGGGCTTCCTCGAAGGCGAAGACGCCCTGGCCACCCTGCAGGCCTTCCGCGACATGGGCGTGGTGATCGAAGGCCCGCACCACGGTCGGGTGACCATTCATGGTGTCGGCCTCAATGGCCTGAAGGCGCCGGCCGGGCCGCTGTACATGGGCAACTCCGGCACCTCCATGCGCCTGCTCTCAGGCCTGCTCGCTGCGCAGCCGTTCGACACCACCCTGACCGGCGACGCCTCGCTGTCCAAGCGTCCGATGAACCGTGTGGCCAAGCCGCTGCGTGAAATGGGCGCGGTGATCGAGACTGGTCCGGAAGGGCGTCCGCCGCTGACCATCAAGGGCGGCCAGCGCCTGACCGGCATGGACTACGAGATGCCGATGGCCAGCGCCCAGGTCAAGTCCTGCCTGCTGCTGGCCGGCCTGTACGCCGCCGGCAAGACCTCTGTGACCGAGCCGGCGCCGACCCGCGACCACACCGAGCGCATGCTGCGCGGCTTCGGCTACCCGGTCAGCGTGGAGGGCAGCACCGCCACTGTCGAGTCCGGGCACAAGCTCAGCGCCACCCGTATCGAAGTGCCGGCCGATATTTCCTCGGCGGCCTTCTTCCTGGTGGCGGCGAGCATTGCCGAAGGTTCCGAGCTGGTGCTCGAGCACGTCGGCATCAACCCGACCCGCACCGGGGTGATCGACATCCTCAAGCTGATGGGCGGCGATATCAGCCTGGAAAACCAGCGCGAGGTGGGCGGCGAGCCGGTGGCCGATATCCGCGTGCGCTCGGCCAAGCTCAAGGGCATCGATATTCCCGAAGACCTGGTGCCGCTGGCCATCGACGAATTCCCGGTGCTGTTCATCGCTGCCGCCGCTGCCTCCGGCCGGACCGTGCTGCGCGGCGCCGAGGAGCTGCGGGTCAAGGAGTCCGACCGTATCCAGGTCATGGCTGACGGTCTGGTCGCCCTGGGCGTGAAGGCCGAGCCGACTCCGGACGGCATCGTCATCGAAGGTGGCGCCATCGGCGGCGGCGAAGTCTGGGCGCACGGCGACCACCGTATCGCCATGTCCTTCAGCGTCGCCTCGCTGCGCGCCAGCGCGCCGATCCGCATTCACGACTGTGCCAACGTCGCCACCTCCTTCCCCAACTTCCTCGCCCTGGCGGCCGAAGTCGGCATCCAGGTGGCCGAAGAGGGCAAGGCATGAACGCCCCGGTGATCACAGTCGACGGGCCGAGCGGTTCCGGCAAGGGCACGCTTTGTGCCCTGCTGGCCAAGCAACTGGGCTGGAACCTGCTCGACTCCGGTGCGCTGTACCGCCTGCTGGCCTTCGCCGCCGGCAACCACGGCATCGACCTGACCAACGAGGAGGCGCTCAAGCAACTGGCCGCCCACCTCGACGTGCAGTTCACCGGCAAACGCATCGTCCTCGAAGGCGAGGAAGTGACCGACGCCATCCGCAACGAACAGATCGGCGCCGGCGCGTCCATGGTCGCCTCGCTGCCGGCGGTGCGCGAAGCGCTGCTGCAGCGCCAGCGCGCCTTCCAGGAGGCGCCGGGGCTGGTGGCCGATGGCCGCGACATGGGCACCGTGGTATTTCCCGATGCGCCGCTGAAGGTTTTCCTCACCGCCAGCGCCGAGGAGCGTGCGCGTCGCCGCTACTTGCAGTTGAAGGCCAAGGGCGATGATGTTAATCTCGCGAGTCTTCTCGACGAGATTCGGGCGCGCGACGAGCGCGATACCCAGCGTGCGGTGGCGCCGCTCAAGCCGGCTGCCGACGCAATCCTGCTGGATTCCACCGAGCTGTCCATCGAGCAAGTGTTAGAGCGCATTCTGCGCGAGGTCGCCGATCGCGATCTCGCCGGGTAAGAGCCACAGCTGCCTAAGCTGACCGGCTCGCAAGGAGGCATGCGGGAGACCAGTCCTAGTCCCGCAGGCCTCTTTTTACATGAACGAACCCACATTGTCTGGAGTGTGGTTTGGGCGAATCCCCGCCCTTGACAACAGGAATCAACATGAGCGAAAGCTTTGCAGAACTTTTTGAAGAAAGCCTGAAATCCCTCGACATGCAGCCGGGCGCCATCATCACCGGCATCGTCGTCGACATCGACGGTGACTGGGTTACCGTCCATGCCGGTCTGAAGTCCGAGGGCGTCATCCCGCTCGACCAGTTCTTCAACGAACAAGGCGAGCTGACCATCAAGGTCGGTGACGAAGTCCACGTTGCGCTGGACGCGGTTGAAGATGGCTTCGGTGAAACCAAGCTGTCCCGCGAGAAAGCCAAGCGCGCTGAGTCCTGGCTGGTTCTGGAAGCTGCGTTCAACGCTGAAGAAGTGGTCAAGGGCGTTATCAACGGTAAGGTCAAAGGCGGCTTCACCGTTGACGTCAACGGCATCCGCGCGTTCCTGCCGGGTTCCCTGGTCGATGTCCGTCCGGTGCGTGATACCACTCACCTGGAAGGCAAAGAGCTCGAGTTCAAGGTCATCAAGCTGGACCAGAAGCGCAATAACGTTGTCGTTTCCCGCCGCAGCGTGCTGGAAGCCGAGAACAGCGCCGAGCGCGAAGCCCTGCTGGAATCCCTGCAGGAAGGCCAGCAGGTCAAAGGTATCGTCAAGAACCTCACCGACTACGGCGCCTTCGTGGACCTGGGCGGCGTAGACGGCCTGCTGCACATCACCGACATGGCCTGGAAGCGCATCAAGCACCCGTCCGAGATCGTCAACGTTGGCGACGAGATCGACGTCAAGGTCCTGAAGTACGACCGCGAGCGCAACCGCGTCTCCCTGGGTCTGAAGCAGCTGGGCGAAGATCCGTGGGTTGCCATCAAGGCCCGTTACCCGGAAAACACTCGCGTCATGGCGCGCGTCACCAACCTAACCGACTATGGCTGCTTCGCTGAGCTGGAAGAAGGCGTTGAAGGTCTGGTACACGTTTCCGAAATGGACTGGACCAACAAGAACATCCACCCGTCGAAAGTCGTCAACGTCGGCGACGAAGTGGAAGTCATGGTTCTGGACATCGACGAAGAGCGTCGTCGTATCTCCCTGGGTATCAAGCAGTGCAAGACCAACCCGTGGGAAGACTTCTCCGGTCAGTTCAACAAGGGTGACAAGATCTCCGGCACCATCAAGTCGATCACCGATTTCGGTATCTTCATTGGTCTGGACGGCGGCATCGACGGCCTGGTTCACCTGTCCGACATCTCCTGGAACGAAGCCGGCGAAGAAGCCGTGCGTCGCTTCAAGAAGGGCGACGAGCTGGAAACCGTCATCCTGTCGGTTGACCCGGAGCGCGAGCGCATCTCCCTGGGCATCAAGCAGCTGGAAGACGATCCGTTCAGCAACTACGTCTCGATCAACGACAAGGGCACCATCGTCCGCGGCGTCGTGAAGGAAGTGGATGCCAAGGGCGCCATCATCGACCTGGGCAACGAGATCGAAGCTACCCTGAAAGCCTCCGAAATCAGCCGTGACCGCGTTGAAGACGCGCGCAACGTCCTGAAGGAAGGCGACGAAGTCGAAGCCAAGATCATCAGCGTCGACCGCAAGTCCCGCGTTATCAGCCTGTCCATCAAGTCGAAAGACGTCGAGGACGAGAAGGACGCGATGAAGGAACTGCGTAACAAGCAAGACGTTGAAAGCACCGGCCCGACCACCATCGGTGATCTGATCCGTGCTCAGATGGAAAACCAGAACTAAGTTCGGGTAACTCCATCAAGAAAAGGGCGACCCTCGGGTCGCCCTTTTTGTTTCTCGCCTTCCTGAGTCTCGCCACTGTCGAGATGGATTTACCCGCAAACCTCGCGCGTGAAGCGCCATGGCTGTGGGGTAGGGTGGAAGCGTTTTCCGCCGGCATGCGTACAAAGGTGCGGTAGATTCCCATGCCGCCATGGCCCGCGCGGCGTTGCCGGGCAAGGGCTTGCGCGCATGCGCTCGGCGATATAAGGCGATCACTCCCCAGATTGCGCTAACACCTTGTTTTTTAGGCTGTTCAAATGCTGATCAGCATGCTAAAACCACTCTATCGAGTGATCTAGCCGCTTGAAAAAGAAGGGAAAACCATGACCAAGTCGGAGTTGATCGAAAGAATTGTCACCCACCAAGGTCAGCTGTCCTCCAAGGATGTCGAGCTGGCTATCAAGACCATGCTGGAACAAATGTCCCAGGCATTGGCCACTGGCGACCGCATCGAAATTCGCGGCTTCGGCAGTTTCTCTCTCCACTACCGCGCCCCGCGCGTGGGCCGCAATCCGAAAACCGGCCAGTCGGTACGCCTGGACGGCAAGTTCGTACCGCATTTCAAGCCGGGCAAAGAGCTGCGCGACCGGGTGAACGAAGACGAGTAGGCCGGCGTTGTAGAGCCATGCCTCAGGGCAGGCTGCTTTGGTGCTGTGTGTGGTGCTGCGTTTGGTCTGCAGGTAAGACGAATGCTCGGTCCCGGCGACCCTCTTGAGGTGCTAGGTTTTGCGCGCGAGTTCCTTCGCTGACATGCAGCCCGATGCTCTTGATTTCTATGGATTTTCCCATCGGTCCCGAATGTGCGGAGTAAATCACTGTAATAGGGGAACATTTCGAAGGAAAAACTGCCATATTCTCCCTGAGCACATGTGGATGCGCGCTCTGCCGATCCTGAAGTCGGGTTGGTGGAGGTTTATGGAGGAGCGTTGACGAATTGCTCATATGGAGTTTCCTCGCGATATGCAAGACCAATCTCCGCGGCCCCGCCGTGATGATGAGATCGACCTGGTCGAACTGCTTCAATCCCTGTTTCGGCAAAAATATCTGATTTTATTCATTGCTTGCATGGTCGTTTTGGTGGCCGTGGCATATGCCTTTCTGGCGACGCCGTACTATCAAGTGCAAAGCATCCTTCGTCCTGTTGAGCGGGGGAGTCTCGATGAGCTCAACGGTACCGGTGTCTATGAGTTGACCCCGGAAGAGGCGCTGGGGCGCGTTGCCTCAAGCCTCTCTTCTTACGAAAGCCGCCTTAGATTTTTCCGCGATCGCCAAGAGTTATTCGCGGGGCTGATCCAGCCCGGTCGCTCGCTGGAGCAGGCGTTCGAGGAATTCAATCGCACCGCGTTCAGCATGCTGCAGCCCGACCCCAAGAAAACCAACAACCTGAGTGCATTTGTAGGTATCTCTTTGACTTACCCAGAGGGGGTCGCCGGAGTTGAAGTGGTCAACGCGCTGGTCGCCGATGTGCTGAGGGGGGAGCGTGAGCGTATCGCGAGTGATTTAGAGGTACTGATTGCCAATCGCCTGCTCTCGCTAGAGAAAAAGGTCGAAGCGGCGCGCGCGAGTTACGAGGCTGGCAAGGAGGCAGAAATAGCCAGTCTGCTGGAACAAGACACTTTGCGCCGCGCCGAACTGCAAGATGAGCTGCAAGCCTTGCGTGGTGAGTTGAAAGCTCGCCGCGAGAGCCGTATTAAATTGCTCGACGAAGCTATCCAAATAGCCGAGTCGCTGGGTATCGGTAAGCCTACTACGCCTTCCGCCATGGCGGACGCCCAGCGTCAGGGGCAAGTGGTCCGTACCGAAGTGAACAGTCGCGAAATTCCGCTTTATTTCATGGGGAGCGAAGCCCTGCGGGCTGAGCGGCAGGCGCTGAGCGAGCGTCGTTCGGACGACTTCAGTGAGCCTCGAATAGCCGAGATAGAGAAGGAGTTGGCCCTGTTGAGCCACAATCGGCAGGTGGAGGTCCTCAAACAGCGCAAGAATGAAGACCTGTACCTCAAAGGCTTGGCGGATTGGCGGCAAGAGGCGGCTCAGCTCAGAGGAATCAAGTTCGATACCAGTACCTTGCAGCTGGTTCGGCTGGATCAGCTGGCGCTCGAACCGCTCGCAGCGGTCAAGCCGAAGAAGGCGTTGATCATTGGTCTTGGCGCTGTCGCCGGCCTGATGCTGGGTGTCGTGGTGGCATTGCTGCGCAACCTGCTCCATCCCCGCATGCGCGAAGTCCCCTAGCGGTAGAGGTTTGCAATTCTATGAGCAGCTTTGCAGCTTCCGCTTGCACCTGGAGGATAAAGCGTTAATGGGCGAGGTGTGGAGAATATGCTGTCCATCACAAAGTTCCCGTCCGTCAGTCATTGACTGCAAGGTGGTTGTCAAGACTTGAAATGTTGTGTGGCGCAGGCAAAATGCCGCCACGTCCTTACTGGTGGGGCGTAAGCCCTCTATGCCGCGCTCCAAAGTGAGCGGCGCGTGGCAGAAAAGGGCGACGGCGTGCTTTCAAGGATCGCTGCCGCCCACCGATGCATGAGTGACGCATTTTTTGGAAGATGGATCTCAAGTCGTGAATGCAATCTCTCCCGCTGTACAGCAAGCCCCCAGCGACGAAATCGACCTGGCTGCATTATTTCATTCTCTCTGGGAGCAGAAGTGGCTGGTTGCACTGGTCACTCTGCTGGTTGGTTTGGCTGCTGCAACCTATGCCTTTCTGGCCACTCCGGAGTATCAGGTGCAAAGCGTGCTGCGCCCTGCAGCCATTAAAGATCTTGATGCCCTGAACGGTACCGACATTTATGAGCTCGAGCCGGCTCAAGCCATGCGCCGCGTTGGAGCCGCTTTGGAGTCCTATGACAGCCGTCTGGAGTTCTTTCGGGCGAATCAGGGGTTGTTCGAGGCCTTGCGCCAACCCAATCGTAGCCTCGAGCAAACCTTCGAGAGCTTCAATCGGGAAGCTTTCAAGATGCTCCAGCCCGATCCGAAGAAAACCGACAGCCTCAGCGCTTATGTTGGTATTCAGCTGACCTACCCGGCGGGTGTCGATGGTGTTGCCTTGGTCAATGGCTTGGTCGGGCACGCCATCCAGTTGGAGCGCGAGCGCATCGCCACGGATTTGCAGGCGGTAATCCAGAACCGCCTTAATCAACTCGAGCTGAAGACTGCCGCAGCTCGTGCAAATTACGAGGCAAGCAAGGAAGCCAGGATCGCCGAGTTGCTTGAAGCGGATAGCCTCAAGCGTGCGGAGCTGCAAGATGAACTGAAGGCTCTGCGCCAGCAACTCAAGGCCCGCCGCGACAATCGCATCACCCAGCTCGATGAGGCGATCCGCATCGCCAAAGCGCTGGGGATCGGCAAACCTACCACGCCCTCCGCGCTAGGCGAAGGCGAGCGTGTAGCGCAAGGCAGCGTGATCCGTACCGAGGTCAATAACCAGCAGATACCGCTCTATTTCATGGGCAGCGAAGCCCTGGAGGCCGAGCGCAACGCATTGCTGCAGCGTCGCTCCGACGACTTTACCGAGCCGCGCATCGCGCAGATCGGCAAAGAACTCAAGCTGTTGGAAAGCAACCGCCAGGTCGAAGTGCTCAAGCAGCGCGAGAACGAAGACCTGTTCCTCAAGGATCTGGCCATCTGGCGCGAAGAGGCCGCTCGCCTGCGTAACCTGCAGTTCGAGGTTGCCGATCTCAAGCTGGTATCGATCGATCAGGCCGCCGTAGAGCCTCTGAAACCGATCAAACCGAAGAAGGCGCTTATTCTGGCGGCGGGCCTGGTAATTGGCGGCATGCTGGGCCTGTTTATCGCCCTATTGCGCAATATGTTGCGCCGCAAGCCCGATGCTTTCGCCTAGGTGAACGCTGTACGAGAATCGGCGCATAGCCTGTAGGTGCCAGGGGGCACCCAGTCCTTGCCGCGGCTCGCATTCCGGCGATCCATTTGTAGGGTGCGCTGTGCGCACCAAGTTTACAAAGGCAAGCAATGGATCGCAGCCGGCGCTCAGTCGCCGGCATCGTTAACGGATTAACAGGATCGAGCAGATGAATTACCCCGATATCCTGCATCACGGCGCCAAGGATGGTGTGACCGGCTCCTGCCACCAACTGCTGATGGATGCCGAGCACAGCCTGCTGATCGATTGCGGCCTGTTCCAGGGCGCGGAGACTTCGCCCGAAGGCAAATCCGGCGCCGACCGCCTGGCCATTGAGTTTCCCCTGGCTACGATCAAGGCCCTGATCGCCACCCACGTGCATATCGATCACGTCGGGCGTATCCCCTACCTGCTGGCCGCCGGGTTCAAGGGGCCGATTATCTGTAGTGAACCTTCCGCCAAACTGTTGCCCATCGTGTTGGAAGATGCATTCAAGCTCAGCTTCAGTCGCGAGCAGAAGCAGGTCGAGCGCTACATCAAGCTGATCGAACAGCGCATCATCGCCTTGCCCTACAAAACCTGGTTCACCCTGCACGATACAGAGAACCTGATCTGCCGCATTCGCCTGCAGCGCGCCGGGCATATCCTCGGCTCGGCTTATGTGGAGATCGACCTGCACTATCCCCACTCCGGCGAGAAGAAACGCATCGTTTTCTCCGGCGACCTGGGTGCACCACATGCACCTCTGTTGGCGGCCCCCAAACCGCCGTACCGCGCGGACATCCTGGTGATCGAAAGCACCTACGGCGACCGCCTGCACGAAGACCGCCGTACCCGCCGGCAGCGCCTGGAAAACGTCATCGAGCATGCCCTGGCCGACAACGGCACGGTACTGATTCCGGCCTTCAGCATCGGCCGCACCCAGGAACTGCTCTACGAACTGGAAGACATCATTCACCGCAAACTCAATGCTGATGGAAAAGGGCGAGGGAGCAGAGCCGCTCTTAGTTCCCCCCTCCCTTCGGGAGACGACTGCATGGATGCAGGAGATAGAGCGACGCAGGATGCCAAAGCCGAGGGGCCAGGGGTGAGGGAAGACGGGGGGAGAGGCAAAGCCGGTGGCGACAACAAAGCCAACGTCGACTGGCCTGCATTACCCATCATCCTCGACTCGCCCCTGGCCAGCCGTTTCACCCAGGTCTACCGCGACCTCAAGCCTTTCTGGGATAACGAAGCGCTGCAGCGAGTGAAACAGGGTCGCAACCCACTGGAGTTCGCGCAGCTGCTCACCGTTGACAGCCGCCAGGCGCATCTGGCCATGGTCCGCCACCTGACGGAAACCGCTCGTCCGGCCATCGTCATTGCAGGGAACGGAATGTGCAGCAGCGGTCGAATCGTCAATTACCTGAAAGCCATGCTGCATGACCCGCGGCATAACGTCCTCTTCGTCGGCTACCAGGCCCAAGGCACCCCGGGCCGGGTCATCCAGACCTATGGCCCGCGTGGCGGCTATGCAGATCTGGACGGGCAACGCTATGAGATTCGCGCTCAAATTCATACCATAGGCCGCTATTCGGCCCATTCGGCCCATTCGGCCCAGAAGGGATTAGTAAATTTTGTTACGCGAATGCGGGAGTGGCCGTCTGAAGTGAGGATTGTGCATGGCTGGCAGGGCGCGAAAAACTTACTGGCTAAGTGCCTTCAAGATACCTATGCGAATAGAAGGTTGCCTCTGCAGGTAACCATCCCAAGCTGAAGACTCGATCAACATCGAGACGAAAATCCAACCGGAGTTTTACCTGATGTCAGGCATGAAGCAGGCGAGCATCGCCAAGTTCAAGAGCAAAGAAGCCATCATAGGCATTGTTGGCCTAGGCTATGTCGGCCTTCCTCTGATGCTGCGTTACAACGCCATAGGCTTCCGCGTGCTAGGCATCGATATCGATGAAGGCAAGGTTTCCAAGCTAAATACCGGCCAGAGCTATATCGAGCATATTCCGAGTGAAAAAATTGCCAGTGCCATTCAGAGTGGTTTTGAGGCAACCGCCGAATTTCAGCGCGCCAGCGAGTGTGATGCGCTCATCCTCTGTGTGCCGACGCCGTTGAATAAATACCGCGAGCCGGACATGAGCTTCGTGATCAATACTACCAATGCTATTAAGCCTTACCTGCGCGAAGGGCAAGTTATCTCGCTGGAAAGCACTACCTACCCAGGCACTACTGAAGAAGAGCTGCTGCCCCGCGTTGAAGAAGGGGGGCTACGTGTCGGTGATAACATCTTCTTGGTCTATTCCCCGGAGCGCGAAGACCCGGGCAACCCTGACTTCGAAACTCGCACCATCCCTAAAGTGATTGGCGGTCATACACCGGCCTGTCTTGCGGTCGGTATTGCGCTCTACGAGCATGCTATTGATAAGATCGTGCCAGTTAGTTCCACCAAGGCGGCGGAAATGACCAAGCTGCTGGAAAATATTCATCGGGCAGTGAATATCGGTTTGGTCAACGAGATGAAAGTCGTTGCCGACCGTATGGGGATTGATATCTTCGAAGTGGTCGATGCGGCTGCTACTAAACCATTCGGTTTTACCCCTTATTATCCAGGTCCTGGTTTGGGTGGCCACTGCATTCCCATCGATCCCTTCTATCTGACTTGGAAGGCTCGTGAATATGGTCTGCACACCCGTTTCATTGAGCTGTCCGGTGAGGTCAATCAGGCGATGCCGGAGTATGTCCTGAGCAAGTTGATGGACGGGCTTAATGACAGCGGCAAGGCGCTCAAGGGGAGCCGAGTCTTAGTGCTGGGCATCGCCTACAAAAAGAATGTGGATGATATGCGCGAATCTCCCTCTGTGGAGATCATGGAACTGATCGAAGCTAAGGGAGGGCTTGTCGCCTACAGTGACCCCCATGTGCCGGTCTTCCCGAAAATGCGCGAACACCATTTCGAGCTGAGCAGCGAGGCATTGACGGTAGAAAACCTGGCCAGCTTTGATGCGGTGGTGCTAGCCACTGATCACGACAAGTTCGACTATGAGCTGATCAAGCAGCATGCCCGCCTGATCGTTGACAGCCGTGGTAAATACCGTAGTCCGGCCGAGCACATCATCAAGGCCTGATTGGTCGCCATGCAGTTCCTGCCCTGCGAGGCTCTAGTGCTTAGTAGGGCGACTGTTTCATAAGGAATATCCATGAAGAATTTCGCCCTGATCGGCGCAGCCGGTTACATCGCCCCCCGTCACATGCGGGCCATCAAGGACACCGGCAATGTGCTGGTTTCTGCCTACGACATTAACGACTCAGTCGGTATCATCGACAGCATCTCTCCCCAAAGCGAGTTCTTCACCGAGTTTGAGCGTTTTCTTGAGCACGCTCACCGTATCAAGCGCGACCCGGCAACCGCACTCGATTATGCATCTATCTGTACGCCGAATTACCTACACCATGCCCACATTGCCGCAGGTCTGCGCTTGGGGTGTGATGTGATTTGCGAAAAACCATTAGTGCCAACGCCGGAACTCTTGGATGAGCTGACGCTGATCGAACGAGAAACCGGTAAGCGCGTCTACAATATTCTACAGTTGCGCCATCATCAGGCGATTCTCGACCTGAAAAGTAAGGTTGCCCGTGAAAACGCTAGCCATAAGTACGACGTTGAGCTGACCTACATCACCAGTCGCGGAAAGTGGTATATGGAGAGCTGGAAAGGCGATCCGCGTAAATCCTTCGGCGTTGCAACCAATATTGGTGTGCATTTTTACGACATGCTGCATTTCATCTTCGGCAAGCTGCAGCGCAACGTGGTGCATTTTTCCGCTGAGAACAAAGCCGCCGGTTACCTAGAGTATGAGAAGGCTCGGGTCCGCTGGTTCCTATCGATTGATGCGAATGACTTGCCTGATTCGGTAAAAGGCAAGAAACCTACTTACCGTTCCATCACCGTTAACGGTGAGGAAATGGAATTCTCTGAAGGCTTTACGGACCTGCATACCACCAGTTATCAGGAAATACTCGCGGGCCGTGGCTATGGCATCGAGGACGCTCGGCATTGTGTGGAAACTGTCAACACGATCCGCTCCAACGCTGCCATTGGTGCTCAGAACGATGAAGGCCATCCATTTCTCAAGAACCTGAGTTACTGAGGCGTCCATGGGCTATCAGGTACATCCATCCGCCATTATCGATGAGGGCGCCCAGATCGGCGATGGTTCGCGGATTTGGCACTTCGTGCATGTCTGCGGCGGTGCGCGCATTGGCAAGAGCGTGTCACTGGGTCAGAACGTATTCGTTGGCAATAAAGTGGTAATTGGTGACCACTGCAAAGTACAGAATAACGTTTCGGTCTACGACAACGTGACCCTTGAAGAAGGAGTGTTTTGCGGACCGAGCATGGTATTCACTAACGTCTACAACCCACGATCACTGATTGAGCGCAAGAACCAATACCGCGATACCTTGGTGCAGCAAGGCGCAACACTTGGCGCCAACTGCACCATCGTCTGTGGCGTAACCATTGGCGCATTTGCTTTTGTCGGGGCAGGGGCGGTGGTTAACAAGGATGTACCTGCTTATGCATTGATGGTCGGAGTTCCGGCGCGCCAAATCGGCTGGATGAGCGAGTTCGGTGAGCAACTGGAGCTACCCATTTCCGGAGAAGGGCAGGTTGTTTGTCCGCACACTGGCTCATGCTATGTGTTGAGTGGCAATAGACTGAACAAAATGGATGCGCAGTAAAAATGATTGAATTCATCGACCTGAAGGCTCAACAAGCCCGTATCAAGGACAAGATTGATGCTGGTATCCAGCGGGTCTTGGCTCATGGCCAGTACATCCTTGGTCCGGAAGTTGCAGAGTTGGAGGAGAAGCTTGCGGCCTTTACTGGTTCCAAGCATTGCATTACCTGCGCCAATGGCACCGATGCTTTGCAGATCGCACAGATGGCGTTAGGGATTGGCCCCAGAGATGAGGTCATTACCCCTGGATTCACTTATATAGCTACCGCCGAGACAGTGGCCTTGTTGGGCGCAAAGCCAGTCTATGTGGATATTGATCCCCGAACATATAACCTCGATCCGATGTTATTGGAAGCAGCCATCACTCCGCGGACTAAGGCAATTATCCCGGTATCTCTCTATGGTCAGTGCGCCGACTTCGATTCTATCAACGCTATTGCCGCCAAATACGGTATCCCGGTAATCGAAGATGCTGCACAGAGCTTTGGCGCCACATACAAGGGCAAGCGTTCTTGTAACCTGACCACTATTGCTTGCACCAGCTTCTTCCCTAGCAAGCCCTTGGGTTGTTATGGCGACGGCGGTGCGATTTTCACCAATGACGATGAGTTGGCAAAAGTGCTGCGCCAGATCGCTCGGCATGGCCAGGATCGCCGCTATCACCATATCCGAGTGGGAGTGAATAGCCGCTTGGACACCCTGCAGGCTGCCATTCTGTTGTCCAAGCTGGATATCTTCGAAGACGAAATTGCTCTGCGCAAGCAGGTTGCAGCTCGCTACAACGAGCTATTGGCACCTGGCAGGGCTGATGGCCTTGCGAGCAGGGCTTCTGGCATCATTGCCATCCCCCACATCGAACCTCACAACACAAGTGCTTACGCCCAGTACACCATTCGTGTCCGTGATCGGGAGGTCGTTCAGGAACATCTGAACAAGGTCGGCATCCCCACTGCTGTGCATTACCCGATTCCGTTGAATAAACAGCCGGCTGTGGCTGATAGGGCTGCTAGTTTGCCGATAGGTGATGAAGTGGCAGAACAGGTGATGAGTCTGCCTATGCATCCATATATGGATGCTGAAGTGGTCGAGAAAATCGTGCAGAGCTTGGTTAAATAGAATGAAGATTATCGTAACGGGTGGCGCTGGTTTCATCGGTTCGGCGGTCATCCGCCACATTATTCGTAACACCGACGACACTGTGGTCAACCTCGACAAATTGACCTATGCGGGAAATCTTGAATCGCTGGTCGATGTGAGCGACAGCGAACGTTATGTTTTTGAAAGAGTAGATATTTGCGACCGTGCTGCGCTAGAGCGTGTGTTTCGCGAGCAGCAACCCGATGCGGTAATGCATCTGGCTGCAGAGTCCCATGTTGATCGTTCAATCGACGGGCCGGCTGCTTTCATCGAAACCAACATCGTCGGCACCTACACGCTTCTGGATGTCTCTCGCCATTACTGGCAAGGTCTGGATGAAGCGCGCAAGGCGGCTTTCCGCTTCCACCACATCTCAACTGATGAGGTGTACGGTGACCTGGAAGACCCCGAAGAGCTGTTCACTGAAATCACTCCTTATGCCCCGAGTTCACCCTACTCGGCAAGCAAGGCCAGTTCCGACCATTTGGTGCGCGCTTGGCGTCGTACCTACGGTCTACCGACGTTGGTTACCAACTGCTCGAACAACTACGGGCCGTATCACTTTCCTGAAAAGCTCATCCCGCTGATGATCCTCAATGCCTTGGAGGGCAAGGCACTACCGGTTTACGGAAAAGGTAATCAAGTGCGCGACTGGCTCTATGTGGAGGACCACGCCCGTGCCTTGTACAGAGTGGTGACCGGGGGCAAAGTGGGGGAGACTTACAATATCGGTGGTCACAACGAGAAGCAGAACATCGAGGTCGTGCATACCCTTTGCGAATTACTCGATGAATTATGCCCCGACTCACCGTATTGCCCGCACGCCTCATTGATCACACATGTTCAGGATCGCCCTGGCCACGATCTGCGTTACGCCATCGATGCTAGCAAGATCCAGCGAGATTTGGGCTGGACGCCAGAGGAAACCTTCAAGTCGGGCATTCGCAGAACCGTCGAGTGGTACCTGAAGAATCTGGAATGGTGTCGTCGCGTGCAAGACGGTAGTTATCAACGCGAACGCCTAGGCGTCTCGGCATGAGGACTGGCAACCTATGAAAGGTATTATTCTCGCCGGGGGTTCGGGTAGCCGGCTGTATCCTATTACCAAAGGTGTGTCCAAGCAGTTACTGCCGATCTACGACAAACCTATGGTGTATTACCCGCTGTCGGTACTTATGCTCGCCGGCATTCGTGACATCCTGTTGATCAGCACTCCGGATGACATTGGTGGTTTTCAGCGCCTGCTTGGTGATGGCAGTGAATCCGGCATTCGGCTCAGCTACGCCGTACAGCAAAGCCCTGATGGACTGGCGCAAGCGTTCATCATTGGCGAAGAGTTCATTGGTAGCGATTCGGTATGCTTGGTGCTGGGCGATAATATCTTCTACGGACAGGGTTTTGGTCCTTTACTGCGCGATGCAGCCAGCCGTGGCAAAGGTGCGACCGTGTTCGGTTACCACGTCAAGGATCCAGAGCGTTTTGGTGTGGTCGAGTTCGATGCCGATAAACGTGCCATCTCCATCGAGGAAAAGCCGCTTAAGCCCAAGTCTAACTATGCAGTGACTGGCCTGTATTTCTATGACAACGACGTAGTCGAGATCGCCAAACAGGTAAAACCTTCTGATCGCGGTGAGTTGGAAATCACCAGTGTCAACCAGGCCTATTTAGAGCGTGGTGATCTAAGCGTCCAACTACTCGGACGCGGTTTCGCCTGGCTCGACACTGGTACTCATGAAAGCCTGCTAGAAGCCAGTCATTTTGTCGAAACTATCGAAACGCGGCAGGGTTACAAGATCGCATGCTTGGAAGAAATCGCTTTCTATAATGGCTGGCTGAGTGCCGACGAGTTGCGGAAAATCGGCCGGGCTTTAAGTAAGAACAGTTACGGTCGATATCTGTTGTCCTTGATAAAATGAAGATTGTTCATATAGCAGCTCCTCAAACCTTCACAACGTCATTCTTTCGCCTTGTTGAGAAGGAATTTGAGCATGCGCAGCATTTCATACTGAGTCATGCAGCGACTGATGAGTGGTCCGAAGATTTGAAAATAAAAAACAGAAACTTAGCCGGGCTTAGCTGGTTCTTGGAGTTTATTTGGTCTTTGTATCGCGCAGATAGAGTAATCATTCATGGCCTCTTTGATCGTTATGTAATAATTCTGTTGGCCTTGCAGCCTTGGCTTTTGAAAAAAAGCTACTGGATGATTTGGGGGGCAGATTTATATGCCTATGAGACTGGTCCTCGGAGTTGGAAGTGGAAGCTAAAAGAGTTTTTTCGACGTCCTGTGATTAAGAATATGGGCCACTTGGTTACCTATGTAGACGGTGATGTAGAATTGGCGCGTAATTGGTATAGGGCTACAGGTAAATACCATGAGTGCATTATGTATACCAGTAATATATATCGTGAGCACGCTGTAAAAGGCGAGGCGCATGAGTTGATCAATATTCAGGTCGGTAACTCGGCAGACCCAAGTAATAATCATCTCGAAATTTTTGAGAGGCTCGCCCCGTTTCGCAATCAAGAAATTGCAATTTATGTACCTTTGGCCTATGGAAGCCGGGAGTATGCTCAGTCAGTAATCAGCGCGGGGAGAGATCGGTTTGGTGTTAAATTTAAACCTCTAACCGACTTTATGCCGTTTGATCAATATTTGGATTTTCTTGGGAAAATTGATATTGCCATTTTTAATCACAAGCGCCAACAGGCTATGGGTAATATCATAACCCTCTTAGGGTTAGGTAAGAAGGTTTATATGAGAAGTGATATTACCCCTTGGCTCATGTTTAAAAGAAAAGGGGTGAAGGTTTATGAAAGCTCGGAAATTGAACTGAGTTTGATGGACGAGCGCTCCATGAGGCATAATCAGGAAGCAATAAGAGCTAATTTCTCAGAGAAATTAATAGTTGATCAGCTGAAAAAAATATTTGAGGCGTAAATTCATGGCTTACTACTCAGATGAGCAGCTCAATCAGATGGGTTTTCGATATCTTGGCAGAAATGTCAAGGTCAGCGATAAAGCAAGTATCTATAATGTCGATCAAATTGAGATTGGTGATAATTCCAGGATTGATGACTTTTGTGTCATATCAGGCAGGGTTCGAATTGGTAAGTTTTGCCACATAACGCCCATGTGTCTGGTGGCTGGCGGAACTCCCGGTATATTCTTTTCTGATTTTTGCACGCTAGCATATGGGGTAAAAGTATTTTCCCAGTCAGATGATTATAGTGGCGCAACACTGACCAACTCTTTGGTTTCCCGTAAGTTTAAGAGGGAAATTTTCGAGGAAGTGACATTTGGTAAGCACGTCATCGTTGGTGCTGGCTCTATAATATTTCCAGGGGTTCATATTGCTGAAGGTTGCTCTGTTGGCGCTATGACATTGGTCAACAAAAGTACCTTGCCGTGGGGGGTCTATGTAGGTAATCCGGCACGCCGGGTCAAAGAAAGAAAGCAAGATCTACTTGCGCTGGAACAAAAATTTCTAGAAGAGATTTCCAATGATCCCATTTAACAAACCGCCCTACACCGGTAACGAAGATCAGTATGTGCTTGCTGCTATGCGCAGCCCGAAAATCTCGGGCGATGGAGAGTTCAGCAAGCGCTGCCAGGCATGGTTTGAGGAGAAGTTAGGATGCAAAAAAGCACTTCTGACGCCTTCCTGCACGCACGCGCTGGAGATGGCAGCTTTACTTATCGATGTGCAAGCTGGTGATGAAATCATCATGCCAAGCTACACGTTTGTCAGTACAGCAAATGCCTTTGTCTTGCGTGGTGCGAAGATCGTTTTCGTCGATATTCGCCCGGATACGATGAATATTGATGAAAGCCTGATCGAAGCGGCGATTACATCTAAGACTAAAGCCATCGTGCCTGTCCACTATGCGGGCGTAGCCTGTGAGATGGACGCCATCATGGACATAGCCTCCCGTTACCAGCTCTTTGTCATTGAGGATGCTGCTCAAGGCATGATGGCTACTTACAAAGGCCGTCCGTTGGGCAGTATCGGTCATATGGGGGCTTTCAGTTTCCACGAAACCAAGAACTACACCAGCGGCGGCGAAGGTGGCCTACTGATTATCAACGATGAACGCTTTATAAATCGCGCTGAAATCATCCGGGAAAAAGGCACTAACCGCAGTCAGTTTTTCCGCGGCATGATAGACAAATACAGCTGGGTCGATATTGGTAGCAGTTATCTGCCCTGTGATATTCAAGCAGCCTTCCTGTGGGGGCAATTAGAGAAGTCTGAGGAAGTCAATCAGAACCGTTTGCAGCTTTGGAGTGCATATTACGATGCACTACTTCCATTAGCTATTGATGGAAAGATCACGTTGCCGTCAATGCCGGAAGGCTGTGTTCATAATGCGCATATGTTCTATTTAAAAGTTAGCAGCCTTGATGAGCGAGCACTCTTTCTTGAGAGTTTGAAAAGGCGTGGCGTGCATAGTGTTTTTCATTATGTCCCGCTACATTCAGCTATTGCCGGCCCGCAGTTCAGTCGGTTTCACGGTGAGGATCGCTATACAACCAAGGACAGTGAGCGTTTGATTCGCCTGCCTATTTGGTATGGTATGCAAGCGCGTGAAAGAGAGCAGGTCATTGACTCGGTCCTAGAGTTTTTCGCTTGAACGCAAAGAAAGTTGCCTCTTTTGCCGTTGGTCCCATCGGAGGGGCCGCTTTAGGCTTTATCACACTACCGATTATTACCTGGTTTTATTCGGCTGAGGATATCGGCCGGATTGCCATGCTACAGGTGGTTTCCAGTTTCTGCGTTCTGCTATTCAGTCTAGGTCTGGATCAGGCGTATGTCCGTGACTACCACGAATCGGTACATAAACCCGCGCTATTCAAGGCTGCCTTGTTACCGGGCTTGCTACTACTTGTTATAGGCTTGGCGTTTTGCTTTATAGTGCCTGATTTTATTTCGCAAGCTCTCTTTTCCGTGGACAGTGTACTGATCAGTGTTCTGGTTGCATTGTGTTTTGGGGCCACGTTTGTTTCGCGTTTTCTGTCCTTGATCTTGCGCATGCAGGAAAAGGGCTTGGCATTTTCGATGAGCCAAGTTTTGCCCAAGCTACTTTTTCTTTCTGTGATCGGTGTTTACATTCTCTTTTCATTTGGCTTTGATTTTCTCTATCTGGTAATTGCTCAGACGCTTTCAGTTGTGGCTGTTACCCTGGTTTATGGCTGGAATACCCGTCAGGAGTGGTTGGCAGCATTAAGTCAAAAAATTGATACAGAAAAGCTGAAAGCCATGCTGCGCTTTGGCGCGCCTCTGATAATGGGTGGAGTGGCGTTTTGGGGGTTGACGGCTATGGATAAGGTTTTTTTGCGTAGTTTCTCCACTTTTGAAGAATTGGGTATCTATTCAGTGGCGTCCAGCTTTGCCGCTGCCGCTGTCATTTTGCAGAGCATCTTCTCGACCGTCTGGGCGCCAACGGTCTATAAATGGGCTGCAGAAGGTATCAATACCGAACAGATAGATCAGATTACGGAGTACGTATTGGTTGCAGTGGTTACCCTATTCTCGCTGGCCGGACTCTTTTCCTGGATCATCACCTATTTGTTACCGCCCTCGTATGCAGGCGTTCAATATGTTCTTGTGGCCTGCATGGCTTACCCGTTGTTCTACACCCTTTCAGAGGCAACGGGGGTCGGCTTGGGGATAGCTCGGAAAAGCACCTATGCGATGATGGCTTCGATTATCGCAGTTGTGGTCAATTTAGTTGGCAATTATTTTCTTGTCCCTATATATGGAGCATCTGGCGCGGCCATATCGACAGCCTTTGCGTTCTGGGTATTTTTTTTCTGTCGTACGGAGCTTTCGTGCCGGGTATGGCGGCCAGTTCCTCGCTTGCGGTTCTACGTGACGACGCTGGTTTGCTTGGTCATATCAGTACTTTTCGTTTTGATGGGGCATAATTTCTATTTGGAGTTTATCGTGTCTTGGTTATTGCTGTTGTTAATGAACGGAGTTGCCAGCAAAAAACTTATCAAGGCGGGGTTGGTAAGGTTGGTGAGAGCCGGTTCTGCGACTTAAGTTTCAGATCTGACTGAGGCTTAAGTATGGCTATGGGGTCGTAACTAGTGATTTTGGTTCGGCGTGTCTCTGTGGCGAATGCTTGGAATGTACTGCGTTAGATTGTTTCTATAATGGATTTCTTATGCTTGTTTATTTGTGTTTCTTCTTTCTTTTGTCGTGGCTGATATTTTTGGCTGGCAGCGTGACTGTTTATCAAGCAAGGGCGATTGTCGTTATTGTCTTCACCTTGCTAATTGGTTTCGCGGGACTGCGAGGTCTTGTTGGGTCTGATACAGTTTCATATTTTTTATTTTATGAGCAGTTTAAGGATCCTGAGGTGGTAAGTAGTTATCTAACCAAGATGGAGCCTATTTTTGTTCTTCTGCTTGCGCTGCACAGTAATTTAGTAGATAGCAAGTTTTTGTATCTTTTTATGATGTCTGTTTTTCAGGTGTGGCTTCTGTATTTGGTTTATAAAAAAAGTAGTAATAGGTACTTGTTTCTGCTTTGCTATGTTTTAATTTTCTATCTTAATTTTCATTTTAATATCACAAGAGCTGCGATCGCGGCAATGTTGCTTTTGGTTGCGCTGACAAGTGACTCTGGTAGGGTCAAGGTGATTGCCGCGTTGTTGGCGCCGGGTTTTCATTTCTCGGTATTGTTCTTTTATCCTCTATTTTTTACTCGCATGAGTTTTAAGTTTTTTTTAGCGCTTGCTGTTTTTTCGCTGGCTGGTTTTTTTGTTTTTTACTATTATCTGGATTTTTTTGTGGCAAAGTATCACTCTTATGAGAGTTATATGTCGGGACGCTCTGCGGGGGTGTCTTTAGCTGGTGTATTGTTTTTTGTTAATGTTCTCGCTTCGGTTTTTATTTTACGAAAGGTGTCTTTTGTTTTTCTGTGGGTCTCATGTCTTCTCATGCTTTCTCTGATTCTTAATGAATTTTATCCTATTGGATATAGGCTTGTGACTATAGGGCTTCTTTTATATTTCTACTTTCTTCTGGAGGAATTGTCTGCAAGGGCCTCAAAGATGAATTACGTTTTTTTCTGGGCTCCAGTTTTCTTGGCTTTTTCCATATTTATGTATGGTCTTGTTAATGAGGTCCCTGTGCTTGAGAAGAGGATAGCCGCAGGTGAGGATTTGGCTAATTCACTACGCTCTACCTATCTCCCCTATAAGTTTTATTGGGCTGATGATGATGTGGGTGAGCCGCTTGTGCCTTGAAGGTGTTGCTCCGTGCTTTGATTGGTTTCTGAGGAGTAGGGTGAATGTCTCCGTGGATGGGAATTAACTCTGATGAGGTGGTCAATAGCTTTTATAATTTTTGTATGGGATGGAGGCTAGAGTAGCGCCATGCTTTGTAATTGAATTTACTTATTTCTCTGTGCGGGGAGTAACTTAAGTAGCTTTAAGGGAGCGCGTTTTTCGGGTTTCTGGCTATGAGTTTGGCTCTTTAGGGTTTTTAGAAATCTTGGTGTGGGTCACTTATGAATAGTATTGTGGTTGTTTGCCAGCATTTTGTGCCGTACACGCCTGCAGTGGGTGGAGTTGCTAGGGTTTGGTATTTAATTGATTTTTTGAGTAGAAATGGTTTTAAAGTGTATGTGGTGACTTCTGATGGTGCGAATTATGGAACTTTAGGGTTTCCTGAGTTTTCGGGGGATGTGGAGGTTATTTATTTGCGGGACCCGGTAAAAAAAATTATACAAGGTGGTATCAAGCAATCTGCTTCGAGCGGGGAGCGAAGGCTTTCATGGCGGATGCGTTTTATGATCAAGACTCGTTCTTTTTTTGAGGAGTTGATGATTCCAGATCCCGGTATATTTATGGTCTTCAAATATTTCAAAATGGTTTCTCGGTTGGTTTTTGACAAAAACATTAAGAATGTTTTTGTATCTTCCCCCCCTCATAGTATTCAGTTGGTTGGGCTTTTACTTAGGGCGCGATTTGGGGAAGAGTTGAATGTGATTGCTGACTATCGTGATAGTTGGAATTCAAGAGTGACCTTTAGAAAGAAAACGTTCATTGGAAATAAAATTTCATGTTGGATGGAGAGGCGCATAGTTAAATCTGCTAGCTACATAACATATGCTTCCTCTCCGATTTTTGAAAAATTAAAGCACCTGTGTACTGATGGGATTTCTAGTAAAGGTGTTCTTGTTATGAATGGTTTTCCGAGGGAGCCTGTTGCTCTGGAAAAATCTGAATTTTCCCCGAGGGCAGCGATAAGAATTGGTCATTTTGGAATTGTTAATGATGAGGTTCATAGTTATAGAAATGTTGAGCCTATTATTAGGGCTATTGAGAAGGCGCGCTCTTCAGGTGTCGAAATAACTCTTGAGTTATATGGGGCTGCCAGGTTCTCTCGCTTGGATATGGATGACTTTCCATTTGTCTCGATTATTGGGAGTTTGTCGCATGATTCAGCTTTAGAAAAAATGACCGAAATGGACTATTTGCTGATGTTTCATATGGAGGTTAAGGATAGTGAGGAGATTGTTACAGGTAAGTTCTTTGATTATGTTTCAGCTCGGCGCCCAATTTTTTGCGTTTCGCCACGAGGCATGGAAGGTGCTAAGCTAGTTAGAGAGCATGAATTTGGTATTTGTGCTGATAGTGAAGATGAAGGCGATGTGGTAAGGCAGCTTATAAGGCTGAAAGACCATGATTTCTCAGGCCTTTGTTCTCGTGATGATATTTCTAGATTTAGTCGTACATCTCAGTATGAAAAATTACTCTCTGTCTTGAAATGACTTTGAAAATTCTTATTCTTTCTCAGTACTTTAGTCCTGAAAGCTTCATCATTAACGATGTAGCACGCACACTCGCTGCGCAGGGACATGAAGTAGTCGTCGCCACCGGCAAGCCCAACTACCCGGACGGGGAGGTTTTCCCCGGTTACCGAGCGGGCGGTATTCAGCGTGACCTTTTTGCGGAAATGGTGGAGGTGGTCCGAGTTCCGCTATGGCCGCGAGGTAAGGGCGGTGCTGGCAATTTGATTCTGAATTACCTCTCGTTTGTTCTCTGCGGCCTAGTCTTTTTCCCCTGGTTGCTGAGGAAGCGCGAGTTCGATGCCATACTGGTTTTCGCGCCGTCGCCGATTACCCAGGTTATTCCGGCCATGCTTCTCAAGTGGTTGAAGAAAGCTCACTTGGCTGTATGGGTTCAGGATCTGTGGCCGGAAAGCTTGGCGGCCACGGGGTTCGTAAGAAACCGACATCTCCTCAAGGGGGTTGGTTATCTCGTTAAGGGAATTTATGCGGGATGCGATCGCCTGCTAGTTCAGTCGCGAGCATTCGTCGAGCCTGTTGCGCGCTATGCGCGGCGGGAAAAAATTATCTATTACCCCAACTCAATGGATATTCAGGCACCAGGCAAAGCCGTGGAGAGCATTTCTCCCGAATTGACCGGGGAGCTTGAGCAGCATTTCAGTGTTGTTTTCGCAGGCAACCTGGGGACGGCCCAAGCTGTCGAGACTCTACTCAAAGCCGCTCTCGAACTGAGAGACGATCCGGAAATCCGCTTGGTACTTGTTGGCAGTGGCAGCCGGCTTGCTTGGTTGCAGGCGCAGAAGCAGGCGTACCAGTTGGATAACTTGCTTTTGCCTGGGCGTTTTCCAATGGAGGCGATGCCGCAGATTTTCGAGCGCGCAGCTGCCTTGCTGGTATCGCTCAAGGATGAGGAAATCTTCGCCCAGACGATACCGAGCAAGATCCAGGCTTATCTTGCGGCTGGGCGACCGGTTATCGCTTCCTTGCGTGGCGAGGGAGCACGGGTCGTGGCCGAGGCGGGAGCGGGGGAGGCTTGTCAACCGGATGATCCTACCGCGTTGGCGGCATTGATCCGCTCCATGAAAAGTCGACCTGCTGCCGAGCTGCATGCCATGGGGCTGGCGGGCAAGGCATATTTCAATGAACACTTCGAGATGAGTAGCCAGGTGAGGCGCTTGGTGGAGATTCTTGAGGCTCAGGGCAAGGAGCGATATTAATGCGCATAATGGTGTTGGGCATAACCGGCATGCTGGGTAGTGCCGTATATAGAACGTTTCGCCACGATCCGGCGTATGAAGTCTGGGGCACAATGCGCAGTGCCGGGACGTTGCGGCATTTCTCCGAGCAGGGTAACGAACGCCTGCTGACTGGGGTCGATGTACTCGATCAGGATGCGCTGGTCAGTGTGCTGGAGCGTGTCCGACCCGATGTCGTCATCAACTGTGTCGGTTTGATCAAGCAGCTGGCTGATGCCAACGATCCACTTTCGGCCTTGCCAATTAACGCGATGCTGCCGCATCGGTTAGCGAAGCTCTGTGGCTTGGCGGGCGCTCGGCTGATCCATGTGAGCACGGATTGTGTGTTCTCTGGCCGTAAGGGGATGTATACCGAGGCTGACCTGTCGGATGCGGAAGATCTCTATGGCAAGTCGAAGTTCATTGGCGAGCTGCATGAGGTGCCGCACGCGATTACGCTGCGTACGTCCATTATCGGCCATGAGCTGGGTACTAACTTTTCGTTGATTGACTGGTTTCTTTCACAAAGTGGTCCGGTCAAGGGCTATGCAAAAGCCATATTCTCGGGCCTGCCCACTGTCGAACTGGCTCGGGTGATGAAAGATTATGTGATCCCGCATCCCGGGCTGCACGGTCTTTATCATGTGTCGGTCGAGCCGATCGACAAGTTGTCGCTGCTCAGACTGGTGGCCGAGGTTTACGGACACAAGATTCAGATCATTCCAGACGAGCAGGTCTGTATCGACCGCTCGTTGGATTCTTCCCGCTTCTGTCAGGCTGCGGGTTACCTACCCCCTGCCTGGCCCGAGTTGGTCAAGATGATGCGCGACCAGCGTTAATTTTTATATTTTTCGAGTGTGGTGACTGTTTATGTTCGATGACAAAGTCTTGATGATTACCGGCGGTACCGGCTCCTTCGGTAACACCGTGTTGAGGCGCTTCCTCGACACCAATGTCAAGGAAATTCGGGTGTTCAGCCGGGACGAGAAGAAGCAAGAGGATATGCGCATTGCTCTGGCCAATGACAAGGTCAAGTTCTATATCGGTGATGTGCGCGATTACGACAGCATCTCTCAGGCGATGGTCGGTGTTGACTATATTTTCCATGCAGCGGCTCTGAAGCAGGTGCCATCCTGCGAGTTCTACCCGATGGAAGCGGTACGTACCAATGTCATTGGCACGGAGAATGTGCTGAACGCGGCGATTGCCACTGGCGTCCAGCGTGTGGTGGTACTGAGTACGGACAAGGCGGTGTACCCGATCAATGCTATGGGCATCTCCAAAGCCATGGCGGAGAAACTCATGGTCGCCAAGTCGCGGATGATTCCAGAGTCCGGTCCGGTTATTTGTGCGACTCGCTACGGTAATGTGATGGCTTCGCGTGGCTCGGTGATCCCGCTATTCATCAGCCAGCTCAAGAGCGGCGAGCCGCTGACCGTCACTGATCCGAACATGACCCGTTTCTTGATGTCGCTGGAAGATTCCGTGGATCTGGTCCTGCATGCCTTCGAGCATGCCGAACAGGGCGACATCTTTGTGCAGAAGGCCCCTGCCTCGACCGTTGCGGACCTTGCGCAGGCGCTCAAAGAGCTGTTTTCCCGCGACAACCCGGTAAAGGTGATCGGCACTCGGCATGGCGAGAAGTTGTATGAATCGCTGATTTCCCGCGAGGAAATGGCCAAGGCTGAAGACATGGACCGTTATTACCGAATTCCTGCGGATAACCGCGACCTCAACTACAAGAAGTTTTTCGTCGAGGGCGAGCAACATATTTCCGAACTGGACGACTATACCTCGCACAATACCGAGCGTCTGAGCATTCAAGGCATCAAGGATGTACTGCTCAAGCTGGACTACATTCAGGAGCAGCTCGATGCTTAAGGTGATGACGCTGGTCGGCACCCGTCCGGAGCTGATCAAGATGAGCCGCGTGATCGCGGAGTTGGATAAGCAGGTTCAGCATGTGCTGGTGCATTCGGGGCAGAACTACGACTTCGAACTGAACCAGGTTTTTTTCGATGACCTGGAGATTCGCAAGCCGGATCATTTCCTCGGGGCTGCCGGCGATACGGCGGCGAAGACCATCGCCGAAGTGATCGCCAAGGCCGATGAGGTGTTCGAGCTGGAAAAACCCGATGCGCTCTTGCTGTATGGCGACACCAACACCTGCCTGGCGGTGATAGCGGCCAAGCGCCGGAAAATCCCGGTCTTCCATATGGAAGCGGGAAATCGTTGTTTCGATCAGCGTGTGCCGGAGGAGTTGAACCGCAAGGTTCTCGACCATCTGAGCGATATCAATATGGTGCTGACCGAACACGCGCGCCGTTACCTGATCGCCGAGGGGATTCGCCCGGAAACCATCATCAAGACCGGTTCGCACATGGAGGAGGTGCTGGATTACTACATGCCGCGTATCCAGGCTTCGGATGTACTGCAGCGCGAAGGGCTGGAGGAGGGCAAATTCTTCATCGTCAGTACCCATCGGGAAGAGAACGTCGATACGCCCGAGAATCTTCGCGACCTGCTGGAAACCCTGCGGGCGCTAGCTGAAACCTACCAGTACCCGATCATCGTCTCCACGCATCCCCGTACCCGTAAGCGTTTGGAGGCATTGGGCGAGTCGCTGGATCATCCGCTGATTCGCTTCGTCAAACCCTTTGGTCTGCTGGATTACATCAAGCTGCAGATGGCGGCCTTCTGTGTGCTTTCTGATAGCGGCACTATTACGGAAGAGGCTTCGTTACTCAATCTGCCAGCCATTACCATTCGCAATGCCCACGAACGGCCTGAGGGTATGGACGAAGGTACGTTGATCATGAGTGGCTTGAGATCGGAACGTGTACTGGATGCAGTACGTGTAGTGACCAGTCAGCATGACCGGGCTCGTCGAGTGATGCCTGTGGTGAGGGATTATCAGGCTGGTCCTGTATCGAAACAGGTGGTCAGGGTGGTGCTTAGCTATACCGACTATATCAATCGTACGGTCTGGTCGAAGGTCTGAGCGCTAAAGAGGTAGATGCATGCGAGTTTTATTGACCGGCGCCACCGGCTTTGTCGGAAGAGGGCTGTTGGAAAGGCTGTCAACTCAGGGTGGTTTGCAACTTCGTGCCGCGGTACGGCGGCAGGAGTCATCGTTTCCTGAGTCGGTCACGGTCGTGCAGGTTGCGGATCTGAGGGGGGATACGGATTGGCGCAAGGCCTTGGAGGGTGTCGAGGCCGTTATTCATAGTGCCGCTCGTGTTCATGTCATGGACGATCAGGCCGAAGATCCTCTAGCCGAGTTTCGTGCGGTCAATGTTGCTGGCACTTTGAATCTGGCTCGTCAGGCGGTTAGTGCTGGAGTAAAGCGCTTCGTTTTTATCAGCTCGATCAAGGTCAATGGTGAGGGAACCGCACTTGGTAAGCCCTACACCGCGGACGATACGCCGATGCCCGTCGACCCTTACGGCATTTCCAAGTTGGAGGCTGAGCAGGGCTTGCAGGCACTCTCGCAAGAAACCGGGATGGAGGTGGTCATTGTTCGGCCGGTCCTGGTCTACGGGCCAGGCGTCAAAGCCAACTTTCGCAGCATGATGAACTGGTTGAAGAAAGGCGTCCCGTTGCCATTAGGTGCCATTCACAACAAGCGCAGTATGGTCGCGCTGGACAATCTGGTTGATCTGATCGTGACCTGTATCGACCACCCGAAGGCTGCCAATCAGGTGTTCTTGGTCAGCGATGGGGAGGATCTGTCCACGACCGAGCTGCTGAGACGTACCGGGCAATCTCTCGCTAGGCCGGCCAGGCTCCTGCCCATACCGACCTTCGTGTTGGCGATAGCCGCTCGATTACTGGGTAAGCCCGGTATTGCCCAGCGTCTGTGTGGTTCGCTGCAGGTTGACATCGGCAAAACCCGTGCGTTGTTAGGCTGGCAGCCGCCTGTGAGCGTCGATGACGCGTTGGCCAAAACTGCTCGCCATTTCCTGGATCAGTACTAAATGTCTCTCTGGTTATTTTTGCCGGTTGTGGCCGGCCTGGCTTTGGCTTTGACCGGTGTTTTGCGTCGGTATGCCTTGGCTCGCAGCATCATCGATATCCCCAATGCACGTAGCTCGCATACGGTGCCTACGCCGCGCGGTGGGGGAGTGGCCATCGTGGCAAGTTTTCTTCTGGCCCTGCCTTTGGCCGCTGTATCTGGTTTGGCAAGTTGGCCGGTCGTCGTGGCGCTGTTGGGGACAGGAGCAGGGATTGCTCTGCTGGGTTTTCTCGATGACCACGGTCATATCGCTGCGCGTTGGCGGTTGTTGGGGCATTTCGTCGGGGCCATTTGGGCCTTGTTCTGGCTGGGCGGGCTGCCGCCGCTGAGCCTGTTCGGCATGAGTTTCGACCTGGGCTGGCTGGGGCATGCGTTGGCCGCGCTCTACCTGGTTTGGTTGCTCAATCTCTACAACTTTATGGACGGTATCGACGGTATCGCCAGTTTAGAGGCCATCTGCGTATGTATCGGTGGCGCTTTGCTCTTCGTCTTATCCGGGCAAGCCGGCGAAGCGGCCTTGCCGTTGCTGATGGCGGCGGCTGTCGCCGGCTTTCTGTTCTGGAATTTTCCACCCGCTCGCATTTTCATGGGGGATGCCGGTAGTGGTTTTCTGGGCGTCTCCCTGGGCATTTTGTCGCTTCAAGCGGCTTGGGTGGCGCCGCAGTTGTTGTGGAGTTGGCTGATTTTGCTCGGCGTGTTTGTGGTGGATGCGACCTTCACCCTGTTGCGGCGTTTATTGCGCGGCGACAAGGTTTATGAGGCGCATCGCAGCCATGCTTATCAATATGCCTCACGCCGGTTTGGTCGACATTTGCCCGTAACCCTGGCGGTCGGTGCGATCAATCTGCTGTGGCTGCTACCCATTGCCCTGTGGGTTGGCGCGGGAGGGCTTGATGGGGGGCTGGGCGTAGCACTGGCCTATACACCCCTATTGGCCTTGGCCGTCAGGTTTCGGGCTGGCGAACTGGAGCGTAAATGAAGTCGGAGCGCACTTTACTGGTGCTAGGGGCTGGCGGTCATGGTCAGGCGGTTGCCGAGGCGGCATTGCTATCCGGTGATTGGCAGCATGTGTTGTTCGTGGATGATCGCTGGCCGCAACTGACCGAGTCGTCTGGCATTGCGGTAGTCGGCAATCTGCAGTCTGTGGCCGCCTTGTCCCGCGAGGTCGATGCCGGGATCGCGGCCGTGGGCAACAATGCGCTGCGTCAGCGCTGGCAGGAGGCGCTCACCGCTGCACAGATCCCGCTGGGGCGTGTGGTGCACCCGCGAGCTTGGATTAGCCCTAAGGCTGAAGTTGGGGGTGGTTGTGCCGTTATGGCCATGGCCGTGGTAGGCACCAATGCGCGTCTCGGAGACGGTGTTATTGTGAATGCCGGTGCGATTGTCGATCACGATGCGGTGGTGGCGGATTTCGCGCATCTGGGCGTCGGCGTCAGTTTGGCTGGCGGAGTGCGGATAGGGGCTGCGGCTTGGTTACAGGCCGGCTGCAATGCAGGTTACGGGGTTGTGGTTGAGCGTGGTGTCGTTGTTCTTCCCGGCACTGCGCTGACTTCCATGGAGTAAGGAACGGATATGGTTTGGCATCGGGTTGATCAATTTCGTCAGCAGCTGTTGCGCTTGCCCCGGCGGAAAAAGCGCGTGCTGCAGGTGGTTGTCGATGTAGTTTTGGTCTGGATCGCCCTGTGGTTGGCCTTTGTTGTGCGCTTGGGCGACTTCGGTGCCGTGCATCCCTTTGCCGGGCATGGCTGGTTGTTCATCAGTGCACCGCTGATTGCACTGCCTTTGTTCATTCGCTTTGGCATGTACCGGGCCGTGATGCGCTATCTGGGTAACGATGCGCTGGTTGCTATTGCCAAGGCTGTTTCGCTTTCGGCCCTTATATTGGCCTTGGTGGTGTACTGGTACCGGGAAAGCCCTATAGCGATACCGCGCTCGATGGTCTTCAACTACTGGTGGCTGAGCCTCGTCCTGCTGGGTGGCCTGCGTCTGATGATGCGGCAGTTCTTTATGGGCGATTGGTTCGATCCCAATGTAAGGACGAATGTTGCCCGTGGTGAGGGTCGTGTGCGCGTGGCTATCTATGGCGCTGGCGCGGCCGGCAATCAGTTGGTCGCCGCTCTGCGGATGGGGCGCTCCATGTTGCCGGTAGCTTTTATCGACGATGATTCTTCGATTGCCGGCCGGATAATCGCCGGTCTGCGAGTGTACAAGCCCAAGCATATCCAGCAGATGATCGACGAAACCGGGGCCGAAGAGGTGTTGCTGGCTATCCCTTCGACCTCGCGTGGTCGCCGCCGGGAGATGTTGGGCATGCTGGAAGCTTACCCGTTGCACGTCCGTTCGGTGCCGGGATTCATGGATTTGGCCAGTGGCAAGGTCAAGGTCGATGATCTGCAAGAGGTGGATATCGCCGACTTGCTCGGCCGTGATGCGGTACCACCACAGCAGGAGTTGTTCGAGCGCTGCATCAAGGGGCAATCGGTACTGGTGACTGGCGCAGGCGGCTCGATCGGGTCGGAACTGTGCCGGCAGATTCTGTCCTCTGGCGCTCGGGTTCTGATCCTATTCGAGCACTCTGAGTTCAACCTCTACAGCATTCATCGCGAGTTGGAGCGGCGCATCGTGCGTGAGTCGCTGAGCATTCAGCTGGTGCCAATACTCGGCTCGATTCGTAATCCGGTGCGGCTGCAGGATGTATTGCGTACCTGGCAGGTCAATACCGTTTATCACGCCGCTGCCTATAAGCATGTGCCGATGGTCGAGCACAATATCGCTGAAGGGGTGCTGAACAACCTGTTGGGTACGTTGTATACCGCACAGGCGGCGATCAAGGCTGGTGTGGCGAATTTTGTCTTGATCTCAACGGACAAGGCGGTGCGTCCGACCAATGTCATGGGGAGCACCAAGCGGCTGGCTGAGATGGTCTTGCAAGCCTTGAGTCGCGAGGCCGCGCCTGCGCTGTTCGGCGACGCAGGTGTGCATCAGGTCAACAAGACTCGTTTCACCATGGTGCGCTTTGGTAATGTCCTGGGGTCATCGGGCTCTGTGATCCCCTTGTTTCGTGAGCAGATCAAGCGCGGCGGCCCGGTCACGGTGACCCATCCGAACATCACCCGCTACTTCATGACTATCCCGGAGGCTGCGCAGTTGGTGATTCAGGCGGGCTCGATGGGGAAGGGCGGCGATGTATTTGTGCTCGACATGGGGTCACCGGTCAAGATCGTCGATCTGGCGGAGAAGATGATCAGGCTGTCCGGTCTCAGCGTGCGCTCTGAGTCCAATCCGCATGGAGATATCGCCATCGAGTTCTCCGGTTTGCGCCCTGGTGAAAAGCTCTACGAGGAATTGTTGATCGGCGATAACGTGCAACCGACCGAACATCCCATGATTATGCGGGCCAATGAGGAATACCTTGCTTGGGACGTGTTCAAGGAGCGTCTTGCTTCCTTGCTTACTGCGGTTGAAGCAGATGACTTTGTGCGAGTTCGGCAGTTGCTGCGCGAAACCGTGAGCGGGTATGTGCCGGACGGTGAAATTGTCGATCACATTTATATCCAGCGTCGAACCGATGCATGAGTGAATCGCCCCTAGTTTCGTAGACACCTCCAAGCCTCATAATGAGGCCCGTTAGGAGGTGCCATGAGCAACCAGCGTTACCCCGAAGAATTCAAGATCGAAGCGGTCAAGCACATCACCGAGCGC